>Ga0315539_1001862_pt1 | contig 15330 bp, 14 predicted proteins | sample SalMarSW160150MG_FD_203097 | JGI IMG/M metagenome (GOLD analysis project Ga0315539, IMG submission 203097) | Salt marsh sediment microbial communities from the Plum Island Ecosystem LTER, Massachusetts, United States - Salt Marsh Sediment SW1601-150 ... | reverse complement strand
CGACCCCCAGAATGCCAGTGCATCGGCCAGCTGCAATTGTTTGGAGAAGATGAACGTCACCCCGGCAAGTCCCACCAGAATGCCGCCCAGACTCCATCGCGTCATCCGCTCATTGCGAAGAAAAAAGTGGGCCAACAGAAGCACGAATAGCGGAAGGGTCGAGAAAAGGATCGAGGTCAGTCCGGCGGGGATGTGGTTTTCGCCCCAGTAGATCAGGCCGTAATCCATGCTAAAGGTGAGCAACCCCGTTCCGACCATCACGAGCCAATCCCGCCGAATCCTTGGAAGGCGAACACGCCGCACCCACAGAATCACCCAGAGGAAAACCGACGCGATGACGAAGCGCAGACCGGCAAACAGAAACGGAGGAAGATCCTCCAACCCGAGCTTAATGAACAGCCAGGTCGATCCCCAGATGATTCCAAGCAGCAACCAGACCAGCGATGTCTTCTTCAATCCAGGCACTCTCCGTCCAGTGGGAGTCTATCCGATCGAATAGTCAGCCGCACGATTGAACGCTCACTCAGAAAGGCTGTAGAAGGATTTTCGTTGCTTAAGCTCAGTTTGGACGCCACAGTGTCCTTCAAACATATCGCATCAGCAAAAATGTCAAGAGACAAGTTGGGAGGGGCATGGGGTCACACCTTCATTCTTGGTGTGGAATCTACAGGAATCGGAACGAGATGAATCGTTCGAGGAAAGCCTTTTCTGAACTGGGTTATCTTTGTTGGCTCCCCGGGGAGGACTCGAACCTCCAACCATTCGGTTAACAGCCGAGCGGCACCGCTCTAACTATCCCCTTTCCTCGTCATTTAGATGCGACGGAATCCAGTAGTTGTGGCAACTCAGAGAATCCCCGGAGAATGTGAGTTGGACGGTGCTCCAATTCCTCGATGTCGGACCGAGTGGAAATGCCGGTGAGAACCAACGCGGAGCTGATGCCAAGGGTCTGCGCGCCGAGGATGTCCGAGTCGAGTCGGTCACCGATGAGAAGGCATTTGCCGTCGGGTTCGAATCCTCGCAGCTCGAACGCCTTTTTCATCGCCCAGGGATCGGGTTTCCCACACATGCGGGAGGGCTCAAATCCCATCCCGCGGACCGCGCCGACGAAGGCTCCTGCCGCGGGGTGCGGTCCGGCCTCCGTCGGATAGGTAGCGTCAGCGTTGGCGCCGATGAGGATCGCGCCGGACAGCAGTGCCTGCAACGCAAGAGACAGCCGGTCATAGCTCAAGCCCAAATCGACGCCCATGACAACGGCATCAACGCGCTTCGTCTCCACAATTCGATGGCCGGCCTCTTCCAATGCGCCGTCCAGGTCCCCGGAGCTGAGCGTCAGCACCCGAAGGCCGCTCCCGACCTCGTTGACGGCCTGAACCATCAGGGTGACCGAGCTGACGACCTCGTGAGGATGGGCCTCGAAGCCAAGCTCGCGGAGGCGGGCGGCGAGATTGTCGGCCGACTGGTTGCAATTGTTGGACAAAAAGAGGATCGAACAGGTGCGCCGGAGGCGTTCCAGCGTCTCCACCACGTTCGGCAACGGTCGCTGCCCGCGATACAGTGTCCCGTCGAGATCAACGATCAGCTTGGTGTACAATGCCATGGAAGATACCGCATTCCTCTTCTGTCAACGGGCAAGCTGCGCGGGCTGCTAGCGGACGACCTCCGGATTGAGCAGGTTGGGTAGGCGGTCGTTCTCGCAGAGCACACCGATAATCGTCTCGGCGCAGAGCCGGTCCATCGCCTCCATTGCCTCGTACGTATACGCACCGATATGGGGCGTCGCCAGTACATTGGCGAGGGTGAGCAGGGGACTCTCCTGCGGGGGTTCGGTGGAGTAGACATCGATCCCTGCGGCGGCGATGCGCTTTGTTTTCAAATGGGCATACAATGCCTGCTCGTCGACAAGCTCGCCGCGTGCAGCATTGATGAGGATCGCGGAGGGCTTCATCAGGCCAAGCTGCGCAGCACCGATCATCTGTCTAGTTGTCGGCGTGAGCGGTGCATGGAGCGTAACGATGTCGGATTCCTTGAGCAATACGTCTAAGGAGACGTAGCGCACCTCAAGGTCAGGGTTCTCCACGATGTCATAGGCAAGGACAGTTGAACCGAATCCGTGTAAGCGGCGTACGACGGCAGAGCCGACCCATCCCGTCCCTACGACACCGATCGTCTGTGCGCCGAGATCATGCCCCATGAAGCGATCCCACCCACCGGCATGGGTCGACTGATTCGCAGCGTAGATGCCACGCAGTAGTTCCAGCATCATTCCGATGACTAAATCAGCCACGGCCTCGGTATTTGTCCCCGGTGCATTGGCCACCACGATCCCCAAGGAGGTAGCGGCGTCGAGGTCGATGTTGTCAACCCCGACGCCGTGCTTCATGATCATCCGTAGCTTGTCCGAGGAGGCGAGAACCTCTGCGGTTACCGGTTCCGCTCCGATAATGATGACCTGCGGCTTCTCCCGAGTCACGATGGCGACCATCTTGGCCTCGTCGAGCGGCCTCTCCTCGGGCCCGACCCTTCGCACCTCGAAGCCGCCATCAACAAGGAGATCCTTCCCGACAGGTACAACGTTTGCGAACGAACGAGAGCTGACCAACGCGACGCGCATGAGCGACCTCCCAGGGCGCTAGAACGAAACACCCATCGCCTTGAACTCGGCGAGCGCCTTGTTCACCAGTTTCTCTTCTGGGAACACAAAGGGGAGCCGGGGGTACCCGGCGTTGACCCCTCGCGCACGGAGGATCGCTTGAATCATCGGCAAAGTCGGGGCGTAGTGCATGATGTCCCGCATCAAGGACACCTTGGCCTGAAGAAGCCGAGCCTTTTCAATATCCCCGGCCTTGACTGTGTTGAATAGCTCGACAACCGGCTCGGGGATCGCGTTCGCTAGTCCGGAGACAGATGCGTGTGCTCCCATTGCAACCGCTGGAAATATCAGCGCTTCGGTCCCAACTATCGGGATGAAGTCCTCTTTCTTGACCTTCCACAGGTAGTTGTAAAAGACCATGATGTCGAAGCTGGAGTCCTTCACGCCACGGACACCGATCTGCGCAAGGCGATTGAGGAAGTCGGCCGATATGGATACTCCAGTCGTCTTCGGGTTGTTGTAGACAAAGACAGGGATAGAGACCGCATCGACCAGTTCTTTGAAGTGACGTTCTACCTCCGGTTCCTTGAACCCGTAGTAGATAGGCGGCACAGCGGCCACGGCGATGGCACCAGCCTTCTCCGCATGTTGGGCAAGCTCAACCACCGAACAAGTCGAAGCACCTCCAACATGCAGGATAACCGGAACACGCCCGGCCACCTCATCGATGACGACTTCAGCCACCCTCTTTCGCTCCTCGACGTTCATCAGCGGGCCAGAACCGTAGGTCCCACATGGGTAGAAACCTTGAATCTTGTTCACAAGGAACGACACTATCTCACGTTGTGCCTTCTCATCAAAATTGCCCTGTTTGTCAAACGCTGTCAGCAGGGGAGGAATGATCCCCGAGATTTTCTTTTGCATACTATAAACAGCCTCCTTTTGCACTTGTTATAATCTTTAACTAGTGATCCTTAACTTGGTATGTTCAAAGTACCTTCGTTCTTACCTCCTTTGTGTCCTTGGAGTTTCCCCTTCATAGTGGTTTCAGGTGCTCTTAGCCAATCCTGGGAGGTACGCTTCCAGACCCAGTTTTTCGAGTCTTTCCCTAGTTGGAATACCATCTTCGCTCCACCCTCGCTCATCGTAGTAATCGTCCAGAAGTTTTTCTACGTCTTCTTTGGTCAGTGTTTTGGTTTTATAGTAATCCTGCATCTCGATGCGGCCCTCTGGAGATTCCATAGGTCTAAACCACAAATCAGGTACCTTATCCTCTTTGCGTGTGAATCCCTCCTTCACGTTGACCATCTTCGCCAGGTTGCTGATACGCTCACCGTGCTCGATCAGATCTCCCGCGGAGAAGCTCTCTCCGCTAGCGGCGTTGTAGAGCCTCGTCATGTCATCGCCAAAGATTAGACCCTGGTAGGTGTATATCGAGCACAGTCCCAAAGCATTCTTGACCCGCATCATGTCCTCCATATGGCTGGTGTAACGGCCAACGTTGAACTTCCCGGTATACTGTGCCGCGGTAAAGATTCGTTCGACCACCTCTTTGGCCAGTCCCCATCGCTCAACTTGCTCGCGGACCTCCTCGATGGTTTTATTGCGGCTGTTTGTGCGTGTATGTGAACCCCCATGATGCGGTCGTGGTCGAGTAAAGAAGCTCATCATGAGGGGATGGAAGTTTGAAGGGCGAGCGTCGTAGATGAAGTCCACCCCTTTGCAGATTCCGGCATACCAGTAGTCCTGTGGATCAAGGCCAAACTCTTGCTTTAGCCGCATCCACCCATCGGCGAGGATTTCGCCAAAACCCTCTCGATTTACGATCATTTCATAGAGTTTCAAGTAGGTCGGATATTCGCGTTTCAGCTCCAGACCACCCGTATCCTCCTTGCTTAACCGGCCAAGCTCGTACATCTTCGTGACAAAATCGATCAGTCGTGTCGTCGTATAAAAGTCGATTCCCGTCCGCGAGTTGGCATCCGCCACAAAGTGGATCATCTTCCGATGATCCTCTACCCCAAGGAGCATTCCGGATGTCGCGCTCTTGCTAAACGGAGATCCGAAGCCGATTTCGCCGTCATATTCGCCACCTTTAGTCTTCCACCTGAGACGGCAGCCAAGAAGGCAGGAATTACAAGCAATGACGTCCTCTACGGTCTCCATGCGAGTCTTTTCGCCATACAGCTCGTCCCAACGGTCTTTCGGCCAGATTCCAGGGTACTGAGTATGCTTGAACGTATCCCACCCCGCTGCCAAGCCGAGCTTGATCCAGTGTTCCCGCTTGGGCCATTGGAGGACATAGTTGCTGAGGGCTTCTGAGACTTTCATGAACTCAGTCGGTTGCGCGACCTCGACATCTCCCGTGCCGTTGGCGATGATGGCTTTCAGGTTCTTCGATCCCATGACGGCTCCCAGTCCTCCCCGTCCCAGTGAGTTCGTCTTGTCGATGATGGTCAACGCGTGACGCACCAAGTTCTCTCCAGCCGTTCCGATCACGACTGTGCCCGTCTCCGGACCTTCTCGGCGAACGAGGTCGTTTGTAACCTCCTCAATCCCATGCCCCCAGAAGCCTCGAGCGTCAACGATATCTGCTCCACCATCTCTGATTCGCAGATAAACCGGGTGAGGTGCCTTTCCCGTGACAAGGAGGTGGTGACAGCCGGCACGTTTGAGCGCAATACCCATATACCTGCTCCCTCCGGTGCATGCGCCGATGTAATGCTTACCGTCCTCAGACGCAATCGTGGGGAACTTCGTGATCACGGTCGTCTTTGGCGTACCCGGAGTGAGCGTCCCTACGAGAAAGCCGGGGTTAATGCTGATAAGGTTCTGTGGAGAGAATGGATCGATGTGAGCCTGTAAGCGCTCTGCTACCAATTTCCAGCCAACACCGGATCCTCCTAGAAAAGCACTATCAACTCCTTCTTTGACTGGCTTCCTTTCGACTTTCCCGCTCGACAAGTCAACATGCACGATCCAACTGCTCGGACGAGACACCGCGACTCTCCTTTCTACTGGCATACCCGGATCTTATATTCCTTTCCGTTGCGCTCGTATCTAATCGCACCGTACTGACACGCCTTGGCACAGGCAGGGTCTCCGCTACAGAGGTCACACCCAATGGGATGAATCATCGGTGCCGTGTGCCCCGTCTGCACGTCACGCTCCATGACGATTCTGGCCTTGGCCGGATTGAATACGTTGAACTTTGCGAAAGAACACGCCAGTTGACAACTCCGACAACCGCGACAGTTCGATGCCGAAATAACCAGAGTTCCTAATCTTTCTTTCTCAAACTGCGCTTGCGACATCAGGCTCTCTCATTAGATATACTAGCGACATACAATCTCTAACATGTTTCCTTCTAGATCTCTACAATATCCTATTTTCCAGCCATTGCTCGTTTTCCTAGTACCTTCAAGTGCGATTCCTTTTTGTCGCAGATTACTCTCGGTTTTTTCGAAATCCTTCACGATCAGGCCGATGTGACTGAACCCCGCTTGGTTCAGCGCACGTTTCACATGGGGCTCCTTCGTAGGTAGGATTTCAATCTCCCCACCTTCATCAGCTGCCAGGAAGTAGATCGGTGGCCTCCCTTCCTTTTCAAGGGTTCTCACGGCGGAAAACCCCAACACTTCACAATACCAATCAGCTAAGGCCTTTGTATCGTGGGCGTAGATGCCAAAGTGCTCAAGTCTCATCGGACCATCACCCCTCGATATCCGCAAAACCAGTGATCATCATCCCTTCTGCATCAGGAAGCAAGATCGGGATGGCATAAGAGCGTACAAGCTTTTTGCCCACAAGAGCTTTAACATCTGCATCTTCAACGAGGTAGAACTTCCTGCCTGCTTTCAGAAACGCCTTATGGACGGGAAACTGGAGATTAAGTTCCTTTGCTTCGCCGATATTCTCAATCCCCATCAGATCGACGCCCACTCCCTTCAATCTGAAGTTCGCCATTAGATAACGGGCCGCCTCGACTGAGAATCCCGGCTGCTTCTTGAGATACCGCTCCGGGTCGGTTTTTCGATACTTGGAGTACCCGGTATACACAAAGAGAAAATCGCTTTGCTTAAGTGCATCCGAATGAGGTTCGAGCTCTTCCACGAGGATCCGCTCCATATCTGTCTTAGGAATCTCAAGGAGCACAGGTCGTTCGGAAATGAAGTCGTCAAGCTCGAACGCACCTAGCTTGTATCCGTCCGGGTCAACGTGGAAATTGACGTCCATGTGGGTTCCCGAATGGACGAACATGTGTACGAAGCTTGTGTTGTTGTACGACCCCCATCTCACCTCTTCAGGTTCTGCGTCTTTAGGTTTTTCGACCATTCGTGAGCGTGGGATGACCCGTGGCGGATCGATCGGCCCTGGCATGACGATTTGATCCGTAACGAGTGGGTATGAGAAACTTTTCAACATGGGTTTCCTCCTTGTGGTCACGTGCAAAATTCTAGTAAACAATATAGCCAAGTATACCTGTATTGTCAAGAGTAACTGTCAATATGTTGTTATGTAGTCTTGACAATATGCAAATCGTTGATATAATAGGTGTATGGATACGACAAGTCGTTCCGCCTTGGAAGCGATGTTGTCCGACTTCGCCCATGCCCAGGTTGTTCAACTAGCGGGAAGTTCTTCGATCCCTCTTTATCACCAGTTATACCGAATTTTACTAAAATTCATACAGAAGAAACGTCTCAAATCCGGTACTAGATTTCCATCGGAGGGAGTTGTTACCTCCTGTTTCAATGTAAGTAGGCCGACTGTGAACAAAGCGGTTCAAGAACTTATTGATCAGGGTTGGCTTGTGCGAGAGCGGGGACGGGGAACGTTCGTAACGCAGACACCGTCCATTGAGTTGACATTGCTTCAGAACAGTCTCAGTCTGACGGACCAATTCAGCCCCTCGTCTCAGCTCACCAGTAGACTGGTCAGCCATAAACACCTCCCAGCTCCCCCAGAGATCTCCTCCGCGTTACACGTAGATCTAGAAGACGAGGTCCTATACCTCCGTCGGCTACGTTCTGTCAATGATCATCCAATTATGGTGTGTGATTCGTACCTACCAGCAGGCCGATTCCCCCATCTTGGCGAAGAGCCGTTCCTCCGGGAAAGTCTGTATGCCACTCTTGCGGAGCGCTACGGGTGTTCGATCATGAAGTCGGATCGGTACGTGGAAGCCACAGAGATCGTAGAGCAAGATGTGGCAGAGCTGTTAGGAACTTCCTTATTTAGTCCCATTTTGTTGTTGAAAGGGCTTACTTTTGCCAAAAAGAACGCTGTTATTGAGTACATGGTCGCTTACGTTAAAGAAGGAGTTTCGTTCAAAAGCATTGTCTCCCGAGCACCTGATGCGTCTACTGTAACTAAGCCAACGGAATTGCGGCAAGGAGGATGATGTTGAGGAAGGATGTGATACTGGCCCATGACTTCGGCACAACGGGGGATAAAGCTTCACTTTTCGATTTTTCCGGCCAGTTATTGGCCAGTCACTATTACCCGTATGAAACCACCTATCCGCATCTAGGTTGGTCCGAGCAAGATCCAAACGATTGGAAACGTGCGTTTGTCGAGTCCACGAAAACGGTGCTTTCTGCAGCTCGTCTCACTTCAGATCAGATAGCAGGAATCTCCTTCAGTGGGCACATGCTGGGATGCGTTCCGATCGATCGGCGGGGGAACGTACTGAGAAAGACCGTCTTTCTTTGGGCGGATTATCGCAGTCAACAGCAAGCCGAGTTCATCCGGGAAGTAGTGGGATGGGAGAGATTCTACAAAACGACTGGTGGAGGACTCGAACTCGCCCTCTATCCGGCAGCGAAGATTCTTTGGTTAAAAGAGCACGAACCTGAGCTGTACACCAAGACTTACAAATTCATCGGAACGAAGGACTTGATCGTCTATTGGTTGACAGGGCGCGTCTTAACGGATTTCTCCGACGCCTCAAACACAGGCTTATTCGACATTCAGAAGCGGATCTGGGCAAGCGACCTGATCCGCGCTCTCGGGATTGAGGAAGAAAAGCTGCCTGAGGAGGTTCTTCCGAGTACCACGATAGTTGGGGAAGTCTCCGCGGAAGCGAGTCGCGAGACCGGCCTTGCCCAAGGGATCCCGGTCGTACTGGGTGGAGGAGATGTTCCTTGTGCCGCAGTGGGGGCAGGAGTTGTCGCGGAGAACTCCATCTATAACAATATCGGTTCTGCATCTTGGGTTGCAGTGGCGACAAAAAAGCCAATCTTTGACCTTGAGATGCGTCCGTTCACTCTCTGCCACTTGGTCCCGGACATGTACGTGACGCAGCTTGCGACCTATTCCGCCGGGGTTGTCTATTCCTGGTTCAGGGATCAGATCTGCCGGACTGAAGCCAATCGTGCAAAGGAACTTGGTAGAAGCCCGTTCGCGCTCATGGACGAAGAAGCGGCTCAATCGGAGCCTGGGGCCCATGGCCTTCTCTTTCTCCCGCACATGAGACCCGGAGGAGCTCCGTTTCACGATCTGAATGCTCGGGGCGCTCTGTTCGGACTGACGCTCGGGCACACGCGAGCGGATGTTATCCGCGCTGTACTGGAAGGGATTACTGTCAACATCTGCTTGCTCTGCAGAGCTCTGGAACAGCAGATAGGTACCGAGTTCCCAGAGATCCGTATGATCGGCGGTGGCGCAAAGAGTTCGCTCTGGCGCAGCATCGCCGCGAACATTCTCAACAAGAACGTGTTAAGTCTATCCGCTCAGCAGGAAGCGAATTCACTTGGGGCAGCGATGACAGCCTGTGTCGGGATCGGTGTCTTCGATCGGTTCGATGATGCCGCACGGGAATTCATTCACGTTGATGGGAAAAGCTCACCGGATAAGAAATCTACGAAAGTATACGAGCGCCTCATCACGCTGTTTCGTGATGCACATCACCATGCGTCAAGCGTGCACAATCTGCTCAAGCAGTCTGATGAGGTCTGAGGTTTAGAGATGAGGATGAAACAAGACGCCTCTACCACGATCACGGCATATGACAAAGGGGGTGATCGGTAAGGGAAAACTAAAGCAGGGGAGGAAGTAAGACCAGAGGGAACAAACATACTTAAGGAGGTACAAGATGTCCAGAAAACTTGGTTTTGTTGGGATTGGTCTGCTCATCGTCCTCGTCGGATTGATCCCACTGGCGGTTTTTGCCGCAGAGAGAACGATCGGAGTTGGAGCGCAAGGCCTTTCCAGCCCGGTGCCCAGCCGGATGGCCAATGAATGGAGACGAGTAGGCGAGGCCAACGGTTGGGAGATACTGACCGTGGACGGGGGCGGTGACATGCAGAAGGTCATCGATGCCGCACTCACCTGGGTCCAGATGGAAGTAGACGCCATACACATCTTCTTCCCGCCTGCCGGCTCCATCGGCGAGTTAGCCGAGGCCTGCGAAGCGGCCGGGATTCCACTCATCACGACGGGATACGGTTGTGGACAAGGACAAACCTTCGACGTGGGAATGAGTGACTTCGAAGGTGGAGTCAAGATGACTCAGTGGTTGTTCGATACCCTTGGTCGGGAAGGTGAAATCGCCGTACTGCATTGGGACCAGGTTCCCTGCCCGCGTCAGCGGTACGCTATGTTAGAAGCGATGCTTCCCGAGTATCCAAACATCAGCGTTGTGGCCAGCCACGTCGCCAAGTTCCCCGGTGCCGGTGAGGACTGCCGCGCTGCTATGGAGAACATCCTGTTGGCCCACCCCGAGATCGATGGGGTATGGGGTGCATGGGACGAACTGACGATGGGCGCTGTTCAGGCGGTTATCGCCGAAAAACGGGATGACATCGTATGTGTTGGCATCGATGGAAACCTCTCCACCTTTGATGCAATCCGCAGTGGTGGGCCATTCAAGATGACCATCGCTCCTGACTGGGAACAAGGAGTAACCCTGACAGTGACGGAGCTGCAGGAGCGACTCTGGCAAGGTTTGCCACCTGCGCAACAGCAGTTCTACATCAATATACCGATCGTCACCGCATACAACTGTCCTCCCGCTGGCTGGTACTATAGCGAATGGATTGCAGCCGGCATGCCGGACGAGCCAAAGTAAACCGATACGTTGGAAAGGGGCTTTACGCAATAGCAAAGCCCCTTTCCGTATGTTTCCGGCAGCCAAATAAGTACAATGGCCCAATCGGTTAGCATACAAGGCTCAATGATGAACAAGCTGATCATGGATTTACGTGGTATCACCAAGACATTCCCCGGCACCGTGGCTTTGCAGGATGTCGACTTCGATCTACGAATAGGCGAGATTCATGCCCTGGTGGGACAAAACGGTGCAGGAAAATCGACCCTGGTCAAGGTACTAGCCGGGATCTATGCAAAAGATAAGGGCAAGATCGTAATCGGTGACAGGCCAATCGATCACCTTACACCAAGGAAGTCTCACGATCTGGGAATGCGCTTCATACATCAAGAGCTGAATCTCGTCCCCCAGTTTAACGTAGCAGAGAACATCGTGCTGGGAGATCCTTATCCATTGCGAAAAAAAATTCGTTTCATCCGATGGCAGGCTCTAAACGCACACGTGCGCAATCTCCTCGAGAATCTAGGGATATCTATCGATCCGAAGCGATCCGTTCAAGAACTGACTGTGGCTGAACAGTGGATGGTCGCAATCGCGCGCGCGCTTTACTCCCAGGGGAAGGTTCTGGTAATGGATGAGCCAACCTCGTCTCTCACGCGCAAAGAGGTCCAGGAACTATTTCACTTGGTCCGATCACTAGCCGCCAGAGGCACTTCCGTGATCTATATCTCCCATCGACTTGAGGAGGTATTTGAGCTTGCGCAACGAATCACTGTCCTCAAGGACGGAAGGAAAGTCGGAACACTCAGCGGCGCTGATGTAGACCTTAGCAAGCTTGTCCAGTTGATAGTCGGAGGAAAACCCCAGGATCTCTTCCCTGCCAAAGAACCCGGGGAAGAAGAGCGTGAGACGGTTTTGGAGATCGAGGGATTGACCACGGTTGACCGACGGCTGCAAAACGTCACTCTCTCTATCAGAGAGGGCGAAGTCGTTGGCCTGACCGGTTTATTGGGGGCAGGACAGAGTGTTTTGGCTGACATCCTTTTCGGTGCGAGTCGTGTGCGATTCCAAGGGGGAAAGATCCGGGTGAACGGGAAATCATACATGCCTCGATCGACACACCGCGCGATTACACGAGGCATCGCCCTGGTTCCGGAAGAACGACGAAGTCAAGGACTGGTTACTGAAATGAAGCTGTGGGAGAATATCATCCTTCCCAGCCTGGGCCAATTCGTCCTGGATCCCATCTCACGACTCATCCACTACCGCAGGAGTTTAGCGGAATCAAAACGGCAGATGACACTCCTGCATATCCAAGCCACGAGTCCGCATCAACAGGTACGTTACCTGAGTGGTGGGAACCAACAGAAGGTGGTGCTGGCAAAATGGCTCCTACGAACTCCTCGCTTGCTGATCCTGAACGAGCCTACAAGAGGCATCGATGTGTCGACAAAAGCAGAGATATATCGACTCGTTCGGGAGCTTGCCGCTTCTGGGAACGCGATTCTCTTTATCTCATCGGAAGTCGAAGAACTGGCCGGAGTTTGTAACCGAGTTCTCATCATGCGAAAAGGCTGCTTGGTCACAGAGCTTGAAGATACGAACCTTACTCCGAGCAAGGTCATGGAGTGCTGCTACGAAGGTTGAAAGATGCCACGACAACGCAAACTCCTAATCGCTCTTGACACTAAGGCAGTGTGGATCATGTTTGGACGATTCGGTACGTTGATCGGCCTGTTTCTCCTTGTTGCCGTATTTACGACTCTTAAACCGGCCATCTTCCCAACCCCACGTAACTTTCTGAATATTCTGAACCAGATCTCGCTTCTTGGAATCTGCTCCACAGGGTTGACGATCTGCCTGGTAATGAACGAGTTTGACCTCTCTATTGGCGCGATCGCCACACTGGGGGCAGTGTTAACCGCTGGCTTTCTCCCGAATATGAATCCTGCGCTTGCAGTGCCCATTGTCCTTGTGATCTGCGCTGGGATCGGCTTGGTAAATGGCTTAGTCATCACTACCTTAGGTGTCTCCTCGTTTATGGCAACACTAGGGAGCATGACAATCCTCACCGGCTTCAGTTATTGGTACACAAGCGGAAGCGGGTCGATCCTGTATAGTGGTATCCCAAAAGGGTTCCTGATAATTGGCAAAGGAACCTTCCTTCACATCCCGTACCTTGTCTTTTTTATGATTGGTGTCCTGGTGTTACTCCACCTTTTCCTCAATCACACCTCTACTGGAAGGCACATGTATGCGGTGGGGGGGAACCCAGAAGCGGCACGTTTCGGAGGCATTCCCATTCGGAAGCTCAAGGTCCTCGGATTCATGACGTCCGGTTTTCTTGCCGGACTGACCGGGGTGCTCCTCGTTGCCCGTTTAGGCTTGGCTGAACCAACCATCGGAGATCGCTTCCTATTCGACGCGTTCACAGCGGTTTTCCTCGGAGCCGCGTCGATCAAAATAGGGCAGTTTCATATTATCGGAACATTGATCGGGGTCCTCATCATGGGAACGCTTTTTAACGGATTCACTCTGCTCGACGTGCCTTACCATCTACAGTTAGTGGCTCAGGGGGCCATCTTGATTGCAGCCGTAACAGCGGCAGGTTTATGGAAAGGATTCTTCAGACAGAAGAGACAACGTGTGGATTAGGAGTCGGGAAGCCAATATCACGGTTGGAGGAGAGGCTTGACGTTGAGTCGTCGAAACCGGATCGCAATACCCAGCAAAATAATAAGACGAATGAATCCTATCTTGAGCCGGTATGGGATCATTGCCGTTTTACTTTTGCTATTCACGATCTTCTCTATCCTACGCCCAGGGATCTTCCCTTCGGTGGGGAACCTTATCACGATCTTCAAGCAGATTGCGCTTCTGGGCATCATTTCAACGGGACTGACCGTTTGTTTGATCTTGGGCGATTTTGACCTCTCTATCGCTGCCGTAGCAACTTGGAGCGGCGTGCTTGTCGCTTCGTTGCTCCCCCTTATCAACATGTGGGTAGCCATCGTGGCTGTCCTATCCATGGCGGTCGGCGTCGGGCTTGTCAATGGCTTTTTCTCAGCTATGGTGGGGATTTCTCCCTTCATCGTCACATTGGCTGTGCAAACCATGCTTCGGGGCCTCACCTTATGGTATACGGGCGGTTATTCTCTCTACTCGGACATTCCGCGAGCCTTTGTAAATCTAGCGCGCGGGACTTTCCTCAGTGTCCCTTATCTCGTGTACTACATGCTCTTCATCTTTCTAGTCTTCTACACCGTCATTAACCATTCCTCATTCGGAAAGAAGGTGTACGCCGTAGGGGGAAATCCGATTGCTTCTCGATACTCAGGCATCAGTGCCGTACGAACACGCTTGGTGGGGTTCATGATCTCATCTGTCCTTGCCTCGTTGACCGGGATACTTCTTGCCGCACGTCTCTCCTCCGGGCAACCGCGAGCAGGTGAAGGTCTTCTGCTTAATGCCTTTGCGGCCGTCTTTCTCGGTGCTGCCACGTTCCATGGGGGACGGTTCCACGTCGCCGGTACATTGGTCGGGGTATTGTTTATCGGAGTCTTGAATAATGGTCTGGTTATCTTAGGAATTCCATTCTACCTTCAGTACGTTATCCAAGGTACTGTTTTGGTACTCGCGATTGCTGCTTCAGGTGTCGCACGAAAAGCCTGACATACATTGGTAAATATCACTGAAAGACTTTTGGTTACCCATTAAGCCCCCTTCGCTGTCATGAAAATCATGAGAGTCTCCCACAGAAAGCAGGGTGCAAGTGGTAATGTAGTTGGCTTCAACCGCCCCCACAGTGACCAGAACGTTTTTCACCGTGGCACCATCGTACAGGGCAGCGATGTTCTCACGCGATTCTGGTGTACCGTTGACATACGGATAATTCAGCTCGGTGGAGAGTAAATGATTGACATAGTTGGGATCGTCGCCAAAAGCTCGCTGAGCGACACGGGATATACGCCGCTTTCGGACAGGTTATATTCCACGTCCTGCTCGAACTTGGACATCATGCGTTCCATAAGAAACGGCTGAAATTCAGGCATCTGCTTACTCCTCCTTCACCCCTTTTCTGTAATACCACCCATATCATAGGAGAGCCATTTAGTTGCAGCAAATCCTTATTCTGGGGCCTGAGGATCAGCTGCGATATCGAGGATCAAGCTCTGAGCCCATATTCGCACGTTCGTTGGTTGCTCTTAAATAACACGTCGCTATTGGCTCGCTAATCCACCCGTGATCTCTCCGCCATCGATTACTAAAGTCTGTCCCGTGATGAACGAGCAGGATGAGCCGGGCATCCAGTGAAAACACTGATGATTATGCATCTGGTACACCCGAGATAACTTGAACTTCTCTACTCCATGCGACAGAAAATTGCTCTTCTTGCCGAAGGCGCTAGATGATTCCGATAGCAGAGGTCCTCGAATAGTTTGTTTCAGCCCTCATGTCAACACCCCCAACGCCGGTGGGAGCTCAGTACAAACGACACGGAGCACAAAAAAGCAAAGTATGAGGCAGAAAATGCTGTTGTATACCTACTTTCATGCACATGCTCCCCGGGGAGGACTCGAACCTCCAACCATTCGGTTAACAGCCGAGCGCTCTACCAATTGAGCTACCGAGGAATGCGTCTCTATTCTATCGGCCTGCTAAGCCTTAGTCAACTTTCTTAAGCCGC
>Ga0315539_1001861_pt1 | contig 15335 bp, 15 predicted proteins | sample SalMarSW160150MG_FD_203097 | JGI IMG/M metagenome (GOLD analysis project Ga0315539, IMG submission 203097) | Salt marsh sediment microbial communities from the Plum Island Ecosystem LTER, Massachusetts, United States - Salt Marsh Sediment SW1601-150 ... | reverse complement strand
GCGTTTTTGAAGAACATCTACAATATGAAACTTATGTTCGGGGAACACCTGCGCAAAACCATCAGCCTTCTCAATGGACTCAGCCGTTTCCTTGTTCTCTTGATGTTTCGAATCGCCCAAGCCGCTGGCGTCGAGGATATTTGTGCCCATATCTAGCTTTTTTGCGGTTTCCCTGGCAATGGCCAGTGCATCACCTGTAACCATCTTTACCTTCACCCCCATTTGGCTGGCAGTCTCTATAGTTGCCCTTGCATCTACCCGCGGTGGATCGAACAGGGGCAATACTCCAATAAATTTCCATTGGCCTTCTCCATCTGCCTGTGCTATGCCCAACGAACGAAAACCACGTTCCGCAAATTCAATAACAGCCTTTTCAACAGCCGTTTTCACCTGTCCGGCATTGGCTGACAATTTCAAAATAACTTGCGGTGCACCCTTTGTCACTCTGAACATATTACCGTCAGCAGAATTGATGGTGGCCTCGGTTCGCTTATGCACCGGATCGAAAGGTTGGAAGTGGATCACCTCATAACCCTTTAACGAATCTTTGTCTTTCAGTCCACCCAGAACGGCCAGATCGATGGTATCGTTATTTTCAGCCCGCGATGCCAATGCACCATAAAGGATTACTTGTTCAGCTGGGATATTATTCACACTGAAAGGATCGCCAAGAGTAAGTTTATTCTGTGTCAGTGTACCTGTCTTATCAGCACATAGCATGTCCACTCCAGCTAATTCTTCAATAGCAACTAACTTACTTACAATAGCATTTTTCCTGGCAAGAAGTTGTGCACCAACCGCCATCGTTATTGACAATACCGTTGGCATAGCAACGGGAATCGCTGCTACGGTCAGCACCAGGGCAAACTGCAAAGTGGTTAGGATTGGATCGCCACGGATGATCGCAACAGTAATAATCACCGCTACCAAAGAAATTGCGAGGATAATTAAGTAATTGCCAATCTTTAGTACTGCCTTTTGAAAATGGCTTACGGTATGCGCTTCCTGCACTAATTGAGCTGTCTTGCCGAAATATGTGTTCGCACCTGTGGCATACACCAATGCATCAATTTCTCCTTGGCGAATGATTGAACCAGAAAATACTGCCTCACCCGATTTGTGCGTGGCAGGTAATGACTCTCCCGTTAGGGCAGACTGATCCACTTCTATTGTGTCACCCTCCAGCAAACGTGCGTCTGCTGGCACAATATCGCCCAAGCGCAAGCGGATAATATCGCCCGGCACCAACTCGCGGGCAGCCGGGTTGACCCACTTCCCATCACGTTTCACGCGTGCTTTGACAGCAAGCTTGGCCTTTAATGCATCGATGGCGTTACCCGCTTCGTGTTCTTCCCAGAATCCAACCACTGCGTTAGCAACTAGCAAAATGAGTATGATGAAAAAATCTGGCCAATGCCTGGCTATTGCTGAAAGGATCACAGCTGCTTCAATCATCCAGGGTATGGGCCCCCAAAAATAGGTAAGGAATTTGAGAAACACATTGGTTTTCCTCTCTTCAAGTTCGTTAGACCCATATTGATTCAGTCGTTTCTCCGCTTCCGCCTGACTGAGACCCTCTGGTGATGTATTTAATTTCTTTTGCAGTTCCTCCATAGGAAGGGTTTTTAAATCATCTTTTGATTCGGGCTTATTTCCTGGTTTCGATTCGGAAGTTTTGGATTTGTATGTTGAGTATTTCATAATTTGTATACTCCATTTGTTTTGTTTGTAAATCTTCAAAGTGCCGAGGACAAAAATTTATGTATTTCCTTAAGTGGTATTAAAATTAGTTTCATTAATTAAAATTAAGCAATTTCCTTATTATTTTCCTGCGATAATTCAAGTTTTCTATTCAAATAATTTATTCTTCTTTGCCTTATTGTTCTGTACTTTATTTCTTTTCTTTGATTTAGTATCTGATAATCCCTTCCAAAATAAACGTCTGCAGGAGTAAGATTATCAAGTGATTCATGATACCTCTCGTTATTGTAATACTCGATAAAATCAGCCAGGCTTTTTTTTATCTCGCTGTTCTCAAGCATCATCTCTGCAAGTAAAATCTTTAATCGCTCGTTTTCACGCTTTAGGTGTCCTACTTCATCCGTGGTAGCTTCCCGTGTAATATCCCCCATTAAACGCTTCTTACCAGCCTCTAAAAAGGATTTACTCCAGTTGTAATACAAATTGACATGGATACCCTCTCTACGATAAATAGCAGCAATGGACTCTTCTCCTCTAAGACCTTCCAATATGATTCTGATTTTTTCCTCTGCTGTGAATTTACGCCTGGTTTTTCGCTTGATCTCCCGAACAACTTTTTCAGGACTTTTTTTTTGATTCATGGTGATTTATTTTACGGTTAAAAATTAGTAAAATCACCACTTAATTCATAAATTTATTTTGTCCAACTTACTTTGAAGACACACAATCAAAAGGAATCCTTTCAGATTTATCCTAATCCGGCTAAAAACTTTATAAATTATAAAATTGATAATGAATTATTTCCATGGGGATTCAATTATAAAATAATTAATGCCCACGTACAAGTTATAGAAGAAAAAAGTATTGATAACTTTCAGGATGATTTACTCAAAATAGATCTGAATAATTATTTGCATGGCATCTACTTTTTAATGCTTTCGAACAAAAAGAGGAATATTATAAGAAAGTTTGTTATTAAATAATTTTGGTTTGATTATTCATCTTTCTTAAAAAAGCTCTTTATGTTTAATCCAAGAGTTAATCCTATAAACCTGTCACTTAAATTCAATGCCCCGTCACTATAGTTATTCGTTAGTGCCGGATTAATTTCAAAATCCAGAAAAAAACGCTCGTTAAAATCAATTCCAATCCCCATTAATACGCCTGCTGTCAACTTATTAATATCATTCAGAATATCCATAACATCTTCATATAAACCATATTCCTGCCCCTCAAATTCAAATGTTATATCTTCATACTTCAGAAGGTAATCAGTCCTTAGGCCGATAATCAAATACGGGTTAACAATTTTATTAAACGGAGTTACTTTAAGTCCGGCATTAACTGCAAGATCATGAAATATAACATCCTTTCCCTTAAGTTCAATTTCTTCCTGCTGCATTACAAAAGATAAATCATTCTTAAATCCTTTCTGAATATATCCTATTTCCGCTCGAATGGACAAAATTTGGTATATATTCTTTTCCAAATTTATGAAAGCTGCTAGTCCGTATTTATTATCCTTCCAGTCACTCAAATCCGGAAGATCAAGATAATTCCAGTACTGATTTGACAATCCCCCGCCTATTCTGAATCCAAAACCATCCAGTAGCTGTCCTTTAAGCCAGTATGACGGAATAACCATCAGGCAGAGTATTAAATAATATTTTATTTTCATACCTTCTTTTTTCTTAGTATTTAATATTTGTGACTCTTCAGAACATCCTGACTTATTTCTGTAAAAATAAATATAGTAACAATTTTTCAAATTAGTTATAAATTATCTCAAAGTCAATTTTATTTATGTAAAATTTTGATGTTTATGTTTGACGATACCGGACTTTGAAACGGGCATTTCGGGATTCTTACAGACTTTAGTATGCAACGAGCAGTCTGAGCGGTTTTTTTATGTCTCTGATAAGTTAGTATATTTGTTTTCATTAAAAAGGAGGCTTAGTCATGAGTGATAAATATTCCAAAAAAATACATTTTGCAAGTGATAATTACTCCGGTGTTTGTGCGGAAGCAATAGACAACATAAACAAAGCAAATACAGGTTGTGATTACCCATACGGAGAAGACAGGTGGACAGAAAAAGCATGTGATTTGTTCAGAGAAATGTTTGAAACAGACTGTGAAGTGTTCTTTGTTTATAACGGAACATCAGCAAATGCTCTGGCATTATCCTCCATGTGCAAATCATATCACAGTATTATTTGCAATGAATTGGCGCATATTGAAACAGATGAATGCGGTGCACCTGAATTTTTTTCCAATGGAGCAAAAATACTGTTGGGGAAAGGTGATGATGGAAAAATATCTTCAAAAAGTACTGAAGAAATAATATTGAGAAGATCTGATATACATTATCCTATGCCAAAAGTACTGAGTATAACCCAGTCAACTGAGGTCGGGACAGTATACAAACCTGAAGAATTACTGGGATTATATAAATTAACAAAAAAACATAATCTGAAGTTACATATGGATGGAGCAAGGTTATCAAATGCTATTGCTTCGCTTGATATAACACCCAAAGAAATAACTTGGCAATGCGGTATTGATGTATTATGTTTTGGAGGAGTAAAAAACGGATTGATGTATGGTGAAGCGGTTATCTTTTTTAACAAGGATTTGGCTGAAGAATTTGAATATCATTGTAAGCAGAGTGGCCAGTTAGCCTCAAAAATGCGATTTATTGCAGCACAATGGTCAGGCCTGCTAAAAACAAGAGCCTGGTATAAAAATGCAAGGCATGCAAATGACTGTGCAAGAGAATTAGAAAACAAACTAAGAAATATTGAACAGATAAAATTTATATTCCCCTGCGAAGCAAATGCTTTGTTTATTAATTTACCGGTAAAATCTATTGAATACTTAAAAAGTAATGGCTGGCATTTTTATACATTTATAGGAGCAGGAGGAGTAAGGTTAGTGTGCTCATGGGACACAACAATTGAAGAGATAAATGATTTAGTGGAAGATATCAAAAACTCGGTTTTAAGAAGTTAATGAACGCATGTAAAACAAATACTAAATAAAATTTACCAATGAAATCAAAATTGAATTTTTTAATACTACTGATATTAATTCCGGGATATTTATTTTCCCAGAATTATACAAAAATAACTGACATTCCATATACTGTAAATCAAACCAGCGAGCGCCAAAAGCTGGATATCTATATTCCGGAAAATAGCGAAAATCTTATGCCCTGCCTGGTATGGATTCATGGCGGAGCCTGGCTATCAGGATCTAAAGACGGACTGGCCCCGGAAATTGATACCCTGCTGCATCATGGATATGTTGTTGCAAGCATAGGGTACAGGCTGAGCGGGGAATCAATCTTCCCGGCTCAGATACATGACTGCAAAGCAGCTATTCGTTATTTAAAAGAAAATGGTAAAAAATATAAAATTGACAGTTCAAGAATTGCAGTTTCCGGAGCATCTGCAGGAGGTCATCTTGCATCTCTGACAGGTACTTCATCTGATATTCCTGATTTGGAAGATAAGACCCAGGGTTATAAAAATGCCTCAAGCCGGGTGCAGGCAGTAATTGACTTTTATGGACCAACAGATTTTTTAATTATGGATATGTTACCGGATTCACCCCCGGACTCTTGCAGAGAAATGGATCCGCATTTATCACCCGACTCACCGGAAAGTTTGTTACTTGGCTGTAATATTGCGGATTGTCCGGAAAAAGTAAAATTTGCTAATCCCATAACCTATATCTCAGATGATGACCCTCCCTTTTTAATTCTCCACGGCACATTTGACTGTGTGGTAACACCCGCGTCAAGTGTAAAATTGGAAAAAAGGCTTAGGGAAAAAGGTGTCCCTGTAAAATTGCATTTATTAACACATGCCGGACATGGCGGACCAGAATTTGTAACACCGGAAGCCAAATCTATGATTTTACAATTTTTAGTTGATATTCTGAAATAATATTTCAATAATACAGAATATTCATCCACCCGGACAAAAATTTAGTCCGGTTAAAATTACATAAGGCTATGTTCAATCTTTGGACAGGGTTACCCGCGATGAAACAATTAATCTTGCTATTACTTTAATTATGAGCTGTGCTCATACCTATCCCATCAACTTGTCAAATTCATCTACTTCAATAGCCGGTGCTGTTGTGAAGGCTATACCTGTCATCCTGGCTAAAGCAACAGAGGTTTTCATTACCTCTTCAATACCAGGGAAGCTCACAATAAGTACCAGATCCTGTTCTGCCAGCAATGCATACATAGATTTTACTTCACCACCAGATTTTTTGATGAGCTCGACAGCTTTCTCAGTTCGTTTGGCACCTATTCCTTTTATTGCCTCACTTGAGTATTTTCCAAACATAAAAAAAACTGCCATATTAATTCCTCCTTTTAAATTGATAATTAAAAAATAGTCATTAATACATAATGTATAATCAGATATTTGCAGCGATTGATATTATTATCAAATTTAAGACATCATTTTATTAAAGTCAATTAAAATACATATTTATAATATCTGAAAAATAGTCGGACAGGAAAATGATTACCAGGTAACAGTTTTTTAATAATTTTATAAAAATATCAATAATACTTTTATGTTTGTACCGGACATAAAATCCAATAGCAGTAAAAACATTTAAATGCCAGCTAAGTTATCTTCTGCAAACAACCATCTGTTCCCTGATCCTGATAAAGCTGATCCGGAAGGCCTGCTTGCTATTGGGGGAGATTTGTCAGTTAATACTTTAGTTAAAGCCTATTCTCTTGGCATATTCCCATGGTATAGTGAAGAAATGCCAATATTATGGTGGTGCCCTGATCCGCGGCTGGTTTTATTTCCGGAGAAATTTAAAATATCTAAATCACTCAGGCATACTATTAAGCAAAAAAAATATATTGTTAAAATTGATGATAATTTTGAAAAAGTCATTGAGAATTGTGCGTTAAGCAAAAGAAAAGGGCAGGAAGGAACATGGATTACAAATGAAATGAAGGAAGCATATATTCAACTGTTTAAAGAAGGGTATGCCCATTCGTTTGAGACATATTATAATAATGAGTTAGTGGGTGGTTTATATGGAGTATCATTGGGCCGGACTTTCTTCGGAGAATCGATGTTTTATAAAATGACCGATGCATCCAAGGTAGCATTATACTATTTGATTGAAAGACTGAAGAAATGGAAATTTCATTTTATAGATGCCCAGCAATCAACACAACATATGAAAATGCTTGGAGCAGAAGAAATTTCCAGGGATGAGTTTTTAAGAATACTTAAGGTGTCTTTAAAAAAATCTACAATAAGAGGGAAGTGGGAAAAATTTTAAAGATCAGTAACCTACAACCCATAATATTCTTTCTTCATCAGCACATTTTTCTGTAAGATCAATCAGGTCCTTATTTACCTTTTTTAACTTTTCCAGGTAAGTCTCCCAGCGTTCAGGCCATTTTTTATCATTCTTTTCAAGCTCTTCCATAAATTCGCGTCCAAATGATCTGTCTGAAATTACTTTTGAAAATTCATCTTTTGATTTTATAGAATCAAAGTCTTCCAGACTATTTATCAGTTCATTTCTTAATGGAATTATTTTACGGGAATTATATTTTGTGGGGCTTATATAATCATATAGTTTGTTTGCATTTTCAAAACAACTGGTAAATATATTAAAAACTGTGCTGTCCAGGTATTTGGATTCTGAATCACAACGCCTGTAATTATTGTTGTCCCCGGTTATATTAAGTTCAACAAAGTTAAGTGTGTCAGTATTAAATATTTCAATTTTCATATCAATATTATTTTATTGAAGATACTATCTATTAAAAATATTAATTCTTAATCAATTTCCAAAATTATACCTTACAACTCCTAATTTATATTATTTTTATGATTATTTAAAGGGAACAGCCCCCTTAATTGATTTTGAAGAGCTGACAGCGCCCTTTCAAGTACGCTGTCCCCTTTTCAGGGCGCTGTCCCCCTCAAACTAAAAAATAACAAAATGATTAATCTGGATGAGTTTAAAATACAGGCACATAAATTTGTTGACTGGATAGCCGATTATTATACGAATATTGAAAAATATTCCGTTAAGCCAAATGTTGAACCATATCAGATTTATAAAAAGCTACCTGTCAAGCCTCCCGAAAGCGGAGAACCTGTTGATACAATCTTTGAAGAATTCAAAGAAATTATATTACCGGGAATGACCCACTGGCAAAGTCCGAATTTTTTTGCTTATTTCCCTGCGAACTCAAGTTTGCCTTCACTGTTAGCTGAAATGCTTACTGCAGCTTTGGGGGCTCAATGTATGAAGTGGGAAACTTCACCAGCTGCAGCTGAACTTGAAGAGTCTGTCCTGAACTGGTTAAAGACTATGATCGGACTGCCTGATAATTTTCATGGGGTCATACAGGATACTGCTTCAACCTCTACCCTCTGTGCACTGCTGACTGCCAGGGAGAAAATAACAGACTACAGGATTAATAATGAGGGGTTTAAGGCTGGGGATATATATAGAGTATACTGTTCGGCTGAAGCTCACTCATCGGTAGATAAGGCGGTTAAAATTGCAGGTATAGGTGAAAGAAATTTAATTAAAATAGAAACCGATAAGAAGTATAGTCTAAAACCGTCTGCATTGCAAAATATGATTATAAAAGACCTGGAAGAAGGGAAAAAGCCTTTATGTGTTATAGCAACACTCGGTACAACAAGCTCAACAGCAATAGACCCTGTAAAAGAAATTGGTGATATATGTAAAAAATATGATGTATGGCTGCATATTGATGCAGCCTATGCGGGTTCTGCACTTATACTGCCTGAATTCAGGGCTATACTAAAGGGTATAGAACAGGCTGATAGCTTTGTATTTAATCCTCATAAGTGGCTGTTTACAAATTTTGACTGTTCAGCATATTTTGTTAAAGATAAAAAGACACTTGTTAATACATTCCAGGTAGTGCCGGAATACCTTAAATCCGGTGATCAGGGGAGGGTTAATGATTATTGCGACTGGGGCATCCAGCTTGGAAGAAGATTCAGGGCATTAAAATTATGGTTCGTTATCAGGAACTTTGGTATAAAAGGATTGCAGGATAAGTTGAGAAAACATATTTCTCTTGCCCGTTATGTTGAAGAAAAAGTCAGATCTGACAATAATTTTGAACTTGTTGCTCCTGTTAATTTCAATCTTATCTGTTTTCGGTTTAAACCTGAAAACGTTACAGATAATGAAAGCTTAAATGAATTAAATGCACAGCTGCTGCAAAGGATTAATAATACCGGGAAGATTTATCTGTCACATACCAAGCTAAAAGGAATCTATACACTCAGGATGGTAACCGGACAGACAAATGTAGAGCAAAGACATGTGGATCATGCCTGGAAAATAATACAGGAACAGGCAAACAGCTTAAAGTTTTAGTTATCATCAATTAAAATATTTTAAAATTGAATAGTAAAATTATAAGCCTGGTATCAGAATTATTTAAAGAATGGTCAGGAGAATTTCCGGAGATCATTAAAAGATTACCTGAAACAACATCCGGCAGAAAATATTACAGGCTCCAGGCAGGTAAAACTTCAGCAATTGGAGTATATAACAATAACAAAAGAGAAAATGATGCATTTATATACCTGTCTTATCATCTTAAAAAGCATAATGTAAATGTTCCGGATGTTTACAAGGTTGATAACGATAAAGGTGTTTATCTGATTCAGGATTTGGGAGATATTAATCTTTACATATATGTTGAAGATATTAAAGGTGAAGAAAATTTTAGTGATTTGGTGATAAGAAAATACAGGAAAGTTATAGATGAAATGCCAAACATACAGATAAAAGCATCTGAAGATATGGATTTCAGTATTTGTTATCCAAGGGCAGAATTTGACTACCAGAGTATAATGTGGGATTTGAATTACTTCAAATATTACTTTCTCAAACTTGCCGGAGTGAGGTTTGATGAACAATATCTGGAAGATGATTTTCAGGTGTTTGCTAAATATCTGCTGGAAGCGGACTGTAATTATTTTTTATACAGGGACTTCCAGTCAAGAAATATAATGATTAAAGATGATAAGTTATATTTTATCGATTATCAGGGGGGAAGGAGAGGGGCCCTGCAGTACGATTTGGCATCACTGTTATTTGAAGCAAAAACTCAGCTAACAGGCGAGTTAAGGCAGGAATTGCTGGATTACTATATTAAAATTAATTCAAAAGAAAGATCTTTTAATACAGAGGAATTTATAAAATTTTATCCTTCATATATTCTGGCCCGGATAGTTCAGGCAATGGGAGCTTATGGATACAGAGGCTACTATGAACGCAGGAGTTTTTATCTCCGGAGCATACCCTATGCCGTCAGGAATATGAACTGGCTGCTGGATAACTATAATATTGATGTAAAAACACCGGAATTACTTAATTGTCTGAGACAAATAGTCAATTCAGAAGCTCTCAGGGAATATGATATAAAACAGAGTGAATTTACTGTTTCTATTAACAGTTTTTCATACAGATCAGGTATCCCTCAGGACAATACAGGAAACGGGGGAGGATTTGTATTTGATTGCAGGGCAATGCCTAATCCGGGCAGGTATCCCGAATTCACCCAGTTTACAGGAAAAGATAAGCCAGTAATCGATTTTCTGAAAAAGGAAGAAAAAGTAAAGAAATTTATTGATAATACATATTCAATTATTGAAGCATCAATTGAGAATTATAAGGAAAGAAATTTTACAGACCTGCAGGTTAACTTTGGATGTACAGGAGGCAGGCACAGATCAGTTTACTTTGCCGAGCAGATAGCCTGGCTTATAAAGAGAAATTATAGCATCAAAATTAAATTATGGCACAGGGAACTGGAAAGGAATGATTAATGGTCCGCAGAAACAAAGATGAACTATGAAAGCAATGATATTAGCTGCCGGTGAAGGAACACGGCTGAAACCGCTGACTGACAAAATACCTAAAGCCCTGGTGGAGGTCAAAGGAAAACCTTTACTGGAACATACAATAAATTACATGATGCGTCATGGTGTGGATGAGATTATAATTAACGTACATCACTTTGCAGAACAAATCATTGCCTGGCTTGAGTCTAAAAAGAATTTTAATATTCGGATAGAAATATCGGATGAAACGGATAAGTTGCTGGATACAGGTGGAGGATTAAAAAAAGCATCGTGGTTTTTTAACGATAAGTCTTCCTTTATACTGGCAACAGTAGATGTTATTACTAATCTTAATCTGAATAAATTATATGAATTTCATATTAGATTAGGAGCACTGGTTACCCTTGCGATAAAAAAGCGTCCCTCGACAAGAGAGTTCATATTTGATAAAGATTATTGTCTTTGCGGATGGAAAAGTAATATAACCGGAGAAAAGACAATGCTGACCAGCAAGGAAATGGCTAAACACTCAATAGCTTTTAGCGGATATCATGTTATCAATCCTTCTATTTTTGAATTAATTACTGAAAAAGATTCATTCCCCATAACAGATTTATATCTCAGACTGGCAAAGCAACAAATGATTAAAGGCTTTGTCCATGATGATTCATTCTGGATGGAGTTTGGCAGGATAGACAATATTGAGAAGGCTGAAAAGTCAAGAAAATTGGGGAATATTATCTCTGACTTTAACAAAAGTTAAATAGTAATCTTTTAATTATCGCCGGATAAAATAATAGTCAAGTTCTGATTTTAATTATACCATTAAGTTTTTTTTTGTTTCTTTGCGATTCGATTTCACAAATAACTTACTTAAATAATGAACAATAAGAAGAGAAGTTTAATTGATACAATAGTCGATCCTTTTCAGCGATTTTTCAAAATTGAGGTTTTCGGAAGTGTTCTTCTGTTAATTGCAGCAGCAGCGGCTTTACTGTGGGCCAATTCCAGGTGGGGAAATTATTATTTTGGACTGTGGGAGAATGATTTATCTTTTAAAATCAAAGATTTTATTCTTTCAAAATCATTTATTGACTGGATAAATGATGGCCTGATGGCAATTTTCTTTTTTCTTATAGGCCTCGAGATTAAGCGTGAGATTATGGTTGGTGAACTTTCAACACTTAAAAAGGGTACATTACCAATTATTGCTGCTCTCGGAGGAATGTTAATTCCTGCACTTATCTATTTGTATATTAATAAGGATATTAATACAGAATCCGGATGGGGCATACCTGTGGCTACAGATATTGCCTTTTCACTCGGAGTATTGGGTTTGTTGGGAAAACGTGTACCTACAGGAATGAAAGTATTTCTTCTCGCTTTTGCAATTGTTGATGACCTCGGAGCTGTGGCAGTTATTACATTATTTTACAGTTCTGATATTAATTTGAATTTCCTGATAATTGGAATAGGCATGTATTTTGTCCTTGTTCTTTTTAATCAGTTAAAAGTCAGAAATTATCATATTTATGTAATCGGAGGATTTATAATCTGGTATATGTTTTCAAGATCCGGAATTCATCCAACGATTGCAGGTGTTCTGATAGCCTTTACAATACCGTTGCGCCGAAGAATAAGAATTCCTGTTTTTAAACACCGAATGAATAAGAATTTAGAGGAATTTAGCGGAAAAGCAGGAACTTATAAAATTACCCTTAACAAGGCACAGCTGGCAGCTATTGATAATATGGAAGATGAAATTGAAAATGTACAAAGTCCGCTTCAATTTCTCGAGTATAAATTGCACGGATTTGTAGCATATATAATTATGCCGGTATTTGCTTTTGCAAACGCAGGGGTAATCCTTTATTCCTCAGGTACCCAGGATTTATTCAGTTCATTAAGTTTTAATATAGAACTTAGTTTAATACTTGGCAAACTTGCAGGGATATTTCTGTTTTCGTGGATTAGCATAAAAATTGGAATAGCATCATTACCTGAAAATACAGGGTGGATTAATTTAATCGGACTGGGATTACTGGGCGGCATGGGATTTACCATGTCTTTATTTATAACTAATCTGGCTTTTAGTGATCCGGGATTAATAAACTATGCTAAAATTGGAATTATCGTAGCTTCATTGATTTCAGGAGTATTGGGATATCTCGTGCTAAGATTCAGCCTGAATAAACAAATTGCCTGAATATTGGTTTATACTTAAAATGATTTACAGCAAATAATGAAAAAGAGGGTAGAAGAATTGAATAAAAGACTTGAAGGCAGCTCTCCCCGGGAGGTGTTGAAATATTTTATCAAAGAATATAAGGGTAAGATAGCTCAGAGTTCCAGCCTTGGAGCTGAAGACCAGGTTTTAACAGATATGATTTGCAGCATTGATAATAAAACAAGGATATTTAGCCTGGACACTGGAAGGCTGTTTCAGGAAACATACGACCTTATAGAAAAGACAAATAATAAATACAATATAAATATTGATATTTACTTCCCTGACTGGCAAAAGGTTGAAGAGATGGTCAGGGAAAAAGGTATTAATTTGTTTTACAGGAGCATTGAAAACAGGAAGCAGTGCTGTTATCTAAGAAAAATTGAACCATTAAAAAGGGCGTTAAAAGGAGTTGAAGTCTGGATATCAGGGATAAGAAAGGACCAGACAGTTTCCCGGTTTTATACAAGACTTGTGGAATGGGACGAAACTCATAATATGATTAAGATAAACCCGCTGTTAAAATGGACTGAAAAACAGGTATGGGAATATATTAAAGAGAATGACGTTCCTTACAACATACTACACGATAAGGGATTTTCGAGCATTGGATGCCAGCCGTGTACACGTGCACTGAAACCGGGTGAAGATTTCAGAGCCGGCCGCTGGTGGTGGGAGGAGAACGAGGACAGGGAATGCGGATTACATAATATGATTAAAAAATAACCCCGGAACCCAGCAATTCATTACCATCATACCATGCAGCGAACTGACCCGAAGTGATACCGCGCTGAAGTTTATCAAAGACTATATAAAGACCGTCTACTTCCATATAAAGAGCAGCCTTTTGCAATGGCTGCCTGTATCGTATTCTTACCTGATAATCCTTAGATTCACCAGGCATAAGCTTCAGGTCTTCCCTTAACCAGTGAATATCTTCCGGGGGAATGAATAAACCTTTCCGGTGCAGGCCGGGATGATTTTGTCCCTGTCCGGTATAGACAATATTATTTTTCACATCAATGCCAATTACAAAAGACTGTTCAGGCCTGCCACCAATATTTAAACCCTTATTCTGACCTATAGTAAAATAATGTGATCCTTCATGTGTGCCCACTATCATACCATCTGATTGCGAATAACTGAAACTACATGTAATTTCTTTTAATCGATCCGGTAATAGTCTATCATCTTTTAAAATTTCCTTATAATCTGAATATATTGTGAGATTACCAGGGATTTCAACAATATTCCCTGTTCTGGATTCCAACTTCTGTTGCAGGAATACAGGCAAATCTACCTTTCCGACAAAACATATTCCCTGGGAGTCTTTTTTTTCAGCAGTTGATAATTTTTGTTCTCTGGCAATAGCACGGACTTCCGATTTATTCAGGTGTCCGACAGGAAATAAAGCCATTTTCAGCTGCTCCTGGGAAAGCTGACAAAGGAAGTAGCTCTGCTCCTTACTTTTATCATCTCCGGCCAGAAGCCTGTATAATGTTTTCCCGTCTTTTATTATTTCTTCTTTTTTGCAATAATGTCCTGTAGCTACAAACTCTGCTTCATATTCCAGTGCAGCCTTAATAAAAAGGTCAAACTTTATTTCACGGTTACATAACACATCAGGATTAGGTGTGCGTCCCTTTTCATATTCAGAAAACATATAATCAACAACACGCTGACGGTACTGATCACTGAAATCGATTGTGTGAAAAGGTATCCCTATTTTTTTTGCAGTAAGTTCGGCAAATATAATGTCATCTTTCCATGGGCAATCACCTGATAAGGTACCTGTTGTGTCATGCCAGTTAATCATAAAAAGAGCTATAACATCATATCCCTGACTTTTAAGAAGATATGCTGCCACACTGGAGTCTACTCCACCGGATAAACCAACAACAACTCTTTTTTGCATAATATATCAGTCCCTTATATTCAGTGGCTTGCAAAGGTATAAAATTAGTGATAGAATTGCTATATAAATAAATACTATAGATATGTACAGGGGCATGCAGGAGGTTTTGAATCCTGATATTAAAATGCCGGGAAATACTGAATATATCATTAGCTGGGTAGGAGCCAGCACCCTTGAGAGATGAAAGCGCACGGGGACAGGTCCCTTTTAGGGCACTGTCCCCCTGCCTCTTGACCTGGCATAAACCAGTGCCACAGTCCGGTATATAAAATGGCCAAATTTGATATAGGGTACATAAAAAATTATAAACCATACGCATATAAGATGGAAAAAATAAAAGTGATATGCAGCATGCCAGTTGTCAAACCTTGCGATCTCCAGGAGGACTCCTGAGATGGTTAATAAAAATAGGGTTATTAAGAAAAGCCAGTCAGCATAATTGCTATTGCCATATTTTTGCTTGTTGAAAAGTCTTTGATACATCATAATACCTAAGCCGGTAACCATTAATAAGGCTGCTATATTTCCAAGAATTTTAACCGGACTGAGAAAAGGGAGCGGGTAGTTATTTGTTATTACAGCAATTATTGCA
>Ga0315539_1001858_pt1 | contig 15344 bp, 12 predicted proteins | sample SalMarSW160150MG_FD_203097 | JGI IMG/M metagenome (GOLD analysis project Ga0315539, IMG submission 203097) | Salt marsh sediment microbial communities from the Plum Island Ecosystem LTER, Massachusetts, United States - Salt Marsh Sediment SW1601-150 ... | reverse complement strand
CCATCTATAGCGTGGGGCAAAGCCTTTCCACCATCTTGGACTTGGATCAACTCCTGGATGAAATATTGCGGGTTATCGTGGGCTCCTTCGGTTATCTCAATTGTGCTATTCTGCTGGTGGACGAGAAGACCAACGAGCTTTACGTCAAGGCCAGTCGAGGTTTCCCTGACGGTTTGGTGAGGAACTTAAGATTAGGGATTGGAGAGCAGGGAATTGCCGGATGGGTGGCCCATTGGGGTCAGCCCCTGGTGGTGGGAGATGTGTCCAAGGAGCCGAGGTATATAAAGGGAATAGATGAGTGCAAATCGGAGGTGTCGGTTCCTCTGAAGTTGAAAGATCGGGTGATTGGGGTTTTGGATGCAGAATCAGATCGTCTTTTTGCCTTCACCCAGAAAGACGTCCGCATATTGTCACAGTTGGCTTCGCAGATCGCCATCACCATCGAGAACTCCCGTCTCTTTCAGGAGGAAAAGAAGAGATCTCTGCAGTTGGCGCTGATCAACGACGTGGGGCGAAGAGCAGTTTCCACCCTGGATCTGGACAGACTTCTGGAGAGGGTGGTTGAAAGCATACGGATCAATTTCAAGTATAATCATGTCTCTTTGTTTTTGATGGATATGCCCTCGGGGGATCTAGTTCTGAAGATTTCTTTTGATGAAGACGGTGATCCGGTCCCACAGGGGTTCAGACTGAAACTGGGCACGGGGATGGCAGGATGGGCCGCAAAGTCGAAGAAAACGTTCTTGTCCAATGACGTGACCAGAGAACCTCGGTATGTTCCCACCATCCAAAGGACGAAATCCGTGCTTTGTGTCCCCCTGAAGAGCGGAGAGGAGGTGCTGGGGGTCTTGAATGTCGAGAGTTTCAGGACCGGGGCCTTCGATGACAGAGACGTGGCGGTTCTGGAGACTCTGGCGGATTTTTTGACCACCGCCATGAACAATGTGAAGCTGTACCAGGAGACCAAGAAGAAGGCGCACCGGCTGGCTTTGACTGACCAGATAAATCGGGCCATCAGTTCCGCCCTGGATCTGGAAAACATCTTCAAAATAGTCTCTGAGGAACTAAGAAAGGTGCTGGATTACGACAAACTAAGCTTGGCTTTTTGGCGACCCCAACAACACTGTTTCGAATTGGAGTTGGCCTGCTCTCAGAATCGAACCGTCACCAGCAGAGGAAAACTGATCCCGGCTGAGGAGACCAGCATGCATGAGGTGGTTAAAAGCAAGAGACTCCACTACGTCGCCGATCTGAGTTTGGAGGATTCCCTGAGGTCCGCGGACAGCTCGATGTTTTCCGAGGGGATAAGATCCTATCTGGCAATTCCCATCTTGAATGAACAGGATGTCATCGCCGTGCTCAATCTGCAGAGCAAGGAGCCTTTTGCTTTTGAAGGCGAAAAGACAGAATTGGTGAGATCAATAGGTGGTCATCTTTCCGTAGCCATAAAGAATGCTCGACTATTTTCCGATCTGGAAAGTGCTTATGAAAGTCTGAAAAGAGCTCAGGATCGACTGATTCAAACCGAAAAGCTCAGGGCTGTGGGGGAGATGGCAAGCGGGGTGGTTCATGATTTCAACAACATCTTAACCTCCATCTTGGGCAGAGCTCAATTAACCTTGAAAAAAGTGGAAAGACCAGGGCCGAAAACACCGGAAGATTTGCTCAGAAGCCTGAGGTTGATCGAGGAGTCGGCCAGCGATGGCACCAAAATCCTGTCACGAATACAGAAATTCACCAAGGCCAAAAAAGACACGCTCCTTTCCCCGGTGGACTTAAACCAGGTGGTGGAGGACTCCCTGGAAATGGCCAGAACCTGCTGGCAAAACCCGGCCATCCGTCCTGAAATCCGGATAGACGTGAAGAAAAACTTGCAGGATGTCGAAAGAGTGTTAGGGGACGCCACCGAGCTTCGGGAGGTGGTGACCAACCTTGTCATTAACGCGGTGGACGCCATGCCAGAAGGTGGCACGCTGAGCCTGAAGACAGAAGAGGATCAGAGATTTGCTTGTGTGAAGCTGACGGATACGGGGATAGGGATGACCCAGGAGGTCAAAGACAGAGTATTCGAACCCTTCTTCACCACCAAGGGAAGTAAGGGAACCGGTTTGGGAATGAGCTTGGTTTATAACATCGTATCCAGGCACGACGGACAAATCGAGATCGAAAGCTCGCCGGGCCAGGGTAGCAACTTCACCATAAGGCTGCCCAAATGCAAAGGCGAACCGCACACGCCGGAGAGGGCAGACAAAGAATGTGATGGAAAGACCGAAGTTACGCTGGCCTAAACAAGCGGGTTTCCAAAAAGGAGAGAACGGTCAGATATGCTTGAAAACAGCAAACCTCAGCATCAAGCAGGATTAGACGCAGAGACCCTCGATTTGGAAAACGCTCAGAGAACCAAGATCGGGACTCAAGGTGGTACCGAAAATAAAGATGGGGTTTCCGCCCCCGCAGAACCGGTCCCTTATGGAAAAGACGCGCCTGCCAAATCCTCGGAGTACAAATTCAAGATACTGGTAGTGGACGATAGCCAGAATATCAGGGAAATGCTCGAGGATTTCCTCGACTTCGAAGGATATCAACCGGTTTTGGCAAAAGATGGGAAGGAAGCTCTGGAGCTCTTCTCCGAGCAGGATTTTGACCTGGTGATCACCGATCTGGGAATGCCGGGAATGTCGGGTTGGACGTTGAGTAAACACATAAAGCAAAGAAAACCGGAAACGCCGATCATAATCATCACCGGATGGGGAGCGCAGCTTAGTGATGAAGACTGGAAGAAAAATGAAGTGGAGTTTCTCCTGTCCAAACCATTCCATTTAGATCAGGTCAAACATGCGATCGATACCGTTGCAGGCAAACTCTCCAAACAACTTAAGGCAGGTAAACGGTCGGGTTGAAAAGACGAAATCCTCGTCTTGCGACCCCAGTCAGGATTCTCAATCAGCCTTCTCTCCTATTGCCTTCAGTAACTCTCTCCATTCAGTATCTTGCTTCATCCGCTCTCGATCCATATAGGTCGAGAGCTCCTCGAATTTCTTTCGATTTTTCTTGGCAGAGGATTTTTTCCCTTTGGCCAAATAAGCCTTAGCCAATCCCACGTACACCTGGGGACTGGCCGGATCGAGTTTTTTTGCCTTCTTGTAATACTTAACGGAGAGTTCGTAATCTCCCAACTTATGATACACTTTCCCCAGGCTCAGGTAACCTGAGAAAAAATCTTTGTCCAGCTCAATCGTCCTTTCGAAATCTGAGATACTTCTCTGGTACTGGCCCAGTTTGAGACGACAAAGCCCCCGGTTGTGAAAAGACTCCAGATCCTGGTCATTGAGCCCCAGCAGGTTGCTATAGCAGATGATGGCTTTGTTGTAGTCCCCTTGCTCGGTAAAACGCTCAGCCGCTTCGCCCAAATCCTCGGCAGCCTTTGGCCCCTCATTAAGTTGAATGTAAACCAACCCTCTTCCCAGGAATGCCTCCGCAGATTCGGGATCCAGAGCTAACGCCTGGCTGTAAGAGTTGGCCGCAGTTGAGAGATCGTTAGAATCCGCCTGGCTTTGGGCCAGAGCCATCCAATCCTCTGAGGTCTGAGGAACGGTCATGTCTTTCTCTGCTTCGGATAGATTCATCTTCAAGTCGGTTGTCTCTCCACTCTCGACCTTGACCTGCTGGATGAAGTCCTGATATCCTTCTTTGGTGACCCGGACGGTATGCTTCCCAATGTATATACCCTGATAGACTTTGTTTCCCGTTCCCAACTTCCAATCATCCACCACAACGACCGGGTCTAAGACATTGGACTCTATCCTTATGGCTCCAAACCTGCCCTGGCCTTTGGTCCCCGGAGAAGTTCCGGCTGTGGAAATGGTTTCCCCAGAGTATCCATCGGATAGCTGGGCAAGACCTCTTGCCGGGAGCAACACCGTTATGGTGGTTGACTGCTTCTTGGTGATGGTGACTTTATCCTCAATGGGCTGGTGTCCACTCAGAGTGGTTTGCAGAGTGTAAGAACCCGAAGGCACCTCATCAAAGAAGAAAAAACCCAGGCTATTGGATTTGACCTCCTTTCCCAGCTCCTTGATGCGGACTTCCGCATCAGACAAAAGCGTCCTGCTTTCTTCCTGAAGGACAACTCCAATGAGCTTGCCCGAACTTCTCCCTTTCAGCAGTTGTGAGGAAATAAGCATGGCAATCGCTATCAGAACAAAGATGAACAAATAGGGGAATTTCCTCTTCTTCTCCCCGGCTTTCAGTATGAATTCCTTTTCTCCTATTTTGACCTGGTCTCCCGGCTGGGGTTTTGTTCCCCCAACCATCCTGATCATGTTCCCCTCCAGATATGCGACCCCTTTGCTCACAATCACCTGCTTCGGAGCAGGTCTGGAAATACGGGGGCTGGTCCTTCTTGGAGCTCGGCCTCCTTTGGACTTGCCTTTGACGCCAAGACTCACCTTACTGGATTTTCCCGCATTTGCCTTTCGGGGGCTTAGTTTCCGCTTCTTGGGTGAAACGGCTTTTGATTCCTCTTTGGGTGGAGATTTTTCCACAGGCTTTGCCTCCGCCTCAAGAGTCGCTTCCGCGGGACTCTGAACCAAGATGACTTCCTTTTCGTCCTCTGGCTTGCCCTTTACCCTGACTCCCCCTAAATCCATCCTTTGGGATTCACGGGAGAGGTCAATCTCGCTTCTCTTCGAAGGATGATCTTTCTGGATAGTCTCTTTTTTGGACTGTGGTTTTGAGTCCGTCTGGCGATTTGAACCCTCTGCCCCCACCTCTGATGAAGGATACCTCGGGCGATTCGGATCACCTTCCTGCCGGCACGGAAAATCTGGATGATTAGTGTTCACAAATACCTCCTCGGAAAAAACCAAGATTAAGTCCTCTGTCACTGTGAACGAGACTCTACTATTTTTGTCGACAACAGACCAATCGGTCTTTATCAATCACGTCAGCCCCGCTCTGACCAGAAAGTGTGGAACGTGAATGACGGGTCATTTTCTGCTTGCAAAGTCGAGTTTTTTTGACTATAGTTCGATTCAGGCAAGAGTCACACGTAAAAACCTAAGGAGCCTTTTATGAAGGTGAAAGTGAAGAAAGGAAGGATCGATCGAGTTAAGGATCAAGCCATCATTTTGAGTCATTTTGAGGATGAAAAGAGACTCTCCGGCTTGGTCAAAGCGATAGACGATCGACTCTCTGGAATGATCAGCCGCTTATTAAGAAACAAAGACTTTGCTGGCAGATTAGGTGAAACAGCGATCGTCTATCCGCAGGGCAAGTTCCCGACCCCGAGGATCATCTTGGCGGGATTGGGCAAAAGAGAGGAATTCGGTTCACCTGGCCAGGTCGGCATTTACCTGGATAGGATTCGTCAGGCTTCTGCCTCTGCATGCCGAAAGGCAAAGGAACTGCGAATCAAAAGCTTCTCCAGTGCGGTATTTCCGGCCAACCAAAAGGGAATTAATCCCGTGGAGGTCTCGCAAGCCATGGTGGAGGGAATACTCCTTTCCCACTATCAGATGGATCGATATAAGACCAAAAAGGAGAAGCAGAGTTTGGAGGGCTTCACCATAGTGGAGGAGAATGCAGATAGAATCGTAGCGATTGAAAACGGGGCAGCTTCAGGGGAAGTTTTCGCACAGGCGACCAATTTGGCCCGCGATTTAGCCAATCATCCTGCCAACTTTTTGACCCCCACTCGTCTATCTTTGGAAGCGAAAAAGCTGGCTAGAGAAAATGACTTGCGATGCAAGATTCTCTCTTTGCCCCAAATCAGAAAACTGAAGATGGACCTGTTTACTGCTGTGTCATCAGGCAGCAGCCAACCTCCCAAGCTCATCGTTCTGGAGTATCGTTTCGCCGGACGTCTGCCCGGACAAAAAAAACCTGACACTTTGGCTCTGGTGGGAAAGGGGATCACGTTTGACGCCGGAGGCTTGTCTCTGAAGACCACCGAGCTGATGCAAGAAATGAAGACAGATATGACCGGAGGGGCGGTGGTGATGTCTGTGCTGGCGGCTTCAGCCAAGTTAAGACTTCCCTTGAACCTGATCGGGATAATCCCCGCGGCTGAGAATCTTCCCTCCGGTTCGGCTTTGAAAATCGGCGATATCATTACATCACATTCCGGAAAGACGGTAGAGATATTGAATACGGATGCAGAGGGACGCCTGATACTGGCTGATGCTTTGTCCTACGCCAAGAGCTTTAAGCCCGACGCCGTTCTGGACATAGCTACTTTGACTGGCGCCATCAAGATCGCTCTGGGAACCATATGTGCCGGCGTATTTGGAAACCATGATGATCTTAAGGTCAAAATGATCCAGGCCGGCCAGAAAGCTGGAGAGCGGGTCTGGGAGCTTCCCTTGTGGGATGACTATCAGGAGTTCATCCGAAGCGATCTGGCGGACATCAGAAACGTGGGAGGCAAACCAGGGGGGGCGATCATAGCGGCTCGTTTTCTCAAGAATTTTGTGGGAGATCATCCTTGGGTGCATGTGGACATTGCCGGAGTCGACTTTTCAGAAAAGGAAAGGCCTTATGTGCCAAAGGGCGCCACCGGATTCGGAGCCAGACTTCTTTTGCATTTTTTGAGAAAGTGGGATGGGGTCTTACCTAAAAGGTAAGCAGGCACAAGATGGTCTCAAAGACCTTGATCCATCAGAAAAACCGGAGGAATGTTATCTGGGTGAATTCGTGAAAAGCGCGGCAAATCTTCTCTTATTTTCGTTGACACAGTCGAGGTCATGTTGTTATATTTGTGAAAGAAACAGCGTTGATCCTTCTTTTATGAGGGTGACTTTATGGAGCTCAGCAAAGCTTGCAGTTACGGGCTGTTCGGGATGATGTATCTGGCCAAGCAACCCCAGGGTAAGATAGTATCCGTATCAGAGATCTGCGAGGCGGAGAATCTCCCGGAGAAATTCCTGGCCAAAATCTTTCAGACTTTGGCCCGAACCGGTTTAGTCAGATCTCATCGTGGTGCAGGAGGAGGATTCTCCTTAGCCAGACCAGCCAATAGGATCACGATGAAAGAGCTTTTGGAAAGCATTCACGGGCCTATCCACTTTGTCATATGCTTGGGCAACTCGAAGGACTGCGACAAGAGCGAAAAATGCAGGCTACTAAAAGTCTGGAAAAAGGCTCAGGATTATACTATGAGCATTCTAACCCAGACCACGTTGGCTGATTTGATCAAGTAAAGCGGTAATCATTCCCCGGCACTCGGAGCAGTTGTTTCTGCGCGTTGTACGCAGACGGAAAATCAGGAAGGGATTCAGTGTTTTGACCTTGGATTCCAGAGGAGAAAGATAAAGTGAGACAGAGAGTATCTCCAAGAGATTTGGATTTGAGCGTGGGAAAGAAAACCAGGTTGCACCGACTCCTGTACAGATATGGTCCTGCCAACGGAAGGCTTTTGTTTCTGCCCATCGATCAGGGTTTGGAGCATGGTCCGGTGGATTTCTTTCCTAATCCCGATTCGGTCGATCCCCTCTTTCAATTGAAACTGGCCAAAGAGGGTGGGTATTCCGGCATCGTCTTTCACATCGGATTGGCTCAGAAGTATATGAAGGATTTTTCCGGCGAGGTCCCTTTGATCCTAAAATTGAATGGCAAAACCAACATTCCTTCGGATGAATATGCCTTCTCCCCGCAGACCGCCTCGGTCGAGGATGCGGTCAGGCTAGGCGCGGATGCAGTAGGATACACCCTATACGTCGGATCACCGGCCCAGGGGGAGGACATGGAACAGTTCTTCGGGATAAGGGAGGATTGCGACAGATTTGGTATGCCCTTGATCATGTGGGCTTATCCACGGGGCCAAGCCATAGAGGCCAAGGGAGGAAGAGACAGCTTGTATGCGGTCGATTACGCTGCCCGGGTAGCCTGTGAATTGGGGGCGGATCTGGTCAAACTCAACCTGCCGGAATTCGATGAACAAGAAGCTAAGGACTTGCCCAAGCCATACGATCAGATGAAGTTCACAGCACAGGAAGGTTTGGAGAGGGTAGTGAGATCTGCAGGCAGAACGCTGGTTTTGGTCTCAGGAGGAAGCAGGATTTCAGATGAAGACCTATTGGACAAGGTGAAGGCCAGCATGGAAGCAGGCGTAACCGGATTGATCTTCGGTCGCAACATGTGGCAGAGAAAATTCGAAGATGCGATAAAATTAACTGAGAAGATCAAAAGAATAATGTCGGAATACAGCGTATAAAGTTCAAAATTCAAAGAGCAAAAAGCAAAATTACAGATCAAAATTCAAAACAAAATCTATCACTTAAATAAGCCAAAACTGTCAAAGTTCATTATCCCGCAATAAAAAAAGCGTGTCAGGACTGAGATCCTGACACAACATAAAATTATGACGGAACGTTCTAAAGCAGCGCTAATGCTTGTAACATTTATTGTTTTTGTTTGCGTAGCATTAGGACTTTTTCTGATTCTTGGATCGAAAGAACGCCAAGGCAAAACAGGAACAAGAGAGAAGCCAGACCATTGGGCAGGAAAAGATGACGAAGTTGTTGAGATAGTCAAGAGATGCAAAATTCATGGAACTAAAGGGGATGTTTTGCAGTTAACGACTGGATATCTTGAAATAGCTAAGGCACAGGGCGACTTCATTGAATTTGAGGGCTGGTATGCTTTCCAAGTCAAAGATTCACTATATGAAGCAGGAGTTGGATATAGAGTAAATGGGACAAGTAAAACAGCAAAATGGGATGTTAATCTTTCAGAGAAAACCATAAAACCAAGAAATCAGGAGGCATTTATATTCGCAGGAAACAATGATCTTCTGCATTATTAGGGACCGTGACAAACTCAATGCTCCCTGTGGATGTTATCATCCACAGGGGAAAATTCGGGGATGATAACATCCCCGAAGAGCAGCAAGGTCAAGAGAATAGTGTCTGAATATCGGGTCTCAGTTGGCAGTTGAGATATCAGGAGAAAATTCAAAGATCAAGATCAGACTCATAACCTTCAGTCACTAAGACTATCTTCCGTCTATTATTCTGCAATTTTGAATTTTGCTTTGCGATTTTTCATTTTGCATTTTTAATTCTAAATTTACTAAGACATGCCGATAAAATCCGACAAGTGGATCAGAAGAATGGCGAAGAAGCATCAGATGATCGTGCCATTCTCGGACAGGCAAATGAAGAAAGGTATTATCTCCTACGGGCTCTCCTCATACGGGTACGATATCCGGTTGGCAGATGAGTTCAAGGTCTTCACTAATATTAAAACCACCTTAGTGGACCCCAAGAAATTTGACCAAAGATCATTGGTGGACACAAAAGGGAAATTCTGCCTCATTCCCCCCAATTCCTTCATTCTGGCCCGCACCGTCGAATATTTCAGGATTCCTCGAAATATACTGACCATCTGTTTGGGAAAGTCGACTTATGCCCGTTGCGGTATCATCGTGAACGTCACCCCCTTTGAGCCGGAATGGGAAGGTTACGCCACCCTGGAGATTTCGAATACCACTCCGCTCCCTGCAAAGATATATGCCAACGAAGGGATCGCTCAGATAATCTTTTTGGAGGCGGATGAGATCTGTGAGGTGTCGTACAAAGACAAAAAAGGGAAATACCAGGCACAGAAGAAGATCACCTTGCCCAAGTCCTGATTTACCGGTGGCGGATAAAATCAAAGAAATTTAAAACTAAAATATCAAATTGTCCGTAGATTATGTAAGTTGTGAAATTTTTCACTAAGTCTGGTAGCGTACTTAGTGAGCCGTCAGATCCTTTCCCTCGGACTGACCCTTCTCCTTCGACGCTGTGTCTCACGACAAGTGCAGGACGAAGTCAGGATGAACCTGATCTGGCAACAGAAGAGAGCTTTTGAAAAAGGATTCCGACACTTTCTTAATTCTGCAACAAAGGAGGAATATGTTAAAGGAAATCAGGATACATGGTCGGGGAGGCCAGGGAGTGGTGACCGCAGCTGAGCTTCTGGCCGTAGCGGCCTTTGAGGATGGCAAATATGCCCAGGCATTTCCATCCTTCGGCAGCGAGCGGATGGGAGCGCCGGTTCAATCATTCGTGCGCATTGCTGATCACAAAGTCACAAGTAGAAGTCAGATCTACGAACCGGATTATCTGATCATCCAGGACAATACCCTCATCGGTGCTATCGATGTGCTGGCCGGACTGAAGCCGGATGGAATGGTTTTGGTGGATACCGAGAAATCGCCTGAGGAGTTGGCGCTTAAAACCGCAGCGGAGGTCAGAACCATCCCCGCCACCAGGATCGCTTTGGAGATCATCGGGAGGGCCGTTCAGAATACGACTCTGATGGGCGCCTTTTCGGGAATAACCGGTTTGATCTCGGTGGAGGCGATAGTCAAGAGCGTAAAGGAGAGATTTCCCGGTGAGGTGGGAGAAAAAAACGCTTTGGCCATTCAGAAAGCATATGAGATGATGTCTGCCATAAACAGATCCGCCTCTGGCGGAAAAGGAGGAAAAGGTGCCCAAGCCTGAAGGTATAGTTGTTAAGCCGGGTTCAAGTAAGGAGTACAAAACCGGAAGTTGGAGAGTGAAAAAACCGGTCTTTAAACATGACAAATGTAATGATTGCCGCATATGTGTGATGGTCTGCCCGGATGGGGTGATTTTCGGCGAGGATAAAAAATACTGGGCGGACATGGATTTCTGCAAAGGATGCGGAATATGTGCTGAGGAATGTCCGGTAAAGGATATAGAAATGGTTCTGGAGGTGAGATGATGAAAAAGGTGATTGAAGGATCTATGGCAGTTGCACAAGCGGTGAAGATATGTCGTCCGCATGTCATCTCCGCCTATCCTATAACTCCTCAAACTCACATTGTGGAGAACTTATCCCAGATGGTCGCGGATGGGGAGCTTAAGTCGGAGTTCATCAACGTGGAATCCGAATTCGGCGCCGCCTCGGTAATATTGGGTGCATCGGCTACCGGAGCACGAGCATATTCCACCACCACTTCTCAGGGGCTTCTGTTAATGGCAGAGGTTCTTTTCAACATAGCGGGTCTGCGCCTTCCGGTCTCCATCACCTGTGCCAATCGCTCCGTCTCCGCTCCCATAAACATATGGAACGACCATCAGGACGCCATGACGGTCAGGGATGCGGGCTGGATACAGCTTTACGCCGAGGATTGTCAGGAAGTTGCAGACATGCAGATCCAGGCGTACAAGATCGGAGAGAAGTCGGAGATTTCTTTGCCGGTGATGGTCAACATGGACGGGTTCATCTTAACCCATGCCTTCGAGCCGGTGGAACTGATCGACCAGAAGATGGCGGATGAGTTTCTGCCTCCTTACAAGCCTGAGGTTTACCTGACCACCAAAAAGCCGGTGACTTTTGGGGTCTTAGCTGAACCTGCCTACTACATGGAGACCAGATACCGTCTGCAGCAGGCCATCGAGGCATCCAAGCCGGTGATCGAGGATGTAGCCAATGAATTCAATAAGGTTTTCGGCCGTTACGCGGGTGGCCTGGTGGACAAATACAGATTGGATGGTGCAAAGACTGTTATCGTGGCCATGGGCTCTGTGGTTGGGACAATCCGGGAGGTGGTGGATGAGCTAAGAGAAAAGGGCAAGAAGATCGGACTTCTTAAGATCAGAGCCTTCAGACCATTCCCCAAAGAAGCTATATACGACGCCCTAAAAGACGTGGATAATATAATAATCATGGAGAAAGCTCTCTCTTTGGGATTTGGCGGAATTCTTCTGAATGAGACAAAAGCAGTTTTCTACGGCAAAGCAAGACAGCCAAAGATATCCGGCTACATAGTGGGATTAGGAGGAAGGGATGTTCCCAATAAATCTGTCATAAATGCGGTGAGGAAAGCCGAGTCCGGTGTGGTAGAGGATTCCTTCGTAGATTTGAGGGAAGAGCTGATCGGAATCGGAGAATAATCGGGAGGAAACAAATATGCCAAAAAAGGACCCAATTACTGAGAGTCAGGTAGCACCCGGACATCGAGCTTGTGCAGGCTGCGGCGAGCTTTTGGCCGCCAGGTTGGTCATGAATGCGGCTGGCAAGAACGTCATCGCCACTTGCGCCACCGGCTGTTTGGAGGTCGTTTCCTCTGCCTATCCCCAGTCTGCCTGGAAAATGCCCTGGATACATTCGTTGTTCGAAAACCCTGCTGCCGTTGCGGCAGGCATAGAGGCAGCACTGAAGGCTCTGGGCAGAGAAGACGAGGCCCAGGTGATAGCTCAGGGAGGCGATGGGGCCACGGCGGATATCGGCGTCGGCTGTCTATCCGGCATGCTGGAGCGCGGCCACAACGTTCTTTACGTCTGCTATGACAACGAAGCTTATATGAACACCGGAGTCCAACGAAGCGGGCTAACACCCTTTGAGGCTTCCACCACTACAGCGCCCTCGGGCAAGATATCCTGGGGCAAAACCACGGACAAGAAGACCATGCCGGAGATAGCGGCGGCACACAGGATTCCTTACGTGGCAACGGCCTCGGTCGGCTATTTCAAGGATCTGGAAAAGAAGGTCAAGAAGGCTTTAAGTATAAAAGGCCCCAAATATCTTCAGATACATTGTCCCTGCCCCCTAGGCTGGGTTCACGATTCTTCTTTGACCATCAAGGTCGCGCAGACTGCCGTGCAGACCGGCCTTATCCCTCTGTTTGAGTTAGAATACGGGAAGGTCACTTCGGTAAGAAAGATCGCCAAGAGGAAACCCGTAGAGGAATATCTCAAGCTCCAGGGAAGATTCAGACATCTCTTCAAAAAGGCCGGTGGAGATGAAGAGATTAAAGCGATCCAGGCCATAGCGGACGAGAACATTAGAAAATATAATCTGGTGTAAGATGGCTGGTGAGGAAGCGATCAGAGAAAAGAAGCTGATCGCTTCTGTGTTTAACCCTCTTGCCGCGAGTTCCATCGTTTTCACCTTGCGCCTCTTAAGGCTCACAAAAGTGAACGCTTTCGCTAAGTTTCACTTGATTTTGACCGAATTCGAGGCTAGTTTGTTTGTCGGGTTGATTTGAAGGTGGAAGACTCAACCCAAAACGTAATTCGAGAGGTTGATGACAATTTGAGAATGGCTAAACAGATAATGATTCTGCCGTTCTTGTCCGTTCTGATCGTCTGGGCTTGTGCTCCAGCCAGGGAGAAGAAAACAAGTTTAGAGATACCTTTCAAGAAGATCGACCATTTCATGGTGGGAAAATATGAAGTGGGAGCTTTGGAATACGAACCTTATATGCTGGCCTCGGGTTATGTCCAGCTTTATTATCTTCCCGTATATGAGGAAGGGAAGCGAACCCGTGAGTTTTACGTCAACCTTTACGGAAACCCGGACGATTTCCAGCTCTTTGCCGAGAAAAAAGTTTCCAGATATTTCGTAATGAACCAGCCTTTTTTGTGGTTGTTGGAGGAGAAAACCGCAGAAGATCCTCATCTTATCAGAAAAAGATACCAGGGCGCAGTAGAATATGAGGAGATTAAGGAAGACCTCATAAGGATACTGAGTGACTGAGATTACTGTTTAAAACAAAGACGAAAGCGAGGTTCATATGTTGACCAAAGAAGAACTGATTGCCAAAGCCCAGAAACCGGGCAAAGACGCAATGAGGCTGCATCCTTTTTATAGGGGAAAAATCGAAATCGTCCCCAAATGCTGTGTAAGGGATTTTAATGATTTTGCCATCTGGTATACTCCTGGTGTGGCTCAACCCTGCAAGGATATCGACAAACATCATGAAAAGGTTTGGGAGTACACCAACAAGGCCAACACGGTGGCGGTGATCTCTGATGGCACCAGAGTTCTGGGATTGGGTGACATCGGACCGGAGGCGGGGCTTCCGGTGATGGAGGGAAAGGCACTGCTTTTCAAATATCTGGGCGGGGTGGATGTTTATCCTCTTTGTCTGGACACCAAAGATCCGGATGAACTGATCCGAACGGTTAAGATTCTGCAGCCGTCATTTGGTGGAATAAACTTAGAAGATATTGCTCAACCCAAGTGCTTTAATATACTGGACACCTTACGGCACGAAGCCAGGATTCCGGTGTGGCACGATGACCAGCAGGGAACTGCCACGGTGACCGTGGCCGGACTGCTCAACGCACTGAAGATCGTGGGCAAGAAAATCCACCTGGTCAAGGTCTCGATGATTGGAGCAGGTGCGGCCAGCGTGGCCTGCCTGCGGGTGATGATCTCGGCCGGAGTTGACCCGGGAAATGTGATCATGTGTGACATAAATGGAATCCTCCATCCAGAAAGAACCGAATACAAACGCGGCGATCCCCGCTACAATTTCTGCCGGATCACCAATAAGGAAGGAAGAAGAGGGGAAATTCCCGAAACCATGAGGGACACCGACGTCTGCATCGCCTATTCCGCGCCGGGGCCGGATGTCATAAAAAAGGAATGGGTCGCTTCCATGAAAAAAGATGCCATACTCTTCGCCTGCGCTAATCCCATTCCCGAGATTTGGCCCTGGGACGCCAAGGAGGCTGGAGCCAGAATCGTGGCCACCGGCAGATCAGATTTTCCCAATCAGGTGAACAATTCTTTGGGTTTTCCCGGAATATTCAGGGGCACGCTGGACGTCAGAGCCAAAACCATCACCGATGAGATGTGCATTGCCGCTGCTCATGAACTAGCTCAAACCGCCGTAGACAAGGGACTACATGAAGATCATCTTATCCCCACTATGGATGAGTGGGAAGTGTACCCAAGGGTAGCGACGGCGGTGGGACTGAAAGCCATCGAACAGGGTATTGCAAAGATCAAAGCCTCCGGAGAGGAGCTTTTCGAACAAGCGTCAAAAATCATAAAGCGGGCCAGGAAGCAGACCAAGGTTCTTATGGATTCTGGTATTATTCCGGAGGCACCTGAAGAGGAATGATCTGAAAACCATTTCAATTCCAGGATACGTCCCGAGCTGCAAGATTGATTGAACTTTACAAACCAAAGGAGATCTAGCATGGCACAAGGAGAAACCGGACACCTTAAGCCCAAACCCTATAACGTCAAATACGTAGTCGACCCAACTCAGAAGGAACTTAGAGAGCTGGCATTGAAGTCCACGCCAGCCATAATGACCACCGCGTACGGGAACGTAAACAAGGTTACACGTTTGAAGGCCAGGATGGCGAAATTAACTTATTGTGTTGCTCCGGAATCGGATAAACATAAATACTCGGGCAACATAATCGATCCAGCCAAAGCCCAGGAACTGATAGATAAGCAGAAGGCTTATATTGAGAAGCAGGGCGAACTGATAGAAATCAATGGATATTATGGATACGGGAAGGGAGCCATGCCGATTCAATGGCTGTACACAAAAGAAGCCGCCAATCTGGCAGGCATGCAGCAGGTCTTGG
>Ga0315539_1001856_pt1 | contig 15346 bp, 13 predicted proteins | sample SalMarSW160150MG_FD_203097 | JGI IMG/M metagenome (GOLD analysis project Ga0315539, IMG submission 203097) | Salt marsh sediment microbial communities from the Plum Island Ecosystem LTER, Massachusetts, United States - Salt Marsh Sediment SW1601-150 ... | reverse complement strand
TGTTAATTTCTTCTAGAATTTCTTCCACCCGCGGTTTGACAATTTTGAAAACCTTTTTTTCTTGAGTCGTCAGCTGGCTCTTTTTCCCCGGCTTTTTCCTCAAAGAAGATTTCAGCTCCTGCTTCACTTCCTCCGCCCGCCCGCCGTCTATCTGAAGCCCAATAGCCAGATCGTCGGTAATATTTTCCGAACCGAGAGGAAAAACGGCCGTCCAGATTAGGGCTCCTTCTTTAAAAACGGCCACCTTGGTCAGTCCGGCCCCAATATCGGCTACCGCCACCCCTTTCTCTTTCTCCTGGGAAGTTAAAACTGCTTCCGCGCTCGCCAAAGGGGCCAAGAAAGTATCCTTGATATTCAGACCGGCTTTGGTAACCGCTTCCTCTAGCTTTTCCCGGTAAGGAGAAAAAACCGTTAGCAGAAGAGCCTCAACTTCTAGGCGCGCCCCCTTCATTCCCAAGGGCTTCTGAATCCCTTTTTGATCATCAACCACAAATTCTTTGGGAACGACGCCCCAGATTTCGTAATTCGGGGGAAGATTAATAATCTTCGCCGCCTGAAGAACGCGGTCAATATCTTCCGGAGAGATTTCTCGATCCGCCCGGGAAACGGAAATCAAACCATGGGTGGGGATGACCCGAAAGCGGCCGCTGCCAAGATTAAGATAGACCTCTTTAATTTTAAGCGATGATTCCTGCTCTGCCTGCTGGATCGCTTCCTGAAGGCTGGGGAGAAACTGCTCTAGGTCGCTCACCCCGCGTTGAGTCATTCCCTTCACCGGAACCTCCACCAGGCTGATCAGTTCCAGCTGAGCAGATTTAGAAACCGGGCGGGCGATAAAAATTTTAATCGTCCTCGTCCCAATATCTAAGCCGGTAATAAATGACGCCGAAGCCATAGAATTAGATTTTACCTAATTTACGAAGGCGATGATACTTTTCCCTCGCTTCCTGCTTTTTTAAAGCAGTTCTCTTTTTCAAGACCTTACTTTTTGGCCGCTGATGATAACGTTTTCCCAAAGCGTCATACAAAACACCACTCCGCTTTACTTTTCTGGAAAAGCGATTAATTAAACTCAAGCTATTTTCTCCACTTTTCTTTTCTACGTTTAAAGGCATAATTTAAGGCAAGTGTTTAACCTCCGGGGAAACCAGATGAAGATGTAGATGAGGGACTTTCTGCCCTCCTTCCTCCCCCACGTTAAAAATTAAACGATAACCGGACAGACCTTTCTCCTGGGCAATCTTTTTCGCTGCCCAAAACAAGTGCCCGACTAAGAGTCTGTCTTCTTCCTCCATCTCCTGGATAGAAGACAGGTGTTTCCGGGGAACAATGAGAATATGAATTTTTCCTTGAGGATTGAGATCATTAAAAGCAACCGCTTTCTCGTCTTGATAGATAAAGTCAGCTGGTTTCTCTCCCTTAACAATCTGACAAAAGGGGCAATCTTTCATAATTTCCTCTTCAAAAACTGAAGAACTTTTTTCCGCTCTATTGTCTTTTGAGTACCCCGTCTCATATCTTTCACTGTTACCCGCTGGCGCCGAACTTCTTCCGCTCCCATAATGAGAGTATATTTTACCCCTAATTGGTTGGCCCTTTTTAATTGGGCCCGGAGAGAATCCTTTCCGAAATTAGCCGTTACTTTAAATCCTTTCTTCCTTAACTCTTCAAAAAACCGCAGGGCTTCTCTTTTTGCCTGCCAGCCTAATTGAGCTAAAAAGATATCCGGCTTTCGGGGAGAAGAAGGTTTGATTCCTTGTTCTTTCATGGCCTCAATAATTCTTTCCACTCCTCCGGCTCCGCCCAAAGCGGGGACTCTCTCACCGCCGATCAACTCGGCTAAACGGTCATAGCGTCCACCGCCGATAAGGGTCTGACTAGGAGAGGAATCCGCTTCTCCCTTGTCAATGACAAACTCAAAAACTGTCCGCGTATAATAATCCAGCCCTCGGACCAGATAAGGATTAAGACGATAAGGAATTTCTAAATCATCCAGGAATTCCAAAACTTCCTTAAAGTGATTATGGCACTCCTTGGAAAGATAATCAATCAATTGGGGAGCGCCCCGTGCCACTCCCCGGCAGCTTTCTTCTCTGCAATCCAGGATACGCAGGGGATTATTGGTTAAACGGGTATGACAAGTCGGGCAAAGTTGACGGGAATGATTTTTGAGATAGCAGACTAAATCCTTCTGATACTCCTGTCTCTCTTCGGGCAGACCCAAGCTGTTAATCTCCAGCATAATGTTTTTCAAACGTAAAGCTTTCAAGAGATTGTAAAAGAGCTGAATCAAATAAGCATCTAAAGCGGAGCTCTCGCCGTTTAGAATCTCAAACCCCAGCTGATAAAATTCCCGATAGCGGCCGGCTTGAGGAGATTCATATCGAAAGAAGGGGCCAAAATACCAAAGCTGCACCGGTTGAAACCAGCTCTTCAGCCCTTCTTGGAAATAAAGGCGGACGACCGAGGGTGTTCCTTCCGGCCGGAGAGCCAGTGACTGCCCTCCCTTCGTTCGCAAAAGAAACATTTGCTTCTCAACTACATCCGTATAAAGCCCGGTCCCCTTCTGAAAAAGCCTTGCCTCCTCTAAAATTGGGAAGGCCACTTTTTGGAAACGATAATCTTTTGCCAGTCGCTGGCAGACTCGCTCAATCCGATTGAAATAACTCAACTCTCTCGGCAAGATATCCTTCATCCCCTTAGGCCTCCGGAAAACATCACCGCTTTTAGTCATAGTTCGTAATTGGGCAAAGAAACAAAACTTCCTTCAGAAAAAGGCCAGAGCTTGATCCAGACCCGCCCGACCATTTCTTCTCCGGAGACCGGCCCCCAATTCCGGGAGTCAAAAGAAAAACTACGATTATCCCCAAGGACAAAATATTGTTCTGGGCCCAAAGTGATTGAAAAACCTGACATTGAGGGTAAATCTTGAAGATAAGAAGACTCATCTAAAACTATCTTCCCTCCCTTCACGGTTTCTATCTCTATTTCTTGCTCCCGGACAACTAACTTTTCTCCGGGGAGGCCAATTATTCTCTTAACGAATCTTTGAGAGGCATTCAAAGGATAATCAAAAATCACCACTTCTCCCCGTTGAGGATCCCGAAAGCGATAAGAAATCTCATCCACAATCAGATAATCCCCATTATGGAAACTAGGCTCCATAGAAGAACCATGAACTAAAAATGGCTGAAACAAAAAAAAGCGGATGGGGAGAACAATGACCGAAGCCACCACAACAATTTTCAACACCTCTAAAAGAAAAGAAAAAAAGTTTTTGATTCCTTCGTTCATTACCCTATTATTATAGCGAAATTTCCCTTCTTAGGCAAGAAATGCTAAAATAGACTCCAAAAGATGAGAAAATTAATCATCGGTTTAGGAAATCCGGGCCGAGAATTTCGCTCCACTCCCCATAATCTCGGTTTCCAGTTTTTAGACCAGCTCCAAAAAACCTGGCGCTTTCCTCCCTTCCAATTGGAAAAATCCCTCCGCTCGCAACTCACCCAGGGAAAGATAAAAGAAATTGATATTGTCCTGGCCAAGCCCCAAACTTTTATGAATAATTCTGGAGCAGCTGTTCGGCAGCTTCAAAAAAAATTTAACCTTCTCCCGGAAGATATCTGGGTTGTCCATGACGACCTTGACCTTCCCTGGGGAATATTTAAAATTGTCCGGGATCGGGGTTCCGCCGGCCACAAGGGGGTTACTTCCATTATCCAGGCTCTCAATAGCCAATCTTTCAATCGGCTTCGATTAGGAATTAAGCCCGCTACTCCTCCCCAAGATGGAGAAGAATACGTCCTGCAGAAGCTTAGATTCCGACAACAAACCGCCGCTCGGCGAACAATCAACCAAGCTATCCCCCAACTAGAACAAAGATTAGTAATGAAAAAGGAGTAGGGGGAACCTACTCCTTTTCTTCCGTTCTTTCTTCTACCTATAAGCCTCTAGGATCTCTGCGAGATAACCCGAGAAACTCTAGAATTTGAAGATACTTGAAGACTTAAGGAGGATAAAGTCTTTTTTCTCTACTTATAGGCAAAAGAAAGAACAGAAGCCTGTTTATAATAACAGGAAAAATATTCTTGTCAAGAGGAACCATGCCCCTCATTATTGTTGAAAGTCCTACCAAGGCAAAAACCATTCAAAAATTCCTTAATTCCTCCTATAACCTTATCGCTACTCGCGGTCATATTCGCGACCTTCCAAAAAGCAAATTGGGAATTGATGTAGAAAATGACTTTGCTCCCCAATATCTTATCCCCGCTTCCGCCCGAAAAACAGTTAAAGAATTACGGGAAGAAATTAAAAAACACTCGGTCGTTATTCTCGCCACCGATGAAGATAGGGAAGGCGAAGCCATCGCCTGGCATGCGGCTTACCTTCTAGAGCTTAACGATAAAAAACCCTACCAAAGAATCGCCTTTCACGAAATTACCAAGGAAGCGATAGAAGAAGCTTTGAAAAATCCAAGGAAAATCAACATAAATCTAGTTAATGCTCAGCAGGCGAGAAGGATTTTAGACAGACTGGTTGGCTACAAATTGTCTCCCTTCCTCTGGAAAAAAATAATGCGTCGCCTCTCCGCTGGCCGCGTCCAATCAGCCACCCTCCACCTTCTGGCTCAAAGAGAAGCGGAGATTGAAAAGTTCCAATCCCGGGCCTATTGGACAATCGCCGCCAAATTGAAAGCAGCTTCTTCTCCAACCGAGATTGAAGCCCAATTAATTACCATTCAAGGGGAAAAAATTTCTCCCCCCGGTCTTCTTGACCTGGAAAAAGTTCACTTTATTGAGAAAGACCTAGCCAAGAAAAGTTTTGAGGTCGACTCCTTATCTAAAAAAGAAAAGAAGATTGCTCCTCCTATTCCTTTCCGGACCAGCACCCTGCAGGCCGAAGCCGGTCAAAAGCTTCATTTTTCCAGTAAATTAACGATGAGCTTGGCCCAAAGTCTTTACGAACAAGGGCTCATCTCCTATCACCGGACAGATTCCGCCTTCCTTTCCCCTTCTTTCCTCAGCCAGGCAGAGAAATACCTCACTGAAAAAGGAGACGAAGATTTTTGGCAAAAAAGAAATTTCCAATTAAAAGTCAAAGGAGGGCAAGAAGCGCACGAAGCCATTAGACCAACTCAAGTCAAACAGACGCCGGAGAAATTGAAGACTAAGCTTTCCTCCTCCGCCCACCGTCTTTACCAGCTTATCTGGCAAAGAAGTTTAGCCAGCCAAATGAAACCTCTGATTTTAGAAATGACCGCTATCAACATTCAAGCTGATGATTATCTTTTGCGTTCTACCGGCCAATTATTAAAATATGAAGGCTTCTCCAAAATATATCCTCAAAATTTTCAAGAAAAAGCGCTTCCTTCTCTTTCTCAAGGAGAAGCCCTCTCTCTATTAAAAGTCCAAGTCGAGGAACATTCCACCAAACCTCCCGCCCGTTATTCCGAACCGAGTTTAATCAAAGAATTAGAAAAATTAGGCATCGGCCGACCCTCAACCTACAGCCCCCTTCTTTCTACTATCCAGGGGCGGAATTATGCGGAAAAAACCAAGGGAAGATTTTTTCTGACCAAAATTGGGAAACTAGTGGACGAAATGCTCACTCGCCATTTTCCCCAGATTGTTGATTCTCAATTTACCGCTCAAATGGAAGAAAACTTAGATAAAATTGCCCAAGGAAAAGCGACTGCTCTTTCGGTTATTCAGAATTTCTACCAACCTTTTATTAAAAATTTGGAGCAGAAAGAGAAAGAAGTCAAGAAATTGGATTTAACCGAACCAACCAAAGAAAAATGCCCTCTTTGTGGAGCCCCTGTCATTAAAAGAGCAGGCCGCTATGGAGATTTCCATGCCTGTTCTAATTTCCCAAAATGTAAATATACTGCTTCCCTTCCTTCCCAAAGAACCGGTATTAAATGCCCCCAGTGTCAAAAAGGGGAAATTATTGAGAAAAGAAATAAAAGAGGACAGATTTTCTACGCCTGCTCTAATTACCCTCAATGCAAATTTACTCTCTCGGGGAAACCAACGGGAGAAAAGTGCCCTCAATGCGGAGCTTTATTGATCCAAGACAAGAAGGGGAAAATAAGATGCAGCTGTCCCGAATGCCATTATCGTAAAGATTAAAAGGCCTCCTTTTCCCCTTGACAAATTAATAGCGATGTAGTATCATACAAGTGTTAGTGAAGGAAAGGTAAGTACTAGTTTTCGTTGTTCCTTAGAGATTAATCGTTAATTTGGAACAGGAAAACTAGTTCGTTCTTTTTAGGGAAATGAGAGGAGAAAAGGAGATACTATGAATTGGAAGATTTGGTCGTTAGGATTTTTGAAAGTACTCTGGACAGTTTTGTTGATTCTCTTTTTGGTGATGAGCGGCTGGCTGCTTCACATCCTAGAGAGAGCAAGTCGGAGCATCATCAAGTCCAAAAAGGGGTTCAATAAGAGAGCTACAGGGGCCGGTACGATTGCTGCCTTAGTAGCAAAACCCATTCGCAGATACTTGCTGAAAGGACGAAAAGCTGTCCGAGCATATCTGTCTGGACACTATCTTCCCTACGGAGCTTACGTTAGCAAGATAGTGTAACATTTTTTCTCCTTCGTTCGTTCCTATGATGTGGCTTTCTCCAAGTTCGCAAGGATTTGAAGAAGCCCATCTCCATGGAGGGTCGAAAGTTTGTTCTTAGTAGGTAAACCACCTTTTTCAAGGTTCACCCTAAGAGCACCCTTTCCCCCTCCTTTCCTTTTTTAAAACAAAAATTCATAAGGTCCTCTTGAAAAGGAGGGAAAGAGGGTTAGAATAAGAAGAGCAAAGTGCGTAGCCGAAGTGGTGAAATTTGGTAGACACGACGGATTCAAAATCCGTTGCTCGCAAGAGCTTGAGGGTTCAAGTCCCTCCTTCGGCACCCTTATCTGTTTTTCTTCTCGGCTGATTCTTTTATCTTGGGTTGGGCATCAAATTGTACCTTAAAAAGGAGGTGATAGCAGTGCCTATAAAGACGGTAGGAAAAGCAACCGGGCCGCATCTGGACGATATTCTCTTCAACCCGACTTCTTCTCTCCCAAGCGATCCTCTCCTCAAAGCAGTCGTCACCGCTTTTCTGGAGAAAAAGATTAAGGGTCATCGGTACCGGGCGCGAGGAAGCCCCAAAGTGAAAGACTTTGACTTCGCCTTTCGGGGGTTTCACGGAAAACCGCAGCTAGAACCTGAGCATCTCTGGCTTCGGAAGTGCCGGAAGTGCGGAAAGAAAATACCGGCCCTTATCGTCCGGCGGACTTTCCACACCAGGGACATCGTCCCTGGCCGGCAGGAAGCGGAAGAAAAAACGGAGCGACTAAGTTCTCTCCTCACCGTTGAAGGCGGTCAAATCTACTTCGATGGCTTTCTAGCCTACCATGACTTTCTAGGGGGAAACCATGAACGTTAGGCACTCAACTTTAAGGAGGCTTTTCTTCGGCAAACCGCCAAAAGAAAAGCCTCTTGCCCTTTTATTCCAGAACTAACTCGATGGGACAATGGTCCGATCCCGGCACTTGACCCAAAATCTTAGCCACTTTTAATTCTCCTTTGAGGGAGAGGCTGATTAGGAAGTAATCAACCCGCCAGCCAATATTCCTTAAACGGCATTGAAAACGATAGCTCCACCAAGTGTAATGGCCTCCTTCTTTAACAAACTGCCGATAAGTATCCAAATAGCCCTCTTCAAGAAAGGAATCCAACCAGGCTCTCTCTTCCATGGTAAAACCAGCGTTGTTTTGATTGGCTCGAGGATTAGCTAAATCAATATCCTCGTGGGCAACATTAAAATCTCCCCCGATAATCAAAGGTTTTTTCTGGGATAGTTTCTGGCAGAAATCAGCAAAAACCTCATTAAAATTAAGTTTGAACCTCAAACGCTCTAACTCTCTTCGGGAATGAGGGAAATAAGCGTTGACTAAGAAAAAATCTTTTTCTTCCAAAGTGACCACCCGGCCTTCCTCGTCAAACCTTTTGTCCCCGAGACCATAAATTACCTGAAGGGGTTTTTGCCGAGCAAAAGTCACTACCCCGCTATAACCCGGCCTGGTCGTCGTGCTCCAGAAGGATAAATAATCTTGGCCCAGGGTTTTTTCTAAATCACTTAGTTTCTCGGGAGAAGTTTTTGTTTCCTGGAAAAGATAAAAGTCCGCTTTCTCCTTTCGGGTAAAAGACATAAGATTCTTTTCCCAACAAGCTTTAAAACTATTAACATTCCAGGAAATAAATTTCATAAAAAAATTTTATAACTCTTTCATTTTAAACTCCGCTTCCTTTTTATTCCTCGCCTTTAAAGAATAATGCTGGACCAGCTTCTTGGCTTTTTCCACTGTTTTTCGGGGAAGGTTCTTCTTGAGAGTATAGCTTCGCAGGAGAGCTGTTGGGCCGGGAATGCTTTTTAAGGCAATCAGTAAATCTCCGGGCCGAGCTAATTTGCCCAGGGCTCGATTTTCTTTTTCATCTCGGCCGACAACAATCCTGACTTTTCCTTCCCAGAGCTGTCTTCCGTTCTTTAATACTTCAATATCGTTCAAATCTGCCCGGGGATAAATTTTCAATAATTTCCGAAGTTTCCGGCTAAACTCCGGGTCGGTTAAAAGACAACCTCCTCCTGGAGAAGGGTAATCGGTTAGGCCAAACTTCTTAGCTAAACGTATCTGCTGCTGGCGGGAACGGCCGGAAAAGGCATAGAGTTTCCGGCCATCAACCCACCCCTGCTTTTCAGGGATCGTAATTTGAATAAGGCCGGCGGAAAGAGGACGGAGAAGAAATCCCTGCAAACCAGATTCCTTTTCCACTAATTTCATTGTTTTTTTCTGCTGCGTCATCGGCCTTTCCCCTAAAACCTCCCCGGTGGCCACAAAATCAAACCGACCCTGGGACATTAGTTCTCTAGCTCGGCTAAGCATCAAAATCCGGCAGTCTAAACAGGGGTTCATTCCTTTTCCATAACCATGATGAGGAGATTTGACCAGGGCTAAGTGTTCTTGAGAAATGTCAACCACTTTCAATTTCAGGCCTCTCTCCCGAGCGGCTTTTTTAACCGGCCGGCTATCAAAGAAACAACTGCTAAAATGAAGAGCGGTGACTTCAATTCCCTGACTCTTTAAAATCTCGGCCGCTAGAAGAGAGTCTAGGCCCCCGGAAAATAAGAGCAAGGCTCTAGTCTTTTTCTTCATCAATTAAAATGAGAATTTTTAATATTCTTCTTAACCAAGGAGTGGGGTTCAATAACCACTTCGGGATCAACCAATACTCCGGGCATAAGAGAAGAATGGACTCCTACTTTAACCCTATCTCCTAAGACAACGCCGAATTTTCTTCTTCCGGTGTCTATTATTTCCCCTTTCACTTCCGCCCGAATTGGCTTTTGGTCAAAACGAAGATTGGCAACGATTGTTCCGGCTCCCAGCAGGCAATGAGAGCCAATAACGGAATCGCCGATATAACTTAAGTGGGAAATCTGCGTTCCCTCGCCAATAATAGAATTTTTGATTTCCACCCCCGCCCCGATCCGGCAGTGAGCGGCAATCATTGTCGCCGGCCGAAGATAAGCTTGGGGTCCGATTTGGCTCCCTGCTCCAATCCAAAGGGGTCCCTCTAAATAGCTGCCGCTCTTGACCACCGCTCCCGGCTCAAGAATCACTTCCCCTTTTATTCTTACTCCTTTTTCCAGTTCAGCTCCCCTTCTTTTCCCTTTTTGACGAGCAAGCAATAATTGATTGGCTTGAAGTAAATCCCAGGGATAAGACAAAGGAAGCCAATTTTCCGTCTTTACGGCCCAAAGAGGAATCTTCTTCGCTAGAGAGCCAATGGCAGACGTTAATTCTAATTCTCCCCGTTCAGACATCTCTAACTTCTCTTCAAAAATCCTTCGGTCTAAAAAGTAAAGGCCGGTATTAGCTAAATGGCCAATGTCCTCCTTTGGCTTCTCGACGAAATCCTTCACCGCTCCTTTTTCTGTCCTGACCACCCCAAAAGCCGAGGGATTTTCCACTTCCTGGACCAGAAGACTGGGGAACTTTTCTAAAACTTTTTCTAGGTCTTCTCTTTGATAAAGGTCATCCCCGTTCAACATCAAAAATCGTTCTTGAAGATAGGCTTGAGCTTGCCAGAGCGCATCTCCGGTCCCTAAAGCATTTTCCTGATAAACATATTTAATTTTCAGCTGGCGAAATTGGTTTCCAATCTTCTGAAAGAAAATTGATTCTTGCCGGGGGTCAATGACTAAAAGGACTTCTTCCACCAATCCGTTAAGAATTTCCAAGGTATGCTCAAGAATCGTCTTTCCGCCAAGCGGCAAAAGAACCTTGGGCCGCGTCCAGGTAAGCGGCCTTTGCCGAATTCCTTTTCCTCTAGCGAGAATAACGGCCTGCATCATTGAGCAGTAATTAAATTAAACAGGACCCAGGCCGTTTTTTCTGGGTCATGCCGAATAAATCCCCGCGGCCGGAGCAAATCCTCTTCCAGAATTTGTATTTTTCTATCCGCCAAAGCCCGAGAGTCATAATTCACAAATTGGGCTTTTTCCTGTTCATATTTAGCAACTCTTTTTGCCGTTGGCTGATGATTATTAAAAATCACTTTGTCCAGAACATCTGAACCAAGATACTTTTCTACCTCCTGGACAAAATTTTCCCCCCGGAAATTATTTGTTTCTCCAAATTTGGTCATAATATTAGCCAAGTAAACTTTCTGGGCCCGGCTTTTTTTAATCGCCTGGGGAATTCCCCGCACCAGTAAATTGGGAAGAAGGCTGGTATATAAATCTCCCGGCCCGATAATAATTAAATCCGCTTGCTGAATAGCTTTCAGCGCCAAGGGGTTAGCGAAAGCCGAAGGTTGGAGGTAAACTTTCTTAATAGCCAGGCAGCCATTATGTTTAGGGACATCAATGTTCGTTTCTCCAATAATAAGCTGATTATTCTCTAGTTTCGCCCGGAGATGAACCCGATCCAAAGTAACTGGAACCACCTCTCCCTTAACCGCTAAAATCTTTTCCGCTTGCTTAATCGCTTTCCCAAAATCTCCTTCTAAATCGTTTAAAGCCGTTAAAAAAAGATTGCCAAAGCTATGTCCCCTTAGCCCTCCCTTGGAAAAGCGGTAATTGAAGAGATCGGCTAAGGGTTGAGCTGATTGAGACAAAGCTACTAAAGCTCGCCGCACATCCCCAGGAGGAAGAATGCCAAACTCTTCCCGTAAAATCCCGGTGGATCCACCGTCATCCGCCATAGTAACAATAGCTGTCAGCCGCAGAGGATATTTTTTAAGGCCGGAGAGAACAGAAAAGATACCCGTCCCTCCGCCGATGACAACTACTTTTTTGTTTTTCTCCATTTCCAATCCTCAACAACCTTGGTCCACTCAATTGGCCGCTCTTTTTGATACCAAGGCAAATTCAGTTGGGGCCACTTCTCCTCCCAAGTAAGCTGACGATCTTGATAAAAGATACCAATGGGAATCTTGGCTTTTTCTTTTTGATTGTAATCCCATTCCTGGGCCTTTTCCCAAGCTTGGGAAAAGTCGTCTTTTTTCTTTAGCTCCAACTTATAAATATGCTGGCGTTGAAACTCAATATCCTGATGAAAGCTCAAACAGGGCTGAAGAACGTCAATGAAAGAAAAACCGGGGTGTTGAATAGCTTCTTCAATTAACTTCTGGAGATGTTCCGGGTCTAAAGCTGAGCCTCGGGCGACAAAGGTTCCTCCGGAAGCTAAAACCAAAGCGAGGGGATTAAGAGGGGGTTCCTTCACCCCCAAAGGCAAGGAATGGTCGATGAATCCTTCTTCCGTCGTCGGGGTCGCTTGACCGGTGGTTAAAGCAAAAACTTGATTGTTAGAAACAATCATTGTTAAGTCAGCATTATAGCGGGCGGCATGCACTAAATGTGCCACGCCCTCGGCATAACTGCCTCCGTCCCCAGCAAAACCAAGAACAGTCAAATTAGGATTACCAGTTTTAATTCCTAAACAGGTCGGCAAAACCCGGCCGTGAAGAGTATAAAAACCATTCACCCGAAGATAGTCATAAATTTTTGCTCCACAGCCAATACCGCTTACCGCCACCACATTTTTCCAATGAAGCTGGCTAGTTTGGTCTAAATGAACAATCGCTTTTTTAACGGCCAGTAAAAGACCATTATTAGTACAACCCGGGCACCAAGTATTTTTTTGATGGGTTTCCAAGTCTTCAATTTTCATAATTCTTTTTGAATTATTAAATAATTAAAAGTCTTCTTTTACTTTTTGAATAATATCCTCCGGAGTAAAAGGCCGAGCATCATATTTCAAAATCTTTTTATCAATCGCCACCCCGGTCTGCTCTCTAATAATCTGTCCTAAAAGACCAGTCACATTATTTTCCACTAAGACTACCTCTTTCGCTTTCTTGAGCTCGGCCATCACTTGCTGGCTGGGAAAAGGGGAAAGATAAGAAATTTGCAGAAAGCGGTAGTCGGGCAAATCAGCCAAACTATCAAGAATCGCTCCTTTCGTTGACCCCCAGCCAACAATTAATTTTTTCCCTTGGCCGTAAGTTTGCACTGGTTGAAGACGGTCAATCTCTTTCTGGAGAAGGGGTGATTTTGCCCAGCGCTTGTCATTCATTTTTTTTGTCCCCTCTTCTTCCTCAATCGTATAGCCCTCCTCATTATGCTCATAGCTCGTCGCCCGAACGAGAGACCCTTCTCCCGGAACCATTCTTGGAGAAACTCCGTCCGGAGTAAGTTGATAGCTCTTGTAATCCGGGTCCGCTTCTTCTAAAAAGAATCTTTCCACTTTTACTCGGGGAGCCCGAATACGATCAAAACTGAAATGGCTCTCGGCCAAATGCTTGTCGCTCAGAATAATGGAAAGAAGATGATACTTTTGGGAAAAATAGAAAGCTTCTACCGTTCTCCGGAAAGCTTCTTCGGCATCCCCGGGAGCAACTACCACCCGAGGAAATTCTCCGTGGCCGACATTAACAGCAAATTTCAAATCTCCCTGACTGCTGTAAGTAGGAACTCCGCTCGCCGGAGCCGTTCTCTGCGCCAAGTAAACCACTAAGGGCAGTTCCGAAATCCCGGCTAGGCTTAAAGCTTCACTCATTAAAGCAAACCCGCCGCCGGAGGTTCCGACCATAGTTTTCGCTCCGGTAAAGCTGGCTCCCAAAGCGGCATTAACAACAGCAATTTCATTTTCTAATTGGCTGACTAAAAATCCATATTTTTGCTGTTGCCGAGCCAAGTTATGGAGAACGCCTGTCGCTGGCGTCATCGGATAAGCGAAATAGACGTCTAAACCAGCGGCAATCGCCCCCTGGCTGACGCCTTCAGTCCCGCTTAAAAAGTAAGTCTCCTTCCGATTCCGCAGCCGGGGAAGTTTCTCCCGAAGAGAAACTAGTTGCCGACCCTCGTCCAGCGCTTCTTGAATCTTCTCCGGCTCGGAAAACTCTTCTTCCGCCGCTTGAAACCCGGCCTCCAGAGGAAGGCCCCATAATTTCAGCAGCGCGCCCACGAGAATATTGTTTTCTCTCCCCACCGATGGAGGCAGAGAAACGGAATCCATATCAATCGCTATTAACCGTGGATGGGAGGCTCTTTCTGCACTTCCCAAAATAAAACCAGCCGGTTCCAGAGCGGCAACATGCTTTTCAATAGTGAGATCATCTAAAGCGATAATCGCCTCTAAGGAGCGGCGATGAGAATAAACGGGCTCATCAGAAACGGTTAGAACATTAAAATTATGCCCCCCCTGAATAAGAGAGGGGTAGTCTCGGTAAACAAAAACATAATAGCCAAGATTATTAAAAACCTGGCTGATTAAAGAAGAAGTTTTACTTACCCCTTGGCCGGCTTGGCCGCCGACGAGAATAGTTTTCCGCATCTTTTTTGATTTACAATAATATAATTAATCAAGTATAGCAGAGTTTTCTCCTCTCCCAAAACCGAGGGGTTATTCCACCACCACCGATTTAGCCAGGTTCCGAGGCTTATCAACGTCGTTTCCTTTGGCCACCCCCAGATGGTAAACTAGGAGCTGGAAAATTAAAGGGCGGTATAAAATAGAAAATTAGACGACGAAATTAATTAGCTTGTCTTTAACAAAGATAACTTTTTGAATTTTCTTTTTACCAAGAAAAGATTTTACCTTGGGAGAGTTTAAAGCTTGAGCCTGGGCGGCTTTTTCCTCAATCCCCGCCGGGGCCTCTAGCTGATCTCTCACTTTGCCGTTGATCTGGACCACTAAAGTAAAACCATCTTCCCTTATCATTTCTTGACGATAATTCGGCCAGGAAGTTTGGAAAATAGATTGGAATTTTTCCCCGGCCCGAAAAGACTGGTAAAGCTCTTCCGCTAAATGAGGGGTAAAAGGAGCTAAAAGCTGTAAAAACTGAAGATAGTCTTTTTTGGGAATTTGCTTTTCTTCCTCCCAAGCCCGGAGCAAAATCATCAAGGCACTTAAAGCGGTATTAAAGTGAAAACGCTCAATGTCTTCCCCCATTTTTTTAATCGCTTGCTGGAGCTGTTTCTGATGCCCTAAAGAAAGTTCTCCGGCTGGCTGGACTTTTTCCTTCAACCGCCAGACTCTTCTCAGAAAACGTACCATCCCCTGAAGTCCGGATAATTTCCAGGTTCCTCCTTCGCTAAAGGGACCAGTAAAACAGAGATAGCTCCGGATGGCATCCGCCCCGTATTTTTCCACCAAGTCATCCGGATCTACTACGTTTCCCCGAGACTTGGACATCTTGGAACCATCCGGCCCAAGAATGACTCCTTGGTGGCGTAGTTTCAAAAAAGGCTCTAGAAAATCAACCAACCCTAAATCTCTCATCGCTTTAGTAAAGAAGCGGGCGTAAAGAAGATGAAGAATCGAATGCTCCACTCCGCCAATATAGATATCCACCGGCAGCCAAGCTTTTATCTTTTCCGCCTCGGCTATTTTTTCTTCATTTTGCGAATCAACATAGCGGAGATAATACCAAGAAGAATCGACAAAAGTATCCAAAGTGTCTGTTTCCCGCTTCGCTGGGCCGCCGCAGCGGGGACAAGTCGTTGACTGAAATTCTGGGGAGCGGGCCAAGGAGGGGAGAAGAACGGGGAGATCCTTCTCCGGAACCGGCTGCCAACCGCAGTCGGGGCAATGAATCATCGGAATGGGCGCTCCCCAGTAACGTTGGCGGGAAACACTCCAATCTTTCAGTTTGTAATGGACAGCCGCTTTGGCCTTTCCTTCCTTAACCAGCCAGTCTTGAATTTCTAAACGCGCTTTTTCTGACGGCTGACCGTCAAATGGCCCGGAGTTTTTCATCACTCCTTCTCCTTCATAGGTTCCCAGACCCGACTCGC
>Ga0315539_1001855_pt1 | contig 15347 bp, 14 predicted proteins | sample SalMarSW160150MG_FD_203097 | JGI IMG/M metagenome (GOLD analysis project Ga0315539, IMG submission 203097) | Salt marsh sediment microbial communities from the Plum Island Ecosystem LTER, Massachusetts, United States - Salt Marsh Sediment SW1601-150 ... | reverse complement strand
CCCCTCACCAACAGGGAGGCACAGATTCTAAACTATATTTCCCAAGGCAACTCAAACAAGCAAATCGCCTATATCCTAGACATCAGTGAGCAAACAATCAAGAACCATGTTAGCTCCATTCTTCGTAAACTAAATGCCAATGATAGAGCCCACGCTGTTGCCCTAGCCATGCGCAATGGCTGGCTTGTAGCCGAGGAAAAACCATGATAGGTATTTCAGCAAGCTTTTAGGGAGAGGATAAAGTGAGTCAAGTAGAAATCGGCCCGGAACTAAAGTCTCAGGTTAGGGAATACCTAGAGAAGCAAGGCTACGAGATAACCGAGGTGGCTAAAATCATGGGGAAGTCAGGGGTTGAGCATACCTTTGACATGGTGGCTCAAAAGGACGACGGCTTTGCCACCCACACTATTGCTATCTGCATCACTGCTACTGGAGGTGACAGTGATACAGAGGCGGGCACTGTCTTCAGCTTTGCCAACAAAGCCTATGATGCCGGCATTCAGGAAAGGATTTTCATTGCCATCCCCGAGCTTAGTCAGGAAGCAAAAGAGCTGGCTGAAAAGCAGCGAATAAAGGTCATTAATGAAGAACAAATAGAGTCATTATTAAGCCTGAAGCCTAAGCCACAAGTTAAGCCAAAGGAGCCCTTTAGATTTGGGACAAAGGAACAATTAATAGAATCTTTAGCCGATCGAGGCTATAGGGTCGAGGAAAAAGCTAAAGTTCGAGGCAGGTCAGGAGTTGAATATACCTTTGATATATTGGCTTATACTGACATTGACGGTGTTGGGCACAGCCTGGGTATAGATTTCCTAAATGGGGAAAATGAAAAGGAGATAGGTCTGGAAAAGGTGGCCTTATTTGATACCAAAGCCTACGAGGTTGGCATTGATGATAAAATCATTGTTGCACCGCTGCAGCTTAGCCCTGAAGCACAGAAATTTGCTCATCAACAGCGGATAAAGATCTTTGAACCAGATCAAAAAATCGCTTCCCAACCCGAGCCGACCAAAGAAAAGTCCACCCTACCAGAGGAGAAGCTAATTAAAGCGGAAGAAGAGAAGCTAACTAAAGCAGAAGAGGAAAAGCTAACTAAAGCGGAAGAGGAGAAGCTGACTAAAGCAGAAGAAGAGAAGCTGACTAAAGCAGAAGAAGAAAAGCTAACTAAAGCGGAAGAGGAGAAGCTGACTAAAGCAGAAGAAGAGAAGCTAACTAAGGCGGAAGAGGAGAAACCAACTAAAGCGGAAGAGGAGAAACCAACTAAAGCGGAAGAGGAGAAACCAACTAAAGCGGAAGAGGAGAAGCTAACTAAAGCGGAAGAGGAGAAGCTGACTAAAGCGGAAGAGGAGAAGCTAACTAAGGCGGAAGAGGAGAAGCTAACTAAAGCGGAAGAGGAGAAGCTAACTAAAGCAGAAAAGGCAAAGGCTACGGAGGCTAAGCCTAAAGCCAAACATTTGAGGCATGCGATTCAGACTGAAGCATTGCAATTAATTCCTGAGGTGATGGCGAGAAGGTACAATGCCATACCCCTGTCTGTATCTGGCAACACATTACAGGTAGCTATGGCAGACCCGACTGACATCTTTGCCCTGGAGGCCTTCTCCGCCCTGAGCCGGATGAGGATTAAACCTATAGCTGCCAATGCCACGGAAGTCCGAGAGGCTATCGACTTCAACTATAAAGGCTATGGCGAGATTGAAAAGCAGCTTTCCCGTATAACCATCTCTGGTGATGCAAGTGACGAGAGGCTGGCCATTACTGCCGATACTGATGCCCCTCTGGCTCAAGCTCTCAGCCTTATCGTTGAAGAAGCAGTCAAAGCCCGCTCCTCTGATGTCCACATTGAGCCTGAAGAGGACAGATTGAGGATACGCTACCGTATTGATGGTACCCTTCAGGATATGATGTCTCTGCCGCTGAACATACATTTAGCCCTCGTTTCCCGAATCAAAATCCTGGCCGATATGAATATTGCCGACCGTCATCGTGCCCAAGATGGCCAGTTCTCTACTGAGGCTAAAGGGCGGCAAATAGATATCAGAGTAGCTACTGCCCCCACGGTTAATGGCGAGATGGCAGAGCTGCGCCTTTTGGACAAGTCAGTGGCTACTCTAGGATTACCTGAGCTCGGCATGCTACCTGATAGTATGGCAAGGTATGAGAACTTGCTCAAGATTCCCTATGGCATGATTCTTATCAGCGGCCCTACCGGCGCTGGTAAGACTACCACCCTATATGCCTCAATCAATTCTCTTGACTGCCTGGAGAGAAACATCGTCACCATTGAAGACCCGGCGGAGTATCGGTTTAAGGATATTAATCAGATTCAGGTTAATCCTCAAGCTGGCATTACCTTTGCCACTGGCTTGAGGTCCATACTTCGCCTTGACCCCGACATAATAATGGTCGGTGAGATACGCGATGCTGAAACAGCTAACATAGCGGTTCAAGCCGCTCTGACCGGCCATCTGATGCTATCTTCTGTCCATGCTAGCGATGCCACTGGTGTGCTCTCTCGCCTCCTTGACCTGGGCGTAGAGCCCTTCTTGATAGCCTCAGCGGTTATCGGCGTTGTCGCTCAGCGGATGGTGCGCCGCACCTGTCCTGATTGTAGCCATCTTATTGAGGCGCCGGTGGTGGAGCAGATGGCTTACCAAAAGGAAATCGGGGAGAAGAAGACTGAATTCCAATACGGCACTGGCTGCAAGTCATGTGCTTATGCCGGCTATCTGGGCCGAACCGGAATCTTCGAGATTCTATCTATGAGCGACACCATAAGGACAATGCTCACCAGCCAGGCTAGCAGCAGCCAGATTCGCGCTCAGGCACTTAAGGAGGGCATGGTAACCATGATGAACGATGGTATGCGTAAGGTAAAGGAGGGTATCACCACGCCGTCTGAAGTGCTGCGTAATGCCTACTCTGCAGACTAGTGGCTTTGGGGGTTAAAAATGGATTATGAATATGTAGCCTATACTGAAGATAAACGAGTGGTCAGAGGCAGGCTTTCGGCTACCAGCGAAGAAGCAGCCACCAACTTGCTCAATTATGGCGGCTATCAAACAATTAGCCTGAAGGAAGTAATTCCCTTTTTAAATAAGGAAAAGCTGTTATCCCGCTTCACACGGGTAAAGACGAGAGAAATAGTAATGTTCTCCCGCCAGCTAGCTTTGCTCCTTGAATCTGGCACTGATATTGTTACCTCTTTAGAGCTACTACAAAGCCAGGTAACAAATCGCACCCTGCAAGGAGTGCTTGGCGAGGTAGCCTCTGACATTCGCGGTGGAAGTTCGCTATCAGCAGCCCTAAGTAAACACCCACGGGCCTTCCCTGAACTCTTCCATCGGACAATATCTGCCGGCGAGCAGGCCGGTAATATGGAAATAGTGCTAAGACAAATGGCTGACTATCTGGAGAGAGGAACTACCACCGAAAAGAAGGTTAAAAATGCCCTAACCTACCCCATTATCGTTGCCATTGTAGCTGTGGTGGTGATAAGCCTGCTTGTCGCCTTTGTTCTGCCCGCCTTTACCAGACTATACTCTACACTCGGAGCTAATCTACCTACAGCAACGGTGATACTTATGAGCGCATCTGAATGGCTTCTCAATTACGGGCTTTATGTTCTGATAGCGCTAGTAGCAGTTGTTGTTGTAGGTTACTTGTATATCAGAACGCCAGCCGGGAAATATCAGTGGGATAAATTACAACTCACTTTACCCGTAGTTGGGCGAATTAACCAACTTAGCGAGCTTTCCCGCTGTTGCCGGACTATATCGCTCCTGTTCAAAGTCGGCTTGCCCCTACCCGAAGTCATGGCTCAGGCTATCCACGGCACTAATAATAAGATTATGGCCGACGCTCTGACTGAGGTTCAGCAGGGGTTGATTAGAGGCGAAGGCTTATCCAAACCCATGGGAAGGAAGAAAATCTTCTTGCCTTTGATGGTGCAGATGTCTGGAGTTGGCGAGGAAACCGGTAACCTTGATAGCACGCTAGCTACTGTAGCTCAGACCTATGAGGTTGAGGCTGATGACAGGACTAGCTTCGCGGTGGGGCTTATTCAACCAGCTGTAACCATAGGCATAGGCTTAATGATTGCTTTTATTGCTATATCTCTGGTTTCAGCTATGTATTCTATCTATGGGCAGGTGAATTTTTAGATGCTAAGGTCAATGAAAAAAGAAAAAGGCTTCACCTTAGTTGAGGTGATAATAGCACTAGCGATCTTGGGCATAATTGGTATCGCCTTTCTTGGCGCCTTGGCTACTGCCTCCAAGGCGGTCGTCATTGCTGATGAGCGAGCCTCTTCTGAAAGCCTAGCTAGAACCGAAATGGAATATGTCAAGAGCCAGGATTACAGTTTTGCTGATTGGTCTTACGAGCTTCCTTCTGGGACATCGCCTACCGGGCAGTTCCCCGATTGGTGGGATTTTGATGACCCGCACACTCTCCCCGACGGCTATACCGGCTTTATTGTCACTGTCAATGCTGTGCTTTTACATGATACTGATGACGGTATCCAGAAGATAATAGTAACCATCACATATCTTGATGATGATGCAATAATCGAGTTGGAGGGTTATAAGACAGCACGATGATGTTTCACCGACTTGGACTAATAAATAGAAACCAGAAGGGTCTTACCCTGATGGAGCTGCTAATAGCTCTAGCTATTACCGGCATCATCGTTAGCACCGTTACTATGGTTATTTTCCAGGTGTTTGATGGTGAAGCCCGCAGCTCTAACCATATTGACGCCATCAGCCGGGCGCAGGACGCTGGCCGTTATATCAGCCAAGATGCTGGGATGGCTCAAACTGTGGAACGGACCGAGGACGCTGATGGCTTCCCACTTACCCTGACCTGGACCGAGTGGGTAAACAACGAGACCCATCAGATTGTTTATAGCATCGAAGATAATAAACTAACAAGATTGCATTCCTCCGATGAAGGAGATGTAAGCTACACCTTCGAATACATTATTGGTAGTGACCCTGACACCGGAGAGCTTAAAACTTATCTTAACCCACCTGACGACGATGATGATTATACGCTCTCTTTCACAATAACCGCCATCGTAGGCATTGGCTCACAGCGAGTAATCGAGACCCGGGTATACGAAGCTATCCCCAGACCCGGCATATAATAAATAAATATTGGATAATAAAATGATGAAAAAAATACTTAATAAACTGATAAGGAATGCGGAGGGACAGGCTCTGCCTATGGTCCTGATTCTAATGGCTGTGGGCGGTCTTATCATTGCTCCCCTCCTCTCCTATACGAGCTCCGGGCTTAAAACTAGTCAGTTATACGAGGAGATAGCCGATGAGTTTTATGCCGCTGATGGCGGGGTTGAGGATGGCTTATGGCAGATAAAATATGACCATCTAGAAGACTTATTCGGTAGTTATGACACCTATAACTACAGCACTATATATGAATATCCTGAAACCTATCCCGTAGTTATAAATGACATAGATGTAGATGTTAGTATACAAAATGTTTGGATTCCTCTGGGTGCAGGCCCACCAACCTCTACTGCTTATGCCAAGCAGCTAATTGGGGCAGGCAAGCTGATAATAGCCGGTAATATCTCTGAGGAATTAACCCAGCAAATCAAGATATACTATTACAAAGAAGAGTCTGATGCTCCCCTGCAAATAAACACGATAGGGATATGGCTGCCGCCTGGCTTTAGCTATGATGACACGGGTGAGTGCAGCCTTGAGGTCTGGATGGATGCTAACAGTAAGAGCTACGAGCGGCAAATCACTGACCACTGTGGTGGTGAAGCCGTGGTCTGGACTTTCTTAGAAGCCGTTTACTTTACCGACCTCCCCGGTGCCAGCGAGTTTGACTATCCCATGACAAGCGTTATCAACTTCAAATTTATCCCCACTCAGCCAGACCGGAGCCCCGAAGCGCTTTCCTGGATAACAACCAGCGGGGTTAGTGATATTCCTTATACCTGGGATGCTGATGTCAAAGTCTATCATATTGAATCCGAGGCCGATGCCGATGGCGACGGCGAAGACAACACCATTATTGACGCCTATGCCATCAAAAGTGAGCTACGGGAACTGGGCTCCGCCATATCCGGAGACTACCGGGCTATCGGCGATTCCCTGATGATAGAAGGCACTGGGCATGGCTATAATCCGTGGGATATCCGTTACGAACTACTTGATGATAGTGATGCCGCAGTTAGTGATATCCCATCTAGCGCCCAAGTAGATGCTGCCTATCTTTACTGGTCAGGCTGGGTGACAGAAGCCCACGATGAAACACAATTCTGGGACGATTGTTCCAACTTCAATAAGTGGGATGGGGATACCAGTGACGATTGGGAACTTTACCCATCGTGGGGATGGCCTTATGAATTTGCAGGTCACCACTATGGCAGTGAATCCGATAGATACCTTACCATGCTGGACACTATAGATTTAAGCTCAGCCCTGCCCGGTTCCACCGTGATTTCATGGAATCAATACGAATCAGGAGACCTAGAAGGTAACGGAGCAAACAAGGACTGCCTTATGTTTCAATTTTATAATGAGACAGACGGCTGGGGTACCTGGTACACCGCCTTTTGCGGTGATAATCCTCCAAATAGTTTCAGCCTCGCTATTCCCACTGAATATCTAACCGAGAACTTCAGGATGAGGTTTTACCTGGATGGCTTTAATAGCGGGTCGGGCTGGAATCTTGAGTATGCCTATATTGATAATATTAGAATATCGGTAGAGTCAGATGTAATAGCTGATATTTCGGCTATCTTTAAGATAAATGGCAACCAGGTCTACTTTGCTGACGATGAATATGGCAATCCAACAGTGCCGACACAAGGTTATGGAGAGATAACTGCCGACAAGTGGCAAGTTCTGGAAAACTACGACCCAATGGGTGGCCCCAGTGGCTTCTCCTACTCCTGTTTTAAGGATGTAACTGGGCTGGTGCAGGCGTTTTCTAACCTGGGCGATGGGACGAAGCGTACCGGCAACGGAACCTACACCGCCGGCGACGTATATGCGGATACTGGCTCCCAATGGTCCTATGCCGGCTGGTCGCTGATAATCATCTACTCCAGCCCCGATACCCAAAGGCATCAACTTTACCTCTTTGATACCTTTTATTATATTGCCCCTCACACTGATGGACTGAAGTTTTCCATCAGTGGCTTCCTCGTCCCGGACCCGATTCCCGGCGAGGTCAATGCCGCTCAGATTACCTGCTTTGTTGGCGATGGCGATGCCTGCTACTCCGGTGATTTCATAGCCATTAATGCGCCGGACGTTCCTGGCGATGAAATACCTGAAAGCTATAAGCTCTGGGATGGCATTGAACTTGGACCAACCACGTACATCCCGAGAATGTCAAATAACGCCGGTAGTCCTAACAATGTCTGGAATTCTATGTCCCTCACCGTTACCGCGGCTGGCATAGATATTGATACCTTTCACGTTCCCTGGGGAGACCCGCCAAGCGACGGTCTTCTCAAGCCGGGGGACTCTTCAGCTGAGGTAGTACTCAACTATGCAGACTCAGACCCCATTGGCGCAGAACTTATTAATTTCATCTATATCATTCTCTCCTTCCGTAGTGAGACGATCATGGGGGGCACCGTTACCTACCTGGTAAGGGGAGGAGGGTAAAAGGTTTTGTTTAATAATTTGATGGAGCGGTTAAAAAAATGAGGTTAAGTAAGACAGCTTGGTTTATTCTGGGTACCGGGGTTTTCATTATCGCCCTCATTATGCTGCTTGTATTCAATTCTCAGCAGGCTGGCGAGCAGGAACGGTTAGAGGAAGACCTGTCCACGTATCAAGCTCTCCTGCCCCAGCTTACTTCTGAAAGGGAGGCTTTGGAAAACCAACTGACCCCCTTGGAAAGCCAACTGGATGAAGCCACATTATCGCTTAGCCGCAGTAAGGCAAAATTCCCCGACGAAGTGGAGAGCATTGAATACGACGAGGAATTATTTATGAGTGCTCAGGATTGCAACCTGGAAATACTCAGCCTCACCGCGTCAGAGCCGCACGAAAGATTGGAGGAGGATATTATTACCTACACCATTACCAATTTTGAAATAGAGGTGCGGGGTAAGGTGGCGGATATGCTAGCCTTTGTTGATATCATAACCACAGGTGGGTATTTCAACTCTGCTACCGTGGAAATGGTAAATATGGAAATTCCCGAACCTGACGAGGATGAAGAGCCAACAGCCACTATCCAGTTAACTATCTATAGTTATGAAGGTGAATAACTATGGCCAAGAGAGTTACTACATTATTAATTAGAGACGACGCTGCCAGCCTGCTGGTAATGGGGGGCAGGCGAGTAGAAAAGTGGGCTAGTTTACCTCTGGAGCCAGGTCTGGTCAGCCAGGGGCTCATCCTTGAACAAGCTCAAGTAGCGGAAAAGCTCAAGGAGCTATTTAAGCTAGGGAAAGTGAGCATGGGGAAGGTCGTCGCCGGTATAAGTGGGCACAACTCGGTATACCGCATAGTAGCCCTCCCCGAGCTGCCTGAGGCGGTATTGCCTGAGGCGGTAAAGCGTGAAGCGAGAAGGGTGATACCTGTACCTTTAGATGAGGTCTACCTTTCATACCAGTCTCTTCCTGCCACCGCGGGAGAAACACTTGTTTTCTTAGCCGCTTTCCCCCGCAATATAGCTGACGCTTTGTACCAGACGCTGCACCAGGCAGGGCTTCAGCCATACATTATGGATTTAGCTCCTCTAGCCTTGTGCCGGACCGTGAATGAACCCCGGTCTATTATTGTAAATGCCAGGTTAGACCACCTCGACATTGTGGTGATGGTCGATAGGGTTCCCCAGCTAATCCGCAGGCTAGCTCTACCCAGCGAGGCTGAATCGCTATCAGAAAAGCTACCCACCATCACTGAAGAGATTGACAGAACTATCGCCTTCTACGATTCCGGCCACCAGGAAGCGCCTTTAGATGCAACTGTGCCTATGTTTGTTTGCGGTGAGCTGGCACAGGCACCGGATAGCTGGAAATCACTGTCTGGCAAGTCGGAGCGCCCAGTGTCAGTATTGCCATCGCCGGTGGAATCCCCTCAGGCATTTGACCCGAACGAATTTATGGTCAATATAGGGCTGGCACTCAAGGAGCTACTGCCCGAAAAAGGGGAGGACAACTTTTCACTGGTGAATCTTAACACCCTGCCTGAGATTTACCTGCCCAAGGCTGTCCATTTACCAAACCTCATGGTCCCACTTGCTCTCACCGTCGGTATTGGGATACTCCTCTATATGGGATTTCTCGTTTACAACAAGGCTTCTTATATCAACACATTGCGTTCGGACATAACACCCATTGAGAGTCTTATTGAACAAGAGAATGAGCAAATAGTGACACTGCAGGAACAGATTGTGCAGATAACGCCGCAGATTGCGGCACTAGAAGCTACTACCGCTATTTTTGATACTACATTTAACTCTTTGGAAGACGTTCGTGAAGATGTTAACGGAGATTTGAGCCAGATTGTAAGCCTGCTGCCCGGGAAAGCAGACTTGACTGGGATTAATCATACAGGCGATACCGTAACGGTAAGCGGCATATCCCCAGACGAGTATAGCATTTTCAAATATGCCAGAGATTTAAGAACCGGCGACAGGTTTTCTGCGGTGATTATCTCATCTATAGAAGCTATAGAGGAAGAGGGGAAAATCACAGGGTATGAATTTGAGTTTCTACTCAAATAAAGAGGTGTAGAAGTGGATATTTTTGCATTATTATACGCCACCAAAACAAAGGCTGCCTCCGACTTGCACTTGGTTGTCTCCAGCCCGCCATTGCTGCGCATTGATGGCTCCCTAAAGGCAATAGATAGTGCCGCGCCGCTAACTGGTGACGATATAAATCAGGCTTTTCTTCAGATAACTACCCCCGAGCAAAGGGAAGAGTTCAGAAAGAGCTTGGAGCTCGATTTTAGCTATATCCTACCTGGTATCGGTCATCTGCGGTGCAATGCTGCCCAGCAACGCGGGGCTGTCAGCCTCGCCATACGCCTGTTGCCGCCAAAAGTCCCCACCGTAGAAGAGCTTGAGTTGCCAGATATGTGTAAGCAGCTTGTCTTAAAGCAGAGAGGGCTGGTAATAGTTACCGGACCTACCGGCAGTGGTAAAACTACTACCCTGGCAGCTATGATTAACCACTTGAACAACAATGAAAGCCGCCACGTAGTTACTATTGAAGACCCTATAGAATATGTCTACTCCAGTATAAAGTGTGCTATAACCCAGCGCCAGTTAGGCAGTGATACCACATCCTTTGCTGCCGCCCTGAAGCATGTCTTGAGACAGGACCCGGATGTGATTCTGGTAGGAGAGATGAGGGATCTGGATACTGCGGCGGCAGTGCTTACCATAGCTGAGACCGGACATCTGGTATTGACCACCGGTCATGCCCCCAGCGCCGCTCAAGCTATGGAGAGAGTAATAGATTTGTTCCCACCCGATGAGCGGGACCTGGCCCAGACGCGGTTAGCTTCTTTGCTGATTGGCGTGCTATGTCAAACGCTCGTCCCCCGGGCTATCGGCGAAGGGAGGATAGCTGCGGTTGAGGTTATGCTGGCTAATGCGCCAGTGAAGAACCTCATCCGTGAGGGCAAAATCTACCAGTTGCCCAACGTAATCCGTACTCACCGAGAAATGGGCATGATTTCACTTGATGAAGCCCTGGTTAACCTCTATCTTAAACAAATCATCACCGGTGAAACCTTGCTCGCTTTCTGCAACGACCGCCAGGAAGTAGAAAAGCTCCTCGGCAAGGTGCATATCAAATAGTCTCTTAAAGTAAAGCCTCCCCCCAATAAACGCCCCTTTTTAACGCTCCGGCAACAAGCCTTAAAAAATTGAAGAGCTTATTGGCAAGGTGCAAACATAACCTCACCAATAAGCTCTTCTGGTTTGCTTTCACTATTTACCAGGGCTTCGAAGCCACTAGCCCAAATTATAAATAAATAGGTTCCTGGCTAGCTTAGATGGCTAAGCTCACGGACATGAGCCCGCGTCTTGCACTACGTGACAGGCAGGATAAGTACCGGTAAAAGTATAGGTGCCCTGTATGTCGCTTTCTGGGGTCTCAAAGAACTCAGCCAGGTTGGTCACTGTAATAGCGGTGCAAACTGGGGTTGGGGTATCTCCAAGAGTATCCGCGACATAGGCCATAAGGGCAGACTTTATCATTCGCTCCTCAATCTGACACGCTTCCGACTGACCTGCGCCGAAGAACTTACCAAAGTTAGGCACAATTATGGCAGCCAGTATACCCAGTATGGCAATTACCACCAGCAGCTCAATGAGGGTGAAGCCCTTCTCACCATAGCAAAAGCCCCTGATTAACCTCCTTATCTTCATTTTTCACCTCCCTTCTTGGTTATTTAGACTCAATTTTGCCTAATAATAGTTAGGTATGTTCATGATATAATCTGACCTACTTAGGGTCAATAGTCCATTAGTAACAATTGGTGATAGTGGTCTATGGTAATATGGGGCTAGTAATGATGAGTCTTTTCGTGTCAATAGTCCATTAGTAGGGGGTAGCGGCAACAGAGGGCTAGCCAGAGGACTCCAGTTCCTCGGCTTCATAGACCCTGATTCTCTGCCTCTGAGCAAATCGCTTGGCTTCCCTGGCCAGCCCGGGAACAGCAATGAAGACCTTATCCAGAATGCCTATATCATAGGCTTTATTATCAAAAGCAAACACCTTATCCAGTCCTATCGGTTCCATACCCACCTCAATGCCGATAGCAATATCATGAATAATAATGCCATCATCCTTGGTAGCCAGTATATCTATCCTATGTGTGGCGCCAGACCCACCGTCAACCTTAGCATTTTCCTTTACCTCATAGCCAAGTCGCTTCAAGTATCTTATAAGCTGTGATTTCGACTTAAATTCAAAGAGCTCTTTCGTCACCTTCATGCCGGGCTTGTCGGCACTGCTAGCCAGCACTGCCTCCAGATTCCTGACCTCAAGCACCTTTATCCTCTGGTGGCTGGCGAATTTCTCGGCTTCCTTACTTAACCCAGGGAGGACAACCAAGACTTTATCATGAATGTCACTATCATAGGCTTTATCATCAAAGTCACATACCTCTCCCAGCCCTATCTCATCCCCGGTTACCTCAATGCCGATAGCAATATCACGAATAACAACGCCATCATCCTTGGTAGCCAGCATATCTATTCTATGTTCCGCCCCTGACCTACCCTTCACGATTGCATCTTCCCTTACTTCATAGCCAAGTCGCTTCAAAAATTGTATGAGCTGCGCTTTGGGCTTGACCTCAAACTCCAGTCGGTCTCTCTTTGCCTCATTGAAACTATAAGAATAGATATTTATCTCGTCAATTTCATCATGGGGGGTAAGGGCACCACACTTCAGACAGCGCCAGTGTATCTCCGGTTGACTGAATATCTCTAGGCAGTCATAACACTTGTACATCAACCCCAGGCTCTGGTAATCACCACCGCTAATCCGCAGTTCCACACCACACCTAGGACATATATAACCCCCACCGGCAACAAACTCATCTTCCAGCCCTCTGAACCGGCAGGAGAAATGTTCAAAGACCCTGCCCCGGGCAAAATTCCCCGAACCACAGTTAGGACAACAGTTAGATGGTCTTAAATTTACTGACCGGCACCGGGGACAACGGAGAAGCCTGTCAAAGAAATCCCTTCTCAATGCGCCCTTATCAACCAGAGATTCCAAAATTGATACTACTTCCTTGCCCTGGACCTTTAATACTTTCTCCACAATTGGATAGCTAAAGCCCAGCTCGCCGGTGAAATCAAGCTCTGGTTTAATACCAACAATCCTCCCCGCCAGCATCTCCACCACCAATTCCGTTACCTTTTCACTTCGCTCCGCCCCCCTGGCTGGTGGGGTTTCGCTTGCAGGCCTACTCACTTCTGTCAAATTCCCCCTCCACACAATTTAATACCTAACAAAGTATAATTCGCCACATAGCGGAAGTCAACATATCTAAAGCTAATTTTTTACCCCACCAGGACTAATTACCTATAAAAAAGGCAGGTGAGATAGCCTTTATTGACTTTATCGGCAGAAGCATACAAAATAGAGACTGTGATTGAAGCTATCTTTATAGTTATTTTTATCCTGTTAGGCATGATTATAGCTAGCTTCCTCAATGTTTGTATCGACCGTCTGCCCAGCAACGAGTCAATTCTTTTCCCCGCCTCTCATTGCGCTTCCTGCAATCGCCGCCTAGCCATAAAAGACCTGATTCCTGTTTTCAGCTACCTATGGCTGCGCGGTCGCTGCCGCTACTGCCAGGCTCCCATTCCCAGACGAATACTCTGGGTGGAGATTGGCACCGGGGTCCTGTTTGGCTTAACCTACTGGCGCTACGAATTGAGTAGCGAGCTGGCTATCGCCCTCTTCTACATCTGTCTTTTTATTGTGATTCTAGTCATTGATTTGGAGCACAGGCTTATCCTCAATAAAGTGGTCTATCCGGCTATGGCGGTGGCTTTGCTCATCAGCATCTTCTTTAGCATCTCCTCTATCCAACCAGAGATTGTGCCTGAAATTGGAGATGCTGCCATTGGTGGCGGCATTGGTCTGGGACTGTTCCTATTGGTGGTTCTCATCTCCAGAGGGGGGATGGGTTGGGGGGATATTAAACTGGCGGCATTAATCGGTGTAGTTACTGGCTTTCGTCTGGTATTTGTTGCCTTGCTTATGGGAATAATCTTGGGCGGGCTGGTGGCTGGTCTCCTTCTCGCTCTCAAGATAAAGAAGCGGAAAGAGGCTATTCCCTTTGGTCCCTTCCTGTCGGTGGCAACTATAGTTACCCTGTTGTGGGGAAACAACATCCTCGACTGGTATCTGGGGCTATTTTAGCCAAATATTTTAGCCGAATATTTGGCTACCTCTTGACAAACCCCCTTTACTGGGGTAGCATATAGCTCAGTAGTAATAGGCCAAAAGTACTGGATGGTAGACAGACAATGAAGATAGAACGCCGAAGGTCTAGCATTGAAGTGATAGCCGATATGTTAAGGCTAGGTGAAGCTGGCAAGACTGAAATAATGTATAGTGCCAATATGAGCTATAGCCAGCTACAAAAATATCTCCGCTTCTTGCTGCAACTGGGGCTAATACATAGAGTAACGGTAGGAAACCCAGTTGTGACCTATAGAGTAACCAGAAAAGGTCTCGGTCTACTGAGAAATATAGATGGTATCCTAGAAATACTTGAGCTAACTGAGGAAGATTGACCTTTAGACTTTCGGAGTTTCTTGATCAAAATGGAGCCAGGCAAGTATTGGCGTTACTTGCGTCCACCAACAAGATACAAGGTCAGAGAGCGTCCTAATCCTCTAGATAGCACTATTTTAGGGAGAGACTATATGAGTGATAAAAGAATGCTGATAATGCCGGCGGAGGTTGTTAGGAAGATTGATGATAACCGTGGGGATATGAGTCAGGCTGAATTCATTGATTTTTTGATTGATGGTCAACTAAAAGAAGAGGTCCAAGATCAAGAGTATGCCACCAAGGAAGAGGTTTATTCTTTTAAGCAGGATATAAAGAAGCTCCTTAGAAGCTTCCTCGACTTCTTTGTCAGCTATGGGCTTGAGCTGGGTAAACAATCGCACAAAGCTGAATTTGAGGAGCTGAGCGGCAAGCTTGAAGAACTGGAAAGTAGCCTAGCCACTGAAGACAAGAGCAAAGAGGCTAGGATTAAATGGAAATAGTTTAAGTTTAGAAACAGGAAGTGATTTTGAACCCCTTCTCCTCTGGAGAAGGGGTTTTTTAATTAACCAAGGGATAGAACATTGTTCTAGAACATAAAACCTTCCCTTTGCTAGCGCAATCTGCCATATTCAGAATAAGGAATTCGCCACTTGGCGAAGATGAGGGTATAGGCAAAGGGTAGCGCTAGCATGATCTATATAGCTTTAGGTAGCCTTGGTTTCCTGATAATACACATTTTTGACATTGTCTCCCTAAAAAGGATTCCGGCGGCAAAACCAGTTACCTGGATAGCAGGTAGTGGCTTACTGGCTTACTCAGTTATAATGGCATGCCTTACCCCAGATAAGCTGTCACTACCTATCTGGTCAACCTGGTTAGGCTGGGCGCTACTTTCAATTTCCTTCTTCCTGCTGATATATTCCCTGTTTATTAATCTCCCTTTCCGCAAGACATATGTTGCCACCGGTGTCGGCGACAAGCTGGTAACAACCGGGCTGTATGCCCTTGTCCGTCACCCAGGGGTGCATTGGCTTATCCTGGTCATGCTCTCTCTGGTTCTAGTTTCAAAGTCAAGCCTAATGCTCAT
>Ga0315539_1001854_pt1 | contig 15349 bp, 14 predicted proteins | sample SalMarSW160150MG_FD_203097 | JGI IMG/M metagenome (GOLD analysis project Ga0315539, IMG submission 203097) | Salt marsh sediment microbial communities from the Plum Island Ecosystem LTER, Massachusetts, United States - Salt Marsh Sediment SW1601-150 ... | reverse complement strand
TGATGGGGTCCTACCAATGGGGTTTTATCCTCCTGATTTTCATTTCCACTCTGATTTACGCCGGGTTTTCGATCTTCGTGACCAAGAGGCTTTTTGAGAAAGAAGAGGTTTTATTCCGAACCTAAGACCCAAGGCCAAAGCTTGTGCCCTGCAGCTTTTATGACTATCACATTAAAGTTAAAATCAAAAAGATGTAGTGGATAATACTAAAGTCTGCTATCCTGACTTTTATCCAAACAGGGCGTTTGGGGCCCCTTTTTCCCTGGCGTGGGGAAGCGATTCGAAGGCAGAGAGTTGAGAGTCTGGCAAACACTGGTGGCCAATTCTGAGAATTCCGGTAAATCTTTGCCCTTGTGGTGCCGATAAAAGGAAAAAATGCACAGATTCAAGACAGGGTAATTTTGGTGGATTCTGAAAGATTTTTCTTGACAAAAAAGCTTTAGCGGTTATTTTACTGCTGTAGGGTATGTAGTAAGAAAGTTGAAGTAAGTTTTTGGTTGGTTTGAAGTTTTCAATCCACGAAAACTTAAGGTCGATTTTCGTGGGTTTTTTTATATATGCTATTTAGGAGAAGGCAAAAAGCAGAGAGTGCCAGCCACGAGGGAACCATGCTGATCTCAAAACCAGAGACTCTGATTTTTTCGTGGGGCTGGGGAAGTTTCAAACCTTAGCTTTTGAAAGGTGGTGAAAAGATTTGGCCACAGGTAAGATAAAATGGTTCAACGATGCCAAGGGATTTGGCTTCATAGAACAAGAGGATGGGGGCAAGGATGTTTTCGTCCACTTCTCGGCTATCCAGGATGAAGGTTTCAAAACCTTACGGGAAGGTCAGGAAGTCAGCTTCGACGTCGTCGAAGGCCCCAAGGGTCCGCAGGCGACCAACGTGGTTAAGATATAGAATAACCACTTTTGGTGAATCCCGCCCTCGGATAACCTCAAGTGGTGCCGCGTGTGCTCGATGGGAGGCAGAACATATTTGAAGTTGAGCCACGAAACCACGATGGAAGCCGTACGGATATCAACACCGAAATATCGGGCTTTTCACAGGGCTGGGAAGTGTCAAATTTCAGTTTTTGAAAGGCGGTGAAAGGATTTGGCCACAGGCAAGGTAAAGTGGTTTAATGATGCCAAGGGGTTTGGCTTCATAGAAGAAGAGGATGGGGGCAAGGATGTTTTCGTGCACTTCTCGGCTATCCAGGACGAAGGTTTCAAAACCTTACGGGAAGGTCAGGAAGTCAGCTTCGATGTCGTCGAAGGCCCCAAGGGTCCGCAGGCGACCAACGTGACTAAGATATAAACTATAAACCAACCTTTGCTCAAAAGAGACCCCAAAGAGTCCATCTGGGCTTTTTGGGGTCTTTTAATGAGACATACTCAAGAAAAGTTTGTTGTAGCTATTTCAAGAATCCCTGACGGAGATTCGTGGTGTCATGACGGGAGTCTCGACACGAAAAGTCTATCCCTAGCATTGATCCACGCCCGCCGGTAGATCTCAAAAATGTATCCAGCCCTTTCTCTTCTGTTTTTGCTCCTTTACCTCGAACAGTTTCATTCCTGAGGTGTCCGGGGGTTCTTCGGAACGATGAAGGTCACAAGATTCTTTGGGCAGGGTTTCTTCGGTGAAGGCATCCATTATGATGCGGGGACATCTGTCGGTCGCCAGAAGCCCGCTTTCCAGGCAGACGGTTTTGAGAATGATTCCCGAGGGAACCTCGAAGTCTTTCACCTCCAGGCTGTCGTGTGCTTTTGCCATGAAATCCGACCAGGCCGGTAAGGCGGTGTGGGCGCCGGTGATGTTTTTGCCAATCACGGTCTTGTCATCATATCCTATCCACACCCCGGTGGTAATCTGGGGGGTGAAGCCGATAAACCAGTTGTCCGTGCAGTTGTCCGAAGTGCCGGTCTTTCCTCCGGCGGGACGATAAAACCCTCTGGCTCTGGCGCCCTGACCGGTCCCCTTGTTGACGACGGATTCAAGCATGGTGGTCATGATGTAGGCGGTTTGTGCGCTTAACACTTCTTCCCTTCTGGAGGTTCTGCTTTCCTCCAGGGTGTTTCCATAACGATCGGTGATCTTGAGGATATATCTGGGTGCCACCTTGATTCCTTGATTGGGAAAGACGGAAAAAGCGGAGACGATCTCTTCAACAGTCACCTCGGAGGTGCCCAAAGCCAACGACGGATAGGGGGCAAGCGGGGATTTGATCCCCATGTTGGAAGCATAGAATATGGTCTGCTGGGGAGTAACCTTCTCTATCAGCCTGGCCGAGATCACGTTTATGGATTTGGCCAGGCCTTCCCTCAAGGTGACCGGTCCTCTGAAGATTTCATCGAAATTCTCCGGGCTCCACTCTTGCCCATCCTCTCCGATAACGGAGAAGGGGGTGTCATACATGATATCGATTGGTCTGGCCCCGTTGTCGATGGCGGCGGTATATATGAAGGGTTTGAAGCCAGATCCGGGCTGCCTTTTTGCCTGAACCGCGCGATTGAACTGGCTGTGCTCAAAATCCTTTCCGCCTATCATCACCAGGATATCGCCGGTCCTATTCTCCAGCGACATAACAGCTCCCTGGATCTGTTTATACACCCTCCCCTGAGTCGGTTCTCCGTCGGCAGAATCGGTTACCACAACGGTGTAACTTGTATCCCGAAGTGTACGGGCGCTCTCCATGTTCTTTTGGAGCCAATCCAGTTGGGTCATCAATGCCTCCTCGGCGGCTTTCTGCAGGTCCAGATTCAACGTGGTGTAAACAGAGAGCCCCTCACGATACAGTGCGTCCTCCCCGTACCTATCTTCCAAATATTGCCTGACCATCTCCGTGAAATATGGAGCTTCACCGGTGGGAAGGGTGCTGGGATTGGTCTCCAAAGGAAGCTTCTTCAGACTGTCAGCCAACTCCCCGGTTATTCTTCCGAAATCCCTCATCGCATTCAATACCACGTCTCTTCTCAACTGCGCCAATTTGGGATGATCGATGGGGGAATATCGGCTTGGGTTTTTGGGGATTCCGATGAGGACTGCAGACTCGGAGATGGAAAGCTCCTCCACGTTCTTGTTGAAATAACGCAAGGCCGCCGCCTGAATTCCGTAAGCACCTTTGCCAAAATAACATTGATTCAAATACATCTCCAGAATTTCTTCTTTGGAATAGTTGCTTTCGATCTTTGCGGCCGTCAATATTTCCTTAGTCTTGCGAGAGATGGTTCTCTCCGGGGTGAGAAACAGAGTTCGAGCCAGCTGCTGAGTGATGGTGCTGGTTGCTTTTATCCGCTCTCCCGACCAAAAACTAACCCACACGGCGCGACACATGGATAACAGACTTACTCCCCAGTGCTTGAAGAATCTGCGGTCCTCGGTAGCCAGAAGAGCGTCTATTAAGTAAGGAGGCATCCTTTTCAAAGGAATCAGGATTCTTCTTTCGGTGTAGAATTCTTTGATCACCTCGCCGTTGGCGGAGTAAACCTTGGTGATCAGGCTCGGCTCGATATTGTGCAGCTGCGACAAGGACGGCAAATCCTTTTCTAACACATAGTAAGTTCTAATCACCCCTACCAAAAGGAGCAGAACAAGAAGGATCGACCCGCCAATGATTAGAGGCTTCTTTTTTCTTATGACGAAGCGCTTAAGAGAAGCTATTTTGTCCTTTATGTCCATACCGGGGAATGGTAACGCTTGCCCACGCAATACTCTTCAGATTACATCCGTTAAAGAACTCTCATCAAGTTACGATTAGAACCTAAAGAGTATTAGAAGGAGAGTCAAGAGAAAATTGGCTTGATTTTGTGACCCTTTTCTTGTAGTATTGATTGGGTCGGGTGAAGCGTGCGTTGGAAAACTTGTATGGAAGTCTTGTGTAGGGACAGGGCTTGTCCCTGTCCTGACTCTCCAAATAAGGGTACTAAAAACAGGCACAGCCATCCCGCCAACGGCGTAATCGCCATAATAGTATTTCCTTTCGCGCTGTGGAGGATAGATGTTGAGTTTAGAAGAGCAATTGAAGATCATCAAACGGGGAACGGTAGAGGTCTTGCCGGAAGAGGATTTTATCAGAAAATTAGAAAGATCGATCAAGGAGAATAAGCCTTTGAGGATAAAACAGGGCTATGATCCCACCGCCCCGGATATCCATTTGGGGCACACCGTCTGCCTGAGAAAATTGAAGCACTTTCAGGAGTTAGGGCATCAGGTGGTACTCATCATCGGAGATTACACCGGAATGGTGGGCGATCCCTCCGGGCGATCGGAGACCAGACCTCAGCTAACGCTTGACCAGGTCAGAAAGAATGCGGAAACGTACCAAAAGCAATTCTTCAAGGTTGTGGAGAAGGGAAAAACCGAGGTACACTTCAACGGAGAGTGGTTCAGCAAGATGAGCTTTCAGGACATGATGCATCTCGCTTCCAAATTCACTGTAGCCCGGATTTTGGAAAGAGACGATTTCTCCAATAGATATAAGGATCAGATACCCATAAGCATCCATGAGCTTTTCTATCCCTTGATGCAGGCGTATGATTCGGTGATGATAAAGGCGGACGTGGAAATCGGAGCCACCGAGCAAAAGTTTAATCTTTTGACCGCAAGAGGGATTCAGGAAATATACGGGCAGGAGCCTCAGGTGATTTTGACCATGCCGGTATTGCCGGGAACCGACGGAGTGCAGAGGATGTCTAAATCGGTGGGCAATTACATCGGCGTGGCAGAATCTCCCAAGGAGATTTTCGGCAAAATCATGTCCATCCCGGATGATCTGATTTATCCCTATTTCGAGTTGGTAACCGATATTCCGGAAGATGATCTGCCCAAAATAAAAAAAGAATTGGAAGATGAAAAAACCAATCCCATGACCTTGAAAAAGAGATTGGGAAAAGAGATCGTGAGGATGTATTACAGCGAACACGAGGCAGACAAAGCCCTTCAGGAATTCGAAAAGGTCTTTTCTAAAAAGGAGCTGCCCGACGAAATACCGATCATGCATTTTGAACACGACGAGCCTGAAATCTGGATTCCTCACATGCTAGTCAAAGCTGGATGCGCCAAATCCAACGGCGAGGTGAGGAGATTGATAAAACAGGGCGGGCTTTATATTGATAATAAAAGAATAGATGATGAAGATTTGAAAGTCCCGGTGGAAGGGGAAAAATTGGTTAAGCTGGGCAAAAGACGATTTTATAAAATCTCTGGGAAGGTTGGCAAGCAATAGGCAGTCTCGTAGGTCGGGCTGTCCCGCCGAAGGCGGGGCTGCCCGACAATCAATCTGAAGGATCTGACGTTTCTGATGGTTCTGACGGTTCTGACGTTTGTTTTTTCAATTTTTTTTGCTCTCCCTTAATCATATCTCGTTCCTTTACCATACGGTTTATGCCACAGTTGGGCCTCCTATAAACAGTGGAGATATATGTTTCACCATCAAAGTTGTAACGATTTTGCTCTTCCGAGGACCCGGCACACAGGTTGTCGGGCATTCCCCCGTGCTTGTTTACCCAAGGTTCTGGTAGCGGCGGGTGGCTCGGTCTAGTCGTCAGGCCAGGTATATTCCGGGGCAGGAATTGAAGGGCGAGCTGCAAAAGGGGGTTTTGGAGTGCCCAAATGGGCGATTCTTTTGGGTTTATGCTCTTCTCCGGAGCTCGCCTATCATCCGTTTCATCGGTTGGGAGAGAAGTTAGACACCTGGCCGGGCCTGCTTGTCAGACCGGGTCCATTATGCAAGACTACGCCCGAATCGAGTAAGGAAAAACGAACTGACCCTCTAATTCGAAATCATCGCTGACAAACAACAGACTATCTTTCACTCTTTTCTTATTGGTTTGATCTACGCCCAGACGATCGGCACAGAATAGAAAATCGATTTCCTCCTTTTTGAACTGCGCAAGAAAGACCTCGATATCGGATAGTTTCGGCATCTGCTTGGCCACGATGTCGTGAATCCGCAAGCGGTCTTTGGTCTCCTCGGCAACGATTACAGCATCGATATCCTCAAGATAATATGACCAACTCTGGTAAAGATAGAGAAACATGAACAAGAGCAGGTTGGGATTCAAAAAACCAATCCTGTCGGAAACCATCTCTCTTTGTTTGGCCAAGCGCTCGATGATCGCGTATCCGCTATCTTGCTCCAAGTTTAGCTTCCTGAATCGCAACTCAGCATGGCCCGCCGGCTGCGGAGAACGTATTGTCTCAAAATACTCCGGTTGTCTTCTTAGGCCCAGCTTCTCGTAAAAGCCAGCCGCTGATTCGTCGGTGAATAGAAAAGTGAAATCGCACTCTTGCTTTATCCAGGCATGGACTCTTTTCCAAATTTCTCTTTGTATCCCTTGTAATCGATACTCTGGCAGAGTTCCTACCGTAAGGAGTTGAGCACCTTTCCTTTTAGCGCCGTCGACTTTCATTTCCGAAGGATAGACACAAATCGAGGCAACGCATTCTCCGCCTGCGAAGGCCGAAAAAGGCTTATACCGGTTATCCCAAAGCCCTCGGGCTTTCCATCGACCGAAATCGAGTCCGAATATTGTCTTTGCGTAGCGCTCGAACGACGCTTTGGCAAAAGGATCTTCGAAGTAATCACTGCGATATTCGATCTTCATTTATTCTCCTGCCCAACCACTTCTCATAATCTGTTTAATCTGTTGGGAAAGAAACTAATGTTAGTTCGGGGTGCCCTCATCCCGAACCAGAAATAAGCCCCGTAGGTCAACTGCCTTGCACACCTGACAAATGAATAGTGTCAGCTCTCCAATCCCCTATTTCCCCCTTGTCAACAGGACAAATTCATCTCGTCCCCCTGTTAACGGGGACAACAGGGGGTTCACAATTCTTTGTTCTGTCAGGTCTTCCCTGCCTTGGCGGGTGTGAGCTGACAGCCTCTTTCGCCAGGTGCCCTGCGGACCTGACAAATGAATATCTGGGACCTCTCCCCCTCTGTCCCCCTCTCCACAAGTGTGGAGAGGGGGAATCGAAGGGGGTGAGGTTATTTGTTCTCTCAGGTCTTCCCCCCGCCTTGGCGGGCGTGACCTGACAGCCTCCTACGTCACGTGCCCTGCGCAGTTGACAAATGAATAGTGCCAGGAGCACGAGGCTCCTGGCCTACCGCTGGCTTGTTACCTGGCGTATGATTTCATCCACATAGTCACTCTCTGGATTGCATCCTTGGATCCATAAGCAACCAATACACGAAGTAATCTTTTGCATTATTGCTTAGTTCGCATATTATTGCTGATCTTTCATCTTCCCAGATGCATAACTTCTCGTGTTGCTTCGTTGGTTTTCCATAATTATCAGAACACGTTTTAACAAATAAGTCAAATTCAGAGGGGGCGATATCTTTATTGTCCAATAATTGATATACAATTTTGTAAATTATGTCGTTTGCTGTGTATAAATAGGCTGAGGTTCCAAACATAAATGGTCCGTCAGAAGGCTTTAGTCGCGGAATTAACACAATTTGGATACCAAAGCAACTGATATCACAATTTTTTGCCCAGTATACGATCGCCCCTTTGGGCTTTCTTAGCAATAACCCACCCCAAAAACCAAGCTTATGTAGTTTTGCCTCTTGAATAACATCGAGATCAATCTTTTCCCCCAAATTCATCTTGCGATAATTAATCGTTAGGTCTGGGTTTAGCATCGTCAGTTCCTAATGATTGACGGGTGGCCCGGCCTGCTCGTCAGGCCGAGTTTATCCATTTGTGTTTGTTTTTTTGATATACCCGAATTCGTCTGCAAGTCTTTCAAAACTATCTTTTATTTCTGCTTTTAATTCTTCATCTGAAAGCTTTCTAGGAAAATGAAACTTTTGGATTTCTTCTTCAAGCGCGACGATCCTGTTCTTCGCCGAAAGATACTCAACCTGGAGCTTGGCAATCTTTTTATGAAGTTTAAGATTCTCCGCCTGAAGTGCGGCAACATAGCGCTCAATATCAGGGTTCGCCGACTTGAGAGAAGGCTTACTATTCAATCTGACTCTTTTTTTCATCTTTGTTGTTCTGTCAGGTCTTGCCCGCCTTGGCGGGTGTGACCTGACAGCCTCTGACCTCACGTGCCCTGCGCACCTGACAAATGAATAGTGTCAGGAGCACGGGGCTCCTCACTTATTGCTACTTATCTTGATTATCGAAAGCCAATTTTGTCTTTATCAGGAGCTTGTACTCCCGTGAAATAGGTAAGAATAGCATCAATCTTTTGCAGTAGGACGCTCCGCTCACACCAGAGACCGTTCCTATACGTCACCTCTCCTGTCAGATAATTACTTGAAGCAACTAATCGTTCCAGGCTGTCGTGAGAGACCCGAAACTCGGAGAGATCCTTTTTTGTTGCCCCCTCAATCTTCGTGACTGCTTCATGATATTCTCGGACCCATCGTTCTTCGACTTCGGGATGGCCTGGAAGGTTTTGTCTTAACGATGTTAGAAGAGCGTATGCCCTCAAAATCTCATCATTTGTGCCCATACTGTGTTCCTTTCATATCTCATTTCTCCAAGTCTGACTATTGATTTCTTTGTTCTGTCAGGTCTTACCCACCTTGGCGGGTGTGACCTGACAGCCTCTTACGTCACGTGCCCTGCGCACCTAACAAATGAATAGTATCAGGAGCACGGGGCTCTTGACCTGCTACTTATCGGTATTACCAAACAATTTCCTAGTGAATTCACGTGTTCGCCAGTAAACAAACAAGCAGAGAACGAAAAGCCCAATCCCGACCCAAAAGGCAGGGCTGCTGTGTTTTGAGAAAAACGTCCCATTCTCGTGAAATATGGAAAAGAAAATCAGCAACTCAGCGAATATGGAAGAGCAATGTATGATAGCCCATCTATAGTACATATAATCACGAAGTACTCGATTCTCCTCTCCAAATCTTGCCCGGGTGTGTTCAGCAACACGATCGAGGGAGCCATATGTTATTCGATTGAATATAATAAAATCTAGCATCTCAAAAACGATGCGATGTACAGAGTATATCGCAATTCCTATGAATGGTATGAATATATAGAGCTCGTTGTTTCCAATAGCGCCAAGCGGCGATGCAGAGTTCGGGGGATAAGCCATTCGGTACAGCAACACAAACAGAAAGCCTGGCATTACAAATCGCAACACCTTTTCTATTGAATCTATTGTGCTTAACATCTGCTTCGCTACCATTAAGACTCTCCTTGGGCGGCCTGACTACCGGTTGCGTGATTTCCGTATAAAGACTTTTGTCTGCCTTGGCGCCAGCCAATGGCCAAAGTAAGCGGCGGGCAGCTGTCCGTCCGCTGGAATGATTTGTTAGGCACTATTCAATTTCTTTACCAGTATATTGTATTCAGAATGCGAACCAATCCAAAACCAAATCATGTAATTCTCCTGTTGTATTCCTATCGCACGGTAATCTCTTGTGATTCTCACTGAGAATATTGGGCGAGCAGAATGTACCCGTTTGAAATGCAGGCTTGGATGATAGGGATGCTGTTGAAATAATCTGTATGCCTCCCTTGCCTTTTTCTTGACCGAATGAGGCAACTGGGCATAGCACTTCCAGAAACGTTCTGTTGTCTTAGATTTCACAGTTTTTTGGCATTCAACGGTTTTGTTTTGCCTTGCTTATGAGCTTCAAGAGCCTCATCGGCAAGTTGGCCGAGAACATCTTCAGATTCCGCGAACACTTGATCCCACTTCCTCTCAGCCTCAAGTTCTTCCATCAGCCACTTTGCCAGTGAATTTTGCTCAATATCTGGAAGCTTTGAGGCTTCCTGGAACGCTTTTTTTAGTAGTTTTGTCATGATTCACCTTTCTCTTCCTTACATATAACGACCGGGTTCAGCGGCAGCATTTCACACGGGCCGCCGTTGAAGCCTGGCTCTTATTGAATTCTACAGCTTCCTTTAAGGTTTGTTTAAGGCTTGAGAGCAATTCCTCCTTTATTCGCTCTTGGCAATTTACCCCAGGAACTTCTTCAATCCATCCTATCCACCACTCATTCTCTCTTTTGATAACCGCGGTGTATTTACTACCCATGTTTATCTCCTTTTTTGGTCCTAACTATTGATTATATGGTTTCCGTATAAGAACCTTCGTCTATCTTGGCGCCAGCCAAAGAGCCCCCCTCTTGCACATAAAATACATCTTGCCACATAGTCAACACCTATTATAATGACTTATGCAGCCTTGTCAACTACTTTTCAGATCACTTTCCCGGCTGGCAATCTTTGATTTGGATAAAGGGGTCTTGTAGGGGTCGCATTTCTGCCATAGGCAGATCCCTGTCCGCCAAAGATTGGCCTGCCCGCCCTACGAACCTCATTTCCCGTTGGTGCAGAACACCTACAGGAATCCGAGCACTTTTACCACTACTTCAGTGGTGAACAGAATAGGTCACGTGTTATTGAGAGAGAACTGTATGGAATAGTATGAAAACAAGTTTCCCAAATCGATTCCTTATGATTGCTGAAGAGGAAAAAAACCTAAAACGAGGCTCTCCAAGGTCACCAAGCCCACCAAGGTCACCAACCCCACCCGACACCGCCTCTTGATTCCGGCTGCTGCGCGTTAGGGTGGCGTTTGCACCCCTCTCCGAATCAAAGGATTATGTATTCAATAAATAATCAAACACCATCAAAAGCGCCAACTCCTACGCGTTAGGGTGGGGGTTGCACCCCCACCCTTGTCAAAGAAAGGTGCACCCCTCTCCGAATCAAAGTTCTTGCGTATCCACCACGAATAGTGTTTATTTGCATTGAGTTCGAATATGATGGAACCCGGTGGATGATGTTGCGTAAAAGACAATATGAACCATGAAAGGAGGTCTGCCATGTCTTTCAAGAGATTGTTGAGTTTAGGTGTTGCTATTCTCGTCGTTCTTTTCGGCTGGCAAAGTCTAAATGGGCAAACCCTCGAGGAGATCTTGAGCAAGCATATCAAAGCCTTGGGGGGAAAGGAAGCCCTTAAGGCCCAGGGGAACGCTGTAGCCGAGTCCGAGATAATCGTTCCGGGCGGACTTACCGGCACACACAAATCCTATTTCAAATACCCCAACAAGCTCAGGAACGAAATGGACCTGAAAATCATGACCAGCCTGACTGTCTATGACGGAGCGAAAGGCTGGGTGCGCGATCCTAACGGGCAGGTTCGCGAATTGGCCGGTGTGGAGTTGGAGGACGTCACAAGCGATGTTTACTTCAACGTTAACGGACACCTCTTTCCGGAAAGAGCTAAGGGAAAAGTCGAATATCTGGGCAGAGAGGAATCAGGTGGCATAAACTACTATGTGGTCCAGGCCACGCCGGAAGAGGCCGAACCGGTGAAGATGTTCATCAACCCCGAAACATATCTGATAGACAAAACCGTCACCAGGCGGGACATAGTCGTCGTCACCACCTATTCTTCCGATTACAAGGATTTCGGAGGAATCAAGGTGCCGACCTCATATGTCATCAATATGGGCGATACCGCCTATGACTTAAAATCAACGCTGACTAAACTTGAATTCAATACTCAGTTGTCTGACGATCTCTTTAAGATTCCCTCGGCCATGGCAAAGGACTACGAGTTTCCGGCAGGGAAGGCCTTTGTTGAGATACCCTTTGTCTTAAACAGCAATCATATTCATATTCCGGTCAGAATTGGCAAGGCAAAACCACTCAATTTCATTCTCGACTCCGGCGCAGGCATGCCGGTTTTGGATACCCAGACCGCTAAAGACCTGGGTCTGGAGGGTGTCGGCAAACTTGAAGGCAGGGGCGTAGGTGAGGGAACCCAGGAGGTCAACCTGGTAGCCCTTTCCAGCATAGGCCTTGGAGACTTAGTCATAGACAGCGTTTCCGCGGCAACCATAAGTCTGAGCCCGCTGAACAAATATGAAGGGATGCCGGTGCAGGGAATTTTGGGGTATGACGTCTTCAGCAGATTCGTGGTTAAAATCGATTATGAAAACCAGAAATTGACTCTGTATGAACCATCCGGTTTTAAATATGAGGGAAAGGGAGAGTCTTTTCCCATCACGCTTGAAAGCAATCATCCCCACATTAAGGCAAAAGTGGACGATCGATTCGAGGGAACCTTTGTGATCGACTGTGGTGCCCGAAGCAGTCTGGCGCTTCATACGCCTTTTGTCGAGAAACATGATCTGTTGGCGAAAACCGGCAAGAAGGTCGATGTGTTTGCCGGAATAGGTGTGGGGGGCAAGGTGAAGGGTACGGTTACCAGGGTTAAAAGCATCCAGATCGGCAAGTTCAAAATACCCACACCACTTACCACTCTGGCTTCATCCCAAGCGGGCGCCTTTGCCAGCGAAAAGATTGACGGCAACATCGGAGGAGGCATCCTGAAAAGATTCACCGTCATCTTCGATTATCCCAACAAACGCATGATCCTCGAGCCCAACAGTGACTTTGGCTACCAAGATAATCTCGATATGGCCGGTCTTTGGTTGACCAGAGAGGACGGCACGACCGAGGTCGATTTCGTGATCGACGATTCTCCTGCTGCCAAAGCGGGAATCAAAGAAGGGGACGTGGTTGTTAAGATTAATGGACAGGCCACGAAGGATCTTCTTCTGCGCGAGATTCGTGGAATATTGATGGCCGGCGAAGGGAAAAAGGTGGGCTTGACAATCAGTTCGCAGGGAGAAGAAAGGAGCATAGAGCTTAAGCTGGAGAAGTTGATTTAATCATGTAAGTTGAGTTCTCTTAATATCTTGCGGGTCCTGCGGATGCTTCCTGTAGAGATCTGGTGAGCTTTTGTCTCGTCAGCTGATATAGTGGCACAACCTCCGCATTCTATCACCCTGTCCCGACGCTTTGGGTGACGTCCGGCGGTAAAAGCTCCCTTAAGAACCGGAAACCCGAAGTCCAGCCCTATGCTTCATCCGCACGATTGGTGTCTCCGACAGCGTTACTTCTTCATCTAAAATAAAATGCTGGCGGCCAATTAACTGGTTCTCTAATCTGACGATATAAAACAAGGGGACGAGCCCTTTTGAACCAGGGGGAAATTGAATATGTCAAGGGACACAGTTAAACTGCTGCGAAAAACATCCATCTTCTCATTTCTGGATCCGACCAATTTGACCAGAATATCGGAGTTCTTCAAAGAGGAGACGTATGCTGCCGGGCATGTCTTCTTCAGAGATGACACCGTCAATGATATACTCTACATAATCAGGTCCGGAGCGGTTAAGATCATCAAAACCGGCAAGAGCGGTGAAGGAAAGTTAAGTCTGGTGCTGAGAAGAGAAGGCGACTTCTTCGGCGAGACGGCTTTAATTGAGGAGACATCGCCGCTGGAGATAGCTCAGGCCATAAAGAAGACCGACGTCCTGCAGCTTTCCAGATCGAATTTCCTGTCGATAGTTAGCAGTCATCCCTTTGTTGCCTTTCAGATCATGAAGGCATTGACCTCCCGTCTAAGGCAATCCTATCTTGGTCTTCTTGAAGATCTGGGAGAGAAGGATGAAGAGCTCAAGAAGGCCAGCCTGGAATCCCCGGAAGGCGTGCCATCACAGGAGATCCGCCAGCCGGAGGAACAGGTATCCGTCTCCGACGAGATAATCTCTTTGTCTCCCTTCTCCACCGTTGGGGCAGAGGAGGATGGCACCATTCGTATTTTCAATAAGGCTGCAGAAAGAGAGTACGGCTATTCCTCGGAGGAGATTATTGGGAAAGGGATAGACATGCTCAGAGGAGAACCGAACCCGTCGAATCTTGATGAGCTGATCAAACGTACGCTCAAAGACCAAGGTCCGTGGGAGGGCGAGATAATAGCCAGAAGAAAGAACGGGGAGCGGTTCATATCTGAAGCTACGGTCTACGGCATTAATGACTCCAAGAGCGCCAAACCTATTGCGTTGTGGGTGGGAAGAGATATCACGCTGGAGAGAGCTCTTGCCAGAGAATCATCGAAGAAAGAGAGATTGCTGGATGCAGGAGAAAGGATAAAAGGGGTAGCCACGAAGTTTAACGATCAGGCTCAACTCCTTTCGGAAAATCTTGATCTTCTTACCAGCGAAACACATGAATATGAATTACCGCAGTCGCAAGCGAGAATAAAAACGATGAAAGACGCCCTGGACAATCTGAAAGAAGCCGTCTTTCCCGTCGCCGGCTTTCCTTCAGCGGAAAGTGTCAAAGAACCGGTAGATTTTGCTAATTTTGTCGAGAAAGAGCTGCTTCTCCTAAGACCGCAAAAAGGATTCGAGGGCGTTGAATTCATCACCAAGTATGACGACAACCTACCTTTAGTAAACGTCGACCCACGACAGATGAGGGAGCTTCTCGCGGCTCTATTGGATAACGCCGCTTTCGCCCTGAGTTCCGTTTCTGATCGGGAGAAGGCAATTACAATAGAGATACGATACCTGGCCGGAGACGAAGAGATAGAGATTCAGATACTGGACAACGGCGTAGGTATGAGCGAAGACGATTTCTCCAGAGTATTCAAGGAACCTTTCACCACCAAAGGCAAAGGGTTCGGATTTGGTTTGCTTTCTGCTAAAAGAGCAGTGGAAAGTCACGGTGGGACCATCGAAGTTCAAAGCATCGAGGGGGCCTATACTCTGTTCACCATCAGATTTCCCGCAGGGACACAAACGTCAATTCAGGAGGAGAAGCCTTCTTTCGAGGTGACTTCCTCCGAATGATTCCTCAGTTAGACGACCGCCTGCTTGAAATAAATTAGTCTGCAAGTCGATTTCACGGCGTAGCTCTCTTACGCTAGATTCTGAACGAGTTTATTGGACGGCCTTCTTATATAAGGTCTCCTGGTAAGCAGGTTCTTTCTCATGCTTCGGGAAACTGATGGACAGGTATCGCGACAATTCCCGAGGCGAAAAAAAGCATCGGCATTGTCTGGATCATGAGTCTCAATGCCGATGCTTCAAGAAGATTTTTTTCCCACTCAAGTCGGGGTCCGGGGAAATCGAGATTTTCGGACGGTCCCTCAAAGATGACTCACCGCTGAAAAGCGAAACGTGCTTCTTTGGCTAACGTGCGAGTCAGCCTGCCGTATCGTTGCTACCGACGCCAGTGTCCCTTTACCCAGACCCAACCGCGCGGTCGCTTCTGCCAGTGTCCGGCCACCCATTCGCCACGTGCTTTCTTGGCCCAGTGGCCCGGTACCCATGCATATCGGCCGTGTGACCACTTCCAGTGACCTCCGATCCAGACCGCTTTGGGACCTGGTGCGGGTGGCTTCATCTCCGATTTGGGCGGCGGCGGAGATTCAGGAACATACGTTGCCGCACAACTCAAAAGAAAGGTGAGTAGTACCAACACCGCAAAAGCAAACACAACAGCTTTTCTCATAACGTCCCCTCCTTCCTGCCTTTGAGAATTCTTGTTACCTCTTTCGGTTTTTTTCGAGTCTGACTTTAAACAA
>Ga0315539_1001853_pt1 | contig 15349 bp, 16 predicted proteins | sample SalMarSW160150MG_FD_203097 | JGI IMG/M metagenome (GOLD analysis project Ga0315539, IMG submission 203097) | Salt marsh sediment microbial communities from the Plum Island Ecosystem LTER, Massachusetts, United States - Salt Marsh Sediment SW1601-150 ... | reverse complement strand
TGCTTAATAGTTGGACGGGATTTTGAGCGTAGTTCTTTTAATTTTAATTCTGCAGAGATAATCCTTGGAACTCTCTGAATATCTCCTGCGACCCCACAACCTGCAAAAACTAAATAATCAGTTATTGTAAAAACTTTCTCAGCATCTTTTCTTGCAACAATATTTCCCATAGTAATCTGTCTATCCGCAGCCATCACAACTCCGTCTTTGCAGACAATTCCGAGAATTGTTGTTCCTGTCTTCAAAATTGAGTTTTTTAGTTCCTGGTCTATTTCCATTTTATTATATATTATCTTATGATATCCTCACTTAATTTTTCTAGAATCAACCCTATAATCTGTAAATTTATCTAGGATTTTTATTTTATAAAGCTTTCGGAGAGAACTTTACTCTTGTTAGTACGGGAATTTTTTTAAAGTAAGACTTTCTTAAGAAGTTAATGGAAGAATTTATTGAAGGGGGCCTGGAAAGCATCAGGAATTTTTTAGACAGACAAAATAGAGAAATAAAGGAAATGACTGTGGCAATGTCATTGGCTTATTGGAACGCAACAATTTCCGGGAAAGAGGAGGATTATAAAGATTATGAAAAAAAGACCCTTAAAATTAAGAAATATTTTAGCAATAAAGAAAGTTTTGAAAAAGTAAGGGATTTTTTAAAAAAATCAAATAACCACTTAGAAAAAAGACAGCTGGAAATTCTTTACAGGGAGTATCTTTCATGTCAAGGAGATTTCAAACTTATTGAAGAAATAACCAAAAAATCCTCTGAGATAGAATATAAATTTAATACCTTCAGGGCAAATGTAGATGGTCAAAATCTTACAGATAATGAAATAAAGGAAATTTTGAAAAAAAATACTAATTCTGAAAATTTAAAAAGAGCATGGGAAGCAAGCAAAGAGCAAGGGAGGTTAGTTGAAAAAGAACTGGTTGAATTGATAAAACTAAGGAACAAGCTTGCAAAAAGCCTTGGATTTGATAATTATTATGTGATGTCTCTTGAATTATCTGAACAGAAAGAAGGAGAAATTGAAAGGATATTTATTGATTTGGAAGAATCAACAAAAAAATCTTTCAAGATAGTTAAGGATGGAATAGATAAGTTTCTGTCAGAAAAATACAAAATAAACAAAGAAGAACTTAAGCCATGGCATTACCAGGATCTATTTTTTCAGGAAGCACCAGAGATTTATGATATTAATCTTGATAAATTTTATAATAAAGATGTTCTAAAAATTGCAGAAAAATTCTACAATAACCTTGGATTTGATATAAAGGATATTGTTGAGAGAAGTGACTGGTATGAAAAACCAGGAAAATATCAGCATGCATACTGCATCAATGCAGATAGAAAAGGAGATATAAGGGTAATAGAGAATATAAAAAATAATGAAAAATGGATGGACACCACATTACATGAGCTGGGGCATGCTATCTATGAAAAACATTGTGATGAATCCCTCCCTTTCTTATTAAGAGAAAATGTACACACCTTTGTAACAGAAGCAATAGCTCTTTTATTCGGAAGGAATTCAAAAAACATTTTATTTATAAGAGGTTATTGTGACATCAAAGACGAAGAAACTGAAAGAATAAAAGAAAAAATAAAAAAACAATTGAGGCTTGATGAACTTGTTTTTCTTAAATGGTCTCAGGTAATGTTTTATTTTGAGAGGGAACTTTACAAAAATCCGGAACAGGATCTGAACAAACTTTGGTGGGATCTTGTAAAAAAATACCAAATGATTAATTTTCAAAGAGATAGTTCTGACTGGGCGTCTAAAATACATTTTGTAAGTGCGCCAGTGTACTATCACAATTATCTTCTTGGGAAAATACTTGCATCACAATTAAACCATAAAATAGTAAAAGAAATTGTGAAGGGGAAAGATTTTCTGAATCCAAATCACTCAATCTCTGAAATGGGAGATTTTTTAAAGAAAGAATTATTTTTTCACGGAAAAAAATGGAGATGGGACAAGCTTATTAAAAAGGCTCTTAAGGAAGAATTAAATCCAAAATATTTTATAGAAGATTTTTGTGGCTAATTCTTGAAATGCCATTCTCTTTCTTGAAACGAATTACATTCTCCACAAAACTTTCAATTTTCTGCTCGTGACTTACAACTATGAGCTGTTTTACGTCAAGCTGCCTTAAAACATCACGCATTTTGTCAAGCTGCTGTTCAGAAAAGCCGTCTGTTGGTTCATCAAGGATAACAATTTCACGGGTTTTTATCTTGCTTAGCATAGAGTTAACAACCTGATTCAGAGAAAGACGGTAAGCAAGAGCTACTGCTGTACGCTCTCCTCCGGAAAGATAGCTGTAATCAAGCTCATAATCCTGGAATTCAATCACTGGCGTAAAGTTCTCATCAAGCCTGACATCAAATGCGTCAGAAACAAGCATAGAAAACCATTTTTCAAAAAGTCCTGAAAATTCTGCCTTAAGTCTGGTCATTACCTTTTTCTCAATAAGAGACACTAACGGAGAAAAGTTCTTTGACAGCCATGTTTCAATTTTTGTTATGCGGTTCAGCTTTTCTTTTGTTTCTTCTGTGCGTTTTATTTTTTCCTTAAGCTCTTCAATTTGTCTTGAAAAAACCTCTATCTCTTTTTTTAATTCAGCAACTTTTATTTCTGCAATTCTTTCCTGCCCCAGAGAATCTTCAAGTTCTTTTTCCTTAGCTTCAAAAAGATTTTCATATTTATTAAGACGGAAAATCTCTTTATTCAGATCTTCCATGTGACTATTTAAAATTTCTATATCTTTTTCCATAGACTCTTTTATTTTTTTAGTTTCAGTCAGCCTTTTCTTCATTTCCTCCAAGTCCTGAAATTTTATTTTTAAAAGCCGCAGTTCCTGAAGCTCTTTTTCTTTCCCCGCAATCTTGTTGTCAAGAGAGGTTATTTTTTCAGCCAGATCTGATTTTTCAGAGGTCAGTTCTTTTATCTTTTTAATGTTTTCAGAAATATTTGAATCTGAATGATTTATGATATTGCTCTTATAAACAGGTCCTATATTTTGCAGGCAGGTCGGACAAATTTCTATTTGCTTAATTTTTTCTTTTAATTCCAGATTTTCTTGGTTTTTTAAATTTAAAGATGTTATTTGTGAGGAAACTTTAAGATTATCTTCAAACAAATCTTCTCTTTCCTTTTTTTCAAGTTTTATTTGTTTTTCAATTTCCGTAATTTTTTTCTCATCAAAATCCAGAGATGAAATTTCTCTTATCTGAGATTCATGCTGTTGTGTAATCTTTTCGTTGTTTGCTATATTCTCTTTTTTATGGGAGATAATTATCTTTGTTTTTTCAGCTTCTTGTTGTAACTTTTTTCTTTCGTTTATTTTTTCTGAAATAGTTTCTTTTTCTTCCTGGATTTTTTTTCTTGCCTCGGTTTTGGCAAAAAGCTCTTTTTCAATTGATGCAAGGTTGTAGTGCTTTGCTTCAAGTTCATCCTCTTTTGAAAGGAGAACAGCTTTTTCCTGCTCGAGATTTTCAGTTAAGGCTTCTTTGGCTCTTTTTTCCTCTCTTAGCCTTGAGGCAAGAATAGAAACATTCTCGAGAACCCTTTTATATTTGTCAATTCCAAAAACATGCCTTAAAGTATTAACTCTTGTTTCAGGATCTTCAAGAATTATCTGTTTCATTTCTTCCTGAGGTATATAAACAGTAAATTTGTAAAGGATATTCTGTTTTTTTACAAATTCTCTTGGATAGTTAAGAATTTCAAGAACTTTATCCTTCAGTTCTGTAACAGAAAACTCACGTTTTTCGCCTTCGACTGTTATCGCACAGTAATCTTGTGAAACTGTTTTTCCTCTTTTAAGAGTTCTTTCAATAATTATAGATTTCCCATTAATTTCAAACTCAAAAACCACGCCTCCAGAATTTTCCCCGTTTTTCAGCAAAAAAGTACCTCTCTGGCCCGGCTGCAGCCCGAATAATGCAAACTCAATCCCTAAAAGAACAGAGGTCTTGCCAGAGCCTATATCTCCTGACAAAAGGGTAGAACCTTCTGGAAAAACTATTTCCTGATTTTTGTAGCTTCTTATGTTATTTAGAGTTATTTTCTTAATTATCATTTTACATTCTTGTTTTTTATGATTTTAGTAATTAAATTTTCTGCTTCTTACTCATTTCAAAAATCAAGAGATTTTTTGGACTCTTCCAAAAGTCTTTCTGTAAAGCTTTCTGTTGTTTCCCCTTCCTGTTTTTCTGTTGAGAGAATGTTCATAAGATGAGAGATATATTTGTTTAAAGAGGAGCTATTTTGTTTTGAGTAACTTTTTATTGTTTCTTCTTCTATTCTTAAAGCGTCTTCTGCTTCTCCCACCTCAATCTCAAAATCAGCTTCTTTTGATTTAAGCTCATGAGTGTTTCTAAGGAAGAAATATGCTTTTTTTCTCTTTATAGCTTCTTCAATCTGGGGAAATTTTATATCTGAATTTTTTCCTGTTTCCAAAACACCACGAAGCCTCAGAAGAACCACTTTATCTTCAATATCTCTTTTCTCAATTTCAGAAATTATTTTTTCTGTTGCAGTCAGTGAATTATCTATTTCTATATCAAAAGATTCAATCTCTTTCATCTTTATAGGGATTTTTTTAATCATGCCCTCTGATCCCCCGCCGGAATTGTTTGTGTCAATTATGCAAAATCTTCCATATTGTAAATCTTCAAGTTCCTGGAAGTTATTAGGAAATATAGGACCAGGATAAACAAAATTTTCGTACTGAAAATCTATGTGAAGGTGCCCAAGAGCATAATAATCTGCATAAGGAATTTTACCGATTTCCAAAGAATCTATTGGCAAATCTCCTTTCGCTTTATCAATTGTCGTATGAAGCATAAAAATTTTAAACATCCCGGGGGCATCATTAAGCTCAGCTTTTCTTAAGTCATTCATTTCCATTCCTGATATTTTCCCAGGATATCCATAAATAGCAACGCCCTTGTAAATTGTTGGATTAAGAATTATTTTTTCTTCTCTTTCTTCAAAATCCGCGACATTTTTGCAGAAACCTGATTTTTCTAAAACATCCAAAAAAGTTTTCCCGGAAACAGAGTAGTCATGGCTTCCTGCAATTATAAAACACGGAATTTTTGCGTCGTGAAGATTTTTGAATATTCCAAAAGTTTCTTTAAGAACATCTATCGGCGGAAAGGCAGAGTCAAACAAATCCCCTGCAATCAGAACGAAATCCACTTTCTCTTTTATGCATATATCAATAGCTTTATTAAAAGACTGAAGATTCAGCTCCTGAAGCTGTGGCTGTTTCCAACCACCAAGATGAACATCTGCAAGATGCGCAAATTTTACCATTTTTAATTTAAGATATCACCTCATTTATAATTTAGAAGCATCCTTGAACTATATAAAATTGATTGTGATTAATCCAACAAATACCGGTTTTTGGTCTAAGAGATATTACCAAAAAATGCTGCCAGCTCATCTTTAAACAAAAAAACTGCCACCAAAACACCGAGAAGAAGAATAAGGAAGAAGATGAGTATTCCTGTCACAATTACTCCTGTTGATTTTGGTTTTCCTTCATAAGCAGAAACTTTTTGAATTGTTTTTTTAGGGGGCTGCTGGAGAGGTCTCACTTTTGGCTGTGTTCTGCGGGGCTGTTGCTGGACTGGCTGTGTTTTTTGGGGTTGAGTTTGCTGAGGAGACTGGGGTTGACTGGAAGTTTGTGACCTCTGCAGATAACGGGCAGCTTCTTCAATTTCTTCTTTAGAATATCCTGCATTAAAAAAACTCATCATTGCTCTTTGCAAAGACTCTCCTTTTGAAAGTGCAACCTTCAACCCCTCAAAAATCTCTTCCTTTACCATAATAATCTAAAGAGAAATGAGTTTAAAAATTATTTTGTGAATCAAAAAAAAGCCTTAAAACTTCAAAACCTTGCCATTGCTCGTAAGATGAGAAGTTTCCCCGAATTTATATCCAAACTCAGAAGCAATTTCTATTAAAGGTGTTTCCTGCTGAAGTGTTCCGTGAGCAGGAATTATATGTTTTGGTTTTAAAAGCCTGATAAGGTCTCTCATATCTTCGCGACTGCCGTGTCCGTGAACGTGAACATCTTTTTGAAGCCTGACACCAATTCTTTTTAGCTTTTTGTCCATTTTATCCCTTGCAGCTATGTTTATTGGTGCCGGGATTATTGATGAAGAAAAAATCAGATTATCTCCTTCCCGAAATCTAAAAGTAGTCTCTCCCTTTACAATCCTGTCAAGGATAGAATTTTCCTCTGCCTGGTGTCCTGTACAAACAATAAGATATTTGTCTCTTTGCTTTTCAACTTTTCTTAAGAAAGAATTTATCTGTTTCCTGTATTTCAGAAGTTTTACGTGTTTTTTGAAAGGGCACTTTTTTACTGCCATTGCTGCATTGACATACTTATACAGGCTTCTTCCGATAAAAACAATTTCCCTTCCTGTTTTCTTTCCAAATTCAACAATGCTGTTAAGTCTTTCTATGTGCGATGAAAAAGTTGTTACAAAAATAGCCTTCTTTGAATACCTCACTTTTGCAATAGCTTCTTCAATTAAATGCCTAGCTATTGTCTCGCTGCCTGGCTTTTTCTCTGTGCCAGAATATAATGCATCAAGAATAAGCAGCTTGACATTTTTTCTGCTAATTTCCTTAAACTTTTTATAATTAGGAGGAGCCCCCATTGTAGGATGATTATCAAACTTAAGATCCAATGCGTAAAAAAAGATACCTTCAGGAGTGTGCAGAGCAACAAAAACACAGTCTATAGTTGAGTGTGTGGTGTGGATAAATTCTGCCTTGTATGTCCCTGATTTTCCCTTAACAATATGGACAGAATTTGGCTGAACTATTTTTTTGGGGTTGTTCAAAGAGATTTTCTCATCTTCAGCTATTGTTTCCAAAACCTTCATTGTAAAAGGCGTCGCAAAAACAGGCACGTTTGGATATCTCTTAATTAAATAAGGAACTCCACCGACGTGGTCAAGGTGAGCGTGGCTTATGAAAACTGCCCTGACTTTTTCACGCCAGCCAAGCTTATCCAAAACCCTGTCATCGGGAATTGCTCCAAATTCTCTAAGCCTTTCTTCTGTATATTGCGGTTGCCTGTGTGGTTTCTGGTAATTGCCGGATTTTCCAGACTTATGCTGATTCTTGGATTTAAATCTCTGAGTATAAGTTAAAAGATCCTCTTCCTGCAACTCAACGATTCCAGGAATATAAAGTCCCATATCAAAAATAAAGACATCCTCACCAACTTTTACAGCAGTCATATTTTTACCAACTTCCTTAAAACCGCCGACTGTGCATACTTCCATTTTATTTTTTAATTTTCAAGAATGCTAAATTTGCATCCATAATTTAATTTTCACCTCTCTTTATAAATTTTATTAGTAAGAGGGATTTAAAAAGTTTTAATAAGTAAAAAACTATAGTTTTTATATGAAACCTTTAAAGCCAAGCATGCGGGAAAAGAAAAGGTATCTTCTTGTTCGCGGAAGTGTAAAAGATATTGAAAAAGCTATTCTTGAAGGTGTTGGCGTGATCGGAGCCTCAAAAACAGGGCTTAATTGGATAAAGTCAGGAAGTGATAAGGCAATTATTTCTGTAAATAGAGAAACTGTGGATTCTGTAAGGGCTTGTTTTGCAATCTGTCCCAAGAAGCTCTGGGTTGAAAGGGTTTCTGGGACCTTGAAAGGGCTGAGAGGAAAATAAGAATCCAGTCCAAAACCCACAATTTTCCCCACCAAAAACCTTTTAAATAAATCTAACCTTCAAAAATAAGGTGAGGAAGAATTAAATTAAGCAGAGAATTACAGCAGGATTGAATTATTATAAAATTCTCATAAAATAAGAAAATGGAAATTTCAATGGATATGCAGCACCAGGCTATGGGTTATGACAGAACTGCGACGATGTTTTCTCCTGAAGGAACAGTTCTTCAGGTTGAATATGCACAGAAAACCGTAAGACTTGGAAGCGCAAGTATAGGAATGACTTGTTCAGACGGAGTTCTTATTCTTGCAGATAAAAGAATAAAAGACAAACTCGTGGTTGAACAATCATCAAATAAAATCTCAGAGATTGATTCACATATAATTGCGAGTTCAGCAGGAATTGTCTCTGATGCAAGAGTTCTTGTTGAAAGAGCGCAGGTTCTTGCACAGCAGCACAGAGTGACTTATGACTCTCCGATAGAACCAGAACTTGTAATCAAAGACATTTCAAACATAAAGCAGCAGTTCACGCAGTTTGGAGGCGCAAGACCTTTCGGAGTTTCAACGATGCTGGCTGGAATAAAAAACAAAAAGCCAGAGATTTACGTAAGTGACGTAACAGGAAACTACTTCTCCTACAATGCAACCGCAATAGGGGAAAACGACGATAAGATAAAAGAAAAGCTCAGAGAGAAATACAAGCAGGAAAATAGCATAAAAAAGAATGCAAAAATTGCAATTGAAATTTTTAAAGAGATACAGGGAAAAATCTTTGATATGGACAGGTTTGAACTTGTTTACATAGAAAAAGATGAAGTCAGACCTATAAGACTTGTCAAGGATAAATTAAAAGAGTTTGTTAAATAATAAATTAAAATGACTCAGACCACAGCAAGAATAAAGAAAGCAGGAAAACATTTTGAGATTATTGTTGACCTTGAGAAAGCAATGAAATTCAAAAAGAGCGGGGGTTCTGTTGCAGATTCTCTTGAAATAGATAATATTTATTCTGATTCAAAAAAGGGATTCAAGGCTTCTGAAAAAGATCTTAAAGAGGCTTTTGGAACAACAGATGTAAATTCTGTCGCTGAAAAAATTGCAAAAGAAGGCGAAATTCTTTCAACTCAGGAATACAGGGATGAAGAAAAAGAGAAAAAATTAAACCAAGTTGTTGATTATCTCGCAAGCAACACTACTGATCCGCAGACAGGAAACCCACACACAACTGAGAGGATTAAAAGTGCGCTGGAGCAGGCACAGGTTAGCATAAAGAATTCTCCTATAGAGACTCAAATTCCAGAGATTGTGGAAAAAATAAACAGCATTTTGCCGATAAAACTGGAAACAAAAAAAATAAAAATAATAATTCCTGCAGTTTACACCGGAAAAGCTTATGGAATTGTAGCTAATTTTAAAGATAAGGAAAAATGGCTGGACAACGGTGACCTTGAAATTATTGCATCTATTCCTTCTGGAGACCAACTTTTTTCCTTTTATGAAAAATTAAACTCAGTAACTCACGGTTCTGCAGTTACAGAAGAGATTAAGGAGGAATGAAATGGAAAGTAAAACTAAAAACAAAATTGAGAGACAGGTTGTAATCCCGGGAGAAGTTATTACAAAAGGTGAAGATTATCTGCCCGGAGAAGGCACTGAAAAAGTTGGGGATGAAATAATTGCGATAAGATACGGTCTGGCAGAAGAGTCAAACAGACTTGTAAGAGTAATTTCATTGTCAGGGATATATGAACCAAGAAAAGGAAATTTAGTGATTGGAAAAGTTGAAAATATCACTTTTTATGGATGGGTAATTGACCTTGACTCCCCTGAAACATCTTTTCTTCATCTGCAGGAAGTTCCCAAATATATTAACAAAGGCGGATTGAACGAGGTTCTCGACATAGGAGATATGGTTGTTGCAAAAGTTCTGGACATCACAAGCCGTGGTATAGACCTAACAATAAAGTCCCGCGGACTGGGAAAAATAGATGAAGGGATTATTATAAAAGTAAATTCAAACAAAGTTCCCAGAATTATTGGGAAAGGCGGGAGTATGATAAATACGATAAAAGAAGAATCCGAATGCAACATTACTGTAGGACAGAATGGATTAATTTGGATAAAAGGAAATAATGTTGAAGACGAGCTGCTTGTGAAAAAAGCAATAATGTTTGTCGCTGAAAAATCATTCATGCACGGCTTAACAGATGAATTGAAAGAATGGTTTAAAAAGGAGAAAGAGAAGAAATGAAAATGGCAACAAAAACATTCAAAAGACCAGACGGAAGAAAAGCAGATGAAATAAGACCAATGCAGGCAAAAGTTGGTATTGTTCCAAATGCAGATGGAAGCGCGCTTTTTTCTTTCGGAGACACAATCGCAATAGCTGCTGTTTATGGGCCAAAAAAAATGCATCCCCAGCACCAGCAAGATCCTGAAAAAGGAACGTTAAGATGCAGATATAATATGCTCAGTTTTTCTGTTGATGACAGAATAAGGCCGGGACCAAGCAGAAGAAGTACAGAAATAAGTAAGATAACAGAATGGGCTTTGGAGCCTTCTCTTCTAATAAAAAGATATCCAAATATGGTAGTAGATGTTCATGTAAATATTCTCCAGGCGAATGCTTCAACAAGATGTGCCGGAATAAACGCAGCTTCAATGGCTCTAGCACACGCAGGGATACCTATGAAAAATATTGTGTCAAGTGTTTCAATAGGAAAGCTGGACAAAAATCTGGTAGTTGACCTTGATAAAGAGGAGGAAGACTTTAAAGAAGGCGAAGGCTCAACAGACATCCCAATTACAATGACTCCTAAAGGAGAAGTAACCCATATTCAGCTTGATGGAAGAATAACAAAAGAGCAGCTTAAAGAAGCTATTGAGCTTGCCAGGAAATCAACAAAGGAGATTTATGAAGTTCAGAAAAAAGCATTAAAAGAGTCTATAACAACATAAAATGGAAACAACAAGAATAACCGGAGAAAGAATCAAAGAATATCTTGAGAAAGGGAAAAGATTTGACGGCAGGAAGCCGGAAGAGTTTCGTGAGATTTCTGTAGAAACAGGTGTCTCAAAAAAAGCAGAAGGTTCTGCAAGGGTTAAAATCGGAAAAACAGAAGTTATTGTAGGAGTGAAGCTTAATGTTACAGAGCCATATCCTGATTCCCCTAACAAAGGAAATTTAATGGTCACTTCTGAGCTGCTTCCTTTAAGTTCTGGAAGATTTGAATATGGACCGCCGAGATTCCCTGCGATTGAACTTGGAAGACTGATTGACAGAGCAATAAGAGAAAGCAAATTCATACAGCTTGAAAAACTCTGCATCAAGGAAGGTGAAAAGGTCTGGGGTGTTTTCATAGATATTTACTCAATAAATGATGACGGAAATCTGATTGACGCAGCAGGTCTGGGAGCCATCATTGCATTAAAAACAGCCAAGCTTCCGGAGTATGATGAAAAAAATGAAAAAGTCATTTATGGAAAACTCACAAACAAAAAAGTTCCGGTTTCAAAAGAAATCCCCATAGTTGTAACAACACACAAAATTGGAGATGGAATAATTGTTGACCCAACAATTGAGGAAGAGGATGTCAGCGAGGCAAGAATCACAGTCGGAGGCTCTGTTGAAGGCTCATTATTTTCAATACAAAAAGGAAAATCAAAAGAGATAACTATCGAAGATTTTAATAAAATACTTGACGTATCTGAAAAAACAAGAAAGAAAGTTTTTTCAAGTATTGAAAAATCTCTAAAATAAAAAAATAAAATGCCAGAACAAAAATCCAAAACAACAGAAAAAATAATTGAGAAATACAGCAAATATGAAGCTGCAAGGATTTTAGGAGCCAGAGCTTTGCAGATTTCAATGAATGCCCCTTTACTGATTAAAATTAGTGAGGAAGACCTCGAAAAAATTAATTACAATTCTCTAAAAATAGCTGAAATTGAATTTGAATCAGGTGTTTTGCCGATTTCTATAAAAAGACCTTTCCCACAGAAAAAAGAAGAAGGATTGAAAAGACCAAAAAAGCAGAAAATCAGCGAGGAAAAACTCGAAAAGAAAAAAGCTGAGGAAGAAGAGGAAATTGCAAAAGAAGGTGAAATCATGGGTCTTGTTAATCCTGAAGATGAGAAAGAGTCTGAGGAAGAAGGAGAAGAGGAATAAGCTCTTAACTTAAGAAAACTGATAATTAATTTTTTACAAACTAATTCCTAATCCAATAAAAATATTTTTATCTTAATAAAGTATATAAACTATTTTTTGTTTTTTTCTTTATGGTTGTCATAAAAAAAGTTTCTGCCAAGCAAATTTCTGACTCCCGCGGAGAAAAAACAATTTCTGTTTTTATAAATACAAATGCAGGAAAATTTTTTGCAAGTTCTCCGACAGGAAAATCCACCGGAAAATATGAGGTAAAACCCTACAAAAAAAGCCTTGAAAAAGACATAGAAACACTGAAAAAATTCTCGGATTATTTTTCTGATGAGATTATAGATGATTTTCATGATTTAAGAAGAGCTGAGGATATTGTTGAAGGACATATTGGGGCAAACACACTTTTCGCTCTTGAATCAGCAATTTTAAAAGCTCTTTCAAAAGAGAAGAGAAAAAAGATTTGGCAGATAGTTAATCCTGGACTCTCAAAATCAAACATAAAATTTCCGAGACTCGTGGGGAATTGCGTCGGCGGAGGTAAGCATTCAGAAGGAAAAAAACCCGACTTTCAGGAGTTTCTTCTTATACCAAAAACTAACTCTGTTGAAGATGCATCCAAGATTTTAAAAACAGGAAAAAAAGAAATCCCTTACTCCTTAAGAAAAAAAGATGAAAAATTCCAAAACAAAAAAAATGACGAGGATGCCTGGGAAACATCACTCAATGATAAAGATATTCTCGATATCTTAAAAAATTTAAAAATTCCTTTTGGTGTTGACATCGCCGCATCATCCTTTCATAAAAGAAAAAAATACACTTACTACAATCCTATGCTCCAAAGAACAAAAGAAGAACAGATTGCATATATCTCAAATCTTATAAAAAATTACAATCTAACTTATGTTGAAGACCCTTTTGATGAAGAGGATTTTGAAAGTTTTGCGAAATTATTGAAAAAATTTCCGAAAAGTCTGATTGTAGGGGACGACCTTACAACTACAAACTGCAAAAGGCTGAAAAAGGCAATAGAGAATAAAAGCATTAATGCCATAATAGTCAAGCCAAATCAAAACGGCTCTCTGCTTGAAGTTGCCAGAGTATGCGAACTTGCCAGAAAAAACAAGATTGCTATTGTTTTCTCTCACAGAAGCGGGGAAACAGGAGAAGATATCCTGGCTGACCTTGCTTTTGGATTCCAGGCTGATTTTTTCAAATCAGGAATTACGGGAAAAGAGAGGGAGTGCAAAATAAAAAGATTAATTGAGATTGGGAATAAATTTGAATAACCAAACTAACGAGCAAACTTTTAAAAACTAATTTCTCTGTGAATTTCCATGGACGTTATAAAAAAAATAAAGAAAAATGTTGAGAAAGGGGAAGAAGAACTAAAAGACTTAGCTAAAAAAGGAGAAAAAGCTGTTGAAAAGGCTGTCAAAGAAATTGTCGAAGAAGTCGAAGAAGTCGTCGGCGTGGGAACAAAAGAAAAAGAAGAGAAAGCTGACAGAAAAAAAACTGCTAAAAAAACAGAAAAAGAAGAGAAAAAAGCAAAAGCAGAATCAACCACAGAAGAGAAAGGCATAGAACAAAAGAAAAAAGAAATTCTTGAAAAAGCTAAAAAACTTAAAGAAAAACTTGAGAAAGAACCTAAAACCGAGGAACTCAAAGAAAAGGTTAAGATAAAGAAAAAAGAAATGCTGATTCCTCTTGAAGAGTATGTCAAGGCAGGAATTTATCTCGGAACAAAGGTTGTAACGCCTAATATGAGACAATTTGTCTACAGAAGAAGAGCAGACGGTTTGGCAATTCTCAATACAGACCTGATTGACGAAAAACTAAGAGAAGGAATAGACTACCTGTCCAAGTTTGCGCCTGAAGATACAATACTTGTATGCAAAAGAGACGCAGGCTGGAAAGCTGCAAAGAAATTTTCAGAAATTACAGGGATAAGAACTTTCACAAAAAAATATCCTGCAGGAATTCTTACAAACCAAGCCCTTCCTGATTTTTTTGAAAACGAGCTAACAATAATCACTGACCAATGGGTTGATAAAAACGCTTTAAATGACACATTAAAAGTTCACAAAAAAGTTTTGATGATTTGCGACACAAACAATTTTTCAAAAGGCGCTGACCAGATAATCCTGGGAAATAACAAAAGTCAAAAAAGCCTTGGATTAATTTTCTATCTTTTAGCAAGAGGGTATTGCAAGGCACGCGGCATCAAGGCAAAAATTCCTGACCTTGAATGGTGGACAGGTGAAATCGAAGAAGAATCTAGAAAGAAATCTAGGGCAAAAAAAGACAGGGTAAAAGGAATCATGGCAGAAGCTGGAATCATGACTCCTCAAGAAGGTTATGGGATTTAATTCAACACAATAATTCTTAAATAATCTTAAGGCTTTTTATTAAAATGCTAAATAAACAAGAGAGAGCAGAGTGGGAAGAAAGAATAAAATTCTGGAAAGAATTATTTCCTTTGATAAGTTCTTATCGTGGTTTAAAATTTGAAGAAGCAAAAAAAACTATAAATTATTATAAACACTTTTTTGCAGATAATCCAAGAAATCTTAAGTATTATTTCTGGTTAATAAGGGATATTGGATGGTTAAGGGATGAAATAGATACAACTCAAAAAGGAAAGGAAAAATATGACGAAGAATCTAAAGATTTAATCACAGAATTAAATAAACTTGTTTTGATAATAATTGGGAATATTATGAATTTTTCAGAGGAAGGAAAGGAAAAAGTTTTATGGGAAGCTAATTTGAAATTTGAACCAATTTTTACAGAGAAGGAAGTTCCCAAAGAAGGATTTGCTTATTTTGGAAAAATTGAAATTGATATGGATTATTATAAAGAAGTATATTTTCGATTAATTGAGGTTGTAAAAAGGGAATATCCTAAATTTAGGAAACAATTGGAAGAGTATCAAAAATGGAATAAAGAACAGAATCAAAAATTAGCTAAAGAATGGGGTTTTAAAAAATGATTTCACAACAAGAAAAAATTTATAAAATAAGACATCTGGAATCCGAAAGAGAAGACTGGAAAGCAAAAGCAGAGCGTCTTGAAAATCAAATAAATAAAATCTATGAGGAGTTTAAAAAAGATATCTCACAAATTCAATTTAAGTTCATAGAAATATTAGCAATTTTTGTTATGATAATCGGTTTTCTTTTTGGATTTGTAGGATTCTCCACATCTTGGATATTTAGTTTTCAACAAACATTTTTTCTTATCTTTTTATTCGGGATGATCCTTTATGGATTTGTTTTAATAATCCATAAATTATTTTCTTAAACCTTAAACCACAACCAGCTTTTTTCTGGCTTATTTCCGTATTTTGTTTTAACAAGGACATAATTTCCTTTAAGTTTTTTTCCGCGTAATGTAAATTCAACTTTTTTAGAATTTTTTTCAATTAATTCATAAGTTCCGCTATCCCAGATTTCAACTTTTCCTGCGCCGTAG
>Ga0315539_1001847_pt1 | contig 15399 bp, 18 predicted proteins | sample SalMarSW160150MG_FD_203097 | JGI IMG/M metagenome (GOLD analysis project Ga0315539, IMG submission 203097) | Salt marsh sediment microbial communities from the Plum Island Ecosystem LTER, Massachusetts, United States - Salt Marsh Sediment SW1601-150 ... | reverse complement strand
CGCGGCGCCGGGTAGCCCTCCTTGGGGGCTTCCTTAAGAACTCCCTTTGCTGTGCTCGCTGGATTCTCTCTCGAATCCTCCTTACTGCCGGTAGTCAAATAGACGACACCGGAGGCAAGCGCTAAAACTGCTATGAATCCCAGAAAAACCGGAAGCCTTTTGCTCAAGAAAACGTCACTCCCAACTATTAAGGATCTAATATTTGCACTTCGTCCCTGAGATTGAGTTGCTCTTTCTCAGACTGCAGTGAAGAATTACCTTCGCACCCATTGCCTCCTCTCTGCCAATCGTCTCTTCTCTTAGTCAATCGACAAACTTACCCCCGAAGTTTAAGAATTTGAAGTGCCCACTCCGAACGTCATTTGACCAAAAAAACCGGGGCAGAAGAAAACTCCTGCCCCACGGCAATGGGAGATTCTCTTCTCCTTTTACTTTCCTTCTGCTTCCTTCTTATCTGACTCGGCTTCTGCTTTTTTCTGATCTGACTTAACTTCTGCTTCCTTCTTGTCAGTCGGGACCGTTTTCTTGGCCGCTACCTTGCTCTCTATGCCCTTCTGTACCGGCACGGTGAATCTGTAATTGAGGGTGTCCCCTTTGGCCTCCACGGTGACAGACTTCTGGAAACGCTGGTCTTCTGTTTCCCTCTCCAGCCTGACCTTCAATTTTGCCGTTTTGCCAGGTTTCAATTCATCTCTGGATAATTTCACCTCTTTGAAGAATTCCGGAGGATAATCCACTATCGACAGCTGCATCTTCTCTTCGCTAAGATTCTTAATCTTGGCCTCTAATTTGGTCCTTCGCTTCTCCCCCAGAGGACCGAAGTCCAAGGTCTGGGGATTGACATTTAACATCACCCCACTGTCAGAGTCTAACCACCCCTTGCCTTGAAAAGAAATATTGATGAACCCGGTGAGAGTATCGTTGGTGGTTACCCTTGCGCTCTTATGGGTTTCTCTGGAATGCTTTCCCATAGTGTATATCAACTCGATCCAGGTGCTGTCACCGACAGCCAGCTCCTTCTTCATCAACGGAGCTTTGGTGCACCCTCACCCGGGCCTGACGCTTTCGATCTTGAGGACATCGGTCCCCATGTTTTTTATCAGATAATAATGACTCACCACACTGCCTCCCGGGATGAGTCCGAAATCCCATCTGGGCTCGGGAATAAGGACTTTCGGCTCCCCCGCCTGAGCCTGATACACAAAGACCAACCCGAGGGTGAGAAGCACCAATACTCCGCAGAAGAGAATCAGTCGTTTCATTCTTGTCCTCCGTTTAACTTAGTTTGGCCATCAGCTGGACGAAGATTGGGTCCCTCCCAGCTGCTCTATATAAAAGCAAGATAATCCTTTTTGCCCTTCTGTCAACGACTTTTTCTAATTTTTCTTGCCCCTTGAGCCATCTTTCCGGCCAGGCACTCCAGTTTCTTATCGGAAAGTATAACGTGAAAATTCATCTCCTATTTGATCTTCCCTTGTTTCTTTTTTCGATTACACTTTTCCGCAATTGAACGTCCGGTAGGTCAAGTCACTGCCTCAGTGACCCGGCATCCAAAACTTTATGGTCAAGAGATCCTCCATTTCGATTCTCAAATCCCGTTCCTTTTCTGGGCTTAGATATCGACAAACAGAACGTACAAACCCACCAGGAAGATCAGGACTCCACTGATCCTTTTTGTGACACTGGAGAAGTTGCGTACCCCTTTTGACTCAGCGTAGCTTTCAACAAACCCCGTAAAAATCCCGGCCAAGACTATCAGAGCACAATGGCCAATAGCATAGACAAAGAGCAGAGATGTCCCGTAGATTATTCTTGCCTTAGTGGCAACAAAAGCCAAGATTACAGCCAGAACCGGAGTGGCACAGGGAGAGGAGACCACTCCGAACAAAACGCCCAACAAAAACGCACCCAGGATTCCCTTATGCTTTGATTTGAGGGTGACCGGTTGAGGGATTTTGAATTCAAGCACTCCCGCCAGATATAGTCCCATGATGATGGCGACACCGCCAGCTACGTAATACCAAAACTTGCCCACGTCTCCAAAAAGACCACCCACCAGTGAGGCGATTGCACCCAGTATGGTAAAGGTTATCGAAAGCCCTAGAGCGAATATCAACGAGTACATTATTGCTTTCTTCTTGTTCCCTTCTGAGTAACCCCCCACAAATCCAATTACCAAAGGGATTATTGCCAAAACACACGGGCTGGACGCGGAGACCAACCCGCCTAAGAAAACGAAAATATAAGCCAGGCCGGGAGAACTGTTGACGACGTCTGAGATGTTTGATAAGATCGACTCCATATCAATACACTCCCATCTCGGTAAATTTGGTCTTTATCGATTATTTGTCCATGAATCCCTGATGCCGGCAAACCTCATTGCCCTCTGCATCGTAGAATATCTGCGTGGGAATCAACCGGACCCCATATTCTCTTGCCGCCTGGCGGTCATATCTTAAGTCGATCACCTTCACAATTGCCCTTCCCTCGTATTCTGCCTTCAGCTCATCCAAAATCGGCTTCATCTTTTTGCATGGAATGCAGGTCCCTTTTCCCAAATCGACGAGCATGGGTAACTTCTTGGTCTGCTGACCTTCCAAATCCATTGGGGACGATTCTTGTATGCCGTTCGCACTCGATCCTTCACCTGTCCGATCGACAGAACTCTTGATTAGGATGAACCCAATTCCTATCGCAATTAAGATTCCGACGACCACCACATTTTGTTTCAGTTTCAATCATGCACCTCCAACCGTTGTTCCCCTCAACTCTCAAGTGCTCTTCACTATTATCTCTTTCTGAATGACTCCAGAATCCGCAGGGGTGGAAATAGAATAGCTTTTGGCTTGCATTTGGCAGCGCAGATGTTGCATCCCACCTCGCAGTAATACGGGTTGGCAACTTTCACCTTATTTGTCTTCCCATCATATCCAAACACCCCGAAGGAACAGAAGTTAAGGCAAATCCTGCAGGCGTCACACAGCTCTTCCATGATAGTAGGAAACCACGGCACCTCCTCCCTGGGGACCCCCTGCCAGGTTCCCAGCTTCTTAGTCTCTTCCTCAACCCCTCTGTTTTTTCGGGCGCAGAATTTCTCATATGCGCTGAGGAACGCCCGGCCATAACTCTGTTCTTTGAGTTTGGGAATGTAGTTGTGTTCCTTCAGTTTTTCGATCAAGTGTTTTTGTACCTCCTTGCCAGGCTTCTTGCCAGCTTCAAAAAGCTGAGCGAAGATTGTATCGATTCCGGCTATACCTATGAGCTTGCCCTCGATTGAGATCAACTTTGATTTCATCCGTCCTTCTTCCTTATATATATATGCGGCCAAATTAGGCCTTCGCTTCTAACAAGAGATTTCTTATCTCCTTTATTGAAGGGACCTTCCCCTGAAATTTTACTTTTCCGTCCACAATCAGAGCCGGCGTGAGGCTGATACCTTTGTCGATGATCTCGAAAACACCCGTAACCTTTACAAGCTGGGCCTCCAGTTTTAGCTCCTCCAGCACCTCCCTGACTCTCTCAAAAGTGTCATGGCACCTGCGACAACCTGGGCCTAAGACCTCAATTTTCATTCTCAGACCTCCTCCACTTATAGTATTAGATTTCCAAAGATCATTCCCGTCGCAGTCGCCATAACCACCACCAAGCAGACGTATACTCCTGTTTTTCTTATCCCCATTATCCTGGCGATCACGATCATGTTGGGAAGACTCAAGGCCGGACCAGCCAAAAGCAAAGCCAAAGCAGGACCCCTTCCCATTCCCAAATCCATCAAGGCGCGGATAATGGGAACCTCAGTCAGAGTCGAAAAATACATCAGGGCTCCGAAGACTGACGCTATGAAAGTTGCCCTGAGTCCGTTTCCTCCCAGCCAAACCTCGACCACCTCTTGGGGCAGCAACGCCTTTATGATTCCAGCTACAAAAACGCCCGCTATCAGAATGGGGAATATTTTTTTGAAGAGATCCCAGGTCTGATGCATCCAGTATCCAAGCTCCTCCTTTTGAAACCAGCGGTATAAAACCCAACCCAAGACTATTAGAACCACACCAGTGATCAACCACCTTTGAGCGGCGCCGAAAACCAGAATTCCCACCAGAATGGCGAAGTAGAACAGAGTGATCCCCTGAGGTCGTGATTTTTCTTCTTCCTGAGGCAAGGCTAACTGACCTGGATTATTGGCCTTTTGAGCCTCCTCTTTTCGCCACACAAAAGCCATTATCAAACCGATGACTATCGAGAAAATGATGGCTCCAATCGCTCTGGCCGCACCCAAATCAAAGCCTAAGAGTCTCGCCGAATAAACAACGGCCAGAATGTTTATTGCCGGTCCAGAATAGAGAAAGGCGATGGCGGGGCCCAAACCTGCTCCTCTTTTGTGAATTCCTGCAAACAAAGGAAGGACGGTACATGAGCATACCGCCAGAATGGTTCCGGAAACCGAAGCTACGGAGTAAGCTAAAACTTTCTTCGCCCCTGCTCCGAAATATTTCATCACTGCGGCCTGGGATACGAACACCGCTATTGCCCCGGCTACGAAAAACGCCGGCACCAGACAGGTAAGCACATGCGCGGACAGATATTCAAGTAGGGCTTCCCATCCGCTTTCAAATACACCGAGGTAGGGCATAATATTTCCCGTCTTTCTTGATCAATGCATGTTATCACATTATTGCATATAAGTTGCCAAAAATTTTTTACGGTATGACCTTTAGCACTTTTGCCTTCTTCTTAATCTCCGCCTTGACCATTTCATCAACTAACGACAGCAGGGTGAAGACTCTCCTGTCCGTGATTTTGTAATAGACTGAGACCCCTTCCTTACGCGACTCAAGTATCCCAGCATCCCTCATATGGGTAAGGTGTCTGGAAATGTTGGATTGATCCTCCTTCATCCTGGGTATGATCTCGCAGGCGCACCTTTCCCCACCCCTAAGAAAATATAGGATTTTTAGTCGAGTTGGCTGGGCGATAGCTTTGAGATAATTGCTTTCCAGCTCAATCAGATCTGGGTCAACCATAATTCTCACGAAAACTGGATGTTCTTATGCACATATATGCATTATTACAATTCATACGGCAAGAGGTCTTTTTTATTTGCCTTGGCTTGCTTTAGTTATTTTTGCGCTGGGTAGGCACAACCTGAGCTCACAGAAAATTGCTGAAGGCTTGGCCGTAAAAAGATAGAAATCTTTCGCCCATGCACAAATCACGAGCGAGAGAAAGCGGGAATGGAAGTTAAGTTATAAGCTGGACGATACACCTTGACTGAATATTCGTAAGCCCGACCCTTTTGAAAACTCGCTAACTTACCTTCAAGGTTTCGTTAATACAATTCATCAACTCGATTGGATCGTAGGGCTTTTTGATAAAATATCTCGCCCCGGCTTCTTTAGCTTTCTCTTCTGTGCGTCTATCCGAACTCGCCGTAAGGATGATTACCGGAATGGCCCACGTCTCGGATGACGATTTCAATCTTGATGAAACAGTGAAGCCATCCCCTGCGGGCATGCTGATGTCCAGGATGATTAACTCCGGTTTTTGACCATGGGCGAACGTTACCCCTTGTAGCCCATCAAAGGCATCGATTATCTCATCCCCGCCTGCCTATAACTCCATACTGACAGCTTTGGCAATATCGGGCTCATCCTCAACAACTAAGATTTTTTTCAGACTCATACTCAAAACTCCCTTCTAAATCAAGAATGGCCTGACCAACTTCGTCGAAAAGTTGCTTTTCTTCTTCATATTTTTCAAGGCAGGATATGAACTTAGCTTTCAACTTGTAAATTTCTCTATGGGTGGAATAGTTGGTCTTGCTTAAGGCCTCTTTCATTCTGTCTTCAACCGACTCAAGTCCTTGGTCATCTACGAAGACCAAAACAACCAAAATGCCAGTTTGGGGTTGGAAAGGTAACACAATATCGCTGGTTCTTACCTGATGCGTTACTCGCTTGACTACTTCTTTGTAGTACTTTTCTTGCTGCTCCAGTGTTTTGGCCCCATCAAGATAGATCACTCTCATTGCCGCCAAGAAGACCGATGAGTTTTTCTCCCTTGCTTTGTTAATGGCATTTCTTATGTTTAGATGCAACGCTTCTAAAGGCTTGTATACAGGCACGCTAAAACCGAATTGGCTACCTTGTCCTAATTCACTTTTCACCCATATGTTCCCCCCATGTATCTCCACTATTTCTTTGGAAATTGCCAATCCCAATCCTACCCCTTTGGTTCCTGTGTTTGAGCGTTTCTCGGTCTGATAGAGCCGGTCAAATATCTTGGCCTGGTCTTCGCTTGAAATCCCAATGCCTTGATCAACCACAAGCACATCCACAAGATCACGGGAGGACGATAAGGGAGAAACCTGCACTTTAATGTTCTTTCCTTTGGGGGTAAATTTGATCGCATTTCCTATCAGATTGCAGAGAACCTGGGTTATCCTGTTGGGATCCACATAGACATCTGGCGAATTCTGAGCCACAGAATGAGTCAGAGAGACGCCTTTCTTCCGGTACTCCGGCTTGAGAGAAGCAACCGCGTCTTCGACCAGGCCTGATAGATCGACGATTTCTGGTTTAAATGTGAACATTCCAGCTTCAATCCTGGTGATGTCCAAAAGATTATCTATGAGCCAATCCAGGCGTTTCGCATTTCTTTCGATGGTTTCCAAGTTTTCATTCTGAATGTCACTAACCTGACCGCCCAGCTTCCTTCCTGCAAGTGAAGCGAGTGCTGTTATTGCCGTCAAGGGAGTGCGAAATTCATGGGACATATTTGCGATGAAGTCTGATTTTAGACGATCCGATTTCTTGAGCTTTTCGTTGGCTTTCTCCAAGGCAATTGTCTCTTTCCTCAGGTCCTCTTCTAATCGCGCCTTGGCCCTTTCGACATCATAGCTCTCGAGTGTTCTTTTGATGGCCGCGGGAAGAGTCTCCTGAAAGCTCAAATCTTTTATTACATAATCCCATGCTCCCTCCTTCATTGCTTCCACGGCTATTCTTTCGTTTCCTTGAGAAGTAATGATGATAAATGGCATGTTTTTACCTTTGTTCCTTTCCGCTCGTAGTATTCCTATGCCAGTTATTATGTCGGCCAGCTTGTAATCTGTGATGACCAATGAGTAGTCGATTTCATCCAGCGCCTTTAAGGCCTCATCACTGTTTCTTGCAAGGTCAATTTGACAATTCTCAAATTTCTTCTTGATGGCCATTTCAGCTAAAAGGGCATGATCGAGATCGTCTTCTACAATAAGAATGTGCAGTTTCTCAGACACGTTCCAGGTTCACCTCCTTTCTTCACCGCAGCGATGGCCTGGTACTCTTCAAATTTCAACCAAGTGCAGTTTCAGGCTCTTTGTTTGGATGTCGCTTTCTCCTCGCTAATGAAAATAGGCTTGTTGACCAGACACCAATAAAGCTTTAGATTTTTGACCACACGCACAAACGCAACGAAATCTATCGGTTTTTCTACGTAACTGTTAGCACCATTCTTATAAGACTGAACTACGTCCTTATCCTTCTTGGAGGTGCTAAGCATGACCACCGGAATTAACTTCAAAGAGCTATCGTTCTTTATATGAGAAAGAACCTCTAAACCTGATTTCTTGGGTAGGCTGATGTCCAGCAGTATCAATCCGGGCCTGGAATATTTTTCTGTATCTTGGTATTTTCCTACATTGTCAAGATAATCTATGGCCTCTTGCCCGTCGACACACACATCAACTTGGTTGATTACTTTGTCGACCCCTAATGCTTTTTCAATCAAGATGACGTGGTCAGGATTGTCCTCTACCAATAGAATAGTAACTGGCACGACCTTATAGTCAGGCCTCTTGGTTTGGAGATTTTCCATTTTCCTTTCCTTATATAGAAAAGTGATTTAAAAAACCTGTCCATCCATGTTACAGTTGAGCCGCACGTGCCAGTTGATTTTCCTCTGTTAAGGCGAATTCTGACGCTTTTGCCTTTGGTACGGTGAAATAAAAAGTCGCTCCCTTTCCCATCTCGCTCTCCACCCAGACTCCGCCTCCGCAAGCCTCAATGATTCTTTTAACGATGGTCAGTCCTACGCCTGTCCCTTCATGGTCAGGGTTGAGATACTGGAACAATCCAAATATCTTCTGGTGATATTGCTTGTCAATTCCTATTCCATTGTCTTTCACAAAGAACGTGTGAAGATCGTTTTCTTCAATTGCCCCAACTTCAATATTGGGCCTCTTGACCATGCCTGTGTATTTGATGGCATTTCCAATCAGATTCTGCATAACCTGGATTAATCTTTGTCGGTCACACCGGATGCTGGGCATATTCTCCTGAATGTCTGTTTTTACACCTGTTTTTTCTATCTCTCCTGCCAATCTCTCCAAGGCCTCCTCCACAATTATTTTCATGCTCACCATTTCCGGCTTACCGACTATCCGCCCCACTTTGGATAGATCCAGCAGGTCTTCGATGAGCTGTCCCATTTTGCGAACATTTGCTTTTATCCGCTCTAGATACATCTGTCCGTCTTTGTCCAGTCTCTCCCTATGTTCATCAAGCAACACAGATGCAAAGCCCTCCAGTGACACCAAGGGGGCTTTCAGATCGTGGGAAACCGTATAAACAAAGTTATCAAGTTCCTTATTGGAACGCTCCAACTCGGATAGCGTTTTCCTTAATTCCTCCTCCGCCCGCTTGCGCTCGGTGATCTCCTGTTGAAGCTGAGCGGTGCTCGCCTCCACCAGTTCCCCGAGATGCTTGCGGTGTTTCTCTAATTCTCCTTCTATCTGCTTGCGCTCGGTGATGTCCTCGATGGCCAGCAGAATCGTCCGTGTTTTGTTTCCCTCTCTATAGATCCGTCGGGCGTTCAGCAGCATTATCCGTCGCCCGATGGTGGGGAAGTCGTGTTCCATCTGGAAGTCGTTGAAAGCGGTATTCTTGGGTAAAATCTTCTCCAAAAGCTCCCGCAGTTTGGGGATGTCCCACTGGCGGTCCCCCATATCGTAGAGCAATCGATTCTCCGTCTCATCCGGCGTGACCTGGAAGGTCTGATAGAAAGACTTATTCGCCTTTATCACTTGAAGGTTCGCATCCAGCACCAGCAAAGACTCCCGCACAGTAGCCACGATACTCTCAGCGTATTCCTGAGTCTCGCGAATGATTTGCTCCGCCGGCTTGCGCTGTGCTTCCGATGCTTCCAATTCAACAATTCTTTGGCGCAGTTCTGACAATTCACTTATAAGCTGTTCTTTTGTCCTATCTTCATCTTTCATTATTGTATATCTCCCAAAATAGGTAAGCCTAACGTTCCGTTTCCCTAGCTGACAAAACGCCTGCAGGTCTTTTGGCTTGTTCTCCTGTTCAGAAAGGCCTTACGCTTAATACTTTGTTTGATACCGAGGACGAAAAGTGGGGACTAAAATTGGGGACGAAAATTGGCTTTTTCGAGAAGAGAAAAGCCTGCCAGTTTCCCGTTCTCACGCCTTTCTGGAATGAAACTCATTCCTAAGTAAGAGAACAAGAAGAGGCAATTCTGTGTCTACATTTGGAATATCGGAAGAAATGTCAGCAACTTTATAGATAGAACATCACGATTTTAGGTGTTTGACATCACATCTAAGATTTGTCAAAACAGGCTTGACCGGAGAAGTTAATCTATAAGAATTAAACCGGAATAGTGCCAAATTTGATGGTAGGATTTGACCACTTCCAGTTTGTAGCTCACATTGGCTAAAGTGGCATATACATCTATTCCGCATGCTTCCATGGAGGGACGAGCGAAATCCTCGAATTTGCAGGGCTGGGTGGTGTCACAAGTCCAGCAGAGATTGCAGGGACCGGAAGCCATGCCGAAAGCCTTATAATGTCCATCCAGAAACATCTCCCTTTCCAGGGAAGCGATGTCTTTTCTCATTTTGCCACGTGCTCTTCGCTCCTTCGGTTTGGGAGGAATGTCATAAATCAATATCAAAGCTTTGGAGTAATCTTCAAGCATCTTTCGGGTATACTCCGGCGTGGGAGAAAAGGGCGGGCAGGTCAGACAAGTGCCATAGCACCCACACCCATATTGACACTTTATCCGAACCCATTCCGCGGTGACCACGTTCTTAGGGTGAATGATCTTCACCCACGAGACGCCTGACTTTTTCGCTTTTCCGAGGTATTTTTTCATCTCAGTTTATTGACAGGAGGAAGCTTCTCCAAGTAAAGCGGGTCTTTGGCCAGATAAGTTTCGCGAAACAACTCTCGCTACTCCAGAATCATCCTTTGTAGCATTCGATAAACTTCCTTATGGACCTGTCATAGGTTCGCTCCACGTCATCCGGGAAAAGGCAAGCGGGAAGTTCCTTCATCCGCCAATGATACTGGATACATTCGCAGCAGATGCCTTTGCGGCTGCACGGTTCATAAGTGCAGTTGCAGTTTTTCATGTTTTTCTCGATGCTACAATCTCTTTTCCCCATAGTGCCTCCTTACCTCGATCTCAGATTCAGTTGCTTCCGCCCGAACCACGTTTTCCCAAGACGCCACAACACAATTGAGAAAACTATAATAACCAGTGCGAAAATTAGCAAGGCATTTTCCAAACCCGATTTGTCCACAAAACTCCCCAGAAACGGAGCGGTTACGGCGAAAGCCAAATTCCCGGCCATATGTTGGACCGAGAGCATTGTCGCTCTTATGTCAGAACTTGTTTGACGATTCAGATAACTCTTCAAGATGGGCTCGTGAGTTGCCATTGAAATTTGCTGGAGCAAAATGAAACCAATGCTCCATAGATACAAAAATCTGCTCATCAAAAGAAAGGAGATGATCACCAAAAGCGGCATAATCAGAAGAGTGAGATTCTCCTTCAGGGTTTTCTCGATTCTGTCAGCATATTTGCTGAACAAAGCCCCAAACAGGTGAAAGCACGCGAAGACTAAGCCGAAGACGGAGAGTGTGACCCCCACTTTTTTCATGTAGGGCTGATAAGTCCAAAAACCCAATCTGGTGGCTAGGAAGACCAAAGAGAAGAAAAGCACCAACCACAAGATTTTTTTCTCATGCAGCATCAACTTAAGGCTTTTCCCTATCTGGTGATAATATCTCCTCCTGGCCTTAAAAGTTGAACCGGGGACCGAGGACCCTTCTCTTCGGGGTTCTGTGAAAGTCAGGGCCAAAAGCCCGGAAAGAAATATGACTATCGAGCTGGCAAGATAAGGTAAAGCCAGGTTTACCGTGGCCAACAGCCCTCCCACCGGAGCAAACACCGCAAAGGCCAAAAGCCTCATGCTGTGCCCATTGCCTTCAACTTTTTGATATTCTTTCTCCCTGCCCAAATCCTTCAAGGTGTCGTAGGCTAAGGCCGAGTCCGCCCCGTAGGCGAAAGACATGGAAATTCCCGCTATGATTTCGCCCAGATTAAAAAGAATGAATGAATCTGAGAGGAAGATTAAAAGATAGGCAAACGAATGACAAAAGGAGCCAATGACCAAAGATTTTTTCCTCCCGAACCTGTCTGCCAAAGCGCCGGTGGGGACTTCGGAGAGAACCTTGGCAAAATAATAGAAACTCTGCAGAATCATTATCTGGGAGAAGGATAAACCCCTTTCCTGGTAGAACAACACCATCACGGCTATATGGAAAAGCCCAAATTTGGTCAGGCGATACCAATAGAATTTGTGGATGTTCTTTTGCATTCCCGTGGACCCTGGAGTGGACCTGCCCTGGCAGACCTTCGGACTAGAAGGCTTTCACTGGAATCCCCAAAACTCTCGCCGCTTTTCGAGCGATCTTCTGCAACTTCTCCTTTTCCACTAACCTCAAGGTCTGATCAGCTGAGGGCCGGTCGATCGAATATATCTCAACCTGCTTGGGGCTTATGTAATTCAATCGTTCAATCCACTTTTCAATCTCTTCATTCTCAACGTTGTTTATTTCCCCATCCACAAAGACGCTTTGAATGATGAGGTGATCCAGATTTTTCAGGCTTTTGACCATCTCTTCATACCTGATGTTTTTTTGTGGGCGATTGATTTTTCGAAAGGTCTCCTCGGAGCCGCAATCCAGCTTCATTATCCTTTCGTCCAATTGCTTTAGAGCTTCCACCACATCTCTTCTGGCCAGACAAGTTGAATTCGACAGAACAGCAACCGTGGCCTTTGGAACGTATCTGTCTCGCAGTTGCGAAGCAATCTCGACCATCCTCTCGAACTGAGGATGCAGGCACGGTTCACCATTGCCGGAGAAAGTGATATAACTCAGTTTTTGGCTCTTTTTCAGCCAGGCCTTCAATCCTTCTTCAAGGTCATCCGTCGTGGGTAAATCGTCTGCGTATCCGGAAGCATCATCTGTATGTGCATAAGTCCAGCCATACTGGCAATAAACACAATTGAAAGAACACAGCTTGAAGGCAGTAGGCAAAAGATTGATGCCCAGAGAGCGCCCCAATCTTCTGGAATTGATCGGACCATAAATAACCCCCTTCTGCAACTCTAGAGTCTGCATATTCTCTCCTTACATTATAAAACGAAACTCCTTCTGGATGAGTCCTTCCCTTCGACCTTGCCCCGTACTGAGCACATTCCCCTCGACCCTGAACTCTCCCTTGAGTCCGAGCGACCTTCCTTCGACACCGAGTCTCGGGACGAGGTGCGGAGCCGAAGACAAACCGGAGGACGGGAAGACAAAGTGCCGGACGGTAAGACAGGATGAATCCTGACTAAGTCATGAGTCAATCTAAACAGCATTTGGGATTTGTCAACAGACAAAGCGGTCAGTTTCTCCACTCAAGAAGTGATGTCACGACCAATCAAGCCATGTATGGCTTCTGCTGCCAGCGAATCTTAAGTCTCCAACAATTCCGGAGAACTGGCTCTAGTCGCGGCATCGCTGCCATTCCCGGCAAACTCAACCAAAGACAACATTGATGAGTTACGACAAAATGGGGGATTCTGCCCATAGTTTCTTTCTCTTTCCTTCAGTGACATCAGCAATCGATATCTTCTCTTTTGCGGAAGGTGTCGGCTAACCGTCAATAGCCCAACGGATTATCGAAGCAAATGTGGTTAATGAAGATATTTTCTGGCGTGGCATTCTTTTTGCAACTTTCTGGGGCGACAACAAAAAACACTAAAGCCGGAGACTTAAAACATGTTAAGAAAAATAAGAGGATGCCTTCTGAAGATTCATGCCAGGGGGAGCAAGGGACTCACCTTGGTCGAGGTCTTGGTGAGCATGGTAATATTCTCCACCGGGCTTCTGATGCTTATTCCCATGATCATAACCTCGATAAGAGGAAACGAATGGGCAGACAGTACAACCAAGGCGGCGCACCATATTCACGCTAAGATCGAGGAGATCAAGAATACGCGTGACTGGACCGCGGGCGAGGATTCTGCAGAGGGGATGGCCAGAACCTGGACGGTACAGGATTATGGGTCGTTCTTGAAGAAGATAACGGTGAAGATGACGTGGGTGGAGAAGGACAGCACTCAGCACTGCGACAGTGTGGTAACCTATGAATCCTTTAACTAGAACGGGATATCACAATGATGAACCACTACCGTAACAGTGAGAGCGGAATGACTCTGGTTGAACTCCTGATAGCTTTGGTTATAAGCGGACTAATCGTCTCGGCAGGCTACGGACTCTACCTGGTTCAGCACAAAGGCTGGATCGTCCAGGAACAGATCTCAACCATGCAACAAAATGCTCGCGTAGCCATGCACGAATTGGAGACAAGGATCAGGATGTCCGGCTATGGTTTGGTTAGCGGTATCGAACCTCTCTATGCCAGCAATACCAATCCAGACACCATAATCACGATATGCCAGAACGAGCTCAATTGCGAAGCTGAGCTGACTCAGAACATGAGTTCTCCTGGTGGTGAGATGAAATGCAGCACGGACGTGAGCTGTTTCCAAGAAGACAGCTGGGCTTATATCTACGATTCGTCAGCCGACACCGGCGAGTTTTTTTTCATTCAATCCGTGGAAACCGGGGATGATGAGATCCATCCGTCCGCCAATCTCTCCAGAGCATATCCTGCCGGCAGCATTGTGATGGTACTGGATTACTACAAGTTCTATCTGGATACCACCGATAGTGACCATCCCCACCTGATCCGTCAAGCGGTGGGCGAAACGCCACAGGTATATGCCGAGAACATCGAAGATCTGCAGTTCAGTTACGGCTTGGCCAACGGAGTCTTTCTCGACGTTCCGCCTGCAGCATCAGTGGTCAGGGAGGTGATCATAGGCTTAACCGCCAGAACGGAGAGGAAGGATCTGCAATTCGAAGGGAAATACCGTCGGAGGTCCTTGACCTCAGATGTGAAAGTGAGGAACTTGGGTCTGTAAAGATTCAGGATTAAGGATTCAAGAGTAAAAAACGGGAGTTTGGAAAAACATAAAAACGAAGGGAGTAAATATGTTCAAGAGATTGAAAAATGAACAGGGATTCACCTTACTTATCTTCCTTTCTTTGCTACTGATGTTGACCATGATCGGGGTTGCGGCGGTGATGACCTCCTCCACAGACGTCGATATCGCCGGAAACGACCTTCACAGCATCAGCGCCTTCTATGCCGCAGAGGGGGGAGTGGAAAAGGCCGTCTCGGAGATCAGAACCAGCTATACCACCACCGGTTTACCTCCCAGTCCGTTGCCCAGCGGTACCTTTAACCTGGGGAACTTGAGCGTTACCTATGCTACGGTGGATCAGGGTCCGGCTACCCAAGATGTGTTGACCACCGGGGCATACAGAGGGCTGTACGCTTTGGTGAAAAATTTTACCTTGACCGCCGATGCGACCGACATGGCCAGCGGTGCCAAAACCAGAATCGTACAGGAGGTTCAGGACGCTTTGATTCCGCTTTTCCAGTTCGCGGTCTTCTATGAAAGCGATTTGGAGATATATCCTGGGCCCAATATGACCCTGGGAGGAAGGGTTCACAGTAACCTGGACATGTACCTGGGAACCCACGCTACCCTCTCCATTGACTCTTACACCACGGCGGCGGGAAACCTCTATTATGGCAGAAAACCCGGCTCCGGGCAGGGTCTGGGAACACAAGGCAACATCATGATAAAGGACCGGGATGGAGTTTACCAAAACATGAAGAATGCGGATGGAACCTATCTGGATTGTACCGATCCGGAGTGGGTCGCCAAGTCATTGGCCAGATGGGGCGGGGAGGTGGAGGATAAGTCTCATGGAATCACTGAATTGAACCTCCCGGTGGTCACCTCCGGTGATCCCATCGATCTGATTAAGAGAGGTGCCAGCAACCCATCCAGCTTCGAACATGATGCCGGCCTGAAAATCGTGGACGAAGGAGCCTGGTACAGAACGGGAACCGATACCTGGATCGACGTGACTGCCAGCCTAACTGGCGATTCAACCTTGACCACCGGCAGTTTCTACAACGGCAGAG
>Ga0315539_1001845_pt1 | contig 15426 bp, 10 predicted proteins | sample SalMarSW160150MG_FD_203097 | JGI IMG/M metagenome (GOLD analysis project Ga0315539, IMG submission 203097) | Salt marsh sediment microbial communities from the Plum Island Ecosystem LTER, Massachusetts, United States - Salt Marsh Sediment SW1601-150 ... | reverse complement strand
CCCTTTCAAGGGTAGGTTTTTTAGAATCGGCCCATCCAACCCCCATGTATGGGCACAGAAAGGGCACCTACTACCATATATTGGGGTGGGTGGAGGCCCAGACAAAAAACCTACCCTTAAGAGCCCCTACCCCCTCCCTCCCAGGGAGGGGAACTCGGACTCCTCTCCCTGGCAAGGGGAGGCTGGGAGGGGGTGGGTTCTGCCAGCTTCTCATATCCAGCCTCATCGCCCTGGCCCTGCTCTTCCTCGCCATCCGCCCCCCCTCTTTCCTGGAGGTTCGCCTCTCTCCCTACAAAGGTCTCAGCCAGGCTTTGCTCTATCCTGAGGCTGAGGTCGTTTTCAGTCGTTGGAACGCCTTCTCCCGGGTGGATGTCATCGAGAGCCAGGGGGTAAAGTCGGCGCCGGGCCTGAGCCTGGCCTATCCTGGCCTTCTGCCGCCTCAGTTGGGACTCTTCACCGACGGCGATAACCTCTCCCCCATCACTAAGCCAGAAAAGCTGGATTTCGTTGATTACATGCCTGTCTCCTTGCCCTACCACCTGCGGCCTCAGGCGAAAGCTCTGATCATCGAGCCTAAAGGCGGCCTCGATGTCCTGGTGGCTTTACACCAAGAGGCATCGTCAGTAATAGCTGTAGAGAGCAATCCGCTGGTGATCGAGGTCGCCAGAGACGCCTTCGAGGATCCCTATCGGGACCGGAGGGTGACAGTGGTGGCGGAGAATGGGCGCAGCTACGTGAGGCGCGTGGGGGAGCGATTCGACGTCGTCCAGGTGTCGTTGGCCGACACCTACCGGCCCGTGACCTCAGGGGCCTACAGCCTGTCGGAGAACTATCTCTACACGGTAGAGGCGTTTGCTGGTTATCTGGCCCGCCTGAACGAGGGCGGCCTGCTGGTGGTGAGCCGCTGGCTGCAGACGCCGCCCAGCGAGAGCCTGCGAGCCGGGGCCCTGGCGGTGACGGCTTTGGAGAAAGCGGGCTTCGCCCAACCCGAGCGGCGTCTGCTAGCTATCCGCAGTTGGTCCACCCTGCTGCTGCTGGTGAAAAACGGAGAGTTTACGGTTGGGGAGATCGAGGCGGTAAAAGACTTCTGTCGCCAGCGGCAATTCGACCTGGTGTACTATCCAGGTATCCAGGAGGCCGAGGCCAATCGTTACAACGTCTACCAGGAGCCGCTCTATTACCGAGCCTTCCAGAACCTCCTGTTCGGCGACCGAGCTCGCTTCTACGCTGACTACTCCTACGATGTTTCTCCCACCAGTGATGACCGCCCCTTCTTCTTTCACTTTTTCAAGTGGAGCCAGACGCCGGAGATTCTGCAGACCTTCGGCAAGGTCTGGCAGCCCTTCGGCGGAAGCGGCTACTTCGTGCTGGTAGCTCTGCTGACCCTGGCCTTGCTGGCTTCGGCGGTGCTTATCCTTTTGCCCTTGCTGTTCCGCCGGAGGGTAACTACTAACCTGCTCCCGCCGGATCGTCAGATCCGGCGGCCTGGCCTGGATTTGGCAATCCAGGCCGAGCCAGGTAAGCAGTTACGATGGCGCGTTTTCGCCTACTTCGCTGCGCTGGGCCTGGGCTATCTCTTTGTCGAGATGCCGCTCATGCAGCACTTCATTCTCTTCCTGGGCCACCCCATCTACGCCTTCGCCGCCGTGCTCTTCGCCATCCTCCTGTTCTCAGGGCTGGGCAGCATGATCTCAGCCAGGCTCCCTTTGTCCGGAACCCTGGTCATCTTGATCGGAGCCATCATCCTGTATCCCCTCATCCTTCCCTTCGTCTTCCGCTTACTGTTGGGCCAAGCTCTGGCCCTGCGCCTCCTGGTCTCCGTCCTGAGCCTGGCCCCGTTGGGTTTTTTGATGGGCGTGCCTTTTCCCAAGGGCATCGAGATCATTGGCGACCTGGCCCCCGATCTGATCCCCTGGGTCTGGGGCATCAACGGCTGCACCTCCGTGCTGGCCTCCATCCTCTCGGCCATGCTGGCCATCTCCTTCGGCTTCTCGCGGGTGCTGGTGGGGGCGAGTGTGGCCTACGTGGCGGCGTTGGGGGTGATCTATCCACTGGCTGGTTTGGGAACCACCTTAATCAGCGAATAAGCGTAGTTGCAAAAATCTCAAATTAGAGTATAGTAAGAATGTCCGAAAATCGGTTCAGATACGGAACGTTAGATAGAACTGTCTTTCTCTGAAGTGGTGGAGTGATACCATGTTCGCCTTGTTTCTCGGTGCTGGCTTTTCAAAGTGGGCAGCAGATTTGCCCGTGGCTAACCAACTGTTCGATTTCGACATTGAGCCATGGGGACCACGTGAGGCTCGCAAGCTCGGGATTGTCAAGTCACTTAAACAGAGTTGGGACAAGGCTCACCCGGATGGGCTTTCTGAACAATTCATTGCGGATGCACTGAATTTTGGAGTGAAAAACAGGCAAGCGGTTCTTTGGTACATTGCACGAAGGCTTTCCGAACCATTCATTTGGAAAGAGTTCCATGCACAGAGATGGCGCAGACATGTTTTGATGATTGATGAGAACCGCAGATTCGGTGTTCCAGGGGTAGTAAAGGCGCAGAGTTTTCTTCAGCGATTTTACGGCCCATCGCTAGCGGGTATCATCACAACGAATTACGATATGATTGTGGAATATGCACTCGGAACAAAGGGATTTAACTACGGTGTTTCCAATCAAAAGCTGACAGGTCGAGGGCCATATCCTGTTTCTCAGTGGAGGAATCCCGTCACACTCAAAGGGAAGGTCTCTGTAGTGAAAATCCATGGCAGTATTTCATGGGATGAAGATGCTTATTATACAGACGGGAGGCGAGGGTTAACAGGTCATGCGTTGATCGTGGCCCCCACACCAGAGAAGAAACCGCCCGAATCTTTGCGACCCGTTTGGCAGCTAGCGGAACGTGTTCTTCAGGGTGCCACCAGCTTGGCCATTTTTGGATTTGCTCTCAATCCTTATGACGAGGCAGTCTTGGGCCTTTTGCAGTCTGTTGGACAGAACCTGAGATCCGTTCTTCTGATTGACATCGAGCCTAAAGTTGAACGAGCACGCTATCTATGGCCAAGTGCTAGTGTAATATCATGCCCGCCACCGCCAGAAGGGGATGCCGAAATAAGAAGTTGGGAAATGACATCGCTGAGAATATGAGTTGCAACTTCAGCAGGACGTTAGCCGAAGTTTAGGAACTGGTTGTCCAAAAGGGTTCCGATGAAAGACTTCTTCATCAGTTACAACAGCGCCGACCGCCAGTGGGCCGAGTGGATCGCCTTCAGTCTTGGTTACAAGAATCTCGAATTATAGTGTATACTAAGAATATCCGAGGATCTATTCGGATACAGAAGTTAGGCACCATGTGGCCTGTAGTCCGGACTGACACATTCAAAGTAGGGGGGTAGTTTCTTGCTGTACTCAATTGTGCAAAGGGTTCACAGGATAGCTGAGACAGCGGGCTCGGAAGCAAAGCTGCAAATTGGACTGGAACCGCTATTGAAAGAACTTCTTGCAGAGCATGATATCCCATACAATCCGGCTGTCAACGAGACGCTTCGCAAACTGGGTTACTCCCAAGTAAGTTCAGATCGACCTGACAGCTTGTTTGGACACGTTGTGTTGGATTATAAGGATCCGGGTACTCTAGCTGTGCCACAGAAACTCGCTGATGCAAAAGAGCAAATTGAGCGCTACTTGAACACGGTCACCGGTGGCGGCCCGTCATTCAATCCAGAAGAGTGTGTCAAATGGGCTGGTATCCTATGGGATGGCTTCCACCTGGTATTCTGTCACTCTGCTGAGTTGGCGTGGACTTGGTCTAAAACGCACGAAACGTCTGAAGCTTCTCTTTTGTCGCTGATACAGATTTACCGGTCACTTGGGCGGTTGCCGCTCACCGCCACTCTGTTGACAAAGTACTTTGGCAAGAATTCTGATGTAGCCAAAGATGTTTTACCAGTGATGTGTAGCCATCTATCAAAGCCGAAACATCGAACAACTATGCTCTTCCACGAGTGGAAACGATTGTTTCAGCAAGTATCCACATATGGCTTGTCTCAATTGCCGTCACTCAAGGACTGGGCACGACGCAATGGCATTGCTACAAAGGACGCTTCACAGATCCTGTTCGCAATGCACACTTACTACAGCTTGGTCGTGAAGCTCCTCACGGCTGAACTACTGGCAGCGACTCAGACCACTTCGCAATCATCGCTAGTTGACGCTATTGCGAATGCCCCCGATGACGAGAGCCTCTACAGGGAACTCGGCAGACTTGAAGACGGTAAGTTCTACAGGAATTATCGCATCAGCAATTTCCTGGAGGGCGACTTCTTTAGCTGGTACACCAACGAAGAGTCACCCCAATTGGCCGAGAGTCTGCGAACTTTGGTACGCACATTCCAGGACTTTGAACCAGCTACCGTCAAACTCAAACCCGAAATCATCAAAGACCTTCTCAAAGAGTTCTATTCGAGCTTAGTGGATGAACAGATTCGACATGATTTGGGTGAATACTACACGCCTGACTGGTTAACCGAATATGTTGTGGATAGGGTGGGATACAATGGCGAGCCTGGCAAGATCGTTGTTGATCCAGCATGTGGCTCAGGCACTTTCCTCGTAGAGTGTATTGGTCGGCTACGAGCAAGATGTGATGAGGCTGGATTATCACCCTTACAAACTCTCGAAATGGTTTTGCATTGCATTCGTGGACTCGATCTGAACCCCCTCGCTGTTATTTCGGCGCGCGCCAACTATATCCTCTCGGTAGCTGATCTGGTCTTTGCATTAGGGCACGATGTAGAGATACCAGTATACCTCGCAGATAGTATCAACGTCCCAGTTGAGAAGCCCGGCGGCATACTGGAGTATACGCTCGACACCGAGGTTGGAGACATCAGGTTGGAGATTCCTCTCCTACTGGTTCGCGCACAGGTGCTGGGGAGAATCTTGCTGAAGTGTGAGGATGATATAGAATGCAATCGCAGTTCGCAGCAGTTCTTGGCTGGGCTCAAGCGTGACCAGGAACTCAATGATCTTTTGGACGCGCCGGCAGAGAAGCGTTTGGCTAACTTCTACGAGGCGATTCAAGGACTCCATAACAGAGAACCACCATGGGATACTATTTGGTGTCGGATCGTTAAGAACAATTTCTCACCAAAAGGCTTCGAGGATCAGGTAGACTATATCGTGGGCAATCCACCGTGGGTAAGGTGGAGCCGGTTGCCTGAGACGTACCGGAAACGGGTAAAACGCTTCTGCGACTATTACGGCCTCGTATCGGGACGCGGTTATACAGGTGGAATCGAGAGTGACATCTCGACGGTACTTACGTTCAGCGCCGTTGACCACTGGTTGCGAATCGGTGGGCGCATAGGCTTCTTGATTACTTCGACTGTGTTCAAGTCGGACTCGGCGACAGGATTCAGACTCGGCAGCCTCCCAGATTCGTCGGGCGTGCGCTTAGATCAAATTGAGGATCTCACGGCTATCCAGCCGTTCCCTGATGCATCAAATGAGACAGCCATTTACATAGCAACTAAGGTGGAATCAACTGCTGAAGCAGAATTCTCCGAAGTTCCTTGCCGTATATGGAGTCCTAAGAAGTCTACACGAATCAATCCGGCGTTATCGCTTGCTGAAGTCTTGGAACAGGTATCATTTGCCGATGGCGAAGCGTGTCCTGTAGCCGAGTTTGGCTCACCACTATTCATGGGCAAGAAGACAGATTATGATGAGGTGGCAGTTCTTCGGGGTAAATCGGAATACCTGTTGCAAGCACACCGGGGAACAGTATCAGACTTGGCTCGGGTGTTCTGGGTGAGGATCGAGAGATATTCGCCAGAGACCAATCGAGCATTAATTCGGACGTTGCGGGAGGATGAACTTCCAAGAGCCAAGTTGGTTGAGTCGACTGAGGGGGCATGGATAGAGGCAGATGTCTTGTTTCCGCTACTTCGCGGGAGAGAAATAGGTCGGTACTGCGCAAAGTCAGCAGGCTGGTACCAAATTGTTCCCAATCGACATTATGCCAAATTCGAGACCGAGGGAGAGTTTGCAGAAAAGTACCCTGCAACCTATTCTTATCTGCTCAACTACGCTGATATGCTTTCAGAACGCTCAACCTACAAGAGGTACCAGAGTGGGCTTCCCATTTACAGCATCTTCTGTGTTGGAGACTACAGTTTTAAGCCCTGTAAAGTTGTCTGGCTTGAGCAACAGAATCCCAGCGCCTTCCGAGCAGCAGTAGTAACCGAGGCTGCCGATTCAATCGTTCTGAACAAGGTGATTGTCCCTGACCATAAGGTCTACTCTGCAACTGTGGATAGCCTTGACGAGGCGCATTATCTCTGTGCATTTCTCAATTCCCATCCCGTGCGGACATGGCTTGGAGGATTTCTGATCGGAAAGCAAATCGGCACTGCTATATTTGAGTATATGCACGTTCCAAGATACAATGCCCATGACTCCGACCATCAACGGCTAGTCGAAATCTCTGTGGCTGCGCATAGGGAAAGAATGGGAACAAGAAGCAAGAAATACCTTTCAGAGAAACTTGAGCGAGAACTTGAGCGGCTGGTCAGGAAGATTGCTCAAACAGGCTGACTGCTTTGCTGGGAGACCAGGCCGCCCCCCTTTGGAAATCTACGGGAGGCTGACAGAGACAATCTCTGAGGAGAAAAACCAATGACCAAATACTTCAACGTCCTACTCATCTTCGCCCCCGTGGCCATCGCGGGCGAGTTCCTGGGCTGGAGCCCGACGATTGTGTTCTGGAGCGCGGCGCTGGCGGTGATTCCGCCTGCCCGGCGCGTAGGTGCTTGAGAGGAGACCATGTTGCGTAAGGCCACGATCTCAGCGATTATCTTGATCCTGGCAGTGACGGTCTGGGGAGCGGCGGGACGCCTTTCTGCCTCCCAGCCTGCCTCGGTTGACGCCACTGTCCCGCCCAATGAGAAGTTTGGCCTCTGCTTCGTCAGCGCGGCTGAGAACCTGGCCGACGAGGCGCGCTACGATGGCGCGCTGGAGGCCGGCGCGCGGTGGGATCGCTGGCCGCTGTACTGGCAGTGGGTGGACCAGGGCGGCTACGTGGGTTCCCACGACGGCGCCGTCCCCCATGACTACGACGCCCTGGTGATCCAGGAGATCGCCCACGGCCTCACGTCCATCGCCATCCTGCTGGGCACGCCCGACCAGCGGGCTACAAGCGGCTCCGGCGACGTGCCACCGCCCCGGGTGCAGGACAAGGTCTTTCCAGTGCCGGGGCGGGTCACGCCACAGCAGGGTGAGGTGAGCACGGCTGCGTCACCACCCATCGGCCTCTTCGAGCCTGTCTTCGCCGACGGCACCGACATCCCCGCTCCGGGCAAACCTGTCAACCGGGCGAACCCCTGGGCCGCCTTCGTCTCCAACACGGTGCAACGCTACAAACCGGGCGGCGATCTGGCGCAGACTCAGGGCTGGGCCAGTGACGTCGGCGTTCGCTACTGGGAGATATGGAACGAGCCCGACCTGAACCAGTTCTGGAGCGGCACGGTAAAAGAGTATTATCGCTTGTTAGAGGTTGCCTATCAGACCATCCAGGCGGCCGATCCCGAAGCGACGGTCATCCTCGGCGGCCTGGCGTTTTTTGAGAAGACCAACTGGCTGTCCGACCTGCTGGCCCAAACCGGCGGCGATCCGGCCAAGGCGTATTTCGATGTCATGTCTTTTCATTACTACTGGAGCATTTACGGCACGGAATACTGGCTGTGGCGGACTGGCAACACGCTGAGTGCCAATGGCCTGTCCGACGTGCCTATCTGGATCACTGAGAGCGGCGTGCCGGTGTGGGACGATTTCCCGGCCACGGCTTTCAACGTCCCGTCTGACAGTCCCTGGCGAGGCACGATGGAAGAGCAAGCCGCCTACGTGATCCAGAACGCGGCGCTGGCTTTTTACCAGGGCGTGGAGCGATATTATCACTTCATGCTTCACGACGATTGCGGCAATGCCCCGCCGGATGCCTTTGGCCTGCGGCAGAACTTCACGCCCCACGTCTGCAACCCGGCCCAGGGTAAGCGCCGCCCGGCTTTCGCCGCCTACCAACTGGCCACTGAGCAGTTCCGCGATCTCACCCCCCTCTGGCGGGCGAAAAAGACTGGCCAAGATCGGGTAGCCTTCTACCGGGCCGACGACCAATCGCGGGTGCTGGCGCTCTGGGCCACCGGCAGCGTCGCCGTCAACACGACGGTCAACGCCACCAGCGATACGGGACAACTTTACTGGATTGAACCGATCTCCTCCCCATTGGGCACTACCGGCATCACCCGCACCCTGACCCTCACCCCCACCGGCGGCGTCTACACCCTGACGCTCCCCCGGGCCACCAATCGGAACTCGGGCATACCCGGCGATACCAGCTACTACATCGGTGGGCGGCCCTATCTGCTGGTGGAGCGCGACACGCTGCCGCCCACCTCCAGTGTGGAACCGCTCCCGCCGACCAGCGGCCTGGGTTTCGTGGTGCGCTGGGGAGGAGAGGATGGGGGTTCCGGCATTGCCAGCTATGATGTCTTCTACAACGTTGACGGGGGACCGTTTACGACCTGGTTCACCGAGACCCCGAGCACCAGCGCCTCCTGCGCGGGCTCGGTGGGTTACACCTACGGCTTTGCCGTTCGCGCCAGGGACAGGGCGGGCAACGTGGAGCCTATTCCTACAGTGCCTCAGGCCAGCACGCTGGTCGTGGCTAGCACCCCTGTGTCTGGCATGGTGATGGATGCGGATGGCAGGGCAGTCATAGGCGCCACCGTCACCATCAGCGGCGCTAACACTCTGGACGATGTTACCAGCGGCGAAGGCGGGCTCTGGTCGGCGACGTTGTCGGCGGGCGAATACGCCTTTTATGCCAGCGCGCCCGGCTATGGCACGTGGCCGGCTCCTCGCTACGTGGCCATCGGCGACTCGACCCCCATCACCCTCACGCTGGCCCCGCCGGTCAATGCCGTGACCGCTGGCGACTTTGAGGGCCCGCATGTCTGGGATGCCTGGGCGCGACCCAACGGTGAAGTTTCGCTCTCAACGGAGGCCTTCGATGGGCAGGCCGCCGCGCTGCTGGGAAGCGGAGCCGGGTGTCTAGTAACGTGTATCCAGAATGGTCAGCCCGGCGAGTTGTGGACTTTGAGACAGACGGTGAGCGTGCCGCAAGGTTACCCGTCAACTCTGTCGTTCCTGTCTGCCATCTCTACCACGCAAACGGCTTTTGACTACGCCTGGCTGGAGGTGGTCGTTCTGGACGACGGCCAGCCGTGCTATCTCGTGCCCTGGGGTGAGCTGTGGCGAGCCTCCGATTGGACCCTCACCTCGTTGGATCTATCGGCGTGGCAGGGACGGACGGTGGACGTGCTCTTCCAGGTCGCTCGCTGCTCAGACCAATCCTTCACCGCCACCCTGGATCGAGTGAGCGTGGGCTCTGCCAGGCTGCCGTATCGCGTCTTTGTCCCCCTGACGATGAAGTGAAAAAGACCCTTCGGGTTTCAGAAACCCGAAGGGTCTAAGCAAATCACAGGAGTAAACTATGCTCGAAGATCTCGTTCGTAAGAACCGCAGTTACCGCCGTTTTCACCAGGACGTCCCGGTGGACATTGAGACGCTGCGCGCACTGGTGAACCTGGCGCGGCTCTCGGCCTCAGGCTCAAACTTGCAGCCGCTCAAGTACATCCTCAGTTGCCAGCCGCAGACCAATGCCCGCATCTTCCCCCACACCCGCTGGGCGGGCTATCTCAAGGATTGGTCCGGCCCGGCCGAGGGGGAGCGCCCGTCGGCCTACATCGTCATCCTGGGCGACACGGAGATCCGCAAATCCTTCGGCTGCGACCATGGCATCGCCGCCCAATCCATCATGCTCGGCGCGACGGAGCGGGGTCTGGGCGGCTGCATGATCGGCTCCGTTGACCACACCGGGCTCCGGAAAGCGCTGGACATCTCAGAGCAGTACGAGATCCTGCTCGTGCTGGCGCTGGGCAAGCCCAAGGAGACGGTGGTGCTCGAAGAAGTCGGCCCCGACGGCGACATCCGCTACTACCGCGATGCCCAGGGCGTGCACCACGTGCCCAAGCGTTCCCTCGACGAGCTGATCCTGCGGGAATACGGTGGGTGAGGCAAAAAAGACCCTTCGGGCTCTTTCCAATAGAGGGTGTAAATGATGATGCAGTCGGGTTTAGATAGCTTTGCAGAGGTGTAGATATGGAGATCGAGTTAAACAAGATAGTTCAAAACCCACATCAGGTCCGTACTATCTCTACTGACGAGGAACTTTGGGAACTAGCTCAAAGCATTAGGGACAACGGACTACTCCATGCCATAAAAGCACGCCCTACAGATCGGGGCTACGAACTCGTGTATGGACATCGCCGCGTTGCTGCGATGCGTCTGCTAGGCTGGACCAAATGCGAGGCAATCGTAGAGGAAATGGGCGACGAAGATAGTCTTGTTCAGTCACTTGCGGAGAATCTACAGCGACAGGACCTGGACATTCTTGACGAAGCTCGTAGCTACCAGGCCCTCGTAGATCGTGGATATACACTGGATCAGATAGCCGAACTAGTCAGAAAGGCACAAGGCCGCATTAGCAATCGGCTTAGTATCCTACGGTTGCCGCCTCAGGTTCAAACACTAGTTAAACATCGTCAGGGGCAACATGCAACAACTACTGAGCAGGGAGGGTTATCGCCAGATTCCGCCTCTCGCATCGCTAGCGCAGTCGAAACGCCTGATGAGGCGATAGCGATAGCTCAAAAGGCACTTGATGAGAGATTGAATAGTAGGGAGATTAGAGAACTGACCGGTCTGCTGAAAGAAACATCGGCTCTCCATCAGCGCGAACAGATCATCCGTACACCCTGGGAAACTATAGCGAGGGAACTAGAACAAGACCTGAACAAGCAAGCAGAGAGCTTTCCTGCTGTTCGTAAAACTGAGCCACTCGGCATACTAGTCCACCGTAAGATCGTATGGAATCTTCGCAGGCTGAACTTGGAACAGTTTGACCACTTTACAATAGGATACTCAGAAAGATCAATAGAACAATTCATTGAACTACTGGGCTTGGCTCGTGTGGAGCTGTTAGCAGATGTGCGTCGTATTCCCATAAGTCAGTTTCGGCCAGAGTTTTCCAAGTCCAATCTAGCTGAGGCTTTGGCGAGGCATGGTATAGAATACGTCCATTGGCCTGAGCTAGGTGTGCCTACTGAGATAAGACGTTCCTTTCAAGATACAGCGGATCTCGATGACCTCTTCACTTGGTATGATTCTAACATACGGCCCGATCTCAAACTTGCCCAATTTGATACTGAGTTGTCAAGTCAGCGAATTGCCTTTATGTGTGTGGAGTTCGATCCGCAAAGTTGTCATAGACACCGCATTGCTGCTTGCCTTGAGCGGACAGGCTTCCGGCTGTTGGACCTGTAGGTCAGAAAGGGGTGAACAGTTGACTAAGGTTAGATTGATTGATGATTTGATCGTTCTTGGACGCGCCTGTCCCGAACCGATCAGGGACGGTAGGATCACTGTGTGTCTCGGTGGCTATTCTCTAACGCTGGGCTTTGTGCGAATCTATCCGACACGAACTGATATGCCTTGGAGACGTTGGGATATTGTTCGAGTGGAAGTTGAGAAAGACGATCGGGACACACGTGAAGAAAGTTGGAAGATTGCAGGCTCGCGAACCGAATGGGAGGGCCTGAGCAGTAAGATCGAGAGGGTCGGCCGTTTTCCTCAAGGCAAATGGCGTGATCTCGTCGGTAATCTTGCTGATGGCTGTGTCCAAGACATCAATGAAGCTTGTAGGAGTCTGGGGATTGTAAAGCCGAACATCATTAACCGGTACTTCACTGACAATCCTTTGTACGGTCGGATGTTTCAGCAAGTGCTTCCAGGTTTGGGCGAGTCAACGAAAGTGAAGCGTGACTTTCCAGTAGAGCCTCGAGTGACATACAGATGTTCGGATTGCAGGGCTCAAAATCCTCACGATCAGCAGGTGCTGGAGTGGGGCTTCTATCGGTGGATTAGCAAGAATCCAGACAATCTTGATCAGGTGTGGAAGAATGCCTTACTTGACTCTCCAGATCACGACATCTATTTGTTCGTCGGCAACCAATTCAGATATCGAACTAGCTTTATGGTTATCAGCATCCTGCGCGTACCGGCAGGGCCAATGCAATCTCCTCTTGTCTCCTATCGCAAGTGGATGAAGGAATAAGTGTATCAAGCAGCCTGCTCGCGCCGCGTCCCGACCCGCCCCACGTTGAGGACTGGCTCACCGATTTCGTCCGCCACCGCCCCCGGCTGCTGCGCCGCCTGGAGGGCGAGAAACGGGCTCGTTTCTTCGCCCAGTATCTCGACCGCGCCCCTGAGGACGTGCTCCTCCACCACACCCGCTCTCTGTGCCTGGTGCAACCAGAGCAGGTGTGGGCGCGCTTCTCGCTCGATGCCTACTCCGGCAAATACGAAGCGCGGATGGGCTTTGTGCTGCCGGGCGATGCCAACCACCCCCGGGCCACCAGCCAGCGCGGCGTCTCCGTAACCGACCTCAAGTGGCGCGCCCTGGGCCGGACCTGGCTGGGCGAAAAAGGTGGCCTGCTGACGCTGGATCACGACGCGCTCTGTGAGCAGTTGGGGGTCGAAGCTCTCTATCTGGCCGTAGGGCTGAGCCGCAGTTGGCAGGGGGAGTACTGGCCTCTCGTCGTCGGCGTGCACATGGTGCCGGATTATGAGGTGGATGACCAATGACAAACGCACTGGACGAGCTGGGGATCGCTCCTCGACAAACCATCGGACTGGCAGGCAATCAACGCAGCCGCCTGCTGAACTTCCTCCTGCGCTGGGATCACGTCGAGGAGGTTCACGCCTGCCTGGACGTTCTCATTCTGGCTAACCCTACCCTTGTCTCGCTGCTCGACCTGCGGGTGAAGGCATTCCTGGCCCAGGACCGACCCGACGAGGCCTTGCCAGTGATGGAGGAGCGCTTGCAACTCAAGACCTCCCTCACCGCCCGCTCGCTCCTGGCCCGCGTCCACCTGGCCCGTGGCGACGTGGAGACTGCCTGCCAGATCGTCCGCACTCTCGTCGAGGAGTACGAGGACAGCGTGACGGCCTGGGGCCTGCTGGGCGAGGTCGAGCTGGTGCGAGGGGACACGCAGGCCGCGCTGGATGCCTACCGCCGCCTGAACGAGTTGCGTCCCCAAGGGCGCTCCTACCTGCTAGGGATGGTCGCCTTCTACCAGACCCTCGACGACTGGGTGACCGCCAGCGGCTACGCCGTGCGCTTGCTGCGCACCGCCGACGAGGAGACGCCGCTTTCTGCCATTTACCTGCGCCGTTTGCGCGACCACTTCCGGGTCAGCGGCGAAGAGACCCGCGTCGCCGACCTGGAGGCCGAGCTGAAGCGCCGTTACGCCGACGAACTGGCCGAGCTGTGCGCCGCCCTATTCCCAACCCCCGGAGCGCGACCCGCTGTCCCCGCACCGCGCCACTTCCCCCCTGATTTCGGGGGGGGCCGAGGGGGGGCAGAGGAACCTCTCCCCACCTTCGATCAAATCCCCGTTTCCGAAGAAGAGCAGTCACACATCTCCGAAGCCGTCCGGCGGCTATTTGGCTTCGAGACCCTCCTGCCTGGCCAGTTGGAGACCATCGCCTGCGTCCTGCGCGGCGAGGACGTGCTGACCATCCTGCCCACCGGCGGCGGCAAGTCGCTCTGCTACCAACTCCCCGCGCTTCTCGCTGAAAGGGGTACAACATTGGTCATCTCGCCCCTCATCGCGTTAATGAAGGACCAGGTGGATTCCCTGCCTGCTAATGTGCGACGTCGGGCGACCACCATCAACAGCAGCCTGGAAGGAGACGAACTGCGCCGGCGGATGGAACAGGCCGCCGAAGGTGCCTACCGTCTGGTCTACGCCGCCCCGGAGCGGCTGCGCCAGCCGACCTTTCTGCACGCGCTGCGGTGCGCGGGCGTGGACCGGCTGGTGATTGACGAAGCGCATTGCGTCAGCGTATGGGGCCACGACTTTCGGCCCGACTACCTCACCATCGGGCGGGCACGGCAGGCGCTGGGCAATCCGCCGCTGTTGGCCATGACCGCGACGGCACCGCCCCGCGTGCGGCGCGACATCATCAAACACCTGGGCGACATGCGCATCATCGCCGGCGACGTGACCCGTCCCAACTTGCAACTGGAGGTCTTTCACGCCCGCAACGCCGATGAAAAACTACGCCATCTGCTGGCCTTCTGCCAGGTTGAACCTGGCAGCGGCATCGTCTACGCTGGCACCCGCGCCCGCTGCGAGGAACTGGCCGCGCTGCTGCGCGCACGTGGCGTCGTCGCGGGCTACTACCACGCCGGCATCGCCGACCGGTCTGGGGTGCAGGATGATTTTATGGCCGGCCGCATCCGCGTGGTCGTGGCCACCGTCGCCTTTGGCCTGGGCATTGACAAGCCAGACATCCGCTTCATCGTCCACTTCGTCCCGCCCGCCTCGCTGGAGTCCTATTATCAAGAGGCTGGCCGGGCCGGACGCGACGGGTTGCCCGCCCGCTGCCTGTTGATGTATGCCTCCTCGGACCGGGCCACGCTGACCCGCCGTGCCCGCCAGGATGTGCTGCCCATCGAATTGCTGCGGGCCGTCTACGCGGCCGTCAAACAACGCCTGGGAGGTGTCTCCTCCGGACGGGTTGCGACGGCGGACCTGGAGCGCGACCTGCAGGCCGACGACACGCGGGTGCGCGTGGCCCTGAGCCTGCTGGAGGAGGTGGGCCTCGTGCGGCGCGGCCCCGATGTGCCCCGCGCGGCCATCGTCTGCCTGACCGTAGGGCAAGATGGCATCTTGCCCCACGAACTGGCAGCCTTCTGCCAGGCTGCCCGCCTGCGGCCCGGTCAGCCGTTGACTTTGGACCTGGTGGACGTGGCACGGCAGGCCGGCCTGTCCCTCGATGACATCGAACGGCGGGCGCTGGACTGGGCCGACGCGGGTTGGCTGAGCTATCGTCCCGCTGGGCGCGACCTGTTGCTGGAGCTGCTACCGCCACCTGCGGACGCCGCCGAGCGGATCGCCACGCTGCTGGAGCGATACGAGACCATCCAGGCTCAGCGTGTGGACGAGATTGTCGCTTATGCCCGAACTGTGCGTTGTCGTCACGGCCACCTCAACGCTTACCTGGGTGGCCGCACCATCGAGCGCTGCGCCGCTTGTGATAACTGCGTCGCAATCCAGCCGCCGTCGGACGCCGGTCTGCCCGATGAGCGGGGGCAGTTTCTCACCATCCTGCGCTGTGTCTCGGCCGCGCCGTGGAGTTGGGGGCGGCTCAGCCTGGTGCGTATTTTGCGCGGCGATCCGCAAGCGCCAGACAAGGCTCGTCACTACGAAGGCTTTGGCGCCTTGGCCTTTCGCTCCGAAACCGCTG
>Ga0315539_1001844_pt1 | contig 15426 bp, 7 predicted proteins | sample SalMarSW160150MG_FD_203097 | JGI IMG/M metagenome (GOLD analysis project Ga0315539, IMG submission 203097) | Salt marsh sediment microbial communities from the Plum Island Ecosystem LTER, Massachusetts, United States - Salt Marsh Sediment SW1601-150 ... | reverse complement strand
AGAAGTACAAATAAAAGATGCCTCAAAGATAATTCCGGGACACGGTGGTTTTCTCGATAGATTTGATTCACTACTTTTTACAGCCCCCCTTATATACTACTACCTCCGATTCTTTGCTGTAAGATGAAAAACGTTGCAATACTTGGATCAACAGGCTCTATTGGGGCAAGTACTCTCAGGGTTATAAAAGACCTTAAAGATTTTAATGTTCAGGCCCTATTCGGGGGAAGAAATATTTCACTTTTATCCGATCAGGCAGAAGAATTCAAACCCAAATATGTTGGTACATTTTTTGCGAGTAATAAAGAAGAATTAGAAGAAAGATTAAAAAATAAATTTAAGTTATTAATTGGACACGAAGAAGCGGATTTTCTATACGAAAATAGCGAAATAGACATAATAGTAATAGCAACAGCCGGAATATCTTCTTATCAATCGCTTATAAAGGGACTTAAAAAAGGTAAAAGAATCTGCACGGCAAATAAAGAAACTCTTGTAGCATTTTCTCCTCTTCTAAGAGAGGAATTAAAAAATCTTCCCGGAAAATTAGTTCCAGTGGACAGTGAACACTCCGCGATATACCAGATACTAAATAATTCGCCAAATAAAAATATAAAGAAAATAATAATAACAGCTTCCGGGGGTCCATTCTACAACAGAAAAGACCTTAGCAACATAACTCCCAAAGAAGCACTCAATCATCCAACCTGGGTTATGGGTAACAAAGTAACTATAGATTCCGCAACTCTAATGAATAAGGGACTCGAAATCATCGAAGCCTCGGTCTTCTTTGATCTAAATTGCGAAGAAATTGAAGTCATAATACATCCCGAATCAATAATCCATGGTATGGTAGAATTCGCTGACGGGTCTATTATCTCGCAAATGTCCATTCCGGATATGAAAATACCAATACAATTTGCTCTAACCAACCCCGAAAGGGTTAATTCCCCAACAAACAGACTTAATCTGACAAAACTGGAGTCTCTAAGCTTCGAAGAAATAAATCGGGAAAAATTTCCGCTTATATCCTTGAGTTACAGGATACTAAAGGAAGGAGGAACTCTACCTGCCGTTTTAGTCGGTGCAGATGAAGTTGCCGTCGACAGATTTTTAAAGGGAGAAATATCCTTTCAAAATATTATGGATATAATTCTCGAGGTAACAAACTCGCATAAAATCAATAAGAACCCTGGAGAAAAGGAAATTATTGAAGCACTTAATTGGGCAAGACAGAAAGCCCGGGAGACAATGTAAATGTTTTTAGGACTAATCGTCGCGTTTTTAGCTTTAAGTGTCATGGTTTTTGTACATGAGTTTTTTCACTTAATTGTAGCCAAGTGGTCTTCAATGTACGCTCCGGTATTCTCAATAGGTTTTGGGCCAAAGTTATTTACGTTTCTCAAATGGGGAGAAACAGAATTCAGAGTATCCGCTATACCTTTCGGAGGCTATTGTGAAATAAAAGGAATGGACCCGGAACAAATGAAAGGTGAAGAAGATGAGTTTTATTCTAAGAATGTATTTTTGAAAATTGCAGTCGTTTTCGCCGGTCCATTTGCAAATTTTACTCTCGGATTTTTAATATTTTTATCGGTGCTATTATTTAATGGCGTTGAAGTAACACCAACAACGACAATAAAACAAGTAAATACAGCGAGCAATCTTTTGCCAAACGACAGAATAATAGAAATAAACGATAAGGAAGTTTCCAACTGGTATGAAATAACAGAAAAAATACAAAAGAATTCTAAAATTTCACTCATCCGGGATAGCAAAAAAACAGATATAGTGGTTGATTCGCTAAATATCGACTCATTAATTCCCTTTGTACCTCCGGTAGTGGGGAATGTCTACAAAGACTTACCCGCTGATAAAGCAGGGATAAAAAAAGGCAACCGTATTTTAAAAATTCAAAATAAATCTATAAACAGCTGGGATGATATAACATCAAGTATCCATCCCTCAGCAGAAGAAACACTCAGTATTGTTTTTTTATCCGATGGGGATATAATTAAAACCAGGATAGTACCTAAAAAACAAAAGAGCATGGAGGGAGATTCAATAGTAAATATAGGAGCAATTGGAATAGAATCACCGTCCACAAAAATACATATAGGCGCCGCACAAGCATTTTCTTTTGCATGGGAACAAAGTTGGCATACTGCTTTACTTATTTATCAAACATTCTCCTGGTTATTTCAGAGAAAAGTTTCTCCAAGAGATTTAGCAGGAGCGGTAGGAATCGTTGTATACACTAAAAAATCAATGGAAATGGGATTTATTCGACTGTTACTGTTTGTTGCATTAATAACAATTAATCTTGCTGTAGTAAATTTAATTCCAATACCTCCTTTAGATGGTTTTCACATTGTGATGTCATTAGCAACTTTTACTTCGAGGAGGCCTCCTTCCAAAACACTGTTAAAAATCATTCAAACAATCGGTACTTTTATCCTGATTTCTCTCATGGTTTTGCTATTACTTAATGACATAATCAGACTAATCCAGGGTAAGATTTGATCTTCTAATCGCTGACGGCTTACCGCTAACCCCCATCCCCAAAAATTATTATCACACAGAGACGCAGAGAACACAGAGCCCCACCATACAACCCGTTTTAATTATATTTATTAAAAACTTACGATATTTGTTTAAAAAAATAAGTGAAAAAGAGTTCACAATGAACTTTGTAAACTGAATATTATACTCTAACGTTTTCGGGCAATAGACCACTTGTCAATAAAAACAATCAAAGCCTACAAGCACTACAAGTGAAGAATTTGGGGCTTGGTAGGGCTTTTAAACAAACAAAATATAATTTTTTGTTTTTTCTCTGTGTGCTTCGTGTCTCTGTGTGAAGAATTTGTTTTAAAAAGTCTTGACTTTTACTTATAACATAGTATTATAAAAACGGAATAGTTAAGGGAAAGCGGTTAGAATCCGCTACAGCCCCGCTACTGTATTTGGCAACGAAAACTGCAATTATACCACTGGATTTATCCGGGAAGGTGCAGTGAGTAGGACGGCCATAAGTCAGGAGACCTGCTATTGTTTGAAGTACTCCGAGGGGAGAAGAAAAATAGACAAATTAAAAGAAATATCATATGTAACAATATTTACGGCTTTAGCCTTAGCTTTAGGGTTTTTACTTTCATATATACCCAATTTTGAACTTGTTTCTTCAACCGTTTTCCTGGCAGGAGTATTATTTGGTCTTCGCAGCGGTACATTGGTTGGAATCCTTACTTATCTTATTTTCGGTTTACTCAATCCACTGGGTATGTCTCCCCTACCTCTCCTTTTGGCACAAATAATTGTAGGAACATTAATAGGATCATGCGGAGGTCTTTGCCATAAGAAAAGATGGAATAAGGCACACATTATCTTACCCCTAGGAGTCTTCATCACACTATTATCCGATATATTAACTACATCAGCAGGTTTTCTTTTCTTCCCAACTAAAAAGAGCTTTTTAGCCTATTTTATTTTGGGCTTACCTTTTGTTATCTGGCATGTCTTTACTCAAGGTATTATTTACGGTTTCGTTTTAACACCAACAATTCAAAAAATACAAAAAAGGAGGTTTAATGCTATTAATCTTAATAAGCATAATGTACTTTGAATCAAAGGGAATAACGGTAACAGCAAACAGGTTTGAACATCTACCCTATCAAGTTGAAGTAATCGAGATTGAAAATTTACTAACTATCGACGAACTGGGGGAAATTCTTGAGAAAGAAGCAGGGGTTAAAATAAGTGAAAACGGAGACCCCGGCTCGCTTAGCCAGGCATCCGTTCGAGGAAATACCTCGAAACACACACTTATAATGCTAAACGGGCATAGAATAAACGATCCAAAAATGGGCGGATTTGACCTTTCCACACTCCCATTAAGTGCGGTAAAAAGGATTGAAATAGTTAAGGGTTCATCTTCTGTATTTCAGGGCTCCAATGCAATAGGAGGGATTATAAACATCATTACCGGAAAGCAGATAAATCAAATAAGCTTTCAGGGAAACTCCAATTCCACTTTAGGTACAAATCTACAGCTTTACAAGTTTGGTGTAGATGGAAATTTAAACCTTAAAAAGGGTGAAGGACAAAGGAGCAATACGAATTTTGAGCATTACTCACTCGCTCTTAATTGGAATGACTTAAATTTTACAGGAAGTCATAAAGATCTGGGCACACCGGGCGCCCTGCCCGATAGCGGTATCGTTCCAATGTTTGGAGACTCAACTGCAACATCTTTGTTCGATAATCAACAAACAGAATTTGCGGATCTTTCCTACAGTAAGATATTTACCAGTGGCGATATTGGAATACTAATCGAACCCGCAATGACCGGAGAATTGCTTAAATATAACTGGAAATATGAACAATCAGATTACCTGACCGGAGAAAAAGATACAATAATAGCAAATGCCAGTTACAAAACAATAACCGGACAATTTAACACGAAATTTTTATACAAAATGTTGTCTTTATCAATCAACCTCGAAAAAGACACGGTATGGATCGGTCAATATACATCAAATTACGATACAACTTCTTTTTCACTTGGAGAAGAAAAAGCAGGAATAGCTCTTTCTCTTTTTCATGAAACAAAGAATATAAATACATTCGTTTCAGTAAGAGAAGATTGGTACAGAAGTTTTGGTTTACATCCTTCTTTTACAATCGGAAGCAGAATTACCAAACCAATCGAGATTTTCGCATCGGTAGGCTCCGCATTCCAGGCTCCTACCCTCTACGATCTTTACTATCCGGGCTATTCCAATAAGGAACTCCAACCGGAGTACTCCCTTGCTTTAAACGGAGGAATAAAGATAAAGAACATCACCATATCCGGACATATAGAAGAAATTTCCGATAGAATAGGAACTGACGAATTTTGGGTTCCTCAGAATATCTCCAAAACCAGAGTTTTCGGTATCGATATAGAAGGTGACGGTAAATATGAAGATATCTCGTATTCATTAATATATTCTTATCTTGATGGTTATGACGAAATAGATAACTCCAAAAGAGAACTCCAGCATCAACCAAAACATTCGGTCGCAGGTATTCTTTCTTACGAAGGTCCCTTAACTGCGGAGGTATCAGCCAGATGGTTAGAAAAGAAAAAAAGATGGTTATCGAGTAGCAGCTTTCCATATAATGAAGGATTAAAAGAAAGAGGTCCTGACTTTATCATGGATTTAGGCATCTGTAAAAAATTCAATAATTTTTCTTTAGGATTTAACATAGAAAATGTCTTTAACCGTAAATATATAACAAGTTTTGGAAATAATCTTGAAGACAGGGACTACCCAGGCATGGGAAGATATTTCAATTTGTGGACCAAATACTCGTTCTAAATAAGGGGTTGACAAACATTGAAAACTGATTAATATCTCATTGCTCGGTGGCCATAACGGAGAAGAAATACCCGTTCCCATTCCGAACACGGAAGTCAAGCTCTCCAGTGCTAATGGTATTGCCTCTTCGGAGGTGAGAGAGTAGGTCGCTGCCGGGCTTTTTTATTTTTAGGACCACGAAGATATTAGGACGCAGATGAACGCAGATTTTCAGGATATTTTTTATTGTTTAAACCCTAACCCACAACCCCAAATTATTATCACACAAAGCTACAAAGAACACGGAGTTTTTATTTGTTTTTCAAGCTAATAACTAAAGGCCAAAAGCCAAGTATATTTTTATAACATGTAGATACTGTAGTTTTTTGTTCTTTATGTCTTTATGGCACCGTGTAAGAATAATCTTTCATCTAACAAATACAACTTTTCTTATTTTAGTAAACTTTTTCCCGTTTGCTTCCATTCTAACGAAGTACACCCCTGCCGGTTTATTGTTCATATCTATATTCTTCGAATAAAAGCCTGCCGGTTTCTCCTCTGAAAATTCTTTTATTTTTGTCCCTTTTATATCGTAAACCCTAAATCTTACATCAGCTTTTTCAGGAAGAGCATATTTAACTTCAAGCATATTACCTGATGTTATCCCCCTTACAGTCATTGAGTAAACCTCAGGCAACTTAGGAATTGGAACCGCTGAAGAGGAAACAGTAACATTTACCGATCCTGAGTACAGGGTTAACTCCGTTGCGACAGTATTTGTAATCTCACAGATATAACTGCCAGCATCATTAGTATCTGCCGAACTTATTAAATATGAACTATCAGTTGCTCCAGGTATAGCACTTCCGTCTCTTTTCCACTGATATTGATTACTCGCACCGCCAACTGAAACTGAAATTGTAAGGCTTGAGCCTTCACTCACTGTTGTGTCCTGTGCCTCACCAACACTGTCCTGAGGCGAATAGATAAATTCACTATCAGGAACACCAATATTGGGCTCGATATCCTCAAATGTAAACTTGTTGTCTTCAATTCTTAGATATTCTAATGAAGATAATGGCGCAAGAGGAGGCAGATCTATTAAATAGTTATCGTTAAGCAACAAAGAAAACAATTTGGTAAGACTATCGATCCCCGGAACGGAACCGGTAAGCTGGTTGCCTTCAAGGTTCAAACGTTCTAAATTCGTAAGACTAGCAAATTCCGGAGGAATTGAACCGGTAAGTTGATTTCTCCCCATGTCCAAAGTTGTTAAACTCATAAGATTTCCAATCTCCGGAGGAATCGAACCGGTAAGTTGATTGCCAAAAAGGGTTAGATTTCGCAAATTCGTAAGACTACAGATCTCTGCAGGAATTAAACCGGTTAGCTGATTGTCATCCATGTCCAAAGTTGTTAAATTCATCAAGTTTCCGATTTCCACCGGAATAACCCCTGAAAACTGATTGTTTTCAAGGTCCAAATATGTTAAATTAGTCAAATTTCCGATTTCCGGAGGAATTGAACCAGTGAGTTGATTGGTTTCAAGCCGTAAAGTTATTAAATTGGTCAAATTTCCAATTTCCGCAGGAATAACTCCTGAAAACTGGCAGGAATATATAGTAAATTCAATTAAATTATTCAAATTTCCAATTTCAGATGGAATTGTACCTGTAAATTGATTTCCCCCAAGCCAAAGCATATTTAAGTTCGTTAAATTGTAGATTGAATTTGGTACAACCCCAGATAATTGATTGTTGTGAAGCCAAAGAAATCTTAGCCCGGAGATATTTCCCAGTTCTGAAGGTATGCTTCCCAACAGTTGATTATCTCCGAGGTCTAAATTTATTAAACTCGACAAATTTCCGATTTCCGGAGGTATAGCTCCTGTAAGAGCATTCCAGTTAAGTTTCAAGCGTGTTAAACTATCCAAATTCCCAATCGATGTTGGAATAATGCCTACTAAATTATTGTTATCCAAATCAAGTTCCGTTACTCTTCCGTTAGTAACAGTTACACCATACCATGTTGAAACCGGTCCACTTTTCCAGTTCGTATTGTTGGTCCAGTTATCTCCATTTGTACTATCATACAAAGCAACAAGAGCAAGGGAATCTATGGGAAGGAGATTTTCACTTATGGTAAACACCGCGTCACTCACATCTGATGGACTCCCGTCTGTGTCACTTACACGCACCAGACAATTCCCGGAAGGCGCGTCAGGTATTGTCCAGGAATGTGTACCGTCATCGGGCGTGCTCGCAATCACATCCGTCCAGCTCGAACCGTTGTTTGTCGAATATTCGATATGGACATTTCCGCTCGTACCACTCGATGTCCAGGTAATATCATAATTGCTGCCGACCTCCCAGTCCTCTCCTCCGTTGGGGGAAGTTACGGTAACATATGGAACAGGTGATATCGTAAACACCGCATCGCTCTCATCCGTTGGGCTTCCATCCGTATCACTTACACGAACCAGACAATTTTCTGAATTCACATCCGGTATTGTCCAGGAATGTGTTCCGTCATCCGGTGTACTGGCAATCACATCGGACCAGCTCGAACCGTTGTTTGTCGAATATTCGATATGGACATTTCCGCTCGTACCACTCGATGTCCAGGTAATATCATGACTACTTCCCACCTCCCAGTCCTCTCCTCCGTTGGGGGAAGTTACGGTAACATATGGAACAGGTGATATCGTAAACACCGCGTCACTCTCATCCGATGGGCTTCCGTCCGTGTCCCTCACACGCATTAAACAATTCTCTGAAGGCGCGTCCGGAATAGTCCAGGAATGAGTACCATCATCCGGAGTACTGACTATGAGGTCCGACCAACTCGACCCGTTGTTTGTTGAATATTCAATCTTCACATTCCCACTGGTTCCGCTCGATGTCCAGGCTATATTATAACCGCTGCCAACGTACCAGTCTTCACCGCCATTTGGAGAGACTACCGTAATATAAGGAGGAGATATCGTAAATACTGCGTCACTCACATCCGAAGGACTACCGTCTGTATCACCTATCTTAACAAGACAGTTTTCCGAATTCGCGTCTGGAATTGTCCAGGAATGTGTACCGTCATCGGGTGTACTGGCAATTATATCGGTCCAGTCTGAGCCATTGTTCGTAGAATATTCGATATGCACATTTCCGCTGGTACCTGTAGAGTTCCATGTAATATCGTGATTGCTGCCTCGATGCCAAATTTCACCACCATTAGGAGAGACTACCGTAATATAAGGAGGAAACATCTTAAATACTGCGTCACTAACATCCGAAGGATTACCGTCTGTATCACTTATCTTAACAAGACAGTTTTCCGAATTCGCGTCTGGAATTGTCCAGGAATGTGTACCGTCATCGGGTGTACTGGCAATTATATCGGTCCAGTCTGAGCCATTGTTCGTAGAATATTCAATGTGTACATTTCCGCTTGTACCTGAGGAAGTCCAGGTAACATCATGACTGCTGCCCACCTGCCAGTTCTCTCCGCCGTTGGGAGAACTCACAGTGATATATGGAACAGAAGATATCGTAAATACCCCGTCGCTCACATCCGATGGGCTTCCGTCCGTGTCACTCACACGCACCAGACAGTTTCCGGAAGGCGAATCCGGAATTGTCCAAGAATGTGTACCATCATCCGGCGTGCTGGCAATCACATCCGTCCAGCTCGAACCGTTGTTGGTTGAGTATTCGATACGGACATTTCCGCTTGTCCCGTTCGATGTCCAGGTTATATCATGATTGCTACTCACCTCCCAATCTTCTCCTCCGTTGGGGGAAGTTACGGTGATAAATGGGACTGAAGAAATGGTAAACACCGCATCACTTTGGTCTGAGGGACTTCCGTCTGTATCACTCACTCTGACCAGACATTCTCCCGAAGGCGCATCCGGAACGGTCCACGGATGTGTACCATCATCCGATGTGCTCGCAATCACTGAAGTCCAATCAGAACCATTGTTTGTTGAACACTCAATATTTACTGTTCCGCTCGTACCTATCGAAGTCCATGTAATATCATGACTGCTCCCAACCTGCCAGTCCTCGCCTCCGTTTGGGGAACTCACAGTGATATATGGTACCGTTGAAATCGTAAACACCGCGTCACTCACATCAGAGGGATCTCCATCCGTGTCACTAACACGCACCAGACAATTCCCTGATGGAGCATCCGGAATGGTCCAGGAATATGAACCATCATCAACCGTGCTGGCGACTTCTTGAGTCCATGAACTGCCATTATTTGTTGAATATTCAATCTCCACATTACCACTGGTTCCGCTCGATGTCCAGGTAATATCATGACTGCTTCCGACCTGCCAGTTTTCTCCTCCATTAGGGGAGGTTACGGTGATGGATGGTGCAACAAATGGTGTTTCACTCACCTCATCCGAAAACCCGCTCTCATTATTCGAACTGTCTACTGCCGTAATCCTGTAAAAATATTCCTGGCCATTGGTCAGCTCTGTATCCACATAAAACGTATCCGGCAGTGAAAAAGCCACCACACTGTCGATCAATGTACCTGCAGGAGAGGAAGTATCTCTGTAGATATTATATTTATGCAGATCAGGCTCGTTATTCTGATTCCAGCGAAGTGTGATCTGCTGGTCATTAGGTGTGGCTGTGAGGTTTTGGGGAATTTCAGGAGAAATGGTATCGATTCCCACTCCTGTGACATAGAGTGTTACTTGAGGATCATTCGGGTCATTACTGAAAATCGTGAGACTGTCAGAATAGGTTATCTTGGCTGTTGGTGTGAAATCGACTGTAATGATGACGCTGTCCCCTGGCAAAACAGATTCAGAAGTCGAACCTGGCACAAATACTGAATTGGAAGAAGATATATTCGTAATCTGAAGCGTATTGTCAACGCCATTATTATAAACAGTAAATTGCAGAGTCTCTGTGCTGTCTATTTCAATGTTTCCAAATTTGAGTGAATCTGTGGAAAGTGAAATATCCGCTGTTTTATTTCGATTGAGCAATATGGAAATGTTGTCAGAATTTAAATTTGCCACTGCCAGATCTATATCACCATCGTTATCAAAATCAGAAGAAAAAACACAACGAGGATAACTTCCTGTTCCGTAGTCTATTTTTGAAGCGAAGGTCCCCTCACTGTTGTTAAGAAAAACTGAAACATTCTCAGAATTATAATTCGTCACAGTTAAATCCATATCTCCATCATTATCGAGATCAGAAATAAAAATAGACCAAGGTTCATCTCCTGCCGTATAGTCTGTTTTTGGAGCGAATGTCCCGTTTCCGTAGTTAAGTAAAATTGATACATTATCGTTATCCCTGTTCGCCACTACCAAATCCATGTCACCATCATTATCCAAATCAGACGAAAAAACAGAATAGGGATAAATGCCAACCGCATAGTCTGTTTTCGGTGCGAAAGTCCCATTTCCATTGTTCAGCAAAACCGAAACGTTGTTAGAATTCCTATTCGATACGGCCAGATCCATATCTCCGTCTGAATCTAAATCTGAAGAAAAAACAAAATAAGGTCCATCTCCTGTTGTATAGTCTGTTTTCGGGGCGAATGTCCCATCACCGTTGTTCAATAAAATTGAAACGTTGTCGGACTCATAATTTGCCATTGTCAGGTCCATATCCCCATCTCCATCCAGATCTGAAGAAAAAACACAAAAAGGATGAACTCCCACTGTGTAGTCCGCCTTCGGACCGAAAGTCCCGTCACCATTGTTCAATAAAATTGAAACATTGTCGGAATTCCTGTTCGTTATCGCCAGATCCATATCCCCATTCAAATCTAAATCCGAAGAAAAAACAGAATAAGGTCCATCTCCTGCTGTATAGTCTGTTTTCGGGGCGAATGTCCCATCACCGTAATTAAGAAAAATTGAAATGTTGTCGGACTCATAATTTGCTACCGCCAGATCCATATCCCCATCTGAGTCTAAATCCGAAGAAAAAAGAAAAGAAGGTGCATCGCCTGCGGGGTAGTCTGTTTTTGTTTGAAAAACACTGCTTCCTCCATCTACTTCAGTGGTAAAAGACCATTCATAGGAATTGGTTAAAGTATCGCCCGTTGTGTTTTCTATATCTGTGGTTAGGATTACGGTGACTATTTCTCCAACAGTAAAATTGTCATCAGGATCAAATGTTGCGGTTTTTGTCCCGGTATTGTAGTTGTAATTTCCTGTGTGCAGTCCTGTTTGTGAGGAATGAATGATGGATGTACTGGCATTGATAGTAGAGGAATTCATATCCTGGTCAAATGTCACTGAAATATTTGTGGACTTAGTAACATTTAAGGCATTTTGTGATGGTGTTACTGATACAATTGCAGGACCTGCAATATCACTTATGGTAAACACCGCGTCACTCTCATCCGACGGACTACCGTCTGTATCGCTTATCCTGACAAGACAATTTCCCGAAGGCGCATCCGGAACGGTCCAGTAATGAGTACCATCATCAAGGGTGCTCGCAATGACATCCGACCAGTCTGACCCATTATTAGTTGAATATTCAATATGAACATTCCCGCTTGTACCGCTAGATGTCCAGGTTATATTGTGACTACTACCCACCTGCCAGTCTTCGTCTCCGTTGGGGGAACTCACAATGATATATGGTACCGTTGAAATCGTAAACACCGCGTCACTCACATCCGATGGACTCCCGTCCGTATCACTCACCCGAACCAGACAATTCCCTGATGGAGCATCCGGAATGGTCCACGAATATGAACCATCATCAACCGTGCTGGCGACTTCTTGAGTCCATGAACTGCCATTATTTGTTGAATATTCAATCTCCACATTACCACTCGTCCCTATCGAAGTCCATGTAATATCATGACTGCTCCCAGCCTGCCAGTCCTCGCCACCGTTGGGGGAACTCACAATGATATATGGTACCGTTGAAATCGTAAACACCGCGTCACTCACATCAGAGGGATCTCCATCCGTGTCACTAACACGCACCAGACAATTCCCTGATGGAGCATCCGGAATGGTCCAGGAATGTGTACCGTCATCTGCGGTGCTCGCAATGACATCCGACCAGTCTGACCCATTATTAGTTGAATATTCAATATGAACATTCCCGCTTGTACCGCTAGATGTCCAGGTTATATTGTGACTACTACCCACCTGCCAGTCTTCGCCTCCGTTGGGGGAAGTAACGTTGATCTGTTCAATGACTGAGGGGGGCAAGATCACGTAGGAATCATCTGTACCAAAATCACCCCAGAGGATAACTCCCATATCTCCTCCGGTGTGATAAATTTCCAGAGTAACAGTGGAAGTTCCCGATAGACTAGGGTCTATTCCGGTGGTAGTTCCACCATAAGGTAAGAATGTTGTCGAATTGGCAGTAAAAGTAGTTGATGCGACTATACTGCCATTGATCTTTAGATCCGCACGAAAACTGGTGCTTCCATAGCTGGCTGCATAAATATTAAACGTGTAACTGGTACCACTAATATCTCCACTAATTACATCAGTTCCGGTCCAGACCTCAAATCCGGAACTATAAGCTGCCTGGTATGAATATCCCTCGGTTTCAGCATTTAAGTCCAAAATTTTCGCTTCTTCACATAAGTATAAAGTGTTGGTTTGACCATATAGAAAGGTCGAATAATAAAACCCCAAAAAAAATAAGACTCGGATAAAATTAATTCTTGAAATTTTCTTCTTCATATTAAACTCTCTTTTTCTTTTGCATGAACTTCTATGTTTGTCCCTTCCGGAAGAAATTTACTGTCAATCAGTTGCAAAAGGTCAGTACTAAGCTTTTTTTCGCTTTCAGTTAATTGTTCATCAATTCTCTGTTTGATTCTTTTAATTTGTTTAGATTTGTCACCAATTTCAGCAGACAACTCGACTCGAAGATCTTTTGACATAATTTTCTCATAATCATGAGCGGAAACCAATTCATTATTCACACCGAGAATAAAAACTAATGATATGATAATTTTTTTATACACTGTTCCCCCTCTTATATAAATTTTGAATTAATTATAATAGTAAGGATTTTTTAGATTGTGTCAACCCAAAGAATTTGTCTATCTTCGTCCGCTTTTAGCAGTTCTTCTTAATAGAAAAATATTCGTGTAATTAGTGCAAGATTCAATGAGTAGGGAGTAGAGAGCAGTTAGTAGTTAAAAAAACAACATTAAACTTGGTGTGGGGGTCAGGCTTTGTGGTTCAGTTAGGATTTAGCAAAAAAGAATAAAAAATCCTGTGAATCTGCGTTAATCTGCGTCCTAATTTAAAGTAGAAAAATATTATTCTTCCCGCAGGCTTCTACCAAGTCAGCCGACCATACGCCGCATTGAACTTCCCCTATATGCGCTTTCTGCAAGAATAACATACAAAGACGGGATTGACCAATCCCACCTCCTATAGAAAGAGGTAATTTGTCATCCAAAAGCATTTTATGCCATATTAATTCTTTTCTATCCTCTGTACCCGTAATCTCAAGTTGCTTCAGTAAAGCTTCCCTGTTAACTCTTATACCCATTGATGAAATCTCAAAACCCTTTTGCAAAATAGAATTCCAAACAAATATATCACCGTTCAACCCTTTTGTGTTTTCTCCTGTAGGGGTTGTCCAATCATCATAATCAGGAGCCCTTCCGTCATGCGGTTTCCCATCTGCTAATTTTCCGCCGATACCTATGACAAAAACCGCTCCTTTTTCTTTCGTTATAGCATCTTCTCTCTCTCGCGGAGTAAGGTTTGGGTACCTTTCCTGTAATTCTTCACTATGAACAAAAGTTATTTCATCACGTAAAAAAGGCTGCAGTTTTGGAAACTTTTTGTATACAACCATTTCCGTTTCTTTTAAAACTTCATATATCTTTCTAACAATATTTTTCAAAAAATCCAAATTTCTTTCTACCTCGGATATCACCCTTTCCCAGTCCCACTGATCAACATAAATAGAGTGTAGATTATCCAAAATTTCATCTCTTCTTATAGCATTCATATCTGTATATAAACCGCTTCCCTGGCTAAACTCATATCTGGCTAAAGCCATTCTTTTCCACTTCGCAAGGGACTGAACAATTTCCGCCTTTACATCAGATATATTCTTCATATCAAAAGAAACAGGTCTTTCAATACCATTAAGATCATCGTTAATTCCGGTACCAGCGGCTACAAATAAAGGTGCACTAACTCTTTGTAAATTCAATTGATTTGCAAGTTCAACTTCAAAGTAATCCTTCACCAATTTGATTGCCTCTTCGGTTCCTTTTAAATCTAAGTGATTAATATAACCCTTTGGAATTTGCAAATCCATTTCAATCTCCTAAATCTTAATTTTTTTCAAAAAATTTAGAATTAAATCCTGTTTATCTGCGTTCATCTGCGTCCCATTAAACTACTCATACTCGTCCCAGCTTTTGATTTTTAAATCTTCAAGAGAAGTTTTCTGCATCGCTTCTACCAACCTTTTCGCAACCTGTAAATCCGTAACAAGAGGAACGTTAAAATCAACCGCCTGGCGTCTTATAAGATAGTCATTATCAAGCTCTTCTTTTTCAATATTCTTGGGTATATTTATAACCATATCAATTTTTCTGTCAGAAATATAACTGAGAGTATTTGGTTCTTTACTTTCTAACGGCCAATAAAGAATTGTTGAATCAATTCCATTATGTTTCATAAATTCAGCAGTACCCTTAGTAGCGTAAAGTTTAAATCCCATACTCTTTAGAATCTTCGTGCTTTCTAAAAGTTCCGCTTTATTGTCTATAGGACCCGTGGAAAGCAATATTGTTTTTTTGGGTATTCTAAAGCCAACAGAAATAAAACTCTTTAGAAATGCCTCGTTAAAATCATCACCCAGACATCCTACCTCACCGGTAGAAGCCATTTCAACACCAAGAATGGGATCCGAACCCTTAAGCCGGGAGAATGAAAACTGCGGAGCCTTAACACCCACATAATCAAGGTCAAAAGCTGAATTCGTGAGAGCAGGAACTTCCTTCCCCATAATTACTCTTGTTGCAGCATCAATAAAGTTAATTTTAAGAAACTTGGAAACAAATGGAAAACTTCTTGAGACTCTCAAATTACACT
>Ga0315539_1001843_pt1 | contig 15433 bp, 14 predicted proteins | sample SalMarSW160150MG_FD_203097 | JGI IMG/M metagenome (GOLD analysis project Ga0315539, IMG submission 203097) | Salt marsh sediment microbial communities from the Plum Island Ecosystem LTER, Massachusetts, United States - Salt Marsh Sediment SW1601-150 ... | reverse complement strand
GACGGTTACGTCAACGAGGAGGGATTCTACGCTGACGATATATTCCCCTTCGAGAGATATCAAAGTGTATTGGTCCTCTCGGACGCTATCATCGATACCTTCTATGAGATCACCGGACAGGAGGAAGGCACGTATTATTACAAGGTAAGAGCCCAGGATGAGCAGGACCAAACCGGCCCCTGGAGCAACGTGGAAGACGCGGTGGTCTTCCAGGAATTCCTCCGCGGTGATGCCAACGGAGACGGAGAGATCACCACAGGCGATATAATCTACCTGATAAATTATCTTTATCTGGGCGGATCTGCGCCCGTTCCTTTCGGCGCAGGCGACGTCAACGAAGACGGCGAGATCGACGCCGGTGATGTTGTATACCTGATCAACTATCTGTTCTTAGGAGGATCTCCGCCGGAGCGGTGAGCGGCGGCCTATGATGAAAATTCGTCAATAGAACATATCTTTAGACCCCCAGGAGTGGGTGTCTGAGTTTTTCCCTTATGCCCCCCTTAAATTCCCCTTTTCAGATGCCCACTCCTTTTTTATTAGTCGTTCTCCTTTCTGCTGCAAACGGACTTCTCCCCAGTTCTCCTGAGTTGAGTCATCGAGTTGTTCTTCCAGCACCGTCTCCGCAAGCCATTCCAGCCGACGCAAACCGGGGACTGGTTCGAAGCGTCCACAGTCCAGGGCTTGCTTGATGTGGAAGTTATCCATAGCATGCCGCCTGGGTGTGATTATCTTTTTCCCCCGGATGGGTGACGTGACAGCATACTCAAAAAACTGTTGTATTTTGTCATCCTTGTCCTTATTTTCATCGATGTGTGGAGCAGATAGAAACTACGATTCTCAGAGTTGCAGCCTATGAGAAAACCACTTATGCTGACCGTTCTGATTTTGGGAATAATAATCCTCGTCTTTCAGAATCAGACTCTCGGACAAACAAATCCGGATTCCGGCGTGACTGTGATTCCCCCTGCTGACACCTCCTTAACATACAAATCCCCCACTGGGGCGCTTTTCAGATCGGTCGCCTTTCCGGGTTGGGGGCAGTTTTATAACGATAAGTATCTCAAAAGCCTGGCGGTATTCGGAACCGAAACCACCTTCATCACCCTGGCTGCCATCGAATGGAGAAGGAGAAACGAGCACAAAAGAAAATTCCAGGATCTTCCCCAGGGTCACCCGGACAAAGACTGGGAGTTCGAACAATTCAGATTTTACGAGGATCAAAGAAATCTTTTCCTGTGGATCACCGGGGGAATCGTTTTCTTGAGCATGTTCGATGCCTATGTGGATGCACATCTATACAATTTCGATAAGGAAGAGGTGCCGGATTTTTCTATCAGCTTAATCCCCGAATACAAAGAAGGAAAAGGGATAAATGTCTTGTTTTCGGTCAAATTTTAGAGAATCAATCCCGCCGTTTATTTCTCCTCCGCAGGATCTCAGTTGAGTCAAATGACCATAGGATTGATGAAGAACACCAACGAAAAACGGGTGAAGGGAGGGTAGCCCATATGGGGGCGCAGACCGAAAAAATGGGGAAGCTCCACCGTTGCCATCTATGGTGAGCGACTTGTCCTGCCTGTCCTGAGGTACCGAAGGAAGCGAAGTCGAAGGAAGTGAACCCTAAAATAACTTGACATTGCAGAGTATCAGCCATAAATTTATACATTGGTCCACATACTTAACGGGGTATTGTGGGCAAACCATATAAAACGCAAGAACGCCGTCATGTCGGACTATTCTCTGGAAGCGAATCCAGAAAGCGGGTTTATGTGGAAACCATATAATCAGTAGTTGGCGTGACAAGAATCGACCCTTTATGAAACGCAAGCGTTCAGCTCGTTCTTGAATTGGTACGTCAACCCCGAAATGCCCGAAGAAGCCATCAAGGATTTTGAAGAAATGAGCAAGGGCGAGAGCGGTCTTGAGAAGCAAAAGCACTTGTTGGCGGAACTGCTCGATAAGAATCAGTTGTATGTGAATGTCTCCGAGATAGACGACGCGCAATTCAAGGTCAGCGAGGAGGAGAAGCGGTTGAACAAGGCATTTTATGGCTAAATCTACGCGCGTGCGAAGAACCACCGTAGAAACCCGCCATTACTTCGTGGATGAAGGCGGTGATAGCACGCTGTTTGCCAGCAAAGGCAAAGTCATCATCGCAACGCCAGGCTGTTCGCGCTCTTTCATACTGGGATTGCTGGATCTGCCTGACCCTGCGGGGTTGCAGCGTGCCTTCGACGACTTGCGGGCGCGGCTGATGAATGACCCGTATTCCAAGGATGTGCCATCCATGCAGGTGAATGGGCAAAAGACGGCGCGTGTTTTTCATGCTAAAGACGATTTGCCTGAGGTGCGAAAGGAAGTTTTCACACTCTTGCGGAATACTGACGGTCTGCATTATTTTGCAGTGGTCACCGATAAATGGCGCGTGCTGGAATATGTGCGCCAGCAAAACGAGCGCAACCCCGCTTATCGCTATCACCCCAACGAACTTTACGATTATCTAACACGCCGATTATTCAAGAACCTTCTGCACAAACATGGTGGCTATGAGATTGTGTTCTCGAAACGTGGAAAATCCCACCGCACTGCTGCCTTGCGTCAGGCACTCGAAGCTGCGCGCGAACGCTTTGCAAGACAATGGAACGTGGTAAGTAATGCGCCCATGCAAGTACTGGCTGGAACACCTTCCGCTTATGCAGGGTTACAAGCGGTGGATTATTTTACCTGGGCTTTGCAACGTTTGTATGAGAAGGGCGAGGACCGTTATGTGACTTTTATTTGGTCGGCGTTTCGTTTGGTTCAGGATATTGACGACAATCGCCAAGCAGGCTACGGTGTATATTATACACAAAAAAATCCGCTCAACGCGTCGGCTTTGGAATGGCGAAAACAAAATAAAAGCCAGGGATATAGGATTGTGTAGACCGTAGTCCCACAATCACACGGCATGGAGCCGAATTTCGTCCGCTGGCATAATTATTATACGTAATTCAAAGGGCAATGTCAACAGAAAAATTTCTTTACGATGAATTAGATACGCTCTCAAATTGGGGCGGAATTCCAAAAATCCTTCCCGATAGCTTGGTTCAGAATTTGAACCTCAAATATGAACTGCGTCCCTGTCAGCGGGTAGGTAGGACAGACATTCCTGTCTGTCTCTATCAACACAAAAATAAGCAGAGGTAAAAACGCTGGAGCAGAAGATTAACCAGATAGTGTATAAGCTCTATTGCTTGACAGAAGAGGAGATAAAAATAGTCTCGTAGGTCAAGCATGGCGTAGCCTGCTTGACAAATCCTCTAACTTTCCCACCTCCACACCAGGAAAGCAAAATCGCCCCACCTTTGATTTATGGTGAGGGACTTGTCCTGAGCGAAGCCGAAGGACTTGTCCTGCCTGTCCTGAGGTACCGAAGGAAGCGACTCGTCCTGAGCGGAGTCGAAGGAAGTCGAACCGTAAAATAACTTGACATTGGAGAGTGTTAGCTATAAATTCACTTCTTGATTCACATATTCAAGGCAGAGAAATTAGACAAGATTTACGTTGGAGTATTATCTGGAAGCGAATCCAAAAAGTGGGTTTATGTGGAAACCATATAAACAGTAGTTGCGCAGCCAATCGCATGATGAGGATTCAGGCGCATAAATGACCCGTCCTACAAAATCACCTGCTACTCGATCCGAGCCATCGAATTTCAATGGAGTTTCCCCAGTTATGGCATCTGAAGCGCTCGGCCACATTGAAGAGTTGAATCGCAAAGCCGAAGCACATTGGGCAGACAGGCTTCAGGTTGACAACTCTCTCACTCGCTCGCTGGTGAGCTTTCAAGCCAACAAAGGCAGGGCCGTTTATCGTTGGTTCAAATACAAAGAAGCATTTTCTGCCGGCCTAGTTGAGCATTTGTTGCACAAATATCGAATCACAAGAGGAACATTGCTCGACCCATTCGCGGGCACCGGGACGGCTTTGTTTGTGGCGGGTGGAATCGGGATGAAGGCCGAAGGTATCGAACTCCTTCCGCTCGGCCAAACCGTCATCGCAACCAAGCAACTTATTGATTGGAACTTGAAGGATGCGGATGTCGCACGGCTTGCGTCTTGGGGTAATGAGCGTCCGTGGCGAAGTTGCAAGGACGTGAAGCCTATAAAGGAACTCAGGATTACACGCGGAGCGTATCCGGCAGAGACGCTTGCGGCCATGGAGCGATTTCTCGCAGCGTCAGAACAAGAGGGAGAACGAGTGAAGACCGTCCTGCTCTTTGCCTTGCTGTGCATTCTCGAGAGCATCAGCCACACGCGAAAGGACGGACAGTATTTGCGATGGGACTATCGCTCTGGCCGACGCCAAGGGAAGAAGATTTTCGACAAGGGTAAGATTTTGACTTTCGACAAAGCCATTACTGACAAGCTGCACGAGATAGTAACCGACTTGCGTTCTGCCGATATTCCCGAAGATTTGTTTGCCACGATTCGCTCGAAGGCTACTGTCAAATTGCACGCCGGTTCATGTTTTGCCATCCTGCAAAACCTCAAAGCTGAGTCCTACGACGGCGTGATAACCTCCCCACCGTACTGCAATCGCTACGACTATACGCGCACCTACGCCCTGGAACTCGCTCTCCTCGGGGTTGACGAAGAAGGATTGCTCACACTAAGACAAGGAATGTTGAGTTGCACGGTGGAAAACCGAGCCAAGGACCTTCTGGCACTAAATCCACAATGGAAACCAGCCATTGCCGCCGCCGCCGCGCAATCGCTTTTGCAAAGCATCCTTGCCTACTTGGATTCCCAGAAGGAACTCAACTTGCTCAACAATAACGGAATCCCTCGGATGGTGCGCGGATACTTCTACGAAATGGCGTGCGTCATTTTCGAGTTAGCGCGAGTGCTAAAGCGAGGAGCGCCGCTTATCATGGTCAACGACAATGTACGATACGCTGGAGCAAGCATCTCCGTGGATCTCCTCCTCTCGGAAATTGCCGAGCAATTGGGCTTCAAAGCAGAGGAGATTCTTGTTCTGCCGAATGGGAAGGGGAACAGCAGTCAGCAAATGGGAGCACATGGTCGCCAAGTGCTACGTAAATGTGTGTATATCTGGAGAAAGAAATAGCAAATGGCGAAGCCATATCTCCGACACCTCAAATCCAGTAAAAGCCTCGAGACAACCTATGAGGCGGTTCGGGCTGGTTTTGTCGCTCTTGCCCTGGAAAAGAATCGGCGCGCGACCCCGTTTGTCGCTCAGGCGCGAGCATTGAAGGCGGCAGCCAGCAAAGCCAAATCGCCCTCAGCCTTGCGTAGGATTCCAGAGATTCAGCCTGCCTTGCTTGCAGCGGCTGGGGTATCCGATAAAGCCACAAACCATTTGCAGATTTCGGACAAGCGCGAGACCGTTGACGGTCTCATCAAGAACTATCTCGAACCGGCGGGTGTGAACTTCGTCGAGGAGCTTGTCTTTCGCTTTCTCTTGACTCGCGGCGACACGCTTGGCGGTTCGATGAGGAACATCGGCGGCTTCATGGCGGAGAAGAAACTCACGCGAGCCATCGTTGCCTATCTCAAACTTGCCAAGCAAAAGTGCCGGTGGCTTCGCCGGGACACCAACACCTGGGCTGAACTGCCGGAGGATGACGCCGATGTGGAGTTGTCTTTGCGCGGCCTCTGCTGGGATACCGGTAAAGGTCCGAGAACACTTCTTTACAACGTGACCGTCCCGTTGTTCCGAAATAACGTGGACTTATCGCTGTTCACCTGTGCTGCAGAAGACGTGACGCGCGAAATAATCAAAACCCCGTCCGCTTACATAGCGCTTGGCGAACTCAAAGGGGGCATTGATCCAGCGGGAGCTGATGAACACTGGAAGACGGCTCGTACCGCGCTCAACCGAATTCACGAGGCATTTTCAAAGAAGAAACTCAGGCCTCACACTTTCTTTATCGGAGCAGCCATTGAAACCAAGATGGCTGCGGAGATTTGGCAAATGCTCAAGCGAGGCTATCTGGAGAACGCCGCAAACCTCACCGACGAAGATCAAATTGCGTCCATTACGAGTTGGATTTGCTCATTATGAGTCACGATAGGGACACATGCCATGCCCAATAACCGGTTGCAGCGGACGGCGTTCCGCCGCCACTGATCTGAAACGTTATCTCGCGAAAACGGAGGCAACTAAAATGACAGAAGTAAGAGGAAGCGGGATCAAGAAGAGGTGGGGATGCTTCTGGATCGTGCTATTCATTTTGTTATTTTTGGGTACCGTTCTAGCAGTCAAAATGGGCATCATCAATCCCAGTGAGATTTTTCATCCATGAGGGTGCTGACCTTCATCCCATAGAACGACAGGACTACGCGTCTCGAAGTCTCGTTCCTTAAACCAGATCGTAGGTCAAGCATGGCGTAGCCTACTTGACAAATCCTCTTATTTCCCACCTCCACGCCAGGAAAGCAAAATCACCCCACTTTTGATGGTGATTGTGATAGCGCGCATGTATATGGGAGACCAAACACGAGGTCACCCCATCACCCCGGTTGGCCCGGTCTGCCCTCCATAGGCGGGTAAACTTGCCGGACCGGGTATATACCATTTTGCCGGAAAGGATATTCGATATGAACGGTCTGATTGATGCTAACCCTGAGTCTGATCGAAGCAATGTGGGTCGGGCTCTCCCGCCAAAGGCGGGGCTGCCCGACAACCGAACTCCTTAAACGTCCGACAGAAGCGTCGGACGTTACAGTTTCTGTAGCGCCCGACCTTTGTTTACCCTGAGCATAGTCGAAGGGTGTCGGGCGTAGATCTCTTTTCTTACCCATTTTCAATAGGTCCGTGTTTTCTGTATCACATACTTTTCGGACGAACCCAAAAATTAAAAAAATAAACACAAGAAAGGCAAGAAACGCATATAGCTTTCTTTCATATTCATTTGTGCTGTTTCAACTTAAGAAAAAGAATAGATGACTGAAGAAATTTTTCGAGAGACACAAGAAAGGCAAGAAACACAAGAAACGCAGCCTGTCAATCCCAGCGTTGGTGAAAGTGGGGCTTTTTTACTTCTTACTTTTCACTCTTCGCTGTAAACTCTCAAGTCTTAATAAATGTATCTGGCGATGTCTAAGTTGTACTGGTGAGGGTCGATGGTTTTGAGGATAGTTCGTTTGTGTTTTCCGGTACTCTCGTCCATTCCGGTCAAATCTACCAGCTCGATTCTGTCTCTTTTTCCGGCCTTGTCGGCGATTATCGCCACCTCGGGGCGGGAAAGCTCATCCGGATTGGATTTCATCACCACTCCCACTTCCCCGCTGTCGAGCAACACTACCGAGCCTACCGGATATATCCCCAGCATATTTACGAAGACTTTCAAAAGGACCGGGTCGAAGCTCTTTCCCGACTGATCCATCATGTTTTTCAAAGCCACATCCGCAGTCAATGGTATCTTGGCGTACACTCTTCCGGAGGTCATGGAGTCGTAAACGTCCGCAATGGTGACGATTCGCGTGTAGAGATTCAAATCCTTCTTAAGGGAAAGATGGGGATAACCGGACAAATCCTGTTTTAAATGATGCTCGAATGCCACTACCATGGCCCGAAGAGAAAACTTGTCCAGGGCCCGTCTGGACAGAAGTGCCTTCACTCCCAGGACCGGATGTTTTCGCATCTGTTTCCACTCATCATCATCCAGTTCCTTGGGCTTGTTGAGTATCTCTAATGGAATTCTCACCTTTCCGATGTCGTGAAAGAGTGCCGCATAACCCAGTTCGCTTAAGTTCTTCTTCGAAAGTCCCAGCCTACCTCCTAACGCCACCGATAGAATGCAGACGTTCACCGAGTGCGCAAAGGTATACTCGTCAAAGCTCTTTATGGCGGTCAGGCTCATGAGGTTGGTATCGTCGTGAATAAGTTGATCGATCAGAAACTGAATAGCCCTCTTGCTCTTTACCGTGTTAATGCTTCTTCCGGTTTTGGCCGACTCCACCGTCTCCTGGGCTACGGAGATGGTCTTAAAGAATCTCTTCTTGGCAACCTTCTTTCTGTTTTCCACGGAGGCCTGATCCCCCGTGTCCCACTCTTCGGCAAACTTTTCCAGTTTGATATGTCGGACGCCCAAATCCGCTATTCTCCTCTCCAGCCTCCCGAAAACGTCCTCGCAATCGTGGTTAGCGTGCGCAAGCAGAAAGACGGTCTCGTCCAATTCCTCCTTGGTCACCTCAGAGTCCACGGTCAACCCTTCAAATTGAAACTTTCTAAAAACCTCCAGGATGAACCTGCTGGACAGATACCCTTCAAAGCTGAACTTCAATCTGGTCTCATTCAAGAACAAGTAACCTTCCTTGGAGTTCAAAATGATTCTCTCTTCCTTTTCCAAGAAGCTCTTGACCAGATCGAACAAGTTCTCGCTTTGTTTCACATAGGTTAGGTTGGACCGCTCATATAACTGTGCGGTTTTTATGGAGGCATAGAGTTGATAGGCTAAGTCTCGCCCCTGCTCCAAGAGATAAAGCTGGGAACCCTTGGATGAACCTTTCTGGGCGGGACCTCCCGATGACTTTGCTGTGGTCACGTCTGGGAATGCCAAATTGCCTCCTTTAGGCTGAACCCTTAAGTTATGTGGTTCCTCCCTCTTCCTTTTCTCGAATGGGCCTGGAATCGAGCCTCCGTAAAGCACGCTGGCCCGCTTGTCTGACTACCTTGTTTCTCTTCCGGGACAATTCCTTAAGGGCTTGGTCTGCTTTTTGGGTCTCTATCAGGGCCAAAGCTCTTATGGCAAATATCCGAGTCTCGTTGTGTTTATCTCTTTTCAGCCACCTCCGTGTATTGATTAGCTCTCTCAACAAAGGAACGACGTCATCCTCTCCCACTATGGCCAAGGATTCAAGCAACTGCTTTTTCTCCTCTGAGGTTGTGTCTATGAACTCGTCGGATTCGATGATTTCACTTAGAGCTGGAAGGCTTCCTTTTTCCTTTCTTTGAGCCAATCCCCGGCAAGCCAAGATGCGAATTCCTTTGTCCGGGTCATCCAGGGCTGAGGCCAAAAGAGCTCCCGCTTCTTTTCCCTGAATTTTGGTCAGGGAAACCATGACCTCTCTTCTCACCCTCAAGTCGGAATGATTTACGATTTTCTTCAGAAACCTCACCCCCTCTTCCTTTCCGATTCTTCCCAGCACCAAGGCCACGTTTCTGGCCACGTACCAGAGCAAATCGGTCACCCCTTCTCCCACAATCGCAACATGATCTTTTCCCGCCTCCTCCAGAACCTCGCAGACCATTCCGCGGGCAGAAGAATCCTTCAGATCCCTCAGCATATGAAGGATAGGAGAAATGGAATTCCAGTGTAAGGAGAGCAGATACTCCTTGGCTTGGGAAAGATCAAGGGTCTCCTTTTCATTCAACACCGACCCCACTCTTTTGATCTTCTCCTCCTCCCCGGCTTGATCTATTGCTCTTTTGATCCGCTGCGCCTTCCTTTGGCTCTCGCGACCCGCCTGCACAAAAGTGCCCAGATGAGTATCCTGAAATTCTTTCAGCCGCTGGATTATCTTAGCCGCAGAGTCGAACGCCCCCACATTTACCAGCGAGTCCAGGACGCTTTCGATCCTTTCCACAAGCTCATCGAATTCCAGAAGATTCTTTTCCGTGATCAAGATTTCGCCAAGAATGCCAAAAAAATCATCCACCAATCCAGAGGTTTCATCTGTTTTGAGGAGCTTATGAATCACCTCTATGTCCTGAGGGGAGAATTCTTTCAGCTTTTCCAGAAGTCTCCTTGTCTGATCCTCCTTTTCACGGGCTTTTTGTTCCGGCAGGAGTTCTACGGCATCGGAAAAGGCTATCTCCGAATGAAAGAGTCGGTCGAAATCCCAATTGTCCGGCACATCCTCGGCATTGGGAACGTCCACATCCAAAAGATCGTCCACCACTAAATACTTAATATGATCTATATCTTTCTCCCAAAGCAGGGTGACCAGATCGTCCTCTAAGTCAGGGGATTTGAGAGAAAGCTCGATCGTCTCCAAAAACTGGTTAAGCTCTTCCTGGTCAACTCCCTTGATAAAAATAAGCTCCCTGACCCCATCCTTATGCAAAGCATAGGCCATTCCCTCTTCTCTATCGTGATCCTCATAAACCATCGTCTCTCGGTAAAGAAGCTGCGAGTGCCTGACCTCCAATCTCAACTCCTCATAGGAATCGAGGAAGTCACGAAAACTCTGGTGCAGCTTTTTTTTGAATTCTTTGGGGATGGGGTTGTTTTTAGGATAGAGAAGAAGGGACTTTAAGGTCTTGACCAAAACCTGAACCAATATCTTGGCCGAATCAAATTCCTTTTGATCAAAGTCCTCGATCTCAGGCAGAAACTCCGCTTCGGACACAGTTCACCCCACGAGACGTAATCCTTTATTCTTATATTCTTATCGACGTGCCGGAGGCAAACATTACTTTTGGGCAACCAGAGCGGTCGGAGGAAATGGGGAGGAGGTATGTTGGACTTCCGGACTACGAAGCTTCAGATTTGTCACAATCACATTATCCGAAAACAGCCCGAGTTTGTGGGACGATGTGGGATCAGGCTTTTCAGAATTCACACCTTTTTTCTCGAGACGGCGATCTGGACCTGCAAGAATCTGTCAAATATGATCCAGCATTTCGTCTGCGATCTGTTCTGTTCTTTCCAAATCCTCTTGTGGAACCCAGATGGTCACCTCCACTGGAGAGGTGGTGCTATAACTTCCTAAAGTTATGGCTATATCATCCCCCTTGATAATGGAGGGTATCCCTTCCTTCTCCAAAGCCCCCTGAAGCATCTCCGCATAGAGTCTGGAGGGCAGGCTCCTGAAGGGAACATATTTTATTTCCTCGAAGGTTTCCTTCTCCAATTTATCAACCAGCTTAGCTCCACAATCCGGGCACTGCTTGATGTCATCTTTGTATTCATATTTGCAGTTAGGACAATAAGGCATGAAATCTCCTTCTTTTATTCTTCCGCAAGAATGAAATCCTGGCGCCCCGCCAAAGGGGGGGGGCTCACGGTTGTCATGCTGAGCGAAGCGAAGCATCTAATCTTAGATTCTTCGTCCTTCGGGCTCGGAATGACCCAGCGCGTATGCCAATCTTTATGCCTTGGCAAACCCTGAAGGTTTGCCTACGTGAACACTGATAGCTTTGGCTACGAATCCTCCTGCTCGTTTTAATCTTTTTTCCGCACTCCTTTTATCCACATTGGCTAAGATCATCACCAAAGCGATCTTGACCTTTCCATCTGCTCCATCAAGATATCGCTCAGCTTTCTTATAATCCACGCCGGTCGCCATCATTATGATACGTTTCGATCTCTCCACTAATTTTTCGCTTCTGGCTTGCAGGTCCACCATCAGATTCTGGTAAACCTTTCCCCGTTTGATCATGGCTGTGGTGGTAAGCATGTTCAGGATCATCTTCTGAGCGGTTCCGGCCTTCATCCGGGTGGACCCGGCAATCACCTCCGGACCCAGCATCGGAGAAATGGCCACGTCCACCTGGGTCTTCAACTTGGATGTGGGACTGCAGAAAATGAAAATGGTTTTGGCGCCGACTTTCCTTGCCCTTTTCAAAGCTCCCAACACATACGGAGTTCGTCTGGAAGCGGCTATTCCCACCACCACGTCTTTTTTGGTTATTCTGTTCTTCAACAAATCCTTCCCACCAGCCTCGAAGTCGTCCTCCACCCCTTCTTTGGATCTGACCAGGGTTCTTCTTCCCCCTGATATTATGCCTTTGATCATTCCTGGAGGGGTACCGAAGGTGGGAGGACATTCCGCCGCATCCAGGACCCCCAGTCTCCCGCTGGTGCCCGCGCCTACATATAATAATCGTCCCTTGTTCTTGAAGGCGCTAACAATTAGATCCACTGCTCTCGCGATGTTTGGAATCTCTTTTTCTACCGCCAGCGCAATCTTCTTATCTTCCTTGCTGATTGATTTTAGAATCTGGAGGGTGGACTTGGTGTCAATATCAAAGGTGTCGGGATTCCGTTCTTCGGTCACTAAATCTCTGATTTCGTTGAAAACTCTCTTAGTCAAAAACTGCTTCCTCTGTTACTGCACCACAGCTTCTAGCGAATCTAAGGGAGCCACAACGCCGACACCAATGGTGCCATACGCTCCCGTGAGATCATTCTCGGGAAGACCGGCTGGCAGATAGAACCCCATCCCAGGATACCGTAAGAAGCTCGTATAGTAAGATACCAAATTCATCAGATAGGTGCCCTGAGTGAAAACATCTCCAGGGTAAAAGGCATCGCGAAGCACGCCTTTGTGTGGGATTTCGTCGGCGAGAATTCTATCTGTATAACCATTGCTGCCATCTGGTCTGACAACGCTGATGAAATAACCCGACGCGTTAGCGGACGCATTGAAACTAACCACAACATTGTCAGCTAGGGCTGCCGTAACCTGCCTATGGTTTATCGAGGTTATTCTGAAGTATCCCGGAATCAATGCGTCAAAGCGCAAGCTAAAATCATCTTCTGCACTTGATACTGTGATAGTGACCGCATCTTCGAAGCCAAAAAGATAAGAGGCTTCTTTGGCATAGACTCCTTGCCCCCTGCTTTCCAAGGTGTCCGTGCCCACCCTTATCAGTGCACTGTCGAATGCTACCGAATCTCTCAAAATGGTGAAATAGGCTATGTCCTTGCCAATGCTCAAATCCTTAACCACCACTCCGTTGATGGTGAATTCATATTCAGGTTCGGTTGTGCGCGTGGTTCTTTTCCCGCCGCAGTAGAAAAACATCACCATAGGAAAAAGCAAAAGAAAAACCAGGCTCCTTTTCATAAACACGTTTTTTCTCATCTCAAGCCCCCTTTAAACTCTCGATTCCAAAGAATGGGTAGTGGCAGAGCTTGCTCTGCGTTTTAAACAATAGTATAGGCATGTATTCTACTCCAAATGCATTTTCATTTTTCCAACCGCCTCATTCAGTCTGTCGTTATCTACAATCAGCGAGAATCTCAGATAGCCTTCTCCTTGAGAACCCAGGCCCACACCGGGAGTGGTTACGATTCCCGTTTTATCAATCAACAATCTTGCCATGGTTTTGGAATCATATTCATACGGTATCTTTGCCCAGACGAATATACCACCTTTGGGGCTCTCAAGCTCCCATCCTAATTCTCGCAACCCATTCACCAAAATGTCTCTTCTTTCCTGATAGGTTTGGCGGACTTCTCCGATCGCCTCATCCGGAAGCGAAAGCGCAGCCATGGCCGCTTTTTGAAGAACGTGAAACGCTCCCGAATTGACGGTCACCTCCACATTTCTCAACACCTTTATAAGCTCTCTGCCGCCCACCACAAAGCCCAGTCTCCATCCGGTCATGCCGTAAGTCTTGGAGAACGAGTGAAATTCCAGGGTTCTCTCCCTTGCTCCCGGGACCTGCAGCATGCTTACTGCCCTGTTTCCATCGAAGGTTATCTCCGAATAAGCCATATCATGGCATATCACCAGCTCGTTTTCTTCTGCAAAATCGACAGCTTTCTCAAAAAACCCCTCATCTGCCAAAGCTCCGGTAGGGTTATTGGGATAGTTCAAAAACAGGAGTTTGGCCTTAGACAGATCCTCTCTCTGCAGTTCTTCGAAATCCGGTCGCCAGGAGTTTCTCCTCAAAAGGGGCATGTCAAGAACCTTCCCGCCAGCTAAGATCACGCTTCTTCTGTATGGTGGATAAGCGGGATTGGGTATCAGAACCTCATCCCCTCTATCTATGAAAGCAAGATTCACATGGCTCAAGCCCTCTTTGGAGCCGATCAATATCAGAATTTCTGATTCCGGATCCACACTGACTCCGAATCTTCTTCCAAACCACAAGCCTATTGCTTTCTTCAATTCCGGCAGTCCCTCATAGATGGGGTGCCTGTGGTTTTCTAAGTCGTCCGCCTCCTTTTTTAGGGCCTCGATGATTCTTGGGTGAGGGGGCAGGTCTGGATTACCCCCTCCCAGGTCTATCACGTCCTTTCCCGAGAGGATAGCTTCCTCTTTGGCTTTCGCTACTTCAAAGAAAACGTATTCCTCCAGGTTCTTCAACCGGGAGGAGATTTTGTCATCTATGTTAAAGCTCTTCCTCATCATTCTTAATCGGCAAAGGTTTTCAGCCAATTGAATAATAAATTCGAGAATCGGGCTTGTCAACAGGAAATCGATCTGTTGGCTGGAAGGTTAGATGGTTGGCAAGTTAGCAGGTTAGAACAAAAAAATTCGGATTTTGCGGATTTTTTCCTTGACAACTGCACACATGTGCAGTATGTTTGAGTTAGAAGGTTAAAAAGTTGAAAAGTCAACAAGTGAAAAGCCCTGAGCGAAACCGATGGGCCAGGCGCCAAAAATGCGGATAAAGAGATTTGAGGTTCGACAAGCTCACCACCCTGAGCAAAGTCGAAGGGAGGACATAAACGCTTGGCAGGAGGCACGAAAGCTCACGAATATGATTTACGACGCAACGAAACACACAAACTTTGCCAAAGATTTCGGGCTAAGGGATCAGATTAGGAGAGCCACCACGTCTATAATGTCTAACATAGCCGAAGGGTACGAAAGTCAAAGCAAAGAAGATTTCATAAGATTTCTCTATTATGTAAAAAGATCGGCAGGAGAGGTCAGGTCTCAACTCTGTGTAGCACGCGATCAGAAGTACCTCGAGGCCAGGGAATACGAAACTTTGCTCAATCACGCCGAGATTTGTGTAAAGATGATAAGTAAGTTCATATCCTATTTGAAGAAGAGTTAGAATGTTGACAGGTTAAAAAGTAAGAAGGTTTAAAGGCCGAGTTTTAAGCCTGTGAATCTGCCAACCTTAAAACTTTCGAACCTGCAAACCTTCTAACCTGCCAACCTTCAAACCGGAGGAACCATGGCCAAGGAATTGACCAAAAGACAAAGGGATGTTTTGGATTTCATCGCCGAGATGATCCAAAAGAAGGGATTTCCTCCCACCATCAGGGAGGTCGGGAACAAATTCAAGATCAGCTCCACCAATGGGGTCAGAGCGATTCTATCCGCTTTGACGCAAAAAGGCTATATAAGGCGCAAACCGCTGCTCTCACGCGGAATCGAGCTCTTAACTCAAGGTACGGTTTCGTTCCTAACTGTTCCTTTGTTGGGAAGAATAGCGGCCGGATTGCCCATTCTGGCAGTGGAAAACATCGAAGGCAGCATTGCTGTAGACAGATCCTTTCTCCCCGGAGGGGATATCTTCTCTTTGCAGGTCATCGGCGACAGCATGAAAGACTCAGGCATCTTCAACGGAGACTATGTTCTGGCAAAAATGCAGCCCACCGCAGACAAGGGAGACGTTGTGGTGGCGGTCATCGGCGAGGAGGCGACCGTTAAAAAATATTTTCCAGAGAAGAACAGAATAAGACTCCAGCCGGCTAACCCGGTCTTCCAACCCATCATCGTGGACAGGAAAA
>Ga0315539_1001842_pt1 | contig 15435 bp, 11 predicted proteins | sample SalMarSW160150MG_FD_203097 | JGI IMG/M metagenome (GOLD analysis project Ga0315539, IMG submission 203097) | Salt marsh sediment microbial communities from the Plum Island Ecosystem LTER, Massachusetts, United States - Salt Marsh Sediment SW1601-150 ... | reverse complement strand
TAGCGTCCCGCCACCCCGCTCTGACTCTTGCCCACCCTCAAAACCGCCATCTGCTCCGCCCCACCAACAACACACCCCTATTCAGTCTCCGCCAACGCCGCTACTCATTGACTTTCCGAGAAATCTCAAATGGGTAACGAGACAACGAACAATGAGTCAACGAGGCACTCGTTTACTGATTGCCTCATTAACTTGTTGACCCATTGCCTTGTTACCTTATTGACCTATGAAGCGAGGGTGGCCCAAACGCCCCCCTCTGGTCTCTCTTGATATATCAAGAACTCGACAGCGAGGTTCGTTTTCAATTGGACTACGATGAGTATAACAGAAGAAAAGGAGAAAGTCAAAAAAGTCACCGACAATCTATGCTCTGGCGCGGTCCAACATCAAACATTTTCTCCTTTTCCAGACAACTCGCCGAAAAGCTGTAGATAGTCCCTCAAGTGACGGGTGGTCAGGAAATTCTCCCGCACGTGTTCTCGCGCCCTCTCCCCCATGCGCCGGGACTCGTTTGGGTGCTGCAGGAGATAAAGAGCCTTCGCGCCGCACGCCTCCACGCCGTCCACCAGGAAGCCCGTCTCGCCATCAATGACCTGCAGCGGAATGCCACCCACGTTGCCTCCCACCACTGGCTTGCCCTTCCACAAGGCCTCGGTGACCACCAGGCCAAACCCCTCCCGCGTAGACTTTTGGACGACGACGTCGCTAACCGTCTGGAAGGCTCCCACCTCCAGCGCGCCGACGCCATGGAAGTTGTGCAGGATGTGGATGTCGAAATCCTCGCCGGCATGGCGGATCGTCTTGTCCAGGTAGTACCACCCCTCAGGGTCGTCCGAGGCCATCGAGCCGACCAGAGCCAACTGCGCATCGGGCACTTCGTTCTTGACCATCCTGTAGGCGTCAATCACCCCCAGAGGGTCCTTCCAGGGATCGAAGCGGCTGACCTGGGTGATCAGCGGCCGCTGGACATCAATACCGAAGCCGGCCACGATCTGGCGAGCGTCGTCCAATGGCAGGGGAACATTCTTGGACGACAGGGGATCAATCGTCGGGGTGATGAGGGCCAGGTGGTCGAATTCCACGCCAGGGCCAACGTATTGCTCCAGGGTGAAGATAGCCGCTTCATGCGCACTGATGTAGGGGGCGATGAACTCCCAGTAGGCCATGTTGGGATGCGAAGTATCAATGTGGCAGCGCCAGACCCAATGCCCCTCATCTGGCCCGCCGTGATAGTGCAGTATCCCGGCTGGCTGAGGGTCGTGCATGACAACGTAGTCGTACTGGCCTTCGAACCTCTCGGCGTTCAGCCGATTATATCGCTGCCAGATGGCTTTCATCTCCTCGGTCAGCGGAATATCCATCCCTTGTAGCCCGTTATGGAAGGCCTTGGTGACATTGAAGAACTCATCGCTCCCCTCAATCACCTGCCATTCAGCATCCAGGCCGACATCGCGCATCAGGGGGATGAGAGTGTAGAGCATCTCGGCCACCCCGCCCCCGAAGGCCGTGGCGTTGACGTGCACCACTCGCGCCCCGTGCAAGCTCTCGGCCAGTTCACGGATCTCGGCGATGACCTCAGCGCCCACTATGGGCCGGTAGTCCTCCAGGGATTTGCTTGCTACCTCGACTTTTTGTAACATTATGTCCTCCTCCTTTGGATGTTGGAAGTTAGAAGTTGGATGTTTGCCTACCTGCCCATTTGCTCATCAGCACCTCCTGCCGGGGATAGGGCATCTCGATCCCCTCCCGTTCGAAGGACTCCTTGATGTGGCGGCGTAGCTCCCGGGCCACATCCCACTGCTTGCCCGGCTTGGTCTTAACCATGACCCGCACCGTCACCGCCCAATCGCCCAGGGCCTCCACTCCGGTGACCATCGGCTCTTCCAAGACCAGGGGCGCGAACCCCTCGTCCTGGTAGAGTTCCTGGCCGATTTTCTCCAGAGCGGTCACCACCCTCCCGATGTCCTCCTCGTAGGCCAAGCCCAGATCCACTATGGCCCGTGACCAATTCTTGGTGCGGTTGGAAACGATGCGCATCTCGCCGTTGGGGATGACGTGCAGCGTCCCCTCCAGGTCTCGCAGGAAAGTGGCCCGCAGGGTCATCTTCTCCACGCCCCCGCCGATGTTCCCCACCTGGATGGCGTCGCCCACGGCAAACTGATCCTCCAGCAGAATGAAGAACCCACCGATAATGTCCCTGATCAGAGTTTGAGCGCCCAACCCCACGGCCACGCCAACGACACTGGCGCCGGCAATGAGGGGGGCGATGTCCAGGCCCAGTTCACGCAGGATCATCAGCCCGGCGATGGTCACTATTATTACCAGAGTCGTGCTGTGAATCACCCTGGCCATGGTCCTGGCCCGCTGCGCCTGCTCGTCAGTGGGGGCTGCCCCAGCAATCAAACTTTCGAGGCGAGTCGCCAAGACCCGCACAGAACGGCAACCGACTATGCTGCCAAGCACAATAATGGCGACGCGAAGCCCGCTTGTCAAAAGCCAATCCTGTATCATTGGCCAGGCGTTCTCTCCCAGCGGCATTTCTCTATCTCCTAGTGGGAACTTCCTCAGCAGGTCACGTGGAACAGCCCGATGACCTTGCCCTTGGCCTTGTTCCAGAGGCGGATGGCGTCGGGCGTGGCTGCCAGTTTCGTCTGGCAGTTGTGCTTCTCCAAGTATGCCTGGGCCTCTTCCGAAAGGCGCACCAAGTCATACTGCCCCGTCCCAACAATGAGCAGCTCCGCCCCCTCTTCGTACACGTGCCTGGCCTCGTCCAACGAAATAGTATGAGAGGTGCCGTAGATTCTCTTGGACAGCTTCTTCTTGCGCTTCTCGACTGAGCCGTCCAGCCTCAGGATGACGTCGTTTTCGATCTCTCGACCGTCAATAGTGATCGAGCCAAAGCTCGCGGCTTCGATTTTCGGTTGCAAGTTTTATGTCACCTTTCCATCAAGTTGCGAGCTGCCTCCAGCAGGGACGCGCTGACGGTTGCGATGTCCCCTGTCCCATCCACTTTCACCAGCAGACCCGCCTGGCGATAGTAGTCAATGAGGGGTGCAGTCTGCTGGTGATAGACCCTGAGGCGAGCTCGCACCGTCTCTGGCTTGTCGTCGTCCCGCTGATACAGCTTCCCACCGCAGACGTCGCACACCCCTCCTTTGGCGGGCGGTTTAAAGATGGTGTGATAAGGCGTCTGGCACTGGCGACAGATCCAGCGGCTCGACAGCCGGCGCACCAGTTCCCCGTCGGGGACAGCGATGTAGAGCACGCCGTCCAACCTCCGGCCCATGTCAGCGAGCATCTTGTCCAGGCCCTGGGCCTGAGCCTGGGTACGGGGGAAGCCATCGAGGATGGCGCCCCGGTCGCAATCGGGTCGCTGCAGCCGATCCTGCACCATGGCGATGGTCACATCGTCGGGCACCAGTTGACCCCTGTCCATGTATTCCTGGGCCAGCAAACCGAGCTCCGTCTCGTTCCTCAGGTTCTCGCGGAACAAGTCACCGCTGGCCACGTGGGGCAGATGCAGTTCTTCTTCCAATCGCTCCGCCTGGGTGCCTTTGCCGGCACCTGGTGAGCCAAGTAAGACGAGATACATGCGATCCTCCTGGTTGTGCTGAATACACGTGAACAACGATGTCAATAGTGCAGCCCAGGATCATGGCCCGCCCCACGGCCACCCGCTGGCGCTGACCGCCAGAGAGTTGCCTCGGTTCGCGTTCCATACATCGCGTTCCATACATAAATGAAAGGACAGGGGGCCGTCCACTGGCCCCCAACCCTCACTTCTCTTGTGCCTGGCTCCTACCGGATCGCCAGTTCTGTCTGCTTATCGAAGACCTGCATACGATTCATATTGAAAGCCACGGCTATGGTGTTGCCCACCCGTGCCTTTGTGCGCGGGTCGAAAATACCCTGGAACTGAATGCCCTCCGACATCAGATGGACGACGACCTCTCTGCCGAGCAGCTCGGTCACGTCCACCCTGGCCTCCACCAGCGACTTGCTGATGCCAGCCGGGCAGTACTCGGCGTCGTGAGTGTCCTCAGGACGGATACCCAAGATGACATCCTGGCCCAGGTGCTGACGGTAGACCTTCGCCTTGTCCTCAGGAGCATCCAGGATGAAGTCCTGGCAATCCGCGGCCACCTTTCCGTCCCGCTCCACTAGCTTGGCGTCCATGAAGTTCATGGCGGGGCTGCCAATGAAACCAGCGACGAAGAGGTTGTCCGGATAATCATAGAGATTCTGCGGCGAGTCTATTTGCTGCTTGACGCCGTCCTTAATCACCATGATACGGGTGCCCATGGTCATGGCCTCGACCTGGTCGTGGGTCACGTAGATGAAGGTCGTCTCCAGCCGCTGATGGAGCTTGCTGATCTCAGCGCGGGCCTGCACGCGCAATTTGGCGTCCAGGTTGGAGAGAGGCTCGTCCATCAGGAACACGTTCGGCTCCCGCACGATGGCGCGGCCGATGGCCACCCGCTGCCGCTGACCGCCGGAGAGTTGCCCAGGCTTGCGAGCCAGCAGGCTCCCGATGCCCAGAATCTCGCTCGCCTCGCGCACGCGCTTATCAATCTCACTCTTAGGGGTCTTGCGCTGTCTGAGGCCAAAAGCCATATTCTCGTAGACCGACAGGTGGGGATACAGCGCGTAGGACTGGAAGACCATGGCGATGTCCCGATCCTTGGGCTTCACGTCGTTGATCAACCGGTCGCCAATGTAGATGTTCCCCTCGGTGATCGCCTCCAGGCCAGCCAGCAATCGGAGGGCAGTGGACTTGCCGCAGCCCGAAGGCCCGACGTAGACCACGAACTCCTTGTCCGCGATGTCTATGCTAAGATCATTGACTCCTATGACATTGCCCCACCGCTTGGTTACGTGCTCATACTTTATGCTTGCCATTTGGCTGTGCTCCTTTCAATTTGGTTTGGCACCGCCGTAAACAGGCTTCGTCGTGAGCTCAGCCGAACGGCGGTGTTGGGATTGACCTATCCCTTGACCGCCCCAGCCAACATGCCGCGCACGAAGAAGCGTTGCAAGCTGAAGAACACGATCATGGGCAAGGCCATCGAGATGAACGCCGCAGCCGTCAACAAGTGCCAGCCTGCACCCAACGAGCTTACCATGTTGCTGATCTGGTAAGTCAGCACGGGTGTCTGCCCTCCCAGGAAGACCAGGGCCACCAGCAGGTCGTTCCAGATCCACAGGAACTGGAAGATAGCCAACGAGGCGATGGCCGGCACCGACAGCGGCAGCGCCAGCTTGTAGAAGGCCGTCCAGTGCGACATACCATCGAGATAGGCCGACTCGAAAAGCTCTCTAGGCAATGAGCCGATGAAGTTTCGCATCAGGTAGATGGCGTAGGGCAGGCCGAAGCCAGTGTGGAACAGCCAGATACCCAGGAACGTGCCATTCAATCCCAACTGGGCGTACACGCGCGAGATGGGAATCAGCGTCATCTGGAGCGGCACGATCTGCAGGCCGACCAGCAAGGCAAACAGAAACATGCGGCCGCGGAAGTGGAGCCAGGAGAAGGCATAGGCGGCGAAGGAGGCGATGAGAATGGGCAAGATGACGCATGGGATAGCAACCAGCAGGCTGTTGAGGAATGCCCGCCCCATCCCTCTGGGGTTCATTACATCGCTGGCGTTGCAATTCAGGTCCAGCGCTTGCTCGCCCGTGGCGCAGTCTTCCGTATAGCTGGCCGTACCTCGATAGCCCATCAGGGCATCAATGTAGTTGCTCAGAGTAAAGCGGGGGCGTGCCGAGATCCCGGAAATGCGTTTGAGGTAATCCGCGATGTCGGCCGCTTGCTGCGGTTCCGGCATCGGGGCGTCTGGCAGGTGAGGCTGTCCCTCGATGTCCTCCTTGAGCATGGCCAGCAACTTGATAGAGCGCGGGTATTGGTCTATCAACTCTGGATCGGTGAGATCGGCAGTGGCAATGGCTTTGCCATCCGAGCCATGACAGGAAGCGCAGGTCTGCGAGTAATCCTCAGATCCTTTGGGCGCCGAAAGGGCCGTCCACCAGCCGCTGTCGTTGATGTCCTGAAAAGGTCGCAACGAGGTGACCAGCAGGCCGATGGTAGGTATCAGCCAGATCGCACAGAGCCCCAGGAGCACAACGTGGGTGGGAAGACCTCCCAATATCCTTTTGATGCGATCAGTAGTCATCGTATGGCCTCCTGTTCCCGGAAACGACGAACATTCCAGATCATAAATGGAATGGTGAGCAGGATCAGAATCACGGCAATAGCGGCCGACCGTCCGCTCTGATGTCTGACATACATTTCGCCGTACATGCGGTTAGCGATAACTTCCGTGCCATAGTTGCCGCCGGTCATCACGTAGACGATGTCGAATATCTTGAGCACGTTGATGACCATGGTGGTGATTACTACGGCAATGGTAGGCTTAATTATCGGCACCATGATCTTCCAGAACACTGACCACTCGGTGGCCCCGTCTACGCGGGCCGCTTCGAGGATCTCCGTCGGCACGCCTTTCAGAGCTGCCGAGAGGACGGTCATGCAAAAGCCGGTCCACATCCAGACGCCCACCAGGATCAGGGCGTAGTTGTTGACGGCCGGCTCGCTTAGCCAGGACACGGGATCTCCACCCAGCGCGGTAACGATGCCGTTCAGCAGGCCAATCTGTACCTGGCCGGTGCCGTAGGCGTAGACGAACTTCCAGATGATGCCGGCGCCTACGAACGAAATGGCCATTGGCATGAAGATAATCGCTTTGGCCAACGCCTCATATCTCACCCGGTCGGCCAGGACGGCGATCAGTAAACCCATGCCGACCGTGCCGCCCACCATCAGAATCGCCCACAGCAGGTTGTTTCGGAAAGCGTTTAGCATGATCGGGGTGGTCAAAGCGTAGCGAAAGTTTTCAAAAATACCCCAACACGGTTCTCCGGCCACACAGGCGGTGGCTGCGGATTGGGTTGCGTCCGCGTTCTTGAAGCTCAAGAGAAAAGTATTGATCCCTGGGTACACGATGAACGCGGTCATAATCAGCAAGGCCGGAGCAACGTACAACCACGGGGCGATCTTGCCCTGCTTCATGATTTCTGGAATCTGGACATCACTCATTGACAACCTCCTTTTCTCTAACCTTGGTCCGAGGCGTTGGCGAGACGACGATTCGTCTCTTCGATTGATTAAAATAGGGGGCGATTCCCGGTGGGGAATCGCCCCTTTTGAACGTGAGTGTCTCTACTTCAAGGCTTCCGCTTGCACCTTGGCCGCTTCAGCCAGGGCAGTGTCCAGATCAGTGGCGTCGTTGACGTAGTCCACGATGGCCTTCCACTCGGCACTACCAAAGCCGCCAGGTATGGTGTCCCCGATGTCAGGCGTGAAGCCCTGGGCCGTAGCCAGAATCTCGCCCTTCTTGGCCAGACTCGCGTCGGCGTACATCCCCCTCGCCTTCTTGTTGGGCGATAGGTCGAAGCCTACCTCAGCCCACTTCTTGGCCCCAGCCTCGCTGGTCAGATAGGCCACTACTGCCTTCGCCGCAGGTGAGGCGTTGAACACCATCATCAGGTCGGTGCCCCCTTGCAGACCCTTGGCCCCAGGCACGCCGAAGAAGTCGTAGTCTACACCGTACTCCAGATCGGGATACTGCTCCTTGACCGCACCCCCAGCAAAGCCGGACTGCTTTACCATCATCGCCTCCGGCGGATCGGCGAACACCTTGTAGATGGCATCCAGGAACCCGATGGATAAGGTCCCCTCGGCCCCACCTACTGTGTACTTGGGATCCTTGGCCCACTTGCCGTAGGTCTCGTAGGCCTGCTTCACCCCGGCGTCATCGTAAGGCACCTCGCCAGCTATCAGGTCCATCACGTACTCAGGCCCTTGCTGCACCAGCATGATGTCCTGGATGAAGTCGGAACCTGTCCAACCTGTGGCATCCCCGGATTCCATGCCCATCGACCACGGCACGTTCCCGTCCGCCACCATCTGCTCCACCAGGGCGTCCAGCTCAGCCCAGGTCCCAGGCACTTCGTAGCCGTAGGCCTCAAACACCACCGGACTGTACCAGATGATGCTCTTGATGTCCGCCTTCACCATCAAGCCCACCCACTTGCCACCTCGCGTGCCCATGTCCTTCCAGAAACCAGCGTAGTTGTCCGCATTCCCTCCAGCCTGGTCTATGGCCACCAACTGATCCTGGTACAGATCCATCGCCGAACTGGTCCAGAAAGCAATGTCCGGCGGCGTCCCCGCCTCCACCCGCGTGTCCAACAAAGCATGGTCACGAGTGGACTCAGGCGCCAGCACGATGCCACACTCGTCCACTAACGGCTTCAGAATCTTGTTCAGATTCTCTTCCTCCGTCCCCGACCACTGATACAGCATCGTCACCTTGTCCCCAGACACCGCCCCCATGCAGTCTATCGCAGCAGGGGCCGGCGCAGGGCCTAGTGCCTCTTTCTGCACCTTGGCCGCTTCAGCCAGGGCAGTGTCCAGATCAGTGGCATCGTTGACGTAGTCCACGATGGCCTTCCACTCGGCACTACCAAAGCCGCCAGGTATGGTGTCCCCGATGTCAGGCGTGAAGCCCTGGGCCGTAGCCAGAATCTCGCCCTTCTTGGCCAGACTCGCGTCGGCGTACATCCCCCTCGCCTTCTTGTTGGGCGATAGGTCGAAGCCTACCTCAGCCCACTTCTTGGCCCCAGCCTCGCTGGTCAGATAGGCCACTACTGCCTTCGCCGCAGGTGAGGCGTTGAACACCATCATCAGGTCGGTGCCCCCTTGCAGACCCTTGGCCCCAGGCACGCCGAAGAAGTCGTAGTCTACACCGTACTCCAGATCGGGATACTGCTCCTTGACCGCACCCCCAGCAAAGCCGGACTGCTTTACCATCATCGCCTCCGGCGGATCGGCGAACACCTTGTAGATGGCATCCAGGAACCCGATGGATAAGGTCCCCTCGGCCCCACCTACTGTGTACTTGGGATCCTTGGCCCACTTGCCGTAGGTCTCGTAGGCCTGCTTCACCCCGGCGTCATCGTAAGGCACCTCGCCAGCTATCAGGTCCATCACGTACTCAGGCCCTTGCTGCACCAGCATGATGTCCTGGATGAAGTCGGAACCTGTCCAACCTGTGGCATCCCCGGATTCCATGCCCATCGACCACGGCACGTTCCCGTCCGCCACCATCTGCTCCACCAGGGCGTCCAGCTCAGCCCAGGTCCCAGGCACTTCGTAGCCGTAGGCCTCAAACACCACCGGACTGTACCAGATGATGCTCTTGATGTCCGCCTTCACCATCAAGCCCACCCACTTGCCACCTCGCGTGCCCATGTCCTTCCAGAAACCAGCGTAGTTGTCCGCATTCCCTCCAGCCTGGTCTATGGCCACCAACTGATCCTGGTACAGATCCATCGCCGAACTGGTCCAGAAAGCAATGTCCGGCGGCGTCCCCGCCTCCACCCGCGTGTCCAACAAAGCATGGTCACGAGTGGACTCAGGCGCCAGCACGATGCCACACTCGTCCACTAACGGCTTCAGAATCTTGTTCAGATTCTCTTCCTCCGTCCCCGACCACTGATACAGCATCGTCACCTTGTCCCCAGACACCGCCCCCATGCAGTCTATCGCAGCCTCTGGAGCTTTGGTCGGCTCGGCCGGTTTGGGTGTCGGCGTCGGCTCGGCCGGTTTGGGCGTCGGTGTCGGTGGAACGGGTGTCGGTGTGGGCTTGGGCGCACAGGACGCCAGCACCAAACCGACGACCAAAGCAATCGCTAATACTGTGATTAGCCTTTTCATTGTCTATCTCCTCCTAAAGAAATATTGGGGCCAACGAGTCACCAACGAATCGTTAGCCCGGAAAAACCGATATGCAGGTTCGATACCCATCACCTCCTTCTCAATAAATCGCTGGCCCTACGGGCAGGGGCTCGCCTGAGCCCCGCACGATTGACGCACGACGAGTTCGGTCTGCAAGAGTATCTCTTGTTCCTCGACCGGCCCGCCGCCGATTAACTGGATCAACAGCGTCGCGGCCCAATAGCCCAGGTCGTAGGCTGGCAATTGCACCGTTGTCAGCGGTGGGTCCACATAGTGCGCCAACTGCACGTCGTCGAAGCCCACCAGCGCAACATCGTCGGGGATGGTCAGCCCGCGCTGTTTGATCGCCACCAACGCGCCAAAGGCCACCAGGTCACTGGCGACGAAGACAGCGGTAGGAGGTTCGGACAGATCAAGCAACTGATTCATCGCCACGCGGCCGCTCTCCTCGCGGAAGTCTCCGTAGCACACCAGTTCTTCGTCGAAGGGGACGCCGGCCTCCTCCAGCGCCTGGCGGTAACCGGCCAGCCGATCACGGGCGGCGGTATAGGCCAGTGGGGCGTTGGTGATCATCCCTACCCGCCGATGCCCCAGGCCGAGCAGGTGATTCGCCGCCCGTTTCGCCGCTCCGACATTGTCCACATCCACAAAAGGAATGCCTGAGCCGGGCAACTGCCCCAGGAGCACCACCGGGAAGCTCTCGGCCCCCAGGCGCAGGAGCTGCTGGTCATCCAAGCGGGGGCCGGAGAAGATGATGCCGTCGGTGTGCTTTTCACGCACCAGGCCGATGTAGGCTTCGGGTGCGGTCACGTCTTCCACAGAGTGCAGCAATACGCGAAAGCCACTCTGTTGGATGGCATCCCCCACGCCATGCAGCACCTCGGGCAGGAAGGCGTCGGCGAAAACGCGGTCGGGGCTCTGGCAGAGGACGAAGCCGATAGTGTGGGTGCGGCCGCTGGCGAGAGTGCGGGCAGCCGCATCGGGGTAGTAATTCAAGCGGTGAGCTACTTCGAGGATACGCTGACGGGTCTCTGGACTGATTCGCGTGCCGGGGACATCGTTGAGCACGAGGGAAACGGTCGTGCGGGATACGCCGACCTCTTCGGCGATCTGACGCTGAGTGGGACGGGAACGGTGCACAGATTACCCCCTCTCGCACTGATAACTCGGTTTAGTAACACGGGTCAGTAACACGTATTATTATAACTCAAAAAAGGGAGTTTGTCAATAGGGGGCGGGGCACAAGAAGTAAATTTTAAGGTTGAGGGACTGTTGCCTGACAGTAGATAGCCAGAGTGTCGACTCTAGACTTCGGAGGTTTGCTGGTGGCATCGCGCCTGCAAACCCCCGAAGTCTGGATCGCCCTCTTAAGCTGACACTTATGGCAGCCTGTCTAGCGAATGGCCTTCTCTGTCTGGGGGTCGAAGGTGTGCATGTTATCCATGTTCACCACAATCTCGATCGTATCCTCTATCCTGACGCCGGTCCGAGGGTCAAACCGAGCTACGAAGCTTTTCTCCCCTAGCAAGAAATGCACCAGAACCTCATTACCCATCAGCTCCGTCACATCCACCTGGGCCTTGATCTTACCTGCCGTGATGTCGGGGGGAGTGAACTGGGGGTCATGGAGGTCATCGGGCCTTATGCCGAAGACAACCCTCTTGCCTTTGTAAGGAAGGAGCTTTTGCAATTTCTCCTGGGGAACTTTCAGGCGGAAAGTACCACCATCCACGTAAAGGTCCCCCTCCTCGCCCACCAGGGTGACATCGAAGAAGTTCATGGCTGGGCTGCCGATGAACCCGGCCACGAAGAGGTTGGCGGGGTAGCCATAGAGGTTCTGAGGGGTATCCACCTGCTGCAGGATGCCGTCCTTCAACACTACAACCCTCGTCCCCATGGTCATAGCCTCCACCTGGTCGTGGGTCACGTAGATGAAGGTCGTCTCAAGCCGATGGTGGAGCTTGGAGATCTCGGCCCTGGCTGCCACCCTCAGCTTGGCATCCAGGTTCGATAACGGCTCGTCCATAAGGAAGACCTTGGGCTCCCTGACGATGGCTCTCCCCACCGCCACCCTCTGCCTCTGGCCGCCAGAGAGCTGCTTGGGCTTGCGATTCAGAAGCTCACCGATCTCAAGGATGCGGGCCGCCTCCTTCACCCTCCTGTTAATCTCGTCCTTGGGGGTCTTCCGCAGCTTCAGCCCGAAGGCCATGTTGTCGTAGACGCTCATGTGAGGGTAGAGGGCGTAGGACTGGAAGACCATAGCGATGTCGCGGTCCTTGGGGGGGATGTCATTGACCAACTGGCCTCCAATGTAGAGGTCGCCCTCGGTGAGATCCTCCAGCCCGGCCAGGAGGCGGAGGGCAGTGGTTTTGCCGCATCCTGAGGGGCCTAAAAGAACCAGGAACTCTTTGTCGGCGACCTCCATGTCCAGATCATTGACGGCCACCACATCGCCAAAACGCTTGGTCACATGCTCATAGGTTACATCTGCCACCGGATTCTCCTTTCTCCTTTTTTGATATAGGTGCGGCCTAAGTTACCGTCTTGAGACTCGGTTCATCTATTAGACGAAGTTTTTTTATTATAACACATTACTAAAAAGAGGGCAAGTAAACATTTCAAGTTTGTCAATCGCGGCTTTTGCTGCTATAATGGTGGGGCTTTATCAAGAGCGGGGGTTCTCAATGGAAGTCATACTTACCCACGAAAACACCGACTTCGACGCCCTGGCCTCGCTATTAGGAGCGTGGAAGCTATACCCAGACGCGATACCGGTTCTGCCCCGGCGGCTTAATCGCAACTTGCGCCATTTCCTGACCCTCTACTGCGACGAGTTGCCCTTCGTGCAGGCCGATGATCTGCCGCCCCGACGCTCTATCGCGCGGGTTATCCTGGTAGACACCCAGTCCCTCACCCAGTTGAAGGGCATGAGCTCACAGACCAAGGTGTTGATCATTGATCACCATGCCCTCGATCGGGAGCTGGCTCCAGGCATGATCTATTCCGGCGAGGAGGTAGGAGCCACCACCACCCTGTTGGTCGAGCAGATCAGCGAAGCCCGCCTGCCCCTCTCGCCCATCGAGGCGACCCTACTACTTCTCGGCATCTACGAGGACACAGGCTCACTTTCCTATCCGACCACTACTCCACGGGATGTGCGCTGCGCCGCCTGGCTGCTGGAGCACGGGGCCAGCCTGGAGGTGGTCAACAAGTTCCTTCACCACCCCCTGTCGGAAGAACAACGCCAGCTCTACGATCAACTGCTGGAGAATAGCCAGATCTATGAATTCGACGGCCAGTCGGTGGTCATCGCCACCGCCAGTGCTGGGGGTTATATCGAGGAGATATCCACCCTGGCCCATAAGCTGCGCGATGTCTTCGAGCCAGAGGCCCTCTTCGTCCTGGTGGAGATGGACGAGCAAATCCAACTGGTGGCTCGGTCGTCCAGCGAGACCATTGACGTGGCCGAGATAGCCGCTCGCTTCGACGGTGGAGGGCACAGCCAGGCTGCCGCCGCCGTGATCCGGGGGCAGGACTTGGCCCAGACTCAGGAAATGCTCCTGGAACTTCTGAGCACTCACGTCAAGCCAGCGGTGACTGTCGGCCAGATCATGTCTCGCGGCGTTCACACCCTTCCGCCCGACACAACGGTAGCCGACGCGGCCGAGATGATGCGCCGCTACGGCCACGAGGGCTTCCCCGTGGTGGAGGAGGGGCAGATCGTGGGCATCCTGACTCGCGGCCAGATGGACAGAGCTACTCAACTCGGCTTCGATAACGCCTCTATCAACCTCTATATGTACAAGGGAGAGGTCAGCGTCCGTCCCGATGACCCGGTGCAGAAGCTACAGGCTGTGATGATGGAACACAGCCTGGGACAGGTGCCCGTGGTCGAGGGAGGCGAGGTCATCGGGATCGTCACCCGCACCGACCTGATCAAGCTCTGGAGCGCTCCTCCCCAACGCCCTCGCAGGGCGGAGATTGCCCAATTGATCGAGGACGCCCTGCCAGCCCCCCTGCTAGAACTGATCCAGCAAGCCAGCCAGACAGCGGCCCAGATGGGCTCTTCCCTCTACGTGGTAGGCGGCTTCGTGCGCGACCTCCTCCTGGGGACACCTACGCTGGATCTGGACTTAGTAGTGGAGGGAAATGCCATAGCTCTGGCAAGGCGCCTGCGGAAGAAGGTTGGAGGGCGAGTGAAGAGCCACGCCCGTTTCGGCACGGCCAAGCTGATCTTGGACGAGCAGGCCTTCCCCATCTCATACCTGGACTTCGTCACCGCCCGCACCGAATTCTACGAGCACCCCACCGCCCTGCCCCAGGTGGAGCGCAGTTCCATCAAGCAGGATTTACACCGCCGCGATTTCACCATCAACACCCTGGCCATCTGCCTCGACCCCGACCGCTACGGTGAGTTGCTGGATTTCTACGGGGGCGAGCAAGACTTGAAGCGGGGATTGATCCGTGTGCTGCACAGCCTCAGCTTCGTGGAAGACCCGACCAGGATGCTCAGGGCGGCCCGCCTGGAGCAGCGCCTGGGCTTTCATCTCGAAGAGCGCACCGAGGAGCTCATCGGCAACGCCTTGGACCTGCTGGATCGCACCACTGGAGAACGCATCCGCCATGAGCTCCACCTGATCCTGGAAGAGGCAGCGCCAGAGGAGGCCCTGTGCCGCCTGGACGAGCTGGGAGTGCTGGCTCAGATACATCCTGGCCTCAAGTGCAATGGCTGGCTTACGGAGAAGTGCCGGCTGCTACGACAAATCCTGGAGACTAAAAGCTGGAAAGTGGAAGCCGGAGAGCGGCTTGCTGTCGAAATTCTCTATCTTGCCCTGTTGACCTATCGCCTGAGCGCGCCGGAGCTAGAAAGTCTCGTCAAGCGGCTCAAGATCGCCGGCGAGGACGCCGCCCTGCTGCGCCAGGTCAACAGGCTGCGCTCTTTGGCCAGCGAGCTGGCCGAGAAATATCAGCCCAGCGACATCTACCGACTGCTGAAGCACTACTCGGAGCCAGCCATCTTCGTTCTGTGGATAGCCACCGATTCGGAGTCGGTGCAGGAACGGTTAGAGCTGCATCATCGGAAGCTGCGTTTCGTCGAGCCTGAGATAGACGGCGATTATCTCAAGGCCCTGGGTCTCCAGCCCAGCCCTCTGTTCGGCCGCATCCTGTCCGCCCTCCGCGACGCTCGCCTTGATGGGGAGGTGAGCAGCCTGGAGGAAGAAAAGACGCTCGTCGAGGAGTTGTTGGCCAATAGTAAGACGAATCGTTTTTGACATCTAGCGAATCATGCTCTACAATTATGGGGGCAATGAGGTAACGAGTAACGAGAGATGAGGAACGAGTGGTGAGTTATCCCCCGTTACTCACCGCCTCGTTTTGAACGAATACCAAGGAGGAAGTTAATGAAGGAATACCAAACCGAGCAACTCAGGAACATCGCCTTTTTGTCTCACGGCAGTGCCGGCAAAACTTCTCTGGCAGAGGCCCTGCTCTTTGACACCGGAGCCATCAACCGTCTGGGCAAGGTGGACGAGGGGACGACGGTCTCCGACTACGACGAAGAGGAGATCCGGCGCCACATCTCGCTCAGCACCTCTGTCGTACCCTGCGAATGGAACGGCTACAAGATCAACGTCCTC
>Ga0315539_1001837_pt1 | contig 15443 bp, 24 predicted proteins | sample SalMarSW160150MG_FD_203097 | JGI IMG/M metagenome (GOLD analysis project Ga0315539, IMG submission 203097) | Salt marsh sediment microbial communities from the Plum Island Ecosystem LTER, Massachusetts, United States - Salt Marsh Sediment SW1601-150 ... | reverse complement strand
GTATTTCTATGGAAAATTATGAAAAATTGTTAAATGAAGCTTACGGCAAAGTAAAGATAATTGAAAGTTCAGGAGAAAGATTTGAAGTGCCGAATGTTGAAGGGCGTTTTGAAGGAAAGAAAACAATTATTACAAATTTTTCTCAGATTGCTTTGCATTTACGACGGACCCCTGAACATTTCCAGAAATTTCTTTTTAAAGAACTTGCAACATCAGGATATCGGGACGGAGAGCGACTTATTTTAAATAATAAAATTTCAAGTGCAAAAATAAACCCAAAAATTGAAGATTATGTTCGGGAATTTGTTCTTTGCAAAGAGTGCAACAAACCAGATACGGAAATTATCAAAGAAGGAAAAATTAATTTTTTGCATTGTCTTGCATGCGGTGCGAAACATCCGATAAGGACAAAAGTGTAGTCAGAAGATTTAAAAATGAAAATTTCTTTAAGGGAATAAGAAATTCAAAGAATTTCAATTAAACAGGAGGCAAAAAAATGTCAGAAGGAAGATGTATGAAGTGTAAAAAACAAGTGGAAATAAAAGACCCACAAAAGACAAAAAGCGCAAAAGGCAAAGAATACATAAGAGGAAAATGTCCTAATTGCGGAACTACTGTTTGCACTTTTAAATTAGATTAAGTAAATATTAGAATGTTTGTTAATGTTATAAAAAATTACAGATATGTTGTTGCTTTAGCAGATAAAGAACTTATTGGAAAAAAGTTTTTTGAAGGAAAAGCACAGTTAGATATTAAAGAAAATTTCTATAAAGGTGAAGAAAAATCCAGAGAAGAAGTTTCGGAAGTTTTGAAAAATATGAAAATTGAAGATGCAACTTTTAATATTGTTGGAGATAAATCAGTTGCGCTCGCTTTAGAAAATCAAATTATTTCTGAGGAAAATATTGGAAAGGTTCAGGGTGTGAAATTCGCAATGGTGTTCATTTGATAAGCACCAATGAAAATCTTTGATTTGCTTTAGTTTTTATGTAAGTTTTATAAACCAACTTTTTCTTTTATTAATATGAAATCTCAAAAGAAAATAAATGAGCAAAGACCTCCAGAACAAAGAGTCATGCGTGCAAAACTTCCGAAAGAAAATCAGATTATTGGAATTCTTGATGAGCGATTGGGCGGGAATAAAATGAAAGTTACTTGTCTTGACGGGAAAACAAGAAATTGCAGAGTTCCTGGAAGATTAAGAAGAAAACTTTGGCTGAGACCCGGAGATGTTGTGATTATAGAGCCATGGGAATTAGATAAAGAAAAAGGTGATGTGATTTTTAAATATCCTCAAAACCAAATTCAATGGTTGAAAAGAAATGGTTATCTTGAAACAGAAACTGAAGAGTTTTAAAAACATTTATTAATTAAATTTTCTTAAATAAAGTATGAAAAGGGGTTTATCGACAATAGTTTCTACATTATTAATTCTATTACTTGTTTTCGTTGCTGTTGGAATACTTTGGGTTGTTGTAAGAAATGTTGTGATGCAGGGAACAGAGCAGGTTTCATTGGGAAAATTCACATTGGATTTGGCAATTGACCAGGTTCAGCTGAATAATGAAACAAATTCTTTTTCAATTAAAATAAAAAGAAATCCCGGAGATGGAGAATTTGTCGGAATCAAGGTGATAGTTTTTGATGAAGATAATTCTGAGATTTTTACAATCAATGGCTCTTTGAAGGAATATGAGAGGAAAAGTTATGAATTTATTTTGGAATTAATTGATGTTGATAATATAAAGAAAATTCAGATTGCTCCTGTATTTAGATTGGAATCAGGAAAAGAAGTTGTTGGTGATGTAAAAGATACATGGGAGAAGTCAGAATCCCCATTGGGAATTGTTGAAACAACAACACCAAATGAAAATAATTCAAATGTTGGATTGGAATGTTCTGTTGATTCTAATTGCACTGGTATTGCTAATTCAGGAAATTATTGTTCCGGAGATACTATTGTAATTGATAATTATAATTATTTTTGCAATTCAGAAAATGAATGTGATTATAATTCAACAACTTCTGTTGTAGAAAATTGTTCAGCGACGGGAAAAATTTGTGATGATGTTACAAGAAGTTGTGTTGAGGCAACTGTTTGTGAAACTCAGGCAGAAGTTTGCATAACAGGAGTTTGCGGAATCCAAACAAATAATTGTGGTGAAGAATTTAATTGTGGAAGTTGTGGTGAAGGAGAAGATGGTGAATTTTTATTTGATGAAATTAATCTATTTAATTATGGTGATATTATTTATGTTAATAGTGAATCTTCAATGCAAAATGCAATTAATGATGCAAATCCCGGAGATGCTATTGTTTTAAGAAATGGAAATTATAATGATTTTCAAATTACTATTGAATCAAATGGAAATGAAGACAATCCTATTATTGTTCGTGCAGAAACTTCAGGAGGGGTAGTTTTCCATGGTTCAACAAGTTTTATTCTCTCTTCAGATTCAGTTATAATTGGAGGATTTATTTTTGAAGATGTTGCAGAAACTATCTTTCAATTTAATGGTGCAACAAATAGCAGAGTTACTCAGAACGCATTTTTTCAATGTGGGACAAAACAACCTTTTGCAAAGAAAGTTGTTCAATTTACTAATGAAGCACAATATAATCGACTTGATTACAATCTCTTTAAATGCATAATTGGTTCGACAGTAGGGATTGAAGTCAGGAGAGGAACTGCAGAACCTAGTGATATTAATCCTGATACTTGTACTCTTTATTCTGGTGTTCCCTCAAATCATATTCCAAATATTTACAATTATAACAATACAATAGACCATAATATGTTTAAAGATATTCCCTCTACAAGTTCAATACCTGATGGTTATATTTATGGAGGTTCTACTTGGAATGATGGAGAAACAATTCAATTAGGTTATGGAGGTACAGGATTGGGGCTTTGCCCAACTTATACTGTTATTACTTATAATATTTTTGATACTGCATGCGGAGATCCGGAGATTATTTCCAGTAAAGCATCGCATGATGTAATTGCCAATAATGTTTTTATGAGAAATCGTCCTGAATCAAATCAGTACAGAGATGCAGATGTTGCTATTAGGGGGGGCATAAAAACTGTTTTGTCAGGAAATTATTTTTTTAATGGCGTTGGGCTTTCTGTTAATGGAGAAAATCATACTATTACAAATAATTATTTTACAGGGCAACATGATTTTGCGACAGTGAGTTTTGCAAGAGGTCTTACTGATGAGATTGGAGGGGTTGCAAGGCATAATCTTATTGCTCACAATACATTTACAGATTTTAATAGAAGGGCTTTTTTAATTGGAAGAGATTGTTCTTCTGGAGACTATCCTCCGACTGATAATACTTATGTTAATAATTTATTTTATACAAACTTAATGGAAACAAAAACTATTGATATTTACTGCACAGGAGACGATGTTGTTGAAGGAAATTTGCTTTCAATTAATAACGGACGTTATGGTGATTGGGATTCTGGTTACATTACTTCCAATCCCCAATTATCCACGCAAACTGTGAATGGTTATTCAATTTATCGTCTTTCTTCTGGAAGCCCTCCTGTTAATGCCGGAATTAATGCCGGTGTTTTCGAGGATATTTTTGGAAGAGAAAGAAATTTACCAGATATTGGTGCTGAAGAATATAGTTCTAGTTCAATTTTGGACCCAGTGAATGCACAAGATATTCTTACTGGTTGGATGATGAATTATTATAATCAAGAATGTGATGTTTGGTAATCAATCTTCCAGACAATTTTCACAAACCATAGAACCATTTGATTCTGTGAGCATTCCGTAATTTCCGCATTCTTCACAAACACCTTCATAAGATTTTTTCTGGTGGTTTTCTTTTTTTGCTCTTTCAACAAGTTTTAATTTTCTTGTTTCTTCACGGATTTTTGCAAATTCTTCAAGTTCAGGAGAGGAATGTTCGGGATTTTTGGAAGTGCAGATGTTGCTTCAACTGCTTCAGGTTCAGGCAGTGATTTTTCGTCAGGATATGCAAATTTCAAGAAATGAACTTTTCACAGCAAGGAACAATCTTCTTGAAGATGGAATTTCTGCATCAACAGTTTCTGCTCATGTTACAGACCATAATTTGAATTATCAAACTTCTTTTTTTGTAAATCCAAGTGCGAGAGATTTCCATTTAGTTTCAGGAAGTGCTCCGATAAATGCTGGAGTGAGTGTTGGTTTTACAAGCGACTATGATGGAAAATCAATTTCCGGAAATCCAGATATAGGTGCATTTGAATATTAAGTTTTTTAAAGAAAGGTTTTGTTAGTTTTTTATGTTAATTGGATTGGTTGGAAAACCCTCTGTAGGAAAGAGCACTTTTTTTAAAGCAGCGACTTTAGCAGAAGTTGAAATTGCTTCTTATCCTTTTACGACGATAAAACCTAATCATGGTGTGGGTTATGTAAAAGTTGATTGTATTGATAAAGAGTTTAATGTTCAGTGCAATCCCCGGACAGGATTTTGTATAAATGGAAACAGGTTTGTTCCAGTTGATTTAATGGATGTTGCCGGGCTTGTTCCTGGTGCTTCAGAAGGAAAAGGATTAGGAAATCAGTTTTTAGATGATTTGCGTGAAGCAGATGTTTTTATTCAAATTGTTGATTGTTCTGGAATAACAAATAGCGAGGGAAAAATTCTTTCAGAAGGCGAGGATTATGATTTTACTTATGATGTTGTTTTTCTTGAAAATGAACTTGATAAATGGTATTACAATATTTTAGTTAAAGCATGGAAAAGTTTTGCAAGAAAAGTTGAGATTGAAGATTTGAAATTTTCCGAAAGTGTTTCTAAGCAGTTTTCTGGTTTGAAGGTTAAAGAAGAGCAGGTTAAGAATGTCTTGTTGGATTTGGGTTTGCCTGAAAAAGCGTCGTCGTGGACAGATGAACAGTTAATGAAATTTGCAAATGGTTTGAGAAAAGAAAGCAAGCCAATGATTATTGCAGCGAACAAAGTTGATGCTGAAAATGGTGAGAAAAATTTTCTGAAAATCAAAGAAAAATTTTCTGAGTATATTGTTGTTCCCTGTTCTGCAGATTCAGAATTGGCTTTAAGGCAAGCTGCTAAATCCGGTTTGATTGAATATGTTCCTGGTGAAAAAGATTTTAAAATTTTAAAAGAACTTAATGATAAACAAAAAGAAGCTTTGGAAAAAATTAAAAAAAATGTTTTGGATAAATTTGAATTTGGAACCGGTGTTCAGAAAGTTTTGAATTCTGCTGTTTTTGATTTGCTGAAATATATTGCAGTTTTTCCAGCAGGGGCAAATAAATTAAGCGATAGTAAAGGGAATATTTTGCCTGATTGTTTTCTTTTGCCTTCAGGAACTACTGCTTTGGATTTTGCTTATTATTTGCATACTGATTTTGGAAAGAATTTTATAAAAGCAATTGATGCGCGGAGCAAAATGGCCTGGGGTAAAGAACATATTTTGAAAAACAGAGATGCGCTTGAGATTGTAATGAAGTGACTTTACCTTATCCTCCCATCTCCAAAATAAGCTTCTTTTATTTTCTCTTCAATTTGTTGAGCTTCTGCAGAACTTGTATTTGATCCTGGTTTCGGAACAACTTCTATATAACATCCTTTTTCTGGATCATCTTTAAAATTGACATCAACTCTTGTGTTGTGCCAACTACCTGAGGTGCTCTCTGCTCTTACTGAATAATTCCCTCTTCTATCTATTTCTGTATTTACTTCATCATCTATATTCATAATACGGTCTCCTGGATTTTGCTTTATTACTTTACTTATTTCTCCTGCAGCGTTTTTTTGTTCCCATTTTGTGTAGAATCCCATTTCTTTTTTACCTCCTTACAGCTATATCTTAAATTACATAATAACTAAACATCAGATATATAAATAAATTTCTATTCTTTAGAATATGAAATTAAAAATAAAACTTCATCCAAATTCTTCGCAAGAGAAAATTGTTAAATCAAATGAAAATGAATTTGAAGTTTGGATTAAAGAAAAGCCGATTGAAGGAAAGGCAAATAGTTATTTGGAAAAATTTTTAAAAAAAGAGTTTGGGGTAAAAGTTAAAATAATTAAAGGTTTGAAATCTAGGAATAAGGTTGTTGAATTAATTTAATAAAAAATAAAAAAGGATTTATTTAAAATCACAATTTTCTAGTATTTTATTACTCAAATTATTTGCTTCACTCATTTTTGCATCAATTTTTTCTTTAATTGAAGGAGAACCTGAATGATCTTTATTTCCTGTTGGGTATTGGATGGAATTATTTGTGTATTTTGTATGGATAGGCCCTGCATTATACCCTGTCATAATTCCCCCAATATATTCTTTTACATGATCTCTACGAGAATCCCCAATGTTAAAACTATCTTTTCCATAAACATATGCATTACTTTCAAAAATTTCAGTTTTTGCTCCTTTTTTTTCTTTGTAAATAATTAATTTCTTTTGTTTTCCATTGTTTTTCTCTTGCAATTCAACTTTTTGTCCATTATAGAAATCAGTTCCAATTGTTTCGAATTTTTTACATGAAGAAAGAGTTGCAAGTGCTGTTAATCCCACTAAGATTGCTTTTTCATAAAACTTCATTTTTTATTTACCTCCTTTTAATTTATCCTCAATATTTTTTCTTTGAGCATTTAAACTATCTAATTCGCGAGATTGAAATTCCTTGAAAGGAATGTAAGTACTATCATTTATTTGAATGTAAGTTGCATCTCCTTGTTTAAGGAGATTTCTTCTTTCAATGTTTTTTTGATAAATATGTTTTGAAGTTATTTCTTTGATTCCTTTTTTATAACCATTCTCTTTTATTGTGGAACCAATACCCCAGAGTGTAACTCCAGCGAGTGCAAGTAAAAATGTGGTAAAAATGCATCCCACACCATCCATTCCTTTATTTTCATTTGTCATTTTGTTTTTGTTTTGCCCGAAGGCTTTTTTGTTTTGTTACTATTATGTAGTAAGATAGGTATATTAAATTTATTAGAGATATTTTTGTCAAAAAGGAAAGATATATAAGATATGGTAAATTATGAAAGAATATGGACAAGATAGATAAGAGATTATTATATGAACTAAATTGGGATTGTAGGCAGACAGAAAATGAATTAGGAAAAAAATTGAGAATTTCAAAACAAGTTGTAAATTATCGAATAAAAAAATTAGAAAAAGAAAAGATACTCACAGGATATAATGCTTTAATTGATTGGAGGAGATTGGGTTATAGTGCTCTGAGGATTTACATAAAATGGAGAAATATAAGTCCTGAACTTGAAGAAGAAATTTACAATTATATTCGAGAGAGTCCTTTATTTATGTGGACTGTAAAATTTGAAGGAGATTTTGATTGCGGACTTTATGTTTGGTCAAAAGGAATTGTGGATTTCTCAAGGAAATGGAATAAATTTTTTGAAAAATACAAAAAATATATTTTAAGGCAAGAGTATTATGAATCAATAAATATGATTAATTATCAAATGAAATTTTTAGTTGATAAAAAAACTTCAGAAGAAAAAATAATAGGAAATAAAGAACCAGTTGTCTTTGATGAAAAAGATTATGGTATTTTGAAAATTATTTCTTTTAATGCAAAAATTCCAATTGTGGATCTAGCAGGAAAAATTAAATTAACTCCTAAAGCAGTAATTTATAGATTAAGAAATTTAGAGAAAAAAGGAATAATTCTAGGATATAATGCAATAATTAATTTTGAAAAAATTGGTTATAAATTTTACAAGGTTGATTTTTATTTAAATGATTTGTCTAAAATAAAAGAGATGTATGATTTTGCAAGGCAACATAAACAAATTGGATATGTAATGAGAACTTTTGGAGGTCCTGATTATGAAGTTGAAATTTATGTTCAAGAAGAACACGAATTGAAAGAAATTATAGATGAAATTCGCTCAAAATTTTATGGGGTGATAGAAAGTTATCGTTTCCATTATGTTTCTGAAACAATTAAACAGGTTTATTTGCCTGGGCAGGTTATTGAAGAAGGAGAAGTTATTAAAGAACCAGGATCATATTTTGAAGAATTAGAAAAGTCAGAAAAATCTGAAGATGAAGAATTGGAAACAGATTTTTTAGAATAATTATAAAAACTCTTTCTTCTTTTCAAACAAATGAAATATGAATATGCACCAGATTTGCAGGAAATTGCAGAGGAGATTGCGAAATTATTGTTTCTTCATATTGATATGACAAGAGTAAAATGTTTCAGAGGTTTTGGGAGTTCTTCGCGTGGAACTATTGCGCGTTGCCATACAATCGGGAAGTTAATGCAAAAAGCAATCGGAGTTCAAGCTTATTATGCTCTTGAGTTTTTGGAAAAATTTGAAAAACAATCTGAAGAAGAAAAAATAAAAACAATTATTCATGAGTTAATGCATATTCCTCAGGCATTTGGCGGAGGATTTAGACATCATGACCATGTTACTGAGAAGAATGTTGGATTGATGTATAAGACATATATGGCGAAGAAAGTTGAGAATGAGAAATTTTATAAGAAAAATATTAAAGATAAAAAAGAAGGTGAAAAATTTGGAATTAAAAAATGGTTCTAGAAAAATAGAAATTCCTTTGGTGAAAAAAGTTTCTGAAATTGGAAAAGTCAGAGGTTTGATGTTTCGTCGTCGGGAAAATGCTAAAGCACTTTTATTTGGATTTAGAAAAAAAACGAATTTGAAAATACATTCCTGTTTTATGTTTTTTCCTTTTTTGGCAGTTTGGTTAGATAAAGACAATAAAATTCTTGATAAAAAGATTATCAAACCCTGGAAAATCTCAATTTCTCCGTCGGTAAAATCTTATTTTAAATTATTGGAAATTCCTTTGAATAAATTTTATCTCCCAAAAGTAAAAAATATCGTCGGACAAAAGGTTTAAATACTTTTTAGAATTTGTTTCATCGAAGAGTATGCTCTTCAAAGATAACTAAAAGGAGGTAAATGAAATGGGAAAAGTTCTTGTTAAGAATGTTGTTAAGAGAAAGCCTGGACACCTTTACTATGTGGATGGTAAGGGAAATGTCTGCGAAGCTTTAATGGCTCGTGGCGGTAAAAAAAAGAAAAAGGCAAAGAAGAAAGCTGTAAAGAAAAAAACTAAGAAAAAAGCAGCTAAGAAAAAGAAGAGAAGATAAGCCTTTGAATTTTTATTTTTATTTTGTTTTTGAATACAAATTTTTATAAATTGTGGGAAATTTAATAGAATATGGAATCTAATAAACAGGCATATTTGAAATGCAATGTTGCGGGAGAGTTTTTCTCAAATTTTTTTATTGAATTTGATTCTGTTTATATTGGATATTCTTATGGTTCTTGTATTGTAAATAAAGAAGAGGTTAAACAAATTTCTGATAATTCTTATTTGGTAAAATTAATTGGAGGTTTTTCTGAGAATCATGATTATCCAACCCCGAGAGATAAAGAATATGTTTATGTTAAAATGAATAGTATTCTTGATGGAGGATGGGCGCATTTTTTAGTTCCAAAAGAAGATGTGATTTATTTGGAGAATTGATTAATTTTAAATATTGAAATTGTCTTTGGAATTTATGAAAAGGAAAGATTACAGAAAGATTGTTGATAAATTAATTGAAAAGAGTTTTCCAAAATTGAAAACTAGGATTATTTTTTTAAGTAAGAGAAAAATCTTTAGAATAGATTGTTTTGCAATTACTTTTTATTTTATTCTTTTTTCATGGATTTTTGTTAATCCAAAAACAGATAAATTTTCTGTAAATCAATCAAAAGCAGTTCTTGCACATGAACTTGCACACTTAGATATAATTGCAAATAAGAATCTCTTTGGAAAAATTGAATTTGGAATTAATTTGTTATTTACAAAAAATGGAGAAAGAAATTTTGAGAGGGTTGTGGATATTCTTGTTGTAAAAAAAGGTTACGGTAAAGGTCTTTTAAGTGTTATACTTAAAATTGAAAAAATGAGTAGTAAGGAGAAAAATCTTAAAAGAAAATCACGAGGTTATTTGAATTCAGAGGAAATTAAAAGTTATATTGAAAAATATAAAAAATGACAATAACTCTTGGAATAGAATCAACCGCGCATACTTTTGGAATTGGTGTTGTTAAGAATGGAAAAGTAATTGCAAATATTAAAGATTCTTTTTCAACTGCTGATGGTGAAGGGGGCATGATTCCGATTGAAGTTGCAAAACATCATGTTGCTGTTAAAGATGAAATTTATTTGCGCGCTTTGGAAGAAGCGAAAATTTCCGAGGATAAAATTGATGTAATTGCTTTTTCACAAGGTCCGGGTTTAGCTCCGTGCTTGCTTGAAGGAATGAAATTTGCAAAAGAACTTTCTGTTAAATTGAAAAAACCTTTGGCAGGTGTTAATCATTGTGTTGCACATTTGGAAATTGGCAGGAGTGTTGGTGCGAAAGATCCTGTTATGCTTTATGCGTCCGGAGCGAACACACAGGTTATTGCTTATGCATCAGGAAAATACAGAGTTTTTGGTGAGACATTAGATGTTGGTGTTGGAAATTTTATAGATACTTTTGCACGTTATGTTGGTTTGGGTTTTCCAGGAGGACCAAAAATTGAAAAAATTGCAAAAGATGGGAAGTATGTAGAAATTCCCTATACAGTTAAAGGAATGGATATTGCACTTTCTGGAATTCTTACAAATTTGAAGCAGAAATTTGATAAAATAAAAAATAAGAGTTTTGATAGTAAAGAGATTATTCCCGCCCACCCGCCCTTAGGAAAAACAAATGCGCTCGCTTCGCGTCGCGAAATTGATAAAGAAAATTTTAATACAAGAAAGAATTCTATGAAAAATTTGAAAATCGATTATGATTTAGAGGATTTATCTTATTCTTTACAGGAGACGGTTTTTGCAATGCTTGTTGAGGTTTCAGAAAGAGCTTTGGCTCATGTTGGAAAAAAAGAATTTTTGTTAGGAGGAGGAGTTGCATGCAATTCGCGGTTGCAGGAAATGTGCAAAAAAATGTGTGACGACAGAAAAGATTTTGAAAAAGTAAAATATTTTTGTCCTGAAAGAAATTTGCTTGTTGATAATGGTGCAATGATTGCATTTTTGGGAGAGATAATGTTTGGAAAAAAAGCAAATGTTTTTTCTTATAATGAGTTGGATAAGGTTGATATTTTGCCAAAACAGAGGACTGATGATGTAAATGTTATCTGGAGATAATTTTGTCAAATTTTTCTTAATTTTTAGTTTTACCGTCGATAAAAGTGCAGAAAGGTTTATAAACTGAGTTTCATTTTTTCATATAGGAATTAAAAATTCTAACAAAAATGTCGGCAAAAAAATCTTATGGAGCAGAGTCAATTAAGGTACTTGAAGGTTTGGAAGGTGTTAGAAAACGCCCTGCAATGTACATAGGAAGTACTGGAAAAGAAGGGCTGCATCATCTAATTTATGAGGTTGTTGATAATTCTGTTGATGAGGCATTGGCTGGTTTTTGCAAGAAGATTTTGGTTACTTTGAATAAAGATGGCTCTGTTACAGTTGAGGATGATGGGCGTGGAATTCCTGTTGATATGCATTCACAATTAAAAGTTCCTGCAGTTCAGGTTGCTCTGACAAAATTACATGCTGGTGGAAAATTTGACAAGAAATCTTATGCAATTTCAGGAGGGTTGCATGGTGTTGGTGTAAGTTGTGTAAATGCTTTGTCTAAAAAATTAATTGTTGAAATAAGCCGTGACGGGAAAATTTATTCTCAGGAATATTCAAGAGGAATTGCAAAAACAAAATTAAAAGTTATTGGAAAATACAAAGGAGATAATTCAGGGACTAAAATAACTTTCTGGCCTGACGACGAGATTTTCTCAACTTTGGATTTGGAATTTGATTACAAAGTTCTTGAGACAAGATTCAGGGAAATAACTTTTTTGAATGCAGGTTTGAGGATTAATTTGGTTGATGAGGTTAAAAATAAGACGCAGGAATTTTTTGCCGGAGGAGGTTTAATAGAATTTGTTAAATGGATAAACAAATCAAAAGAAGTTCTGCATATCAAGCCGATTTATTTCAAGCGCGAAGGTGAGGATAATACTGAAATTGAAATTTCTATTCAATATAATTCAGGTTATCAGGATAATATTTATGGTTTTGTAAATACAATAAACACTGTTGAGGGCGGAACGCATATTTCAGGTTTTAAGACGGCTTTGACGCGGGTTATAAATGATTATGCAAAGAAAAAAGGAATTTTGAAAAATGGTGATAGTTTAACAGGTGATGATGTTCGTGAAGGCCTGACTGCTATTGTGAGTGTTAAGATTGCTGAGCCGCAGTTTGAAGGACAGACAAAAACCAAACTTGGAAATTCTGAGCTTAAAGGTTTTGTTGATTCAATTGTTACAACTGCTTTGTCTGAGTTTTTTGAAGAGAATCCTGCAGTTGCAAAAAAGATTGCACAGAAATCATTGGATTCTGCCAAGGCAAGATTGGCTGCAAAAAAAGCAAAAGATTTAGTTCGTAGGAAGAATGCTTTTTCTCTTGGAGGTTTGCCTGGAAAGTTGGCTGATTGTTCGTCAAAGAAAACTGAAATGACTGAATTGTATTTGGTTGAGGGAGAGTCAGCAGGAGGTTCAGCAAAGATGGCGCGTAGCAAAGAGACACAGGCAATTTTGGGTTTGAAGGGAAAAATTTTGAATGTTGAAAAAGCAAATCCTTCCAGAGCATTGTCGTCGGAAGAAATTGCAAATATGATTACTGCTATTGGAACAGGTGTTGGAGAAAGTTTTGATATTTCTAAACTGCGTTATGGGAAAATAATTATTATGACTGACGCTGATGTTGATGGTGAGCACATTAAAACACTTTTGCTTACATTTTTTTATCGGTTTATGCAGGATTTAATTCAGAATGGAAATATTTATGCTGCAATGCCTCCATTGTTTAGAATCAGGAAAGGGCAGAAAGATATTTATGTTTATTCTGACGCTGAACTTGATAAAGTAAAAAAAGATATAAGTATTTCTGAGGGAAGTGTTACGCGGTTTAAAGGTTTGGGTGAAATGAGTTCAGAACAGCTTTGGGATACGACGATGAATCCAAAGACAAGGAAATTGAAAAAGATTTTTATTGAAGATGCTGTTGAAGCAGATAGGATTTTTTCAATGCTGATGGGAGATGATGTTCAGGCGCGTAAAGAATTCATACAAGAAAATTCTCAGGAGGCAAATTTAGATGTCTAAGAATTTTCATGCACGCTCGTCGAGCGTAGTCACTTCGCGTGAAGAAAATGCTGAAAATGCGGAGTTGGATGTTTAAAATGAAAGAATGTGAATTTTGTAAAATAAATGAAGAGACCTTAATTAAGAAATTTAATTATTGGACAATTCTTCTTAATTATAATCAATATTATTTGGGAACATGTTTAATTATTTTGAATAGGCATTTAGAGGATTTTACGGAGATTAATGAAGAAGAAAGAATAGAATTGTTTGATGTTATGAAAAAATTAAGAGAAGTTATAATAGATTTATTTGGAGCGAATAAGTTTAATTATTATGTTGCTGGAAATATTGTTCCTCATTTGCATATGCATCTTATTCCCAGATATAATCACGAAGTGGAATTTGAGGGATTTAAATTTAAAGATGAATTTTTTGGGCAGAATCATTCTTTTTATCCAAGAGATTTTAAAATAGAAGAGGATTTATTTAATAAGATTAAAGATAAAATAAAATCAAAATTTTAAAATGGCAAAGAAATCAAAATTAGCAACACCGGACTGGATATTAGAAGGTTATAATAGTGAAGCAGATTATAATAAAGCAAAAGGAATTGACAAAAAGAAAAAAGAAGGTAAGACATTTAAAATTCGTGAGTGTCCGAAGTGCGGAAGTGATGAAATTGGTTTGGTTTTGAGTAACAGCGACGCTGAAGAAGATAGCAATACTGGAAAAAATTGGGAATGTCATAGATGCAAATGGACTGGTTCAGATGTTATTGAAAAAGATTTGACTGAAGATGAATTAATGAAATATCTTGATGATAAAAATGAGGGAGTTGCATAATTATGGAAGAAGAAAATACCGATGAAAATATTGAAGCAATAGAAGAAGAAAAACAGGATTATCTGGAAGAACATCCTGAAGAAGATGTTGAAGTTGAAGAAATTGAATTTAGTTTGGATGAAGAAGAAATTGAAGATTGGATAAATGAATTGAGATTATTGAAAGAAGAAAAGACACCAATAACTTTGAATGTTGATGATGAGACAGATTTGAAAATAAATTTTGAAGAAAGTGAGGAGGAAGAATGAAAGCAAAAGCAAAATGCCCAAATTGTAATGAAATCGTTTTTGATGATTGTTTAGGTTGTGTTAGTGGAGGCACTTTGATGCACTCTTGTAAAGATGGAGAACCTGAGATTTATGATGTTGATTGGAAGATTATTGATTGCACAAAGAGAGAAGCAGAAGAACTTGTGAAGTTAGGATTTAAAGGAAAAATTCCAGAGGTTTTAAAATAAAATGACAGAAAACTACGATGAATTGAAAAAACGAATTGAAGAATTGAAGAATAAAATAATTGAGTATTTTAAATATGGAAATAATGATGTTTTGTTCTCTCAATTAGTTGAGAAATTTAAAGAAGAAAAATTGGATTTTTTAGATTATTGCCTTCAGGAATTAGTTGAAGATAAAAAAATAAATAAAAGTTCTTCTTTGGATCATTTTGAATATGATTTAAATGAAGATGAGGAGGAAGAATGAAAATTGAAACAAAGAGATTAATTTTGAGAAAGCCAACACTAAAAGATGTTAAAGATATAGTTGAAAATTTAAATGATTTAAGAGTCTCAAAAAATCTTTTTGTTGTGGCTTATCCTTATACTCTTAAGGACGCTAAAGATTGGGTTAAATATTGTAATAAGAAAACAAAAGAAAGTTATAATTTTAATATTGAATTAAAATCTGAAAAGAAGATTGTTGGAGGGGTGGGATTAAGTCATGTTGAGGAGAATAATGGAACAGCTGAGATTGGATATTGGTTGGGTGTTAAATATCAAAGACAAGGAATAATGTCAGAGGCTGCTAAAAAGCTAATTGATTTTGCTTTCAATAAATTGAAATTAAGAAGATTGGAAGCTTCAATATTTAAAGAAAATAAACCCTCTCAATGTTTAGCAAAAAGTTTAGGATTTAAATATGAAGGCACAAAAAGGGAAGATGTAAAGTCTAAAGCAACAGGGAAGATTCATGATGGAGTAATTTATGGTTTATTAAAAAAAGATTGGAAAATAAAAAATGACACCAGAAAATCCTAAAATTGAAAAAGATGCTGAGAAGGGAATTGTTCAAACAGAAGTTACTAGTGAAATGAAAAAATCTTATCTTGATTATGCAATGAGTGTAATTGTTTCGCGTGCAATTCCAAGTGTTGAAGATGGTATGAAACCTGTTCAGCGTCGGATTTTGTATTCAATGCAACAGTTGGGT
>Ga0315539_1001832_pt1 | contig 15469 bp, 20 predicted proteins | sample SalMarSW160150MG_FD_203097 | JGI IMG/M metagenome (GOLD analysis project Ga0315539, IMG submission 203097) | Salt marsh sediment microbial communities from the Plum Island Ecosystem LTER, Massachusetts, United States - Salt Marsh Sediment SW1601-150 ... | reverse complement strand
ACTTGGTGCTCACCCACTGCACCAACGTCGTTTAAACACATGTCTTCAGGGCATCGAATTATTTCTCTCAACAATAAATGAAAGATTATCGCCCTCAGCACAACTTATTCGTTTACAAAGCCATACAAGAAATGCACTTCTAAGTGCTTATCTATGGTGGGATTCGAGTATTACCCACGAATATAATGGAACAAGCTGTGCGAGAGCAGCAGAACGACCCAGAGAATTATCGGGTGGAAAGATAGATGTGTCAATTCCTCAGTGCAGGCAAAATAATATTAAATGCACTATCCATCAATTCTTTGAGAATAATAAAGAGCAATTCAACGCGATTAAGGTTAAGATAGAAGAATACGGGAATGGCGCATCAAATGAGTTGCAACAAGCTAAAAAAATTATTGAAGCAGCAGAAAGTAACCCAGAATATCTTTGTGACAACCGTAATTGCTCTAAATTGGGAGACGTATTGATCGCCATAGATGGTTTGGATATGGACTATTTTGCAGCCAATAACGATAAAGAATGGTTACTTTTGTCTGAAGTTTTAGGAAAGCCACTTATCAATCCAGTTAGAGAAGCTAACGCTGCTGATTAATCCCAATGGTATATTGAAAGAGATAATAGATTGTAGCAAAGTGTTTTTCAAAAGAGGGCGTAAAATATACACATAGGCATCGGAAAATTCATATTTCAATCAATCTCGTCAAATCGTCGCACAATTCAAGGCGTAGTGCCCGAAATAAAAATTTTAACGTGATCCCAAACGAGTGGTTGAACTGATAAGAAACTCTATAAATACAACCTCAAATTGCTCAACCTGCTGCAGGATTTGCATAAGCTGTGTAAGCCTCCGGCTTATTAAATTGAACTACCTCATACACCCATTTACTCATCTCCTCATCAACTCATTCACATGTAGCACTGTTGGTAGGATTCTCATCTTCATATTGAAACACTGTTTCCACAGATACACCAAAGGTTCTGGCGATTCTAAAAGCTAACGGTAGTGATGGCGCGTATTTGCCAGCTTCGATTGCGATAATGGTCTGACGTGTCACGCCAGCGCGGTCGGCCAACTGCTGCTGTGTCATCTCGCCATTTTCAAACCGCAGCCTACGAATCTGGTTTCTTAACTCACATTTGGACATTTTTAATGTCCCTGCCATATGCGAGCAAAGTTATTACAGACTTCGAAGTCACAAAGCAAATAAACGCTCCGATCGGTATCCCTATCAGCTCGTTCACAGGGACCGAACCTTTTAGTCCGACAGTAACCAATGGCATTAAGCACATTACAGTAAAGTAACTACAAGTTATTACAGATGCCATAAGTATCCCTCTTTCGGAAATTCGCTCGTCACGTTCATCAAAATTGAACTTGCCTTTTTTCCAAAAAAGTACCGGTGAAATCCCAACAAGACCACCAATTACTAATAAAATAACTATCGCAAATTCAATTACCTTTATGGTGGCCATTACCATGACTAAGACTACTCCTGCCACCATCACAGTCAAATTAAACCATGCTATTTTCTGTGCTCTATTCATGATTGTTCTCTCTTGTCTCCTCGGCTGTATTGAATCAGGGAAGCCAGGCCCTGCACAAGCGTGAATATGACAAGACCCCCTAAAAGTGTCAGAGGCATTATGTTAACTGATATAGAACCATGTGGACCAACGATGCACCAGGCAATCACGCATGCGGCAACGAAATATAACCAAAGCACGACATACGCGACCATAACCGCTTTTTTATGAATTAACTGGTCCCGCTCATCGAAGCTTACTTTTGTTTGTTCTTTGCGAACTTTCTTTTCAATAAAAGGAAACAGCCAGAATAATCCGCCCCAGATGACAATGCCTGTGAACATAAGCACTGACGTGAAGGATATTCCTCTGTCATAAACGATAAATACGGCGACTCCGCCCGGGATTAGAAAACAAGCTAATCCCAAAAAGAAATAAATCCATGATTCTACCTTTGTGTGATTCATGATTTTTCTCCTTTGTTCCTCCAGCCGTATTCGTTCAATATCGCCATCGAGTACAGGGTAAATACAACGAACATGCCAATGAAGACCATCCAGAATAGATATATCACCGACACCTTCCCATCCGGGCCGTACACAAAGACCGGTACCATCGCCATCAGCACAAATATCGGCCAGAAACCCCAATAAGCCGCGATCATTGCCTTGCTTTTAATTAGTAAGTCCCTTTCATCAAGCGGATGTTTCGTGCTCTTAATCTTGAACAAAGAAGGATTGACACGACTAAGGCCCATTAGCGCCATGAAAGCAAATCCAGCCGATGCCCTGTGCCATTCAAAATCGAATACGAAGCGCAAGACCCCAACCGCTGTTAGACTCAAGGCCAAAGCTAATCCCATAACGATAAGAGTAAACCTCGCTTCTTTCTGCCATTTGTTCATAACGTTTCTCCCGCTTTAATTATGATTTCACTTAAATCATGTAAACTATATCATACACATTGTAAGCTATATATTACATATTGTCAAGTACATAATACATTTGTTGTGAATTTTCTATAATATTTTTATTTTAAGGATAAATTTTTAAGCAGACTCTTGACCGAGACGATGTAATGAAGTATGTTATATGTAAGGGCATTGTATATATAATGTTTGTACAAAGTTAAAATAAGGAAGAAAAATGGCCAGAACTGCTACAATACAATCAAGAATTGAACCGCAAACAAAAATTCAAGCACAAAATATTCTAAATAAGTTGAATATTTCGCTGTCAGAAGCTATTTCAATGTATTTGAAGCAAATTATACTTCATAATGGCATACCTTTTGAATTGAAAATTCCAAATCAAGCTACTCTGCAAGCAGTGGAAGAATTAGAGTCTGGCAAAGGTGTTACTTTTAATAATACGGATGATTTACTTAAGGATTTGGAAAATTGAAAGTAGCGCGGTCAAGCAGTTTTAAGAAAGACTATAAATTAGCGAAAAAACAACAAAAGAATTTGAAAATACTTACTAAGGTTATAAATAAGCTCCGTAAAAACGAGAAGCTTGATGCTAAATACGAAGATCATAAACTATCAGGTAAACTGAAAAAATATCGTGAATTGCATCTGCAGCCTGATTTGCTTCTCATATACCGGATTGACAAGCATAAAAATGAATTAAAGCTTGCAAGGCTCGGCTCTCATTCCGAACTCTATCGATAATAGCCCCCTATATCATTCCACATCTTTAAATTAGGACACTACTGAAAAACCTGCTTCTCCTTAGCCGACGATTTCGTATCCGATTTGGCGATACCATTAGCTGTGCTTTAAAGGTAATTGGTCTCAGAATTTTCTGTTCAGATTCCTCACACAATTCCGATAGATATTCTGATGACAGTTATTAGCTTGCAAACAAAGCGGTGTCCTTTTTGTGCCGAGACGATTCAGGCCCAGGCTATCAAGTGCCGTTTCTGTGGAGAGTTCCTCAACGGCGACCAGGCCAGAGCCATAAAGTCCAGATCGGAATCCAATTCACAACTCCTCAATGACACGCAAGCTTCAGACGAGGTCCTATTCAGGGCCAGGCCATCCCTCTTTGCAAGGTTCGGTTCATTAATGCGATGGCTGGTTCTTTTAGCTGGAGCAGGTCTTTTGGCTTACTTTCCCATCGAGAGCTTAGCTAATGACCTATTGGGCCTCAAGCTTTCCGAAAGCCAGATTTCGATGTTCAACCGGTACAGAGTTATTGTCGGTGCTGGACTTGCTGGAATCGCTTTGTTTTTTCTTTTAGTAAAGATCATCAGGCTTAAGGCAGTATGTTATGAAATCACAGCCGACAGGATAGAGTGGAGGCGAGGTGTTTTAAGCAGAAAGTACGACAATCTGGATATGTTCCGCGTGGCTGACCTGAAGCTTCACAGGAACTTATTCGATTGTATTCTTGGCATCGGCAGCGTGACTCTTGTTACGAGCGATAAGACGGACCCGGAATTTGTATTTGAGAAGATGCGAAGGCCCCGTAAACTCTACGACGTGATTAAAAAAGCCAGCCTCGAAGCAGCCAAGCAGGGTAGCGTACTGCATCTGGAAAAGGATTAGCGCAGCTTACAGAAGCCTCATTCAAGATAATCCCTTTCTCAATTTGTATGTTTGTTCGTGCTTTATCAACTTTGCTTTTAGAGCTCTTCCTCCAGCAGTGGAAAATCCGCCGAGTTTGCCGTCGCTGCGAACAATGCGGTGACATGGGATTATCAGCGGCAACGGATTCCTTGCCAACGCGTTGCCAACCGCCCTTGCGGCAGCGGGGCTACCAAGTTTCTTTGCCAGAGCCGAATAGCTTGTCGTCTGGCCGAATCCTATCTTACGGCAGGCAGTCAAAACCATCCTGGTAAAGTGGCTCAAGTCGTTCAGAATAATTGGCGTGTCTACGCCAAAGTCTACGCAAACGCCTTCAAAATAGGCTGCTATCTTCTCCTGGAGCGGCTTAAAAAACGCCTTACAGTATTGAACAGACGACGCGTCAGCTTTCGTCTCTACCCCCAAAAGCTGGGCTTTAATCCTCTGCTGCTGAGCCAATGGCAGGCAGCTTCGACAAAGACCTGATTCAGTACCAGCAAGGCCAAAATAACCCCATTTGGTCTGAAAAATCGTGTACTTGAGCGTTTCTTGCATAAATGTAGCAATGCCTTCAAAATATGGTATGTAGCAACCGAAATTCGTTGACGCAATAGTAAAATTCTGATAAAAACTTCAAGTTTTACGAATAATGAAGGGAAAATACTGCGTAAAAAGCGGGGCTAAATGTTTAGCCGTCATCGCCCCGGCTTGGATGGTTCTTTTAAGCTATGTCACTTGAAGAGCTAAGAAAACGGATAGATGAAATCGACTATCAACTCGTTCAGTTGATGAACGAACGTGCACGCGTTGTTGTAGAAATAGGTAAGCTAAAGAATAAAACGGATAAGCCGGTATACTCGCCGGATCGCGAAAAACAGGTCTTTGCCAAGATTACTCAGGCCAATAAAGGTCCGCTTCCGGACAGATGCCTGATAGCTCTCTGGCGTGAATTGATGAGCGGTTCATTTGTCCTTGAGAAACCCCTGCGAATTGGCTATCTTGGTCCTGAGGGTAGTTTCAGCCATACCGCTGCGATGCTCAAGTTCGGCCAGAGCGTCGAATATGAGCCGCTCGCTGATATCACAAGTATATTCGGCGAAGTCAGCAAAGGTCACTGCAACCTGGGTATGGCACCCGTGGAGAACACAATGGGTGGCGGCGTAATAGAGACGCTTGATGCCTTAATAGATTCCGATGTAAAAATCTGTGCTGAGGTTTTGATGGCGATTCATCACAACCTCCTGGCCAATTGCCCGCTTGATGAAATCCAGAAAATTTATTCTAAGCCGGAAGTTTTCGCCCAGTGCCGAAACTGGCTAAGTGCTACCTTCAAGCAAGCCCAGACCATTCCTGTCGCTTCTACTGCCAAAGCGGCACAAATGTCCGCTGCAGAAGCCGGTGCCGCGGCGATTGGCTCAATTGTTGCTGCGGAGTTGTACGGCCTGAGAATCATATGTGAAAATATAGAGGATACTCCAAACAACATAACCAGGTTTCTTGTGCTCAGTCACGAAGACGCAAAGCCCACCGGCGAAGATAAAACCGCAATTCTGTTCAGCACCGCTCACAAGGCTGGTGCATTGGCTGATGTGCTTGAAGTTTTCAAGCGCTACAACATAAATTTGACAAACATAGAGTCCAGGCCGAGCAGAAAAAGACAGTGGGAATACTATTTCTTTGTGGATTTTCTCGGGCATAGACAAGACGAGCACGTCCAGAAGGGCCTGGAGGAAGCTCGCAAGCACTGTTTGCAGCTTTCGATACTGGGCAGCTTCCCACGAGCGACGGAACTGCTTTAACTCGATTGGAATTTATAGAATCATCAATTAACAAAAAACTATGAACAAAAAATTAAATTGAGGAACACACTATGAGAAAGCCATTTGTGGCTGGCAACTGGAAGATGAATACCGACAGTAACAGCAGCGTGCAACTCGCTAAGCGTGTTGTCGCTGGGTCTAACGAACTGGCCAGTGTCAGCGTTACCGTTGCAGTTTGTCCGCCATTCGTCTATCTGCACTCTGTAGCTAAAGCTGTGAGCTCTTCGCACGTCGCTGTCGGCGCCCAGGATGTATACTATGAGTCAAAAGGCGCTTTTACCGGCGAAGTAAGCCCTGCTATGCTCAAGGACATAGGCTGTACGTACGTCTTATGTGGCCACTCGGAACGCCGGCACGTCATCGGTGAGACCGACGAGTTGATAAATCTCAAGCTAATCGCTGCACTTGGTGGCGGCCTTTTACCGATATTATGTGTTGGTGAGCTGCTCGCCGAACGAGATGCCTCTCAAACGGAAAATGTTGTGAGTCGCCATCTTAAGCAAGGGCTTGCTGGTTTGACTGCTGAGAAGGTCTCTGCTGTTACGATAGCTTATGAGCCTGTCTGGGCTATTGGGACAGGCCGGACCGCAACACCTCAGCAGGCCCAGGAAGTACACGGCTTTATCCGGGAATCGTTAGGCCAGATGTATGATGCAGAATTAGCCAATGAAATTAGAATTCTATACGGCGGTTCTGTAAAGCCGAACAATTCCGCCGAACTAATGAGTCAGCCAGATGTCGATGGTTTGCTGGTCGGTGGTGCAAGTTTGAAAGCCGACGATTTTCTCGCGATAGTGCGCTCAGCAGTTTAAGCGTATGAATTGAAAAATAATTAAGTCTACCAAAAAAAGCAAAATAAATTGCAGCGTATGTTTTGGCTCTTGTTAGTTAATTGTAGTCTAAAATTGATCTTGAGGCATGAGTATGATGTTTTTACCAATATTGGCAATTAGTTTTATCATGAAAATCACTGCCGTCCTCTTTGTTCTATGCTCGGTATTGTTGATTCTGATTATTCTGGTTCAGAAAGGAAGAGGCGGCGGTTTGAGCGGAGCATTTGGAGGAGGTATGGCCAGCGGCCTCTTAGGCTCGAAAACAGGTGATTTTCTTACATGGGTTACAATAGTCTTGGTTGCTATCTTTTTAAGTCTTGCTGTATTGATGACTAAGTTTTATAGGCCCACAGTCACTGAGTACGGTGCAATCGAGACTGTCAGACAACAACAGCCCGCAGATGTCGAATCAACGGCTGAACCTGACTATTATGATGAGGCTGCATCCGAAGACGCTAATGCCGGTGCAGATATTGATGTGCCCGGCGGCTAATAGCAGATCCCTTTCGTTTCTGGAGGTGAAAAAAACCGCTCAACTCGACAGCGAACCGACTCTATTTCAATTGAAAGTGCAGCTATATGATAAACAGTATGACCGGCTATGGTGAGGCGCAGGCCGATCTAAACGGTGTATCTTACGCCGTTGAAATCAAGACGGTGAACAATCGTTACCTCAAGACGGTTCTGAAGCTGCCCGAAGTGGTCGCGTTTTTAGAGAAGGATATCGAAAAACTGCTACGAAAAAGACTGGCACGCGGGACGGTGAACTGCGTGCTTCGACTCAAGAACGTCTACGCAACAGCGCTTTTTGATATAGACGAAACAACCTTGCAGGCTATTATAATGAAGCTGAGCAAACTTAAGTCTACAGCGGACATCAACGGTACAATCGATGTTGGTAGTTTACTGGGCCTGCCTGGTATTATTAGACCGGCATATCCAGATGCTGAAGCGGCTGAGCAGCTCAGAACTGTGGTCTTGGATATCACTGAGCAGGCAATAAACAAGGTCGAGCAAATGCGTGCCGACGAAGGCAAGTTCCTGGCGGCTGATCTGGAGTGTAACCGCAAGGCAATAAGCCAGGACCTCGATCGTATAAGAAGTCGTGCCTCGATCGTGATGCGAGAATACGCAGAAAAGCTCAGAAAAAGAGTTAACGAGCTTTTATCCGAGGTCAAATTGCAATTGGATGAACCAACACTTGCAAGGGAAGTAGCGGTTTTAGCTGACAGGTCGGATATATCAGAAGAAATCGCACGGCTGGACTCACACTTGCAGCAGTTCGCACAGACCTTTAAAGAGCAAGGCCAGGTCGGACGAAGGCTGGATTTTATTACGCAGGAGATTCTCAGAGAAGCCAATACTATCGCCAGCAAGGCCTCAGATACAGAGATCATCCAGCAGGTGGTGGATATCAAGTGCCGGACCGACCGGATAAAAGAGCAAGTTCAGAATGTAGAATAATTGAGACAGTGTTTGTAAACAAGTAAATGAGTATGTCAATTGATCAGATGAATCTGCTTGCTGATAACTCATTAATTCATTTGCGCATTTACCCATCTACTCATTGACTATGAATAAAGCGAAAGAAAAAAAAGGCAGGGTCGTAATAGTGAGCGGCCCATCGGGGGTTGGTAAAAGTACGATCTGTCGAGAGGTGGTCAAGCAACTGCCCGACGTCTATCTCAGCGTATCTGTTACTACACGGCCACCGGGCCCGAGCGAAACCAACGGCCTTGATTACCTGTTCATCTCCAAGAAGCAGTTCCAGCAACGTGTAGAAAACGGACAACTGCTGGAGCATGCCGAGGTGTTTGGCCATTGGTACGGTACGCCCAAGGACAAGGTAGAAGAGTCGCTACAGGCAGGCAAAACCGTCATCCTGGAAATTGACGTCCAGGGCGCCAAGCAGGCAAAGAAGATTTATCCGGATGCCACAATGATTTTTATTCTGCCGCCCAGTGCGAAGACCCTGGCCGAACGCATGGACCAAAGGGGCAGAGAGAACCCCCAAGTAGCGGAAGAGCGATTGAATGGAGCAAGCAGTGAAATTGCCGCAGCCTGGCAATATTACAACCACATGGTTATAAATGAGGACTTGCAGCAGGCTGTGAAAGAGGTTGCAGAGATTATCCGAGGAACTGCAAAAGGCGGCGAGTCGCAAGATAGTTCCACGGCAAACGTTGGAGAAAGATAATGTTAGAAGAGCTTAAGAGCGAAAAAATAATCAACAAAGTTGGCGGAAAATTCAAATTGGCTGCGCTTGTTCAGAAACGAATGGCGGAGTTGCTACAGGGCTCCCGGCCCCTGATTGAGAATACCGAGGGCAAAACCATGCTTGAGATCGTCGTCCAAGAAATTCTGCAGGAAAAGATCACTATTGAAGGATTATCAACCAACAATAAAGCCCAAAGTACAGACTCAAAGAAAACTGACAAGCCCGAAGGCAAAGACTAAAAATATTATCAAAGTTAACCTCACATCCTGATGGCAGAGCATCAGATGCTCGAGAACCTAAACATTTTACTTGGTGTAACCGGCGGAATAGCTGCATACAAAGCGGCGGATTTAGCCAGTAAGCTAACCGCCGCCGGTGCAAAGATAAAGACGATAATGACCGAAAATGCCTGCGAGCTGATTGGCCCAAAAAGCTTCGAAGCAGTTACCGGCTCGGATGTGTTTATTAGCTTGTGGAGCACCACCGATGAGAAAAACGGCAGTCATATTGCCCTTCTTGACTGGGCCGACCTCGTGGTGGTGGCACCGGCTACGGCAAATATCATCGGCAAGGTTGCTAACGGTATTTGTGATGACCTGCTCAGCACCACCGTATGCGCGTGTTGGCAAAAGCCAACTCTTTTTGCTCCTGCGATGAACAACAATATGTGGGAAAACCCAGCCGTTCAGCGCAATGTAGAGACGCTAAAGCAGATGAGGATTCGGTTGATTGGTCCTGTCAAAGGCCGGCTTGCCTGCGGCACCAAGGCCGTCGGCAGAATGGCTGAGCCACAGGATATCTTGGAGGCAATTAAAAAGCTTGCTACGAAAATCAAAAAGTACAAGTGAGTGGATACGTATATGAGCAGAAGAATCAGACACCCTGGCAACCCTGAACATATTTGATTTATTATCGCATCAACACTTTTACGCATTAACTCTTATGCGATTCTTGATTACAGCCGGTGGCACACGGGAATACATTGACCCTGTGCGTTATATTTCCAACGCAAGCAGCGGCAAGATGGGTTACTCCCTTGCCAAGGCAGTGTTCGATGCAGGACATAAGGTGACGCTTATCAGCGCATCTGATTTACAGCCGCCGGTGGGAGTTGACTTCGTAGGCGTCGAAAGTGCGCAGGATATGTTTAACGCCGTTAAGGAGTTCTTCCCAAAATGTGACTGCCTTATAATGGCAGCAGCGGTGGCTGATTATACTCCCCTACGAACTTATAAAAGCAAGATAAAAAGAGCCGGCAAAGCTCTGACCCTTAAATTAAAACCGACCCCCGACATCCTCAAATGGGCAGGTGATCATAAAAACGAGAGACGAGCCACGAGAGACGAGCCACGAATCATTGTTGGCTTTGCTTTGGAAAATAAGAACTTACGCAAAAACGCAGAGAAAAAGCTCAAAGAAAAAAAACTTGATATAATTGTAGCTAACACGCCAGAATCTATCTCAGCAGAAAAATCAACCGTCTGGATAAAGACCCCCTCGCAACCCTGGTCAGAAATTAAAAACGCAACGAAACTCGCGATTGCAAAACGCATCCTCGCCATGGTCACGAAAAAATACGATCATAAACAGTAGCTAATCTCGTATATCAATGTTATCAGTTTTTAATTCTTTATGCCAAGGTCATCTTTTGTAAGGATGGACTCGAATTTATAACCGGCCGTGGTGATATTTTCCTCCGCTCCTTGCCTGCGGTCGATAACGCAGACGATTTTTTTTACCGTCGCACCGGCTTCAGTGATGACCTTTGCAGCTTCGAGGACCTGTCCGCCTGTTGTGGCAATGTCTTCAACAAGCAAAACGACGTCCCCTGCCTTTAATACTCCCTCGATGAGTTTGCCGGTGCCATAGCCTTTTTTCTGATTACGGACGATTATCCAGCTCTTGCCTGTCTCCATTGCTGTCGCCGCTGCCAGTGCTACACCTCCCAGCTCAGCGCCGGCTATCAAAGTGACATCGTCGGTTACGTGCTTGGCAAATTCCCGGCCAAGTGCCTTGAGGATATCCGGACATGTCTCAAAAAGGTATTTATCCAGGTAGTATTTACTCCGTTTGCCGCTGCGAAGAACAAAATCACCTTCCAGATACGCCGTCTCCTTTATGCGCTTGATTAGTTCGCTTCTATTCATCTTGATTCCCTGAAGATAACGCTTGTAACTGGAATTTCTGCCACCCAGCTTAACATCGCACATGTAAAATTTCAAAGCAAATTCAAGTCTCAGTAAAACCTGCGGTTTTTTCCTTTTAATCCTAATCTGGCAGCGATACATTATTTTTCAAAGTTCAACAAAATTCTCTTTTTCGATTATGAACTTGCAATGAACAGTGCGTGCAGAGTTTCAAGAGTAGCTGCAGGAACAAGACTATTTGACGATATTGCCATCGATTCTCCTACCACAGAAGGCGTGAAGTATGCGGGATCAAAACTTAAGCTCATCCCATACATACTCAGTCTGATAAAGAAGGTGGACGCCAAAACAATCCTGGACGGTTTTTCGGGGACAACACGTGTTTCTCAAGCCCTTGCCAAAAGTGGCTATCGAGTTTTTTCCAACGATATCGCAATCTGGTCGGAGGTGTTCGGCACATGCTATCTGTTGAACAAAAAAAAGCAAGCTGAGTATCGAGAGCTTATTGGACACCTTAATGCCGTTAAACCCATCGATGGCTGGTTTACAGAACATTATGGGGGGCTACCAAATGGAGGCTGCGCTGTTCAGGCGGATGGGTTCAAAAAGCCATGGCAGGTTCACAATACAAGAAAGCTCGATGCGATCAGAGACGAGATTGACCGACTGTCACTGCCAACTGTCGATAAGGCTGTAGCTCTTACCAGCTTGATTCTTGCTCTTGATGAAGTAGATAGCACACTCGGACACTTTGTATCATATCTGAAGGATTGGTCGCCGCGATCTTATAAAGAGCTACATCTCAAAGTGCCCAATTTGTTGGTAACCGAAAAAGAGCACAAAGTCTTCCGGCAGGATATTTTTAACCTGGTCAAAGATGTTTCCGCAGACCTTGCATATTTCGATCCGCCTTACGGCTCCAATAATGAAAAGATGCCGCCCTCAAGAATTAGATATGCCTCATACTATCATCTGTGGACCACAATATGTCTTAACGACGAGCCAAAACTGTTTGGTAAAGCTAAAAGACGCCAAGACACGTCAGACGTATTGGCGGGTTCTATTTTCGAAGAATTCCGAAGAAACAACAAAGGCAAGTTTCTATCCATGGAAGCTATCGAGCGTTTAATCAAAGGTACAAACGCACGATGGATTCTGCTCTCGTATAGCTCCGGAGGAAGGGCAACTGCCAACGAATTAAATGAAGTTCTTTCCGATTGCGGGACAATTTTAGACCTTCTAAAAGTTGATTATAAAAAGAACATAATGGCCGAAATGAAGTGGACGCACGAATGGATACGCAGTTCGGAGCAGCCACATCGTGAGTTTCTATTCTTAATTGAAAAGAAGTAGGCCAACTAAAAACTTCAGCGTGCTGGGGGTCTATGCGACAGTATATTAAACTTCTCAAACTGACCGTTTTTATTGTCATGCTGAGCCGACCTCGCTCCGCCGAAGTTCATCCTTCGCAGTAGCTCTGCTACGGAGAATGGACGGCTACGCAAAGGCGAAGCATCCGGCTTTAGCAAAAGAAAATCCACGTTTTCTCTGGCCAGATTCTTCGCTTCACTTCATTTCGCTCAGAATGACAAGGCGATATATGTATTTGCAAATAAAGACTTATCAATAATAATGTTAGTAAATAGGTCCGTTTGAGTTAAACTTGCAAGTTGACCTTTCTACCGAGCTGTTTGCGGTATCGCCTGCGAATCGGGTTAACGACATTTCTGATGAACTCATCTACCTGTTGAGGCACCCTGCCGATGTAAGCTTTTGGCTCCAACAGCCTATCGAGATTGACCTTGGCAAAAGAGACATCAGCCTTAAGTCTGCCAATCAAATCGTTCGCCCTGCCGAATTGTTTGACCTGTGCCGCCGCGGCCTGGCAGTGCAACCGCACCTTCTCGTGCAATTCCTGTCTGTTGCCGCCTGCTTTGACTCCTGCCATCATAATATTCTCTGTTGCCATAAATGGAAGCTCCGCCGCTACGCGTGCCTCTATCACCTTCGGATAGACCACCAACCCATCTACAACGTTGATGAGTATTTGCAGAATTCCATCAACCGCCAAAAATGCTTCAGGAACGACTATACGTCTATTGGCCGAATCATCAAGCGTTCTTTCAAACCACTGCTCCGAGGCTGTCATCGACGGGCTCGAAGCAAGACTTAGAACGAACCTGCTAAGCGCCGTTGCCCTCTCGCAGCGCATTGGATTTCTTTTGTAAGCCATCGTCGATGAGCCAACCTGGCTTTTTTCAAACGGCTCTTCAACCTCTTTCAGATTAGCGAGCAATCGCAGGTCATTGCACATTTTATGCGCCGACTGGGCAATCAACACCAGTGCGTTGATAACCATTGTATCGATTTTGCGCTGATAGGTCTGGCCGGTAACGGCGCATATCTTCTCGAAGCCGAACGCCGCAGCCACCATTTTATCAAGCTGCTTAACCTTGCTACGGCTGCCATCGAATAGCTCAAGAAACGACGCCTGCGTCCCCGTGACGCCCTTTACTCCGCGAAAGGGCAGCATCCTGAGCCTGTACTCGATTTCCTGCAAGTCCATCACGAACTCATAACACCAAAGTATAGCCCTTTTACCTACCGTAGTAAGTTGGGCCGGCTGATAATGCGTAAAACCAAGGGTTGGCAGCGCTCGATACTGCTTGGCGAATCTACACAGAATGTCTATCACCGTCGCCAGTTTAGTTGCGGTAAGTCCCAGTGCCTCTCGCATAATTATCAGGTCTGCATTATCGCCCACGTAGCAACTGGTCGCGCCGAGGTGGATAATCGGCCCAGCTTTTGGTGCAGCGTCTGCGAAGGTGTGGATGTGAGCCATAACATCATGGCGAAATTTCTTTTCGTATTTCGCTGCCTTTTTGAAGTCGATGTCGTCGAGGTGCCGGGCCATCTGACTTATCTGGCTGCGCTTTATATTCAAGCCGAGCTTTTTTTGCGCCTTGGCAAGTTCCAGCCAGAGTCTGCGCCACGTGCTGAATTTTTTTTGCGCCCCGAAAAGCTCTGCCATTTCCGGCGAGGCGTTTCGCTCAACCAGCGGGCTTACATAAAGTGTCTGGTCATTCGGCATATTACTTCCCCAATACGCAAATCACTTTAGATTATATTGCCTTTTATACGCCCGGATCACGCGTTCTTAATATCTGGAGGCTGTACCTCGTATTTATTAAACTCATCAATATTGTCGTGTTTCAAATGAAGTTGGCCTTCGCCCACGTTTCCTCTATGTTGGTCCATTGAAAAGTATTTGTTAATTGGTAAATAATCAAACAGTGCTTTTGTTTTTTGTTGCTGCTTTTCTTTTATATCCTTTTGTGTTATACCCTGCACCTTCAACGGAATATCCTCTTCAGGAAATGGACTTTGGAACTGCCATCCTGTCCGGCCACTCTGCCTATATCGTTCAAGTCTTCTTATAGTGATTTCTGCAAATATAGGATCTATGTCACTCGCAAAACAGCGTCTTCCTAATCTTTCACAGGCTAACAAAGTAGTACCAGAATGAGAAAAAAAGTCTATAACCAAGTCATTGCGAGCAGAACTGGCTGAGATAATTCTTTCTATCGCTTTTAGGGGTTTCTGAGCGTAACAGCCTGGCACATTTTCCTCCATTCGATAGAATATCTGCTGAATATCAACCCATACGTTCCCTGCTCTGATAGTGTTTGATCTGCTCCGCTGCAGATTTTCCGTCATTTCCCCATTAACTTCTTTATAATAGCCTCTTAGGATTTTTGGTATGTCAGTGTATTCAGCTTCAACATTGAAATTAGGATTCCCCTTTAGATAATACAGAAGCTCTTGCCTAACAGCCATCCAGTTTTTTAAAGTACCATAGCCTCGCTGATTTCTCATCGTAATTAGGCTTCGAGTTCTCAGTTCATCGAAGCCTCTCATCATGATAATGAAATCTGCCAACGGCTGAAAGCCTGCATTTTGATCAGCTCCAAGCCAAATATACAAACTTGAATTGTCTTCTAATACCTCACACGTGTTCCGAACCCACCTTTTACTCCATTTGATGTAATCTTCTATTGATGTCCTACTGAGCCTTTCAGTATTTACATTGCCAACCGATACATTATAAGGGGGGTCTTGAATTGCCAATTGGGATTTGCTTTTTCCCATCAATAGTTGGATATCTGTTTCGCTTGTTGCATCAAGACAACCAACCTTATGTCCACGAACGGGGTCCTGCCAGATTTGACCAGGCCTCAAACGACAGTGAGGCAGCAACAGTTTTTTTATGTCGTTATTGCTATCAATCCTTCGCAGAGCTTCATTTGCCATTTGTTCATCGCTCCTTCAACTATCAAGCTTTCTGCTTTTTTCAG
>Ga0315539_1001831_pt1 | contig 15471 bp, 13 predicted proteins | sample SalMarSW160150MG_FD_203097 | JGI IMG/M metagenome (GOLD analysis project Ga0315539, IMG submission 203097) | Salt marsh sediment microbial communities from the Plum Island Ecosystem LTER, Massachusetts, United States - Salt Marsh Sediment SW1601-150 ... | reverse complement strand
TACGATCCCGGACAGTCGGTTTTCCCGAATCCGGTTCTGACCTTGAGTCAATCACGCATTAGCCTTCCTAATATAACCTTAAGCTTAAATGGTAGCACCCATATACACCCACAGTAATTTAGTTTACTAAAGCGCTAGTCTTATTAAAGAATATTTATCAGGTTCTGCGCCCTGTTATCTTTTTTTTTGACGCCCAAGTGCCCAGAGGTCCTTCGCTCTATAAGGTGTTACCTTACTAAGTGGTATAATTAACTTATACTTGGGAAGGCATTGCCCTTCCTTCATCGCTACTATGACCTCATGCGCCAATCCTAAATCCTCCATGTCTATTTCGGTTTTCCCTAGAAGACAGGTCTTTGCTGGTTGTTGCTACCCCAGCTGGAATTAGGATCTTCCCGTCGTTATCTCTGAGAGTCTTTACCCAGATGCAAGAACCCCTACCCCGGCTGCTTCTACAGTGCTTTTAACCGTTTCTTCCTGTAGAACATTGGCCTTCCCCAACAATCTAATGGGTCGGCGCTTAAGCATGAATCCCTTCAACAGCTTCTGAAGGGGAGCGATTTCGGGGCTGCAGTATTCGTTAAAGCCTTCCAGCCTCCGGGTTTGCTTGCCATCCTGACTGTTCCGACATTATATTACTTTATATTAATATAAGCCGCGATGGCTTTTACATCCGGGCACACTATGGTTTGTCACCTCCCCATATTCCGGATATACTAATCATCCAAACCGGCTAATTGATGATAGGAGACTTTCACTCCATTAGATTCTCAGCCTTGACGGCTGCTCCAGATTGCCGAGCTCCCTATTTTCTCTTCTAATTTCTGAATTCTGAATACTGGATTCTGGCTCCTGAATTATATTTTTTATCCTCAGAAAAAGGCATTTTGATTATCGAACTTTTATCAAAAGTAGATAAGAAAAAATTATTAGTTAATTTCAAGCAATTTTTAGGACAAATATCTTCACAGAATCCACAAAAACAACATTTCCCTAGATCTATCTGGGGATATTTTTTAGGATATTTACCCTTATGCTTCTCAGGGGCTTCTATCATTTCTATTGCCTTATCAGGACATATTTTAGCACAAAGCCCACAAGATATACACCTATCTCGATCATAGGAATGTTCCCCTCTGTATCCTTTCGGTATTTCTATCGATTCATAAGGGAAAGATACAGTCATCGGTTTACTAAATAAATTTTTAAATAAATGGTAAACAATTCCAAATTCCATTTTACTGCCTTCTTCCTTAAATTATTATATTTTTTATTATCTATCCAAATCTGCTGGACAAACATTTAAGCTCCAATAAATAGCTGGCACATCCGCTATCTCGGCTCCTTGCAACAAATACTCCAAAACAGGTATCATATGAGAAAAACTTGGACCTCTAACTTTCACTCTATATGGTCTTATTCCTCCATTACTAATTATATGCATACCTCCTTCTCCTCTAGCAATTTCATTATGAACGTATACTTCGCCTTCTTTGATTTTCATATTAAGTTTGGGCTTCTTAAATTTTGGAAGAATTACCTCTCCTTTAGGTAGATCTTCAAAAGCCTGCTTTAAAATTTTTACTGATTCTTTTATTTCCTCCAAACCAATCATATAACGAGAATAAATATCACCTTCTTCTCTCACTGGAATTTCAAAATTAAATCTATTATATACTTCATAAGGGTCATCTTTTCTTATATCGGTTTTTAATCCCGAAGCCCTTAATACTGGCCCAGTTGCCCCTAAACTTATAGCTTTTTCTAAATTCAAAACACCAATTCCCTTAGTACGAGATAGAAAAGTCGGATTTCCTGTTTCTATATATTTAAAAGCCTCGTATATTTTATCTAAAACTTTTCCAATTTTTTCTTCTATTCCCATCGGAAAATTTCTTCTTAATCCTCCAGGACATATGTATCCCGCAGGATATACCCTTCCACCAGTTATGTCAGCAAATAAATCTAAAATATAATCTCTGTAACCAAAGGCAATTTTAAATCCGGTATCAAAACCAATACCAGCAGACAAAACACCCCACCAAATGAGATGAGATTGAATGCGTGAAAGTTCTACCATTATTACTCTAATATATTTGGCTCTTTCTGGGATTTCTAAATCCATTAATTCTTCCATTGCTTCTGCATGTACTAAATTCCAAGCTAAAGATTCAAAAACACAAATTCTATCGGAAAGCATTGCATTTTGCAGGGGTAATCTATATTCCATTAATTTTTCAAAACCACGATGAAGATATCCCGGATCAGAAAGAGCGGAAATTATTTTTTCCCCTTTAACTTTTAGCTTAACTCCAAAGTTCCCTGATCCTGGATGACAGGGTCCAAAATAAAAATCGTATTCATTGCTTTTGGGCAAGACAGACATTTCTTGATTAATCTTCATAATATCCCCTCTCTCTTTCATTTTCCTTATTATAATATTTATCTCTTACATATTCCTGCCAATTAAAATCCTTTCTAAAAGGAGGGGGTCCTTGCCAATTTTCAGTAAATAAAGGTATTAAATTAGAATTACCTTTAAAATTTATTCCAAAAAATTCCCAGTTTTCTCTTTCATGGGATTGTGCATTATTTCCCCATACTGGAATAACTGAATCAATGACTGGATTTTCTCGATCAATTTTAGCAGTTAAAACAAGAAGTACATTATCTTTAAAAGACCATAATAAGTAAGCAATTTTATACTTTTTTTCTTCTATCCAATCACTTACCGAAATCGCTGATAAATGAATAAATCCTTCATACTTTAACCATTTAGCCCAATCTAACAATTCTTCTTTATCGATAGATATCCATATTCTATGTGCTCGTTGAATTATCCCTTCACGTCCAAATTTTCTTTTTATTTTTTCTAAAATTATTTTTTCTTTCTTAAAATCTGAAGTTATTTTATTTCATCTCTCCTACATGTTTAAATATTTTACCAACAGCTTCAAAAATTGCTTCAGGACGAGGTGGACATCCGGGAATATAAATAGTGATAGGTAAATAATCATCTAATCTCTTTATAGTATTGTATGAATCCCAATAAATACCACCAGTCATAGTACACGCACCTAAAGCAATTACTGCCTTAGGTTCTGCCATTTGAGCATATATAAATTGTGCCCTTTTTATCGATTTAAAGGTTTGGTAACCAGCAATAAACAAGGCATCTGCATGACGTGGAGTACCAGTAACAATCATGCCAAACCTTTCCATATCCCATCTTGAACCAACTACTGGTACAAGCTCACAAAAACCACAAGAATTAAACCAATTAAAAACCCAAATAGACTTTATTAGCTTCTTCATTTTTTTTGCTTCTTTGCTCATCCAAAAATTCTCCTCCTCAAAATTAATTATCTTACTTCACAAACTTAAGAACAAAAACTAATTTTAAATTCATAATTCAATTAAATTTATTTTAAAATAAAATATTTTTATAATCTTTTGAAAATTATAAAAATACCAACAAAAAAATAAATATTTCCGTTTGTTATCTTTAGATATATCCTCTTAACATAATAATTGGGGGAAAATGTAAGAAAAAAAGAAGAGAAACTGACTTAATATTTTTCACTTAAAAAATACTTATGCACTCTTAGATCATCAGTTAATTCCGGATGAAAAGATGATACTAAAATATTTTTCTGTCGGGCCATTATGATTTTCCCTTTAAATTTAGACAAAACTTTCACATTACTGCCTATTTTTCTAATGTAAGGTGCTCTAATAAATACTGCTCGAAATAATTTCCCGTTAAGGTTTTCGATTTTTAAATCAACTTCAAAACTATCTACCTGTCTTCCAAAAGCATTTCTTTCTACTTCAATATCAATTAAATTAAACCTTATCTGCTCATTGCCTACAACCTTATTTGCTAACAAAATCATACCTGCACAGGTCCCAAATATAGGCATCCCTTCTCTTCCTCTTTTACTAATCTCTCGGTCTAAGCCGTATATTTTAGCTAATTTACCAATAGCGGTACTTTCGCCTCCGGGTATTATTAATCTATCTACTTTTTCTAAATCTCCAACTGTTTTTACCTTGACACCCTCAAATCCACACCTTTTTATCATTCTTAAATGTTCTTCTACTGCTCCCTGCAGGGACAATACTCCCACTTTCAAGATTACCTTTCAGCTCCTCTCTGGTTCGTTTATTAATTTAATTCTTAGATTACCATCCTCTATCCTGCATTCGTTCAGCTGGGGCAATTTGAGAAATCTCTATTCCTTTCATTGCTTCACCTAATCCTTCTGAAACTTGAGCGATAATTTTAGGATTATCATAATGGGTGGTAGCTTCTACAATAGCTTTTGCCCTTATTTTAGGATTATCTGATTTAAATATACCTGAACCTACAAATACTCCATCTGCACCTAACTGCATCATTAAAGCAGCATCAGAAGGGGTGGCTATCCCCCCGGCAGCAAAATTAACTACTGGTAATCTTCCTTTTTGAGCTACCTCTTGTAAAAGTTCAAAAGGAGCACCTAATTCTTTGGCTTTACTCATCAATTCCTCTTTAGGCATATTTTTTAATCTTCTTATTTCATCCATAACCTGACGCATGTGTCTTACCGCTTCTACAATATTTCCTGTTCCCGGTTCACCCTTAGTCCTAATCATGGCAGCACCCTCTCCTATTCTTCTTAAGGCCTCACCTAAATTTCTTGCTCCACAGACAAAAGGAACTTTAAAATTCAATTTATCTATATGATAATTTTCATCAGCAGGAGTTAATACTTCGCTTTCATCAATGTAATCTACCCCTAAAGCTTCTAGTACCTGGGCTTCCACAAAATGCCCAATTCTTACCTTTGCCATTACCGGAATAGATACTGCCTTCATTATCTCTTTTATTATTTTAGGGTCAGCCATTCTGGCCACACCGCCTGCTGCTCGGATATCAGCGGGGACTCTTTCTAAAGCCATAACTGCTACAGCACCAGCTTCTTCGGCAATTTTTGCCTGTTCTGCACTCACTACATCCATTATTACTCCGCCTTTTAACATCTCAGCCAAACCCTTTTTTAGCTTATAAGTACCTTTTTTCATCAATTTATTTTATCCCCCTCTTTTATGCGTTTTATTAATCTATTTATATTATAGTAGAAAAAAATTTAAAAACAACTATTGTTTTGTAATATAGTATCGAGTTAAGAAAGAGAAAGGAAAGATAGAAAAAAAGAAGTCAAAAAAGATACCGCAAACTAAAAAAGTTTGCGGTATCTTTTTTTGTTTAATATTTACTATCTAATATTAAAAGATTATCTGTTAGAATTTATTTTTTTATTTTTTCTCATAAATTGCAGCTAAACGTTCATACATCTTCCAACGTTTTAAAACCCCTTCTTGAGCTTCTTTTAACAATTTTTTAGCTACTTCTGGCATGGTCCGGGTAAGCATTTTGTATCTATTTTCATTATATGTATATTCTTCCAAAGGAATGCTCGGAGCTTTAGAATCCAATTGGAGAGGATTTTTTCCTTCTTTCGCAAGATCTGGATTGAACCTTATTAAGGGCCAATATCCCGATTGAACTGCTAATTTCTGTTGTTCTAAACCATGAATCAAATTATAACCGTGACTAATACAATGACAATAAGCTATAATAAGAGAAGGGCCATTAAAAGCCTCTGCTTCCTGGAAAGCTTTAATAACTTGTGCATCGTTAGCTCCCATTGCCACTCGAGCCACATATACATCTCCATAGGAAATTGCCATCATTGCTAGATCTTTCTTGAAAGTCCTCTTACCTCCAGCAGCAAACTTAGCAATGGCTCCAAGTGGAGTAGCTTTAGACATCTGTCCACCGGTATTAGAATAGGTTTCCGAATCTAATACTAAAATATTGACATTACGTCTTTGGGCAATAACATGATCCAATCCTCCATAACCGATATCATAAGCCCATCCATCTCCTCCCAAAATCCATACACTCTTTTTGGCAAGAACATCAATTACGCTAAATAAATCTTTTGCTTCTGCGCTACTTATTTTTTTCAATTTCTTTTCTAATATTTTTACTCTTTCTCTCTGTTTGTACAATCCTTCCTCGGTAGACTGATCAGCCTTTTTAATTTCACTAACTAAATCCTTACCTATCTCAGAAGAAAGTTTATCCAGCAGTTCAAAAGCATATTCCTTCTGCTTATCTATTGCCAATCTCATGCCTAACCCAAATTCAGCATTATCTTCAAATAGAGAATTAGACCAGGCAGGACCTCTTCCCTCTTTATTAAATGACCAGGGAGTAGTAGGTAAATTTGCTCCATAAATTGAAGAACACCCGGTAGCATTAGCTATTACTGCACGGTCTCCAAATAGCTGACTTAAAAGTTTTACATAGGGAGTTTCTCCACATCCAGCACAAGCACCAGAGAATTCGAAAAGCGGCTGTAAGAACTGAACATTTCTAACTGCGCTAAGTTTTAAATCTTTTCGGTCAACTTCAGGAATTCCCAAGAAAAATTCCCAATTTTTAACTTCCTGTTTTCTAATAGGTGGTTGCTCTACCATATTTATGGCTTTTAATTTAGGATTAGTTTTATTTTTAGCCGGACAATTATTCACACAAAGGCCACATCCAGTACAATCTTCAGGAGAAACCTGGATAGTAAATTTCATTCCTTTAAATTGAGAATTTTTTGCTTCTGCAGATTTAAAATTATCTGGTGCAGAAGAAAGTAATTTTGGATCATAAACTTTAGCTCTAATAACTGCATGAGGGCATACCATAACACATTTTCCACATTGAATACAGGTATTAGGATCCCAGGCAGGAATTTCCTGAGCAACATTTCTCTTTTCCCATTTAGTAGTACCACTGGGAAAAGTTCCATCAGGAGAAAAAGCACTAACTGGTAAATCATCTCCTTGTCCGGCAATCATCTTCGCGGTTACATCTTGTACAAATTTAGGTGCTTCCTCCGGAACGGGTGGACGCTTCTTTAATTTACTGGTAGCTTCACTTGGAACCTTAACCTCGTAAAGCTTAGGAAGGGCATTATCTACTGCAGCAAAATTAGTATTCACAATTTTTTCTCCCTTCTTACCGTAAGATTTTTTTATAAATCGTTTTATTGCTTTTTTTGCCTCTTCAACAGGAATAATATCACTAAGAGAGAAGAAACAAACTTGCATTATAGTATTAATTCTTACTCCTAAACCTACTTCTTTAGCAATCTTATAGGCATCAATTACAAAGAAACGTAATTTTTTCTCGATAATAGTTTTCTGAACCGAATAAGGTAGATGCTCCCATACTTCCTCAGCAGAATAATGACTATTAAGAAGAAATATTGCACCTGGCTGTGCAGTTTTTAATACATCATAACGTTCTAAAAAAGAAAATTGATGACAAGCTACAAAATTTGCCTGGCTAACCAAATAAGGTGAGTGAATAGTAGTTGGACCGAATCTTAGATGAGAAATAGTAAGTGAACCAGCTTTTCGAGAGTCATAGACAAAATAACCTTGAGCATAATTATCGGTCTCTTCACCAATAATCTTTATAGAATTTTTATTAGCCCCTACAGTCCCATCTGAACCAAGACCATAAAAGACTGCTCGAGTCCGATCATTAGGTTCTATAGAAAAATCAGGGTCATAAGAAATGCTGGTATGAGTTACATCATCATTTATTCCTATCGTGAAATGATTTTTAGGAACTTCCTTTTTCATCTCCTCAAATACTCCTTTTACCATAGCGGGAGTAAATTCTTTAGAAGAAAGCCCATATCTTCCTCCGGTTATTTTAGGAGTTTTTTTGAAAGGAGCTATTCCTTCAGATATCCCTTCTTGTATTGCAGTTACTATGTCAGTATACAATGGTTCTCCAATACTCCCCGGTTCTTTAGTACGATCCAAAGTAGCTATAGTATTTACAGTTTTAGGGAGAGAATTAATAAAATGTTTAATGGAAAATGGTCGGTAAAGACGTACTTTTATTAAACCTACTTTTTCTCCTTTTTTCATCAAATATTCCACTGTTTCTTGCGCTGTTTCAGCTCCTGAACCCATTAACACGATAATCCTTTCAGCATCCGGGGCGCCAAAATATTGGAACAGTTCGTATTTTCTCCCCACAACCTTCTCAAATTTTTCCATAACTTTTTGCACAATATCAGGACAAGCAATATAATAAGGATTGACTGTCTCTCTTGCTTGGAAATATACATCCGGATTTTGTGCTGTCCCTCTAATAAAAGGATTATCAGGAGAAAGTGCTCTTTTTCTATGGGCTCTTACTAAATCATCATCAATTAAAGGTCTCATTTCTTCCGGAGTTAAAAGTTCAACTTTAGAAATCTCATGCGAAGTACGAAAACCATCGAAGAAATGAAGAAAAGGCACTCGAGATTCTAAACTCGCTGCTTGAGCAATTAAGGGAAAGTCCATAGCTTCCTGAATTGAATTAGAAGCAAGTAAGGCAAAACCGGTTGATCTGGTTGCCATCACATCACTATGCTCACCAAATATAGATAGCGCCTGACAGGCTACTGAACGAGCAGCAACATTAAAGACAGTAGAGGTTAATTCCCCAGCAATTTTAAACATATTAGGAATCATTAATAAAAGTCCCTGGGATGCAGTAAAAGTTGTGGTAAGCGCTCCTCTCTGCAAGGAACCATGAACTGCTCCCGATGCACCTCCTTCACTCTGCATTTCAGTTACCTGAGGAACCGTTCCCCAGATATTAGGCTTTCCTTCAGCAGCCCAAAGATCGGCAAATTCACCCATCGGTGAAGAAGGGGTGATAGGGTAGATGGTTACAACTTCGCTCAAATGATATGCAGTATGAGCAGCAGCCGTATTCCCATCAATGGTAATTTTTGTTTTATTCGACATATTAGTCTCCTCCATTTTTTAAAATACTTTTTTAATAGATCTATACAATATTATTTTATCAGAAAATATAAAATTTATAAAATTATTCACAGCGTATACAAAATTGGTTGCTGTTCTTTGACAAAATGTGTTTAAAACACCTATATTAATTGATGTTGCATGATAGACCTCATTGTGTTAGCGTGTTCAACACGCTAAGGAGGGTCTATTATGCGAAAAAAACGTTGTATTTTCTGTAATAGTCTTAATACCAAAAGGTACGGAACCAGATCTAAGAAGAGAAACACATCTTTTGGCAAAAGGAACCTGTATTATCAACGGTGGTACTGTAATGATTGCAGGCGAGCCTTTAAGCCTGACCAGGACCATCCGGTCAATTTCTCTATGGAAATTAGAGCCTGTGAACTGTACTATGATTCTGAAGCAAGCTACCGGGCAGTAAGCCGACAATTAGGAATCGCCCCTTACCGAATCTTTAAGATCATCAATGCTTTAGGTACTAATTGTAAGTCTACAGTAGATGTTGCCTCTGAACTTAAACCTCGATGGTCTGGCTATCTTTTCATCGATGAAAAGAGGATCTTCATCAAGGGTGTGGAGTGGTTCCTGCTTCTAGCCGTAGATCTAAAGACCCAAGATATCGTTCACTGGGAGTTAGTCTCAAGAGAAAATGAAGTAAATGTCGCCTGGTTTCTCATTATTATTAAGATGGTAATAAAATATCCTTTTAAAGGGGTTATTAGTGATCTCCTGCCCGAGTTTTTTGGAACTGTTCGCTGGCTTTTACCAGGAATACCTCATCAGTTCTGTCCCTACCATGCCTATCGGGCAACAGAGTTCTACTTTAAGTATCACTATACCGGAGGTAATAGACTTTGGGCTGAAAGATTCCTTCTTATTACCAGGATCATCTGTAGGTGTAAAACCTTGTCTACCGTTTTAAGGGCAATAGATTATCTAGAGTGCCATCAAGATGAGTTAAGGCAGGCCAAGCTCATTAAAAGAATGAATATCTTAAGAATCAGATTCCCTAATCTTATTAAACGTTTCAAAGATCATAATTTACGACCAGATAATAATATTGTGGAAAACGTCATCAAACAGCTCAACCAAAAATTCAAGAAAGTTGCCGGATTTGAATTCTATGATACGGCTTGCAAGTCTATTAAACTCTTAGTTATGCGTTACCGTTTTCATACCTTTAACTGTTCTAGGATACCCGGCAATAATGGAAAATCTCCTCTTGAACTGGCTGGAATAGACACCAGTAATATCAACTGGGTACGTTTTTCTAAAAAAGTGCTAATTGTGGATAGTGATGTAATGTGGATAACTCCTAAAGAGTTACCCCCATTACTTGGACAACCCTTCAGGTTGCCCACACTCTCCACAATACTACTACTATTTTTTAATTTTAGAAAAGAACTAAAAGAGTAAATAGCAACCAAAATCGTATACGCTGCCAAATTATTTATTTAACAATTATTTAATTTCTTGCCTTCCCATTAAAGCTTGAGTTAAAGTCACTTCATCGGCAAATTCTAAGCTTCCCCCTATAGGTACACCATAAGCAATACGGGTTACTTTTATATTTAAAGGTTCAATCAATTTAGTAATATAAGAAGCGGTAACTTCTCCCTCAATATTGGGATTGGTGGCTAATATTATCTCTTTTATCTTTTCAGTCTTTAGCCTTTTTAATAAACTATTAATCTTTAAATTTTCCGGTTCTACTCCGTCTAAAGGAGAGATTGCTCCTTCTAAAACATGATATAAACCTTTATATTCCCCCGTATTTTCTATGGCAATCAAATCCCTTACCTTTTCCACGACACATATAATAGACTTATCTCTATTAATATTCCGGCAAATTTCACATATCTCTTGATCAGTTATATTGCCACAAATCGAACAATGTTTAACCTTTTCTTTTGCCTCTAATATTGCCTTAGCCAAACCTCCAACGCTTTCCGAGGAATTTTTTAAAATATAAAAAGCTAATCTCTGAGCTGTCTTGGGACCTATGCCCGGCATTTTTGAAAATTCATCAATTAATCTAGCAAAAGGTTTAGTATATCTAAAGGACACTTTAACCTCCTCTTAAAATAACCCGGGAACATTCATACCCCCGGTTAATTTACTCATTTCTTGAGCAGCTAGCTCTTTTGACTGACGTATTGACTCATTGACCGCTGCTAAAATTAAGTCTTCTAACATCTCTTTTTCATTTGCATCTATTACATCCGGTTCTATTTTAATTTCTTTAATTTCCTGTTGGCCATTTACTACAATCTCAATCATCCCTCCCCCAGAAGAAACTCTAACTTCTTTTTGAGCCAACTCTTTTTTCATCTCTTCCATCTTTTTCTGCATAACTTGCGCTTGTTTCATAAGAAATTTCATATCCATTGCTTTCTTCTTCCTCCTTTCTCTAATATAGTCTATTTTTTCTTAATAATCGTTCCTTCAAATAAATTTAACGATTCTTTAATTAATATATTATCTTCCGGGACCTCATTACTTCTTTTTTTTATATTATCTTTCTCTTCTCCTGCTCTTTCTCCTCGTTCCTTATTCTCCCCATTTCTTGTTTTTGCAACTTTTTTCTTATTTTCTTGTTCAGACTCTATAAAAGAGTCCTCTTTGCCATTGTCGTTGATAATACATTCTATAGTTAAAAACCTGCCAGTCTCTTCTTTGATTAAATCTTGTAACAATATTTTATTATTTTGCTTTTCTAAACTCTCTTTGTGAAAGGTATATTTCTTATTAAATCCGATTATTAATTTATCATTTTCTATAGTAATCAAATTGTTAGCTATAATAAAAGAATAGACAGCCATTTTAGTTTTTTTTATCTTATTTAAAATTGTAGTCCAGGCCTGGTTAAAATCTAAATCAGTAGATACTTCTTTGGCCTGAATAGAGGAATCTTCTTTAGTTTTAACCTTATCCTGGATCTTCTTCTTTGGTGGCACTTCTTCTCTTGTTACTGTTGTTACTGCATTTTTCTTGCCTGATTCTGATACACCTTTCTTTGTAGAGAAGTCTAAGAAATACTTATCTTTTTTTTCTTCAACCTCTTTTAAAGAATAATTCTCACCCGCAGTAAACTTTATAACTAACATCTCTAATAAAATCCAGGGGTGGCGGGTATATCTCATCTTTCTTTCTGCTTCGGCCAGATAATTAACCACATTAAATAATTTTTCTAATTTAATTGTTTTAGATTGTTTTAACAAACGTTCCCTATCTTCGGTAAATATGCCCTTAAGATTCAGTATTTCTTTTTGGCAAACTTTGGCTAAAGATAAATTATGAACATATTCCATTAGATTTTTTATAAATTGGGAAGCATCTTCTCCTAAATCAGATGTCCGGTTAATTATCTCTATCCCTTTAAGCGTGTCATTCTTTATTATTGCCTCTAAAAACTCGAAAAAAACCTCTTCTTCAATTATTCCTAAAACCTCTCTAACACTTTGAGAAGTTATATCTTTGCCACAATAAGCAATTATTTGATCCAAAGCACTTTCAGCATCACGCATAGAACCCGTCGAACTTCGGGCTATTATATCTAAAGTTTTATCATCTATATTTAATTTTTCATCTTTAACAATCATCTTTAATTTAGCCACAATGTCCGCTAAAGATATCCTTCTAAAATTAAACCACTGACATCGGGATAAAATAGTATTGGGAATTTTATGAGGATCGGTAGTGGCAAAAATAAAAATTACATGTGGTGGTGGTTCCTCCAGAGTTTTTAACAAAGCATTAAACGCCCCTTGAGATAACATATGTACTTCATCAATAATATATATCTTATATCTTCCCTCAGCAGGTGCAAAGTTAACTTTATTTCTTAACTCTCTAATGCTATCAACTCCATTATTAGAGGCACCGTCTATTTCCATTACATCCATAGAATAGCCATTGGTGATTCTAATACATCTATCACATTTATTGCAGGGATGAGGAGTTGGTCCATTTTCGCAGTTTAATGATTTAGCTAAAATACGAGCGGTGGTCGTCTTTCCTACTCCTCTTGGACCAGAAAAAATATAAGCATGGGAAATTCTATTTAGAGAAATAGCATTAATTAAAGTTTGAGTAATATGTTTCTGCCCAATTATATCTTCAAAAGTCTGTGGTCTCCATTTACGATAAAGTGATTGATGTTCCATAAAATCTCCCTAATAACCTAATCTAAGGTTAGGCAAAATTTTCTTAAAATCATAAACTTTTGCTTTATTAACAATTATAATTTTAATGATCGTGCACCTACCTCCGATTCACCCTTCCAAGCGATACTAAGACAGTTTGCTCCAATCAGGTTTACCTGCGGCACCCAAAGAGATTTGCTTACCGCTGCTTCTTCCCAGATCTGACGGAGTTCACAATTCTTTGCTGCACAGGGCCCAATCTTCATCACCACTTATCTTAGCCAGCCTTAAAAAGATAAAACCTCGGGTAGGAATTCAACCCTGCTGTAGCGGATTGCAGGTTACAGGGCACCGCTATCTCCCCATCTAGCACGACCGCCTATCGTAATCCTAAAATATTCGCTTAAAAAAAACATTTTAAAAACTGGCGGAGAGGGCGGGATTCGAACCCGCGTGACAGCTTTTGGCCGCCTAATCGCTCTCCAAGCGACCCCGTTATGACCACTTCGGTACCTCTCCCTCATCTTTTTATACCTAATAAATAATAACCTTAATAACCATTAGTGTCAAAAATATTTTTCAATTATTTTTCAATTAAGTCTTTTTAACTATAGACCCCATATTGCTCCATAAGACGAAATATCCCCTGTCACATTCAAGTTGAGATGATATTTATAAATAATAAACAATAAAAATTTAATTTGATAATCAAATTGCAAAAAAAATCATGCCACTTACCAATGCATTATTTTTTTATTTCAAACAAATTTAATAATCTCTTTTGGTGATTTTTTTCCTATTTTAGGTATGACTGCATCTTTATCCGGATAGCCAACGACCATTATCAAAAAGGGTCTTTCGTTAGAAGGACGAGATAAAATATTATTCAGGAAGCCCATTTTACTGGGTGTGTAAGTCAAACAAGTAAGTCCAGCATGGTGTAAGGCAAATAGAAGTATGCCTGTAGAAATGCCTACCGATTCATTAACATAATAATGGCTTCTTTTACTTCCATCCGGTAAAAGACCATAACGTTGAGCGAAAATAACTATTAGATAAGGAGCTATTTCTAAAAAAGGTTTATGTTCATTAGTCCCCAGGGGCTTCAAATCTTCTACCCACTTTAAGTTGGTTTTTTGGTTATAAAATTCCCGTTCTGCTTTTTCGGCTTCCTTATGAATCTGTCGCTTAGCCTCCGGAGCTTACAACTACAAAACTCCAAGGCTGCATATTGGCTCCACTAGATGCTGTTCCTGCTGCGCGAATACAATTTTCTATTATAATACGGGGTACTGGGCGGTCTGAAAATTGGCGAACTGTTCGCCTCTTTTTCATTTCTAAATAAAACTCTTCTGAGCGTTTCTCCATCTCCATTAAAGAATACTCATCATAATTTAAAAGAGAATAAAATTCTGTTTTTCCCATAAAAATCACCTTTTTCCCAATACAATTTTTGTTATAAGACTAGTAGATTCCCGGGGTCTTAACAAATTCACATTTCTATGTTTTACATTTTGTGAAGTTGTGAAGCCTGAACCCTAACTCTTCTCTTTGACAATAAAGAGAACCTAAGCTCTTTGAAAAAATACTTAAAGAAAAGATATCCGGATTTTTCTTCCCTGGTGATTTTATTTGAAGCAACCGGGATCTATTCTTTAATCAGACTGGACCCGATTTAAAAGCAATCCGAAACTTCGGTCCATGGGAAAGCAGGATCAGCAAACACGGGAATCAGATGATTCGAAAATGTCTTTATATGCCGACTTTATCTTGTATTAAACATAACCATAAGATCAAAATATTTTATGAGCGATTAGTCTCAAAGCATAAACCCAAAAAGGTATCTGTAATAGCTGCTATTGCGAAAATTGCTCTTGATTGCCCATGCGATTTACAAGAATAAGACAGTCTATGTTCCAGGGTAACTGATAAATGTAATAAAAATTAAATATCGTTTTAGGGAGAGTTGGGGTTGACTTTCAAGACAGTATCTAACCCCCACATTCCCGTATTTCCGCATTCCTACTTCTATTAAAATATAAATATATATAATTTATTCAAATCTGAAGAAGCGGATAGCCAGCAATAATGATATAGCAGAAATTGCCAGGAGCACATAGAAATTAGGAAGAATTTCGGTTATTCCAAACCCCCGGGTAATAATCTTATTAAATCCGTTTATGGCCCAGTATTGAGGAGTGAAACGAGCAATATTTTGCATAAATTTAGGAACGATTTCAATCGGCCACCACGCTCCTCCCAGCATACTGGTCAACATTGAAATAAGCACCGCAAATGCCCCGGCTTGAGCAGAAGTTCGCACAACAACAGAGAGAAGTGTTCCCAACCCGGTTACTGAAAGGACATAACTTACCACCAGTAGCAAAACTCCCGATGGCAAATTCCCCCAATTCACTTTCAAAACCAACTGACCAAAAAGAAT
>Ga0315539_1001830_pt1 | contig 15475 bp, 14 predicted proteins | sample SalMarSW160150MG_FD_203097 | JGI IMG/M metagenome (GOLD analysis project Ga0315539, IMG submission 203097) | Salt marsh sediment microbial communities from the Plum Island Ecosystem LTER, Massachusetts, United States - Salt Marsh Sediment SW1601-150 ... | reverse complement strand
ACATTAGGCGGTTATCCGTCATCCCATCGAGCATGGTATCCTCCCCAATAGATTCTGGGAGGAATCATACCACAACTTTGGCGGATGCGCCACCCGACGGATTGTTAAATTTGTCAACCAACCAGCTCAGCGCATCAAAATCTGCTCCCGCTGGATCGCCAGATCCAGCGGTCTGGCGGCGGATTTGGCAATCCGCCGCGAGCAACTGTAGACTTGTTGCCGAATAAGGAATCGGGTACAATTATGGGCATTTCGAGCATACAAGGAGATGCCCATGATTACCGATTTGACCGAGCTTGATGATCGAGGATTCAGAGCGCTCACAGGGTTGTCTCGTGAGGCATTTTACCAATTGTTGCCCCTCTTCACCACTAGCCACGAGGAAGCGCTATGGGAAAGATATGAACAGCAGCGCTCTCAGCGCAAACGCAAACCGGGCGCGGGGCAAAAAGGTCGCCTGAACACGATGGAGAAGAAGCTGTTCTTTGTCCTGTATTACCTCAAAGTCTATCCCACCTTCGATGTGTTGGGCGACCGTTTTGGTCTGGACCGTTCCAAAGCGTGTACCAATATGCATAACCTACTGCCCGTGTTAATCAAAGCGCTAGACAAGACAGGGGTGCTCCCCAAGCGCCAGTTTGAGTCCGTGGAAGAGTTGCGCGCTGCCTTTGCAGGGATTGCCGACCTGTTCATTGATGCCACGGAACGCCCCCACCGCCGCCCCAAAGACGCTACCGCACAACGCCAGAAGTATAGCGGCAAGAAGAAGCGGCATACGGTGAAGAACACTGTCATCTCCAACGCCTGCCAGATGATTCTGTTCCTGGGTTACACGATGTTTGGCAGTTGCCATGATTACGCTTTGTTCAAAATGGAGTTCCCGCCGGATGTGGACTGGTTTCAAGCCTTCAGACTGTGGGTAGACTTGGGCTACTTGGGGATTCAAAAGGAGTATGCCGCCCTTGAAATCCACATCCCCCACAAGAAGCCCCGCAAATCTAAAGCCAACCCCAACCCAACGTTGACCAAGGTTCAGGTGGCCGAAAACCACCAGATGAGCAAGGTGAGGGTTGTCGTGGAAAATGCCATCTGCCGGATGAAAAGATTCAACAGTTTGACCGCTCCTTTCCGTAATCACAAGGACAACTTGGTAGACGATGTTGCACTCGTAACCGCTGGGCTGGCGAATTGGATGTTATCCGTGCATAGCGCTTCTCCAGCCTAATTCAGCAACAAGCCTTGTGATCTACTGAACTTCGCGTGCTAACTTCAGATTCGGGATCACGTCCAGGTCCCAGCCGGAGCGATAGCCCGCCTGGTAGCGGAAGTAAGCGGCTCCGGCGACCATGGCCGCGTTGTCGGTGCACAGGGATATGGGTGGACAGAGCACAGGCAAGTCGGACCTGCCGGCCATCTCCTGGCGCAGCAGCTTGTTGGCAGCTACTCCTCCAGACAGGAGGATCTGCTTAGCACCATATTCCTCGGCCGCTCGCTTGGCCTTCTCCACCAACACATCCACCACCGCCATCTGGAAACTGGCAGCCAGGTTAACCACAGGCAATTGACGCTCGTGCGCTTTCACGATGCGCAGCACCGCCGTCTTGAGTCCGCTGAAGCTGAAATCGTAGCTGTCTCCCAGCCAGGCGCGGGGCAGATCGAAAGCGGTGGAATCGCCGTATTGAGCCGCCTGCTCAATGGCCGGCCCGCCGGGGTAGTCCAGCCCCAGCAGCCGACCCACCTTGTCGAAAGCCTCGCCCGCCGCGTCGTCGAGGGTGCCGCCCAATCGTTGATATTGGCCGTGGCCGCTCATGAGGATCAACTCGGTGTGGCCGCCGGACACCACCAGGCAGAGCACGGGGAAAACGATGCTGCCCCCCCTCTTTCCCCCGCCCCCCTCAATCCCCCCAACTTTGGGGGGAAGGAGGGCGGGGGGAGGAAGGGAGGGCAGCCAATTGGCGTAGATGTGGGCCTCGATGTGATTGATCCCCAACAGAGGCAGCCCACAGCCCAGGGCGATGCCCTTGGCAGCGTTGACGCCGACCAGGAGGGAACCCGCCAGGCCTGGTCCATAGGTCACAGCCACAGCCTCCAGGTCATCCCAGGACACCCGCGCCTCTCCCACGGCCTCTTCGACGACGGGGGTGATGGAGAGGATGTGCTGGCGGGAAGCCACCTCCGGGAAGATGCCGCCGTAGCGGCGATGAATATCTATCTGAGAGGCGACGACGTTGGAGAGGATGCTCTGCCCGTCCTCCACCACCGCCGCCGCCGTCTCGTCACACGATGTCTCGATGCCCAAAATCAGGGTCATAAGCTACTTCGCCTTATCGCCTCCATCAACCCCCCGTCCTCCTCGGCCAAAACCGTGCGCGGGTCGAGGAGGAAGAGGTCGTCCTCAATGCGCCCGATGACGGGGGGATCGCCCGCTCGCAGGCGGCGCGCCAACTCGTCGGGGGAGTCCGTCTGGATGGCCACCAGTCTGGTGGGCAGGGTCTCGCCGGGGAGGCTGCCGCCACCCACAGTGGAGCGGCCATCCACCACCCTGGCGGCGACCCCTGCCTCCGTCAGCTTCTCCGCCCAGGCCGTCGCTCTCTCCTCAATGGCTTCGATAGGCGTGGCCATCATCTGCCAGACAGGAACCTTCTCCTCGGCCTCTCCCTTCAGATAGTGGAGCAGCGTAGCCTGCAGGCCGGCGATGGTGATCTTGTCCACTCGCAGAGCTCTGGTCAACGGGTGGCGTTTCAGCTTGGCTATGAGGTTCGCCCGTCCGACGATGAGGCCCGCCTGAGTTCCTCCCAGGAGTTTATCACCGCTGGCCGAGACCAGTGCCGCCCGCTGAGCCACGCTCTCCTGCAGCGTCGGCTCGTGGGCCAGGCCGTAGGCCGAGGTGTCGAGGAGGGCGCCGCTTCCCAGGTCGTCTACTACCAGTAGGCCCTTTTTCTCGCCAAGCTCAACCAGTTCGCCCAACGTGGGCTCATGGACGAAGCCGGTCAGGCGGAAGTTGCTGCGGTGGACGCTCATGAGGAGCGCCGTCTCCTCGGTGATGGCCTCCTCGTAGTCCTGGATGTAGGTGCGATTGGTGGTGCCGACTTCCACCAGGCGCGCCCCGCTCTGGCGCATCACCGCGGGCAGGCGGAAGCCCCCGCCGATCTCCACCAGATGCCCCCGCGAGACGATCACCTCTTGGCCCTGAGCCAAGGCCATGAGGATCAGCAGAACCGCGCCGGCGTTGTTGTTGACCACCAGGGCAGCCTCGGCTCCCGTCAACCGGCGGAGAAGCTCCTCGGCGTGGACATAGCGGGAGCCACGCTTGCCGGCTTCCAGGTCGTACTCCAGGTTAGTATAACCTCGCGCCGCCAGTTCCATAGCGGCGCGAGCCTCAGCGCTCAGCGGAGACCGGCCGAGGTTGGTGTGGATGATCACCCCGGTGGCGTTGATCACGGGGCGCAGAGTGGGGCGTGATCCAGCCTCCAGGCTGACCCTCGTCATCTCGACCAACTCATCCGTCGAAGGGCAATCCTGGCCGGCCACGATGCCTTGCCGGGCGAGGTCCAGCGCCTGACGGATGGCCTCCACCGTCAAGTCGTGCCCGTATTCTTCAGCCAGAGCCTGGATAGCTCCCTCTTGCAGCAATCTGTCCACGCTGGGTAGTTCCCTCAGTTTTTCTCGCATCTTGCCTCTCCTTCAAATACCTGTCCAGCGATACCCCTCCAGGTCCAGGCCGCCATCCTGGTTGAAGACGATCCCCTCGTCCTCCAACAGCTTTCGCTGGGTGTTCGATCCGCCGCTGGTGTGGCGGGTGCTGATCCCTCCTGAGCTATTCACCACGCGATGCCAGGGTATGTCCAGCCACTCAGGAGTGCTGTGCAAAGCCCAGCCCACCGTGCGGGCCTGCCGTGGGTCGCCCAAGGCGGCGGCGATCTGGCCGTAGGTGACAACCTGGCCCCTGGGTATGCGGGCGACTGTTTCGTAGACCCGCCGGAAGAATTCACTCACGCACACCATTATACCTCAAAACGCATTTTCTGGCTAGAGGGCGCATCGCCATTTTGGAGTGAGCTCTTGCATAATCGCCACTTTGCACTATAATCAGGACTTGAGAATTGGGAGGGCGGAGTGCAGGCGCAAGCCTGCGGACTTGCGTCCGCACTCCACCCTCAAGAGGAGGCGAGATGAAACAGGGAATAACTATCGTCGGCCTGGGGCCGGGCGATCCAAAGCAATTGACTTTAGAGGCTCAGCAAGTCCTGCGGGAGGCGGGAGAGGTCTATTTGCGCACCGGCCGCCATCCCACGGTGTCTTCCCTGCCGGCGGGACCTTCTCTCCGCTTCTTCGATCATCTCTACGAGGAGAAAGAAACCTTCGCCGAGGTCTACGATGAGATAGCTCGCCAGATCATGGAACTAGGAGGGCGCCCCGAAGGCGTGGTCTATGCCGTGCCCGGCCATCCTCTGGTAGGCGAAGCTTCGGTGCAGCGCATCCTGGCTTTGGCCAGGCAGCAGGAGATGGGCGTGCGCGTGGTGGAGGGGCTGAGCTTCATCGAATCGGTGCTCACCTGCCTGGGCCTGGACGCCCTGGCTGGATTGCAGATCGTGGACGCCACTGAACTGGCTGCTCTCCACCACCCGTGCTTGAATCCCGACCTGCCGGCTCTGATCGCCCAGGTGTACGACCAGCAACTGGCCAGCGATGTCAAGCTCACTTTGATGAACCTGTATCCCGATGAGCATCCGGTCACGCTGGTACGCGGAGCGGGCACCGATCGGGCGCAGGTCTTGACTGCACCTCTCTATGAACTGGACCGCCAGCCCGCCGTAGATCACCTGACCTCCTTGTACGTGCCGCCTCTGCCTCGGCCCAGCTCGCTGGAGACTTTTCAAGATACCATCGCTCGTTTGCGGGCTCGTGGGGGCTGTCCCTGGGATCGGGAGCAGACTCATCAGTCATTACGGCCTCATCTGCTGGAGGAGACCTATGAGACGTTGGCGGCTCTGGACGCCGACGATACGGACGCCCTGCGGGAAGAGTTGGGAGACCTGCTGCTGCAGATAGTCCTGCAGGCTCAGATCGCTGTCGAAGCGGGAGAGTTCAGCCTGGCCCAGGTTATCGAGGGGGTTGATGCCAAGATAAGACGTCGCCATCCCCACGTCTTCGGTGATGTTGAGGTGGCCGACGTGGGTGAGGTGTTACACATCTGGGAGGAGATCAAGCGGGAGGAGAAAGGGAAGCACTCCTTGCTGGGTGGGGTGTCGAGGTCGCTGCCGGCCCTGGCCCGGGCTCAAGCCATCCAGAAGCGGGTGGCGCGGGTGGGCTTCGACTGGCCGGACGCCGAGGGGGTGGTGGCCAAGGCAGCCGAGGAGGTGGCGGAGCTGAGGGAGGCCCCGGGAGGTGAGGAGCGAGAGGAGGAGCTGGGCGATGTCCTCTTCTCGGTGGTCAACCTAGCTCGCTGGTTGGGCATTGACGCCGAAAGCGCGCTCCGGGGGGCCTGCGAGAAGTTTACCCAACGCTTTTCTGGAATGGAGCACCTCTGTCGAGAACGAGAGCTCGACCTGAGCCAGTTGAGTCTGGCCGAGCAGGATGAGCTGTGGGAGGAGGTGAAGGGGGAAAGTCGGGGCGGGCGGATTTGAACCGCCGACCTCACGGACCCGAACCGTGCGCGCTGACCGGTCTGCGCTACGCCCCGTTGGTAGCTATATTATAGCCTTTTTTGCCAGATTGACAAGTGGAGGTCATCGTGCCCATTTCGGCTATTGGCCTGCTCCTCTTGGCCGCCATCCTGCACGCATCCTATCACCTGTTCTACAAACGAAGCCTGGACAAACAGGTTTTCGCTTGGTGTCTGCTGCTGGTGACTGTGGTGGTCTATTTCCCCCTCTTCGCGACCAGGCCGCTGTCTCTTCCTCCCCTGGGCTGGGCTTGCGTGCTGACCAGCGGCCTGGCCGAAGCCGCCTATTTTGCATCCATGGGCAAGACGTATCAAACGGGAGACCTGTCGCTTGCCTATCCCCTGGCCAGAGGCTCGGCGCCTCTCTTCATCACCCTCTGGGCTGCGCTGTTCCTCGAGGAGCGGTTGACGCATCTGGGGCTAACGGGCATCCTCCTGATAGCAGCCGGGCTCTATCTCATCAACATGCGCTCGTGGGGGGGCCTATGGAAGCCCTTGCGCCAATTAGGGAATCCCCTGTCTCGTTGGGCTATCTTTACCGGCTTCTGCATCTCCATCTATTCGATCATTGACAAGGTGGGGATGAAATACGTGCCGCCTTTCACCTACATCTACCTGGTCTTGCTAACAACTTTTCTCGCTTTTACCCTTTACATACTGGCCAGCGGCAAGAAGGCCAGCATCGCCGCAGAATGGAGAGCCAACAAAATAGGCATCCTGGTTGCAGGAGTGGCCGACCTCCTGACCTATTACCTGGTATTGCTGGCCCTGCGGCTCAGCTACGTGAGCTACGTGGGTTCGGTGCGGGAGATGAGCGTGGTGCTCGGTGCGTTCCTGGGGAGCACCTTGCTGCGGGAAGGTTATGGACGGATCAGGGTCTTCGCCTCGGCCTTGGTCTTCCTGGGCATCCTCTTGATCGGAGTGGGGGGATAGATAAATAGAGCGCACAGCCGCCAACGCTTGTTGCCTCAAGATGACTTCAGCGAGTTGGGTTGACACCGCGCTGGTTCGATGTTATAATGCTGCTATAAGATACAGGAAGGGTAGGTTCTCCAGCTTTACGACGAAGGCGCGTTCGAGTTGCTCCTTAGTCGTGTGGTTGTGGATGAGCTTGATGAGGTAATAGACCGCCACCTCCCCAAGCAGTGCCGTCATCTCCTGACCCTCTTGGCCCCTTTCGAAGATCAATTGCTCCGCTGGTCAACCCCTGAGGAGATCCAGGCCGTTCTTCCCGTAGTGGTGGATGCTGACGATGCTCCTGGTCTTCGCCGCCGCGCTGGCCGCCCGGCCAGACATCGTGCTCTCCAATGACTTCGAAGAATCCTTGTTACACGTAAACCTTACCTATGCGAACAGGCGAATCGGCAAGACTCAAAATACAGCGCACATTACGGCTTGATTTCGCCTTGCGCCTGGTCTGGCAAAGCGCGCCGTGCTGGACGATGGCCAGCCTGGCGCTCCTGGTTGTGCAGGGCACGCTGCCGCTATTGTCGCTCTATCTCACGAAGCTGGTGGTGGATGCGGTGACCACTGCCCTGGCGACTCCCGACAAAGGAGCCGCCTTCGGGCAGGTGGCGCTGCTAATCGGCCTCACGGGCGGGGTGGCTCTGGCCAGTGCCCTGTGCCGCTCGATAGCGGGGCTGGTCAGCGAGGCGCAGGGTCAGGTGATAACCGATCACATGAGCGATCTTCTCCACGCCAAGTCCATCGAGGTAGACCTGGAGTATTACGAGAGCGCACAGTACTACGACAAACTTCACCGTGCCCAAAGAGAAGCTCCCTACCGGCCTGTCCGCATTGTGAATGGCCTGGTGCAGGTCGCTCAGAGCGGAATCTCCCTGCTGGCGATGGCCGTCCTGCTGTTCTCGTTCCATTGGGGCATCGCCGCCATCCTGTTCGCCGCCGCTGTTCCCGGCCTCTTCGTCCGTCTGCGGTACGCTGGCCAGACGTATCGCTGGCAACGTCAAAGTACCCCCACCGAGCGGCAAGCCTGGTACTTTCACTGGCTGCTCACCGGCGACGCGCACGCCAAGGAAATCCGGCAGTTCGATCTGGGGTCTCTGTTCAGGCAACGGTTTCGCGATCTGCGCCAGCAACTCCGCCGGGAAAAAATCGAGATCGCCACCAGGCGCTCCATCGCGGAGTTGGTGGCCCAGGCCAGCGCTACCGTCGCCGTATTCGGTTCGTATGCCTTCATCGCCTACCGGACGGTGCAGGGCGCCATCACCCTGGGCGACCTGGTCATGTACTACCAGGCCTTCCAGCGCGGGCAGAGCTTTCTGAGGGAGATGTTGAGCGGCCTGGCCGGCCTCTACGAGGACAACCTGTTTCTCTCCAATCTCTACGAGTTCTTGGAGTTGAAACCAAAGGTCGTCGAACCGCTACACCCCAGGCCCATTCCCCAACCCATGCAGACCGGCCTCGCTTTTGACCAGGTCAGCTTTCAGTACCCTGCGGGCACCAGGGAAGTGCTGGAGGATGTCAGCCTGACCATTCGGCCGGGGGAAGTGGTGGCCCTGGTGGGCGAAAACGGCTCGGGCAAGACGACCCTGATCAAGCTGCTGTGCCGCTTGTACGATCCCACCAACGGGACCATCACCCTCGATGGCATTGACCTGCGCCAGCTTGAGACAACTGCACTGCGGCGCGAGATCAGCGTGGTTTTCCAGGACTATGCCCAGTACCATCTGACGGCGCGGGAAAACGTCTGGTTTGGGAACGTCGCCCTGCCGCCCAATGAGGAACGGATCGCGGCGGCAGCCCGGCATTCAGGCGCTGACGAGGTCATAGCCAAGCTGCCCCAGGGCTACGAGACCATCCTGGGAAAGTGGTTTGAGGATGGAGAGGAGCTCAGCGTGGGCGAGTGGCAGAAAGTGGCTCTGGCGCGGGCGTTTCTGCGCGATGCCCAGATCATCGTGCTCGACGAGCCGACCGGTGCTCTGGACGCCAGGGCCGAGCACGAGGTTTTCAGAAGGTTCCGCCAACTGGCCGCAGGCCGCACCGCCATCCTCATCAGCCACCGCTTTTCGACCGTCCGGATGGCCGACCGCATCTTTGTGCTGGAGGGTGGCAAGATCATCGAAAGCGGCAGCCATGACGAGTTGGTTCGTCTGGGCGGAACGTATGCGCGCCTGTTCGAGACGCAGGCCCAGTATTACCGCTGAGGGCGTACTTGTTTACCGCGTCCTCCATGCTCTGCTCCTCCCCTTCGCAGAGGGAGGTCGGGAGGGGGTGAATCTCTGGTCCTCCCTTTGGGGGAGGGGGACGCTCGCTGCGCGACTATTGAAAGGTCGCGTCGGCCGGCATACCCGGCTTCAGGCGGTGATCGGCATTGTCCAACTGGATTTTGACGGCGAAGACCATGTGCACCCGCTCTTCCTGGGTCTGTACGTTCTTGGGCGTGAACTCGGCCTGGGACGCGATGTGGGAGACCTGGCCGGTGAAGATGTCTCCATAGGCGTCCACCGTGACCTCCACTGTCTGGCCCAGCCAGACCTGTCCCAGGTCGGTCTCGGGCACGTAGACGGTCAGCGTCACCTCGTCCAGGTTGGTCAGGGTAAACAGCGATCCGCCGGGCGAGGCCAGTTCGCCAGCGTGGGCCAGCCGCTCGACGACGATGCCGCCCACCGGAGCGGCCAACGTCATGCGCTCCAACTGAGCGTCCAGCACCTTCAACGCGGCCCCGGCGCCAGCCAGCGCTGCCTCGGCCTGGGCGACGTTGGCCTCCAGCAGCGAGATTTGCTCACGCCGGGTGCCGGCTTCTAGCAGATCGAGGGACGCCTGGGCCTGGTCGAGTTGGGCCTGGGCTGCATCTGTGCCAGCCTGGGCGATGATCGCGGCCGCCTGTGCCGCCTCCACGCCGGCCTGCGCCGCGTCCACGTTGGCTTGCGCCGCGTCTACGCCGGCCTGGGCCAACTGAGCCTGGGCAGCATCCACCCCGGCTTGAGCCATGTCTACCTCCTCGGAACGAGCGCCGGCTTTGACTTTGTCCAGTTGAGCTTGAGCCTGGCTTACCGCCGCCTGAGCGACCCGAATCTGTTCGTCGGTGGCACCTTTGGCCGCCAACTGGTGCTGCAACTCAGCGATGCGAGCCGAGATCTCCGCCGCACCGACTACCGCGTCAACCAGGTCTTTTTGGTACCCTGGAACTCCGGGAGTACCCTTCGTCGCGTCCCGCTCCAGTTGGGCCTGCCAGAGGGCGTTGTGGGCCAGGTCCCAGTTCAGTTTGGCAATCTCCACCGTTTCCTCGTTTGGGCCAGCCTGCCACTGGTCCAATTGGGCCTGCGCGCCCTCCACCGCGCTCTGGGCGATGGCGATGTCGTCTTTAGTAGCTCCCGCCTGCACCTGGGCCAGTTGGGCCTCGGCCCCGTCGAGGCCCGCCTGGGCAGCCATCACCAGCAACTCGGCATTGGTCTGGGCCGCCTTTGCCGCTGACAGTTGGGCCTTTGCCACCTTCAACTCGGCCTCAGCAGCGGCCTGTTGGCCCTGGGCTGCCTCCAGGCCAGCCTGCGCGCTGTCCACTGTCCCCTCGGCCATGGCGATCTCTTCGTCACGAGGGCCGGCCTTGGCCAGAGCCAGTTGTGCCTGCGCTGCGTCCAGCGCTGCCTGCGCCTGGCCCACGGCAGCTTCGGCCTGCTCCCGCTGGGCCTGCAGTGTCGTCTGGTCTAATTTGACTAGCACGTCTCCAGCCACCACTTCGTCCCCCTCATCAGCCAGCAGGGCGACGATGCGCCCGCCCATCTCTGCGGCGACAGTCACCTCCTCGGCCTCGATGGTGCCGGAGGCGAGCAGTTTCCCAGATTTGCGCGCCGGACGCTTGGCCGGGCTGGAGGCGGCGCTGCTGGTCGTCTCCCCCCGCACCTCGGCCACGAAATCATCCCAGGCGGCCGGATTGAGTCGAAAATAGAGCCAGCCGATGCCGGCGGCGCCCAAAATGAGGGCTATAACAACCGCGATGATACCAAGTTTTCGTCTCATTGAGATTCTCCTGTCTGTACGTGATGCGTGAAGCGTAAAACGTAAATGCCTCTTTTCGCGATTGACGCTTTACGATTCACGTTTTACGGCTTCGATGAACACGTCTTCCAGCGACGGAGCGATGACTTCCATGCTCCGTATGGCGATACCAGCCTCTTGCAAGACGGCCTTGACCTGGGGGCGATGCGCCTCAGCACCCTCGGCCACGACGTGGATCAGCGCGCCGTAGAGCGACACCTCGTCGAACAGGCCGGTCTCCCGCAGCAGGCCCATAGCGACCTCTGGCGCGGCGCAGTCTATCTCCATCACCTGGCCGCGCATCTTTTCCACCTTGATCTCCTCCGGCGACCCCAGGGCAACCAGGCGACCGCGCTGGATGAAGGCCAGGCGGTGACAGTGCTCTGCCTCGTCCATGTAGTGGGTGGTCACGAAGATGGTGCGCCCCTCGTCCGACAGGGTGTAAAGCAGCTCCCAGAAATCGCGGCGCGAGATGGGATCCACCCCGGCGGTGGGTTCGTCCAGGAAGATCATCTCCGGCTCGTGGAGGATGGCGCAGCCCAGCGCCAGCCGCTGCCGCCAGCCGCCGGAGAGATTTCCGGCCAGCTCGTTCTCGCGCCCGTGAAGGCCCGCCATGGCCAGAACGTAAGCCTTGCGTTCCTGGAGTCGCTTCCTGCGCACGCCGTAGGTGCCGCCGAAAAAGTTGAGGTTCTCGGCCACCGTCAGGTCGTTGTACAGGCTGAATCGCTGCGACATGTAGCCGATGCGCTGCTGAATCTCGTCTACCTGGCGGATGATGTCAAAGCCAAGCACGGTAGCCTGGCCGGCCGTGGGGGTGATGAGGCCCAGCAGCATGCGGATGGTGGTCGTCTTGCCCGCGCCGTTGGGTCCCAGGAAGCCGAAGATCTCCCCTCGGCGCACGGTGAAACTCACCCGGTCCACGGCCGTGAAACTGTCGAACTGCTTAGTCAACTCCACCGTCTTAACGGCGTCTTGGATATCGGATCTTGGATATTGGATCTTGGACATCTTCTAATTTCTAATCTTCCAGAACTACTCCAGCTTCTTTCGCCGCAAGAGCAGCACGGTTCCAGTGTAGATCGCTGCCCCCAGGCCGGCGATGGCCAGCAACTCCCGCCAAAAGACCGACACCCCAGCCCCTTTGAGCAGGATGCTGCGCAAGATGATCAGCCAATGCTTCAGGGGAAAGACGTTGGCGATGGCCTGCATCAACGGCGGCATGGTGTCCACGGGGAAAGCGTAGCCGCAAAAGATGATCATGACCATGACCATGGCAAAGCCAATCAGCAGCGCCTGCATCTGCGTGCTGGACACGGCGGAGACCGTGAGCCCCCAACCCAATTCTACGATCATGTAAAAGAAGGCGATGGCCATCAGCAGCGGCAGCGAGCCTCGCATCGGCAGGTCGAACAGCCAGACGACCATGCCCAGCATCAGCAGGAACTCGGTATAGCCCAGGACGATGGCCACCGTCATCTTGCCCAGCACCAACTCCAGCGGCCGGATGGGCGTGACCATCAACTGCTCCAGCGTACCTTGCTCCCGCTCGCGGGCGATGCTCATGCCGGCGATCATGGCAGCGATGGCGGCGGCGATGAAGCCCAGCTCGGATGGGATCATGTAGTTGGACTCTTTCATCTCCTCGTTGAACCACACCCGCAGGCTCACGTCCAACGGTGCATTGCCGGCTTCCAGCACAGCAGATTGCGAAGCCACCTCTTGCCCATAACTGGCGACTATCCCCGGCGCAACCTCCGCCGCCGTCTGCGCCGCGACCACGTCAGCGCCGTCCACGATGACCTGCACCTGGGGCGGATCAGCGGCCGCATCGTTTAGCTGCGCCTGGAAGCCGGCGGGAATCACCCAGGCCGCCATCGCCCGTCCACCGCCCACGTCGTCAGATACTTGATCCATCGTCTCCACAAAATAAGGATCAAAGGTCTCCGTGTTGGCCATGGCCGTGATCAGGCCCCGGCTGGCGGCGGTGCGATCCAGGTCCAGCACCGCCGTCGGCAGGTGATTGATGCCCTGGGAAGTGGACCAGGCCACCATCAGCAACTCGCTCAGCGGCCCCAGCAGCACAAAGAGAATCATCAACCGGTCGCGCCAGAGTTGGATCAGTTCTTTGACGATGAGGTTCCAAATACGGTATAGCATCTGTCATTCTTCCGTAAAACGTAAAGCGTAAAACGTAAGGGCTTGTTCGTGAAACCAGTTACGTTTTACGTTTCACGTTTTACAGTTTCTTCTTGAACATCAACGTCGTCAGCGCCAGGAAAATCACCCCCATGACTGCCAGCACGATGGCGTACCCCTGTAACTCGCCCAGGCCAGCGCCTTTGACAAAAACGTTCCGGCTGATGAGGACGAAATGGGTGGTGGGGAACATCAAAGCCTCCATTTTGAGTGCCGGGCCCATGATGGCCAGGGGAATCAGCAGGCCAGACATGAAAAAGCCGGAAAATAGAAAGATGATCATGGAACCGATGATGGCCACCTGTTGACTCTGGGTGAAGACGGAAAGTAACAGGGAGATGCTCATAGTAGCGAAGAGAAAGACGGCCGACAGGGCCAGGTAAAGCCAGGGGCTGCCTCGGAAGGGCACGCCGAAACCATAGACGGCGGTGGCTGCACAGAGCGGCACACTCAACAGGCCGGCCAGCACGTAGGGGACGAGTTTGCCTACGATCAACTCGCCGCGGCCGATGGGCGTGACGATCAGCCCTTCCATCGTGCCCCATTCCCGCTCACGGGCCAGGGCCAGCGAGGCGGCCATGGCCGGCACGCTGAGCACCACCCCCACCAACGCTGGGAGCAGGGAGACGGTGGATTTGAGGGAAGGATTGAACCAGGCTCGCAGCCGCAGGTCAATGGGCGACAGATTGGCCGACGACAGGCCGGCCCCTGCCAGTCGGCTCTTGAGTTGTTCGGTGGCAAAATGCTCGGTGTGCGCGCTGATGTGCCGGATAGCGTGGCCGGCGGTGTTCGGGTCGGTGCCGTCCACCACCACCTGCAAGGCTGCCATGCGCCCCGCCTCCAGGTCCTGGGCAAAGCCGTGCGGGATGATGACTACCGCCTTGACTGAGCCGTGCATCATCAATTGCTCCACCTCGTCCAGGCTTTGCGGCCAGGCCTCCACGCGCAGCGCGTCGGTGCTGCCCAGTTGAGCCAGGTATTGTCTCGACAGGGGGCTGAGGTCCTGGTTCAGCACGCCGATGCCCACGTCTTTGATGTCAATGGAGAAAGCGTAGGCCATGGTCACCAGGGCCAGCACCGGCGAGAGCAACAGCAGGACAAAAGAGGTGCGATCCCGCGTGATGTGCCACCACTCCTTGCGCATGACGGACAGAATCCGTCGCCAGTTCATAAGACTTTCTCTGCCATCCGCCGCCGGATCAGCGAGATGAACGCCTCTTCCATGCGCGGGCGGGTGCGACGCACGTCCAGCATTTCGATGCCCTGAGCCGCCAGCACTACCCGGCCCTGGGTTATCACCTGGTCGGCGTCTTTGACGAAGATGCGCAACTGGTCGCCAAAAGTCTGCATCTCCAGGATGCCTTCCAGCCCAGCCAGCACCTCCCGCGCCCGCCGCACATCAGAGGGCCGCAGGGCAATCAACTCGCCCTCGGTCATGGCCTTCACCCGCTCAGGTGTGTCGCAGACCACCATCTGCCCCTGGTACATCAGCCCCACCCGCGAGCAGCGCTCGGCCTCGTCCATGTAGGGCGTGCTGACCAGGAGGGTGACGCCTTGCAGATGCAGCTCGGTGAGAATGTCCCAGAACTCGCGGCGGGAGACCGGATCCACGCCGGTGGTGGGCTCGTCCAGGAAGATGATCTCCGGTGTGTGGATGAGGGTGCAGGCCAGGGCCAGCTTCTTCTGCATCCCGCCGGAGAGGTGCGCCGCCCGCCGGTCACGGAACTCGGTCAGGCGGGCAAAGTGCAGCAGCCGCTCGATGCGCTCTTGCCGCACCTTGCCCCGCACCTCGAACACGTCGGCGAAGAAGTTGAGGTTCTCCAGCACGGAGAGGTCGCCGTAGAGGTTGAAGCGCTGCGCCATGTAGCCGATGCGCCGCTTGATCGGCTCTGGCTGCCGCACGGTGTCGTAGCCAAACACCCTGGCCTGGCCGTCGGTGGGATCCATGATGGCCACCAACAGGCGGATGGTGGTGGTCTTGCCCGCGCCGTCGGGGCCGACCAGGCCAAAGATCTCGCCCCGCCGCACGCTCAGGTTCAGCCCGTCCACAGCGACGACGTTCTTGAAGGCCCGCGTCAGGTTTTCGGTTTCGATGACCAGATCACCCACCGGCACCGTTGTCCTCCACTCCCAGGCCATTCAACACCAGCTCTTCCGCGGCGTCCATCAAGGTATCCCAGTCGCCGTGCCACAGACCAGTGCCCAAGGCCAGGGTAAGTCCATCGAAGAGCGTCATGATCACCAGCGCCATCTCCTGCACGGACTCCACGCGAAACTCGCCGCTGGCGGCACCTTCTTCGATGATGCGGGTCATGATGGCCAGGTAAGGCTCATACAGTTCATGGATCATGCTTTCCATGTCTTCGTCGTAGCGGGTCAGCGCCCAGGCTTCCACCATTACGCCAAAGAAGGGCACCATTTCCTTAAGCTCGGCCCGAAAGAGGGCCAGGCTGGCACGCAGCTTCTCCGTCGCGCTGGCCTCCTGGTTGGTCGCGATGCCCTCCCACGCCTGTCCGATCTGCCCCATGACCTCCTGAAACAGTGAAAGGAACAGCTCTTTCTTGCTCTTGAAGTACCAGTACAGCGTGCCCTTGCTCAGGCCGCTCTCGGCTACGATGT
>Ga0315539_1001826_pt1 | contig 15486 bp, 12 predicted proteins | sample SalMarSW160150MG_FD_203097 | JGI IMG/M metagenome (GOLD analysis project Ga0315539, IMG submission 203097) | Salt marsh sediment microbial communities from the Plum Island Ecosystem LTER, Massachusetts, United States - Salt Marsh Sediment SW1601-150 ... | reverse complement strand
TGTTTCAGAGGATGCAGTGGATATCCAGGAGTATGTATATTTTACCAACCGCTCAAAAGACGCCAAATATTATGAATGGGACTTTGGTGATGGAACTTCCTCCACAGCCGGTAATCCCGCTCATAAATATACCCAATCAGGAGACTACGTTGTTACCCTGACGGCTATATCGAAAGACAACGTCATAGACCGGGCATATAAGGATATTTTAGTCTATTTCCCGCCGCTTGAGATCCTTGTTCTGGAGTGGTACGAAGAATATCCGGTTGAGGGTGCCAGTGTATGGCTCTATGCAACCTATGATGACTGGCTGACCCACAGCGATGCCTATATTCTGGCAGATGGGTATACCGATAGCGAAGGCTGGGTCGTATTTCCTGATGTGGGACCCTATGTTTACTATGTGGATGTCTGGGAAGAAAACCATGATAATTATACACTCGCCAGTGAAGACATTGATTTTATCCGTACACCCCAACTGGTGGATGATGATTTCAATGTATTTGTCGCCTGGGTCGACTATTATCCGGAAGGGAAAAAAGGAACCGAAAGAGACGGAACACGGCAATTGAAAATCGGAGTAAAACGATCTGCAGATCAGAAACAGATCGAGATTGAAAGAGAACGTAAATAGCGTAGGTCGACCCTGCCTCGCTGGCAGGCAGGTCTCCCGAGTCGACTCTTAGGCGACTTGGAAAGTCGCCCTACATGATGTAAAGAAAGACAAGATCTATTTAATGCAACACTTCGTCAGACGACTTCAGTTCGTCTGACGAATTATTTTCGGCTATTGCAACTCACCGGGTAGCGATCGCTTCCATCTCAACCTGAAAACCATAATGCAGCTCTTTTGTTGGGACTACAGCCCTGGCCGGACGATGATCCTTGAAAAATTCACAGTATACCGCATTTAATCGTCCCCAGAGGGATATATCAGAAATATATACCGTGACTTTTAACACCCGATCCAGGGAACTGCCGGCAGCCTCCAGTATGGCTTGCAGGTTGTTTAACACCTGTCGGGTCTGTTCCTCAATTGAGGTAACAACTCTTTCTCCTGATTCAGGATTAACCGGTAACTGACCGGAGACAAAAACCAGGTCGTTATGGACAATAGCCTGGGAATAATGTCCTGCAGGTTCCGGTGCCTTCTTTGTTGATATGAATTCCATGTTGTTTTCGGTTAGGTTTAATTTTTTCTTACTGTTGTTGCCCCGGTGTTTTTTTGCCATGGGCATCCACCTGGGAGTGGGGATTAATTTAAAATTTCTTCAACAATTGATACAAACATCATCACACATGGTTCTATCAAATCATCCGGGAAATCGACAATAATATACCACATAAATCCCGAAAAAAAAATGGTTTTTTCTCTGAAGGTATTATCTTCGGGTCTGATTTCCTTATCTGGATTTTTCAATTAGTTTCCTATATGAACCCCATACCTTTATTCTTCGCCAGGCTAAGTTTAATAATCCTCTTTCTCATTTGCTGCCTCCCGGTTCTTTATGGACAGGATATTGTTGTCTCAACTCAACAAGAGACTGAATGGATCTCTGATTTCTATGAAGAAAACGAACAATGCTTCCGGTGTCATCAGACAGGGATTACCCCATCTGATGAACTGACAGAAGATGAAATAAACAACCTTGGAAGTCATGGTCTGCTATTTAGCCGCGAAGACTTTTACAATTCCAACCACAGGACTTTTGCTTGTATACATTGCCATGGCAATGACGATACCGATCTAAGAGAACTTGCAGATGAAGGGGTATTTACATGCACGAACTGCCACGGATTTGATGCGGCTTCTGATCAATATCATTTCGCAGAAAAAGCAGAACAGTATAACAAAAGTGTTCATGCAAACCTTGAGAATGTAAATTTTTCTTGTTGGAAATGTCATAATCCACACGTGTATAAGAGCAATATCAGAAACACGACTGATATACATGATACCATTACTTACCATAATAACATTTGTCTTGATTGTCATTCAAAACGGAATCATGTTCCCACGAATCCGGAAAATGATAGCAAAATTATGTTGGAACATCATAATTGGCTGCCGAACCAGCCATTGCATATCTCGAAGGTAAAATGTATTGAGTGCCATACTCAGATAATTAATAGTGATTTATTGACCCATCTTATTTTACCTGGGGAGCAGGCTAAAATGAGGTGCGTCGACTGTCATTCAAAGGAATCAAGATTGTTAGCAACCCTCTATAAGTTTCAGGCAAAGGAGCAGAGATCAAAGGCGGGATTCTTTAATGGAATGCTATTGGAAGAATTAAGAATTATTGGAACAAGTGGTAGTAGTTATTTGAATATCGCAAGCGTTGTAATTTTTCTTCTTACTCTTCTTGGGATAGCACTCCATATTTATTTCAGAGTTAGGATGAACAGAACTAAATTAACAAACTAAATTCAATGTATTTATATCCCAAATGGATCAGACTCTGGCATCTGTTGAATGCCTTGTTATGTCTGCTGCTGATATTTACCGGTTTAAATATCCAATACTCAGGGAGAGTAATACCTATTGACAAAGCTGTCAGGGTACATAATATCGGTGGAATAATATTAAGTGCCAGCTACCTGATATTCTTCATTGGGAACCTGGTATCTCCCAACCGGAGACACTATAAAATAAGATGTAAAGGACTATTAGGCAGCATGGGGAACCAGATAGTATATTATACGATTGGCATATTTAAAGGTAATAAAAATCCTTTTACGGTTACAAAAGAAGATAAGCACAATCCAATTCAGAAGGTGTCGTATGTATTTATCATGTACCTCTGTATACCCCTGATTATCATTACAGGTTGGGATATGATGTTTCCCGGATTTTTATCCACCATACTTATAGGGAGCAAGGGATTGGTGGTATCCGATCTGATCCATATTATTTCAGGTTTTATTGTAACCCTGTTCATGGTTATCCACATTTATCTTTGTACGCTGGGATCCACCCCGGGTAGTTTATTCATGAGCATCATCTCCGGTTACTATGCCGGAGATGATTAAGGTTGACCATTGTAGGGAGACCCTGCCTCGCCGGCAGGTTTCTAAGTCGCCTGGTCGACTCAGAGTGGGCTGCATAGGCAGTCGACCTACATAGTTTCTTGAAAATTAGTTAATTAGCAATTCCTATCCATCAGACGATCCTGTGCGGACCACTGGCGTTCGTCTGGCGAATTCAATACTCGCGTAAAATTTGATTACACTTTTATTAATTCAGTATATTTGCCGCATTGATTTTTTTACAAATTACAGATGGAGAATGAAAAGAAAATGGAATAGTAGATGCCTTTTTTTTGTGGTACTACTGGCGATTTTCCTGTTACCGGTAGTCGCTTTTTCCCAGCAGGAACAACCTGAACCCTGGAAGGTTCCTGATGAGTACAAAAACATGGAAAATCCAGTGAAAAAGGACAGTGTGTCGATTGAGACCGGAAAAAAGAGGTACAACAGATACTGTTCTTTTTGTCATGGAAGAACCGGATTGGGAGATGGTATTAAGGGCAAACAGATGAAGACATTTCCGGGTGATTTTTCGGGTGAGGTGTACCAATCTCAGAGTGACGGAGAACATTTCTTTAAAACGAAGGTTGGAAGAGGGGAGATGCCAGCGTATGACAAAACGATCTCGGATGAGGATATCTGGCACATCATCAATTACATGAGGACATTCAGGAAGGAAGGAACTCAGAACTGATCTGAGTAGTGTGCTTTGGGAAGGTCCCTGAGGTTATACCGGGATGCCATGATCTCACCATAGGCACCGGCAGAGCGGATAGCCAGTATATCATTCCGCCTTGTTTCGGGCAGTTCGATGTACTTACCAAGCTGGTCAGAAGATTCACAAACCGGTCCGACCACGTTATACCGGTCAGGATCACCCCGGGAAGTGAGGTTGTCGATCTTGTGGTATGCCTGGTAGAGGGCCGGCCGGATCAGTTCGGTCATCCCTGCATCGACAATGGCAAATTTTGTTCTGCTGCCACGCTTAATGTATAGAACCCGGGTTATCAGACTGCCGCACTGGGCTACGATTGACCGTCCCAGTTCAAAATAAACCTTCTGCCCCGGACGGGTCTCCAGGAAATCGTGGAATATACCGAAATAGGATTTGAAATCCGGAATGGCATTCCTGTCCGGATCCTGGTAATCAACACCATAACCGCCACCCACGTTAATGTGGTCAACAAAAACCTGACGATCATTGAACCATTGGTGGATCTGGTTGATCCGGATGCATAAACCCTTGAAAACACTCAGGTCGGTAATCTGGGATCCAATATGAAAATGCAGCCCCGTAAGCTGCAGATGGTTGAGATGATCCAGCTTTTCAATGACCTCCTCAAGGTCCCACCAGTTAATCCCGAATTTATTCTCTTCAATACCCGTGGTAATGTATTGATGTGTCAGTGCATCGACATTTGGATTGATCCGGATGGCTACGTTAGCCATTGTTTCTTTCCTCTCAGCAAGTTCATCAATAACTTCCAGCTCGGCGACTGACTCACAATTGAAACAAAAGATGGAATGGTCAAGAGCCATGTTTATTTCTCTGTCTGACTTTCCAACACCGGCAAAAAATATTTTTTCTGAAGGGAATCCAACTTCTTTCACTTTCGCGATTTCATTCCCGCTCACACAATCGGCTCCAAGGCCGGTTTCATTCATGATGTTTAATATCCTGTCGTTGGCGTTCGCCTTCACAGCGTAATGGATGTGGAACCCATGCTTCACGGACTCCCGGGTCACCGTCTCAAGCGTTTTCTTCAGCAGTTCGATATCATAGTAGTAAAAAGGTGTCGGCAACGTCTTGAACCGTTCAATTATTTCGGGTGAAAACATGATCCTAATAAATCCTGATTATATTGTTTCTAAACCGTAACGTTAACTTTAAAACAGGTGTTTATGAAGAGCCTGTAATGCTTGCTCTTTAACCTCATTGCTCACCAGCAGGGAAACATTATACCAGCTTCCCCCATAGCTAATCATCCGGATCGGGATATCTTTCAGTGCTTCCAGGATCTTTAACACACAGGCTTTATTATCTGCCCTGAAATCACCAACAACACATATGATCGATTGATCTTTGTCGATCTGAACCATTCCGAATTTCTTCAACTCGTCCTCAATCTCCGTTAATCTTGATTCATCATCAATGGTGAGGGATACGGCTACTTCCGATGTAGTGATCATATCAATCGGAGTCCGGTAGATTTCAAATACCTCAAAGATTTTTCTAAGGAACCCGTATGCCAGGAGCATCCTGGCAGATTTGATCTTGATAGCGATGATGCCGTCTTTGGCTGCAACAGCTTTTATCCCCTTTTCAGCATATTTGCTGGTGATCAATGTCCCCGGGTCGTCGGGTTTCATGGTATTCTTCAGCCGAACGGGGATGTTATGCTGTTTGCAGGGCAGCACACTGTAAGGATGGAGGATCTTTGCCCCGAAATAAGCCAGTTCTGCCGCTTCATCAAAGGAGAGTTGCCGGATGACACTTGTATTTTCCACGAACCTCGGATCGTTATTGTGAAATCCGCTGATGTCTGTCCAGATCTCAATTTCCCGGGCATTCAATGCCACACCAATAAGTGATGCACTGAAATCGCTCCCTCCCCGTTTCAGGTTATCTACCTCACCAAAGACATTCCTGCAGATGTATCCCTGGGTGATAAACAGTTTCTTGCCGGGATGCCCAGCCAGTTCTCTCGTGAGGTTTTCCCGGATATAATAATGGTCCGGTTCACCATCTTTATCAATCCGCATGTAGTTCAGGGCGGGTATCAGGGCTGAATCGATCTTTTTCTCTTCCAGAAGGAACTGGAACAAGGCTGTTGTTATCAACTCTCCCTGGGCAAGTATGGCTTTCTCCTGGAGGGCTGTAAATTCCTTGATGGTAAATCCCCTGAGGTAATGAACGTGAGACTTGATCAGATCATCCCCTTTTTGTTTGAATTCCGGGGTGTCAAATAACTCTTTTACTACCTGGAAATACTTGTTTTGAAGGTGTTTGATCTTTTCGGAGGCAATGGATTTCTGATCTTTTGAGAGGTCGAGACAAATGCTTTCCAGTGCATTGGTCGTTCCTACCATAGCGGACAGGACGACCACAACAGGCCCCTCTCTTTCGATCAGGGGGATCAGCTGTTTCATCCGCTCAGCCGTTCCGAGTGAAGTACCCCCAAATTTCAAAATTCTCATGCCTTTTTGTTTTTAAGCGTATGGAATTTGAATATCCGAAAAAGGCCCGCAGCGTTGTGCAGGCCCTTCCAATCAACGGATTACTATACCTATTCAGGGATGTAAAAGTATTAAAAAATGACACACGATGAGTTTATAGAGTGGATTTTTTGATATATAAATTTTTTTTACTTTTGTAAGCCCGAATTCAGGATAAAAGATTAAAGTAAAAAGTAAAAAGTAAAAAGTAAAAAGTTTTTAATCCATTAACTTTTAACTTATAACTATTAACTTTTAACTTTTCCCGCCCAGATGAGGGCTGAGCGTTTAAAATTAGTCCTGTGGACTAATTTAGCGAGGAGCCGGGTTGCGGGGATGGCGATGAAAGGTTAGGGGCCCGAATGCAGGGGGGCTAATTTCGCCATCTCGTGGATGTAAAATATAGTACAAGTTTTTACCAAAGACCGATACGTTCTTTAAGATATATTTTTAGATAAGCCCAGATGGCGAAATTGGTAGACGCGCTGGTTTCAGGGACCAGTGGTAGCAATACCGTGCAGGTTCGAGTCCTGTTCTGGGCACAAAGGATAAGAAAAAAGTTAAAAGTTAAATGTTAAAGGTTAAAGGTTAAATGTTAAATGTTAAATGTTAAATGTATCTATACCATTAACTATTAACTTATCAACCATTAACTTTTTACTTTTCCCGCCCAGGTGGTGGAATTGGTAGACACGCCAGCTTGAGGGGCTGGTGCCCGTTTAGGGTGTGCAAGTTCGAATCTTGTCCTGGGCACATATAAAGCCTCAAGTCATTATAAATTAATTGATTTGAGGTTTTTATATTTTTCTGGGATCAAATCCAGGGCCAAATCCTTCCGAATTCACACCACAATTCAGTGATAAAATGAAACCTTATAAATTATGCAAAATCTATCCTTTAGATAAGGATCTGAAGAAGGATGTGCTCACTTTAACCGGATTTTCCAATTATACCAAATAACCATGGCGCCTATTTATAAAAATAATGGTAATGCCATTACATTCTCATTCAGGCACATTCATCTAAAGCTGACTTTTGTCTGCCCGTCCGTCAGTCGGTGGACTCCTGCATCCAAAAGAAATGTGCCTGAACAGAGCACTAAACCAAATTACTATGTAACTTTATAGTAACAATAAAATAGATATGAGTAAAACAAATTGGATTTTAATATTATTAATTACAGTTATTTCATGCAATGAACAGAATGAATTTGAATACCCATTGGTATTTACTGGAGATGTAATTAATATAACTGATACGAGCGCAACCTTTACAGCAAAGATTTCAAACCCTGGAAAATATCCAATATTAGAATCTGGTTTTATTTGGGGTGTACATTCCAACGATAATTATGGAATTAAAATTAGAAATGAGGGAATTCCAGATGGAGTTTATGCCTTACAAACGAATTATAAATTACTGCCAGGAAAGACTTATTACGTTCGTGCTTATGTTCTAACAGAATCAACAGTAACATATGGCAGAGAAGTAACTTTTAATAGTTTAGAGGGGCAAGTTGAATTAGGAAAGTGGTCACTGATTATTAATGATGGTTTTGATAATAGTGGTCGGTTTGTATCTGTCGAGTCAAGTTTTACCATCAATGATACAACATATTTTGCTACTTACGGATCATTATATTGCTTCAGCCATATTTCCAACACCTTCAGCTTTGTTCTGGCAAATCCGATTTTATTACATGCTGATATAAGTGTGGTGTTTAATGGTTATGTCTATATCTTCCATTATAATGCTTTTTACAGGTTTGATCCCAAAAGTAAATCATTCAATAAACTAAGTGTTTTAAATGAGGATGTGGCAAGGATTAACGGTTCGGGCTTTTTAATCAATGATAAGATTTACATTGGTTTAGGAGAAGGTTCATCAAAATTTTGGAAATATATTATAACTGAGGATTCATGGCAACAAATTGCTTCTTTCCCTGGTTCAGTCAGACGTAATGCTTTCAATTTTAGCATTAATAATGTCGGTTATATTGGAGGTGGTTTCAATTTTCATAAATTCTCAACAAAAAGTGATTTTTGGTGCTACAATCCAGAAAATGATCAATGGATTCGAAAAGAAAATTTGCCAATTGTAAATGAAGATATGTTTGATCTTGTAGGTGATAATACTGAAAATTTTGGTTATTGCTTTTATAAGAACAAATTGTATGAATATAATCCCGTTTTTAATATCTGGGGAAAAATGGCTGATTTAAACAACAATCGCAATTTAGGCTATCCACATTTATTTGCAGTAAAAGATAAAATATATTTAATGGCTTCAAAGTATGACGATAATAATAGATATTTTATAATGTGGGTATATGAAAAATAGTATTTTAAAAATAGTTACCCTGATTATTTGCATTTATTCACGATCTTTAGATTGTGAAGCTCAAGTAATAGATAACAAAGTCAATATATATGCAGAATATATAATCGGAATATTTCATGGAAAGGAATTGATAGAAGAAAAGAATTTCATTTATCCTTCATTATACAATAATTTAAAAGATATCGATGGTATATCACTGAAATGGCTGTATAAAAATCACCAGCATATAAGTTTGGGCATAAATGTGATTCTTCTGCAAGCTTCCAATTGGGAATATACCGGCCATTCAGAGTATCATGGCTCTAAAATTAAGATGCAATCAATATCCCCAACAATTCAATTCCATAGTAAATTCTCAGAAACCAATATCTTCAACCGAGGTAGGGTTTTTATCGAAATTGGTCCAACTGTTGGGCTCTCAAAACTTACATTATCAAATCCCTTGTTTGATATACAAAATGAAAAGGATGCTGTTTCAATACCTATGAAAAGCAATGATATATTTTATGGGCTAACTGGAAATGTAGGATTAGAATGGGCAATTACCCAACTTATTGGTATATATATTACTTATTCTCTACAATTCAATTGGGTAACATCTAAACTATACAATGATAATCAATTTACGAGTTCACAATTGGGGATTGGAATAATTATGAAATTCAAAAAAGATAAACGCTATTTCTATTAAAAAAATATGATGAAAAGAATATTTTTACTATTTGGTTTACTTTCAATTGTATCAAATGGTTTCTCTCAAAAAGATAACAACCTCATTTCTTTTAAAACGGATAGTGATATTATTTATGGCATCTGTTTTACCAATAAAGGGAAGGCTTTGGGAATAGCTGACAACAATACCATCAAAGTGTACTCTACAGATTCCAGAGAGTTATTGAACGAATTTAAAAATGGACATGAAAATCAAGTATTATCGATCGATATATCACAAGATAGTACCATACTGGTGAGCGGTGGTAAGGATAGTACAATTGTAATATGGGATTTGGTGAACAACAAAATATTAAGTTCCCTTTCCAATCAAAAAGGAATAATCACATCCGTTCAAATATCTCCTGATGGTAATTACTTGGTTTCAGGAGGAACAGATAATAATGCCTATTTGTATGATTTGGAAAAAAGCGAAGTAATTCAAGTGTTTTCTGATCATACAGATGATATTACTTCTGTGAAATTTAGTCCTGACGGGAAACTAATTGCTACAGCAAGTGGAGATAAAATAATCAATATATATGAAGTTAAAAGCTTCAAATTAATAGGATCATTGACAGGCCATAGAAGTTGGGTGAGAGATATTTCATTTAGTAAAGATGGGACTAAACTTATTTCTTGTGGCGATGATTCGAGAATAATTACTTGGAATATCTCAGATATTTATAAAATAAGAAAACAAAATGCTAAAAAGGTTGGTTTAGATTGGCTGCTTAGTATAGATTTTCATAAAGACAAAGGAACATACGCATATGGTGGCATGAATGGGGAAATAAAAATAGTAACACCAATTGGTAGTTATATTTTAAAAATTGCTCGCCCAATACAAAAGATATTATTTAATCCTCAAAGGATTTATTTAAAAGTTGCTGTAGCTACAAGAGGAAATGGTGTAATAATGACTGATACCAGAAACATGAAATGGAAAGACTTCAGCAAATTTCGGTAAAACTGAGTCACCTGTTCCCTGGATGTTGAAAAATCAATACACCGGGTATGTTTTATCCCCCATGCAGGAGAAATGCTCAAAGTGGTTATAGCAACTCGTGGCAAGGGAGTATTTATCGTCCCAGCCACTGAAATGAAAGCGAAGAGAGGCAATTAATGGTTTACTCCTAACATAAAATACATAGATCTTATATCTAATGTTGAATAATCGAAAGGTGGCGTATCAAAGGTAAGGTCATACTAATTCTGATAATATCAATCACACTAATGATAGCTATAATATGGCTGAGGATATAGAATCCAGTATGTTTGTACGTTGTATTTGTATCCAAAATATTAGGAGATATTTGCTATTTTACCGCAAGGATTTGAATTGACTTCATATAAAAAGATGTTTTAAAAGTGAATCCCAAATCACCTGTAAAGAATTTTGAGGAGTAGATTTCAAAACGGTTTATACAATTTCGTGTTAGGGAGCAAAACAGAACTATTGACTCTTCAATAGGAATTTATTAACTTTACAATAGTTTGCCAACGACATACACAATAAATCGCACTTCAATAAATTCCGGATATGAAATCAAGAATTCTGGTTTTCATATTGTTCACAATTTCAATCAGTTTAATAAGGGCTCAAACTGATTTCCGACCAGGTTATATTATAACCAATAACTTTGATACCATTCAGGGTTTGATTGACTATAGGGGAGATATCAGAAATGCAAGTGTATGTGTATTCAAAACTTCCATTTCAACTGAACCAATAACTTACTACCCTGCAGATATCCACGGATATAGGTTCATCGATGGGAAGTATTACATATCTCGTATAATTACAAAAGAGGAAAACGAAGTTAGATTATTCCTTGAATATCTGGTACATGGGATTGCAGATTTGTATTATTACCGGGATAATACAGGGGATCATTATCTTATAGAGAAAGAAGGTGAGAATTTCGTTGAACTTACTAGTGAACAGGTTGAAATCTATAGAGGCAATAAGAAATATCTGAAAGAATCAAAGCGCTATATAGGACTTCTAAAAGCAACATTTTCTGATTGTCAAGAGATCCTACCTGAGATAGATAATGTAAAGCTGAAACACAATGATTTAATAAACATTACCTCAGATTACCATACACTGGTATGTGAAGGTGAAGATTGTATCATTTATGAAAAAAAGCCTCCAGTAGTCTCAATTTCTGTAGCTCCTTTGCTTGGATTCAATTATTCAAAAATTAAATTCTTAATATTCGATATATACTATGAGGATATATACTCTGATATTGACTTGGATTCAGATTATAGTTTAATAGGCGGAGTTTCTTTAAACATACTAAGTCCCAGACTAAATGAAAAGATATCTTTTCAGGTGGATGTAGTAATTATGAACAACTATTTTTACGCTTTCAGTAAACAGGAGAATACCATAACAAATGAGATTACTTATAATGATATACATATTCATTTATCCACTCTAAAGACCTCACTATTATTGAAGTATACATTCCCAAAAGGAAAAATCAAGCCATCTGCCTTCATAGGTTTGGTTGGAGATTTCAGGTTAAAATCAGATAACCACCGGGTCCTTGAACGTCAATATGAATCAACAGTTCATCGATACGATTACACAGATATTCCGTTAGGTGATAACTCTATGGGTGTTCAAACAGGAATAGGAATAAACTATATGATTGATCCTTCAAGAATCCTTTCCCTGCAGTGTTATTATGAATATCTTAAGGGCAATTATTCCAGTAAAATTCTGTCCAGAACAAATAATATCGGCTTAAGATTAGGGATGTATTTTGCTTTATAAACGATTAATTTAATGCAGTTTTTACAAAAAAATATTATCCACAAAATAATAATAATTATACCCTCAATTATTATCCTAACACATTGTCAGAAAGAGGTAGTTTCTAAGAGAGAATATCCCAGATTGCGGACTTTAGAAGTTTCAAATATTTCTAGTTCTGGAGCAGTATTTAATGGAGAAATAATCAGTAAAGGAGAATCAAAAATTATTGATTATGGTTTTATATGGGAAAAGGATGAATCTCCATCTATAGATATAAGTGAACGTAAATCTCTTGGTAGTGATCCACAAATTGGTAAATTCTCCTCCTACATATCTGCAACCTTAATTAAGAATGAAAAATATTATGTGAAATCCTATCTAATTACTGATCAACATCTTGTTTATGGGAATGAAATTACTTTTGTTAGCCTAGGAAGTAAGGGGCCATTAATTCTATATTTTACTCCCAAAGAAGGATTTGTTGAGGATACTTTAATAATCTTTGGTGAAAATTTCAGTGTCAAACTAGAACAAAATATTGTTAAATTCAATAGTGTTGAAGCTCAGGTAGTAAACAGAACTGATTCTTCACTTAATGTTATCATTCCTCCAGATTTAAATGATAAATCATCAAAAATTTCCGTATCAATCTTTGGTAATGTTACTTATGCACCTGATTCTTTCACATTATATACTCCAATCCTAACGAATTTTTATCCAGATTATGGGAAGTTAGACGATACAATTACAATTATTGGTTCTCATTTTCATATGAAAGATGAGTATAATATAGCTCGATTTGGGAATGAGAACGCCTTTACAGTATCTTCAAAACCAAATGAGATTAAGGTCCTCGTTCCAGCTAACCTCTTTGAACCAGTTAAAATTTCTATTTGTATATCAGGACAAACCTCTTCACCTTCTTCAGAATTTTTTACCTTCAAGCCTCCAGAAATAGTTTGTTTTTCACCATCAATAGCCTCATACAATGATACTGTTACTATCATCGGGAACAATTTCACGTCAGTTATTGATAATATACAAATATTCTTTAATAATATAGTGGCTAATATTATATCAGCAGATGCAAACAGTATTAATGCTATAGTCCCCCCTAATTTATTGAACACAGAATCTATAATATCTGTTCATATTGCAGGTCGGAATCTTACTTTTCTTGATTTCTTTACTTTACTCCCCCCAAATATTTTGTCTCTTTCACCAGACAGTGGTTTCATTAATCAAACAATTGTTGTGAACGGAGAGAATTTTAATCCCATTAATTATAATAACAATTTTTATTTTGAAGAAGTTAAGGGAGAGGTAACTTACTCAAATATTTCTACTTTAAACGTAATTATCCCCGATGGCTTATTTACTAGTAGAGACATCCTAGTTAAAATTAAGGTTGGTGAACAAGAGACTATTTATACTAATGGATTTCATATTTCCAATAGCTGGTTGAAAAAATCTACAAATATGCCCAACTTCCCATCCAGAATCGATGGTTGCGCTATTACAAATAAAGGATTTATTTTTCCTCATGATGGAGGAAGTAATTTTTATGTTTATGATAAATACGAGAACAAATGGTATACTGAGAATTTCTGGGTTAGTCAAACACGAAATAAATCTGTAGCTTTTGCAATCGGAGAATTGATCTATTACGGACTTGGACATGCAAGTGATTTTAGAGAGTATAATCCCCAGATTAAAAGCTGGACGAGAAAGGCTGATTTCCCAGGTACGAATGTATCTCCAGCAGCTTTTGCTATAGCAAATAAAGGATATGTAGGTTGTGGAGGAGGATCAGATTTCTGGGAATATGATGTTGAAAATGATAAATGGTCTCGCATTGCAGATCTTGATGCAGGTTACGCACCTATTGGAATTTCTTTAGATAATCATGGATTTGTTGCTTTTGGAGACCATACAAAATTATGGGAGTATCTTCCGAACAGTAATATATGGATCGAAAAAGCTCCATGCCCTTTCACTGAATATATTTTATGGTCCGGAGATGGTTTTGCTGTTGCCTTTCAAGGTGAAGCATTTATTTTTACTACAACAAATGGGCCTCAATACGAAATGTATAAATATTCTCCAGATATAGATAGTTGGACAAAATACATAATCCCTTTAGCTACTTGGGAGGCTTATCGTTGTGGTGGCTTTGCATTTGATGATTATGCAATCATCCGTGATTATCACCAACCTTTTGTTTGGGATTTCCAACCAGAACACTAGGAATTTACATATACCGGATCACAAAGATATCTACCGGAACTCCTTTTGATTTAATATATCTTTGAATCACTATCTAACTCATTCATCCTATCAATATACAAATCCAGAGTTTTTACAAGCCAGGAATCTTATTCAAACTCTACCTCAATATCCCCGTTGACCACTATTATATTTGGAAATTTAGCCTGTTTACAGTAAGCAACACTCTTCAAAGATTCTACTATAATGGAATCCCTTTTTGCATTAATTTCAACTGTAGTACCTCCATTGGCCGTATACGTCTTATCAATTATACCGCACGGTAATTTATCCAGAACATCACCCAGATACTGCCCCTCTTTCAAATTCAACATCCTCATAATCATAAGTATCTAATGTTAATTAATAAAATAGGTTACTATTTTCTAGAATAGAATGAGCAAACATTTTTTTTTGAGGGTATATATACACCCACTTTTTTTTGTTGACTTTCTATTCTAAATTATCACTTCACCAATTATGATTTCCTAACTTACTGAATAAGCTCATATACCATGAACATCTTCATATCAAATAGTAAAACCTCGTTTGATGATGGAATTGTATTGCTACTTTTTTGTTGCTCTGGTAGGTACTATTTGGTGACTTTTTGTTGTAGCAAACATTTTATACAATATACAAAAAAGTTCCTGGATTCCAAATAATTAGGCAACTATTTCCTACCAACTTTTGGTAGAACTTGCTACCATTTTTTGGTAGAAATAATTCATTTATCAATTATAATAATGACTTCAGGAGCTCCTTAACCGATCAGTCCATTAATAAACAGAAGGATGTCTCTTTTCTTAATATCCGAAGGGGCTAAAAACTGGGATGCTTTATCTCTAATAATTTATGTATTTTAGTGTCAAAAATAGTGTCACTAATGACCCTATTATAGCGGAAAGTGTTAAAAATCTAATGTATAACCAGGTGTGAATTGGGAATGAAATAGCTCAATAATATTTTTATTATCAATGAATTATAATGATCCAGCTTGAGGGGCTGGTGCCCGTTTAGGGTGTGCAAGTTCGAATCTTGTCCTGGGCACACGGAAAAACCGCAGAGAATCTGCGGTTTTTCCGTTAATGCTTAATAAGTTAACTGTTAATAGGTTAGGTGATTTTTGAAAACAAAATAAGGCATATTTTTGT
>Ga0315539_1001815_pt1 | contig 15538 bp, 11 predicted proteins | sample SalMarSW160150MG_FD_203097 | JGI IMG/M metagenome (GOLD analysis project Ga0315539, IMG submission 203097) | Salt marsh sediment microbial communities from the Plum Island Ecosystem LTER, Massachusetts, United States - Salt Marsh Sediment SW1601-150 ... | reverse complement strand
GCTCAGACGCTCATAAAGCAAGTGTCGTTGGAGATACAGCCGGCGACCCCATGAAAGATACTGCCGGGCCGTCCTTGAATATAATGCTCAAGCTAATGTCGGTGATTTCACTGATGCTGGCACCGGTATTAATGCATTTCGGTGGTCTGATTTAACGGGGCAGGCTGTAAATCCTAGGGATTTAGCAGGATTCCCTCATCTCCCCATGGAAGGTTGCCGTCGGCATCTATCCTTTGAACATAGTATGAAACTTCGGAAACTTTGGAACCTTCGAATTCAACGGCTGACCAGGAAATGAGGACACCTCCGTAACCATCCGGGACTACCAGTGATGAGTGCAAGTCGCGGAAGGTCAGCGTGGTTCCGTCAGGTCCCCACAACTCCCTCCCCGTAGCATCTAACCTCGGAGCTCTTCTACTTCCTCGATCTCCTTCATACCACACGCTGATAACGCCACCAGAACCATCGCTTACTATGTTGCCTCCCCAAAGCTCAGCCTCTTCGTCCCACAATGCATGGCCATCGGCGTCTATCCTTCGGGCGCGGAAAGCCGTATAATCTGCAATGAAATCGAAATAGATGATGGCGCCGCCGGCACGATCAGTTACTATTTTCGGGCTGTTCGGGTGTGATGGCCCAGTACAAATGGGCACACCATCTGGTCCCCACAATACGTTACCCTCGGCGTCTATCCTTTGAGCGTAGATATCCGAATCACAATAACCAATTCGTCCGTCCTCACATGGTATGTCCCGCATGTATGTGATTATGGCTCCACTGGCACCATCGCTCACTACCTGAGCTTCTTCGGCAGGGCCGACACATGCTTGTACGCCACCCGGCTGCCACAATATATCCCCTCCAGAATCTACCCTCTGAGCGCAAATAATACCCTCCCTAGGAATCTGCTGAACGACGATGACACCACCTGAATTATCGCTGGTAATGTCACGCTGCGAGTCATATCCGGTCAGGTTTAATGACACTCCGTCCTCGCCCCAGGGAAGATTGCCTTCAGCATCTATCTTCAGAACGGATATGTTGTCATGACGGTCATCATAAGCAATGATGACTCCTCCCGACCCATCAGGTATCGCCTGGTCAACGCCTGATATGTCCTTTTGCCATTCAACATCCCCTTCAGAATCAATTTTGGCAGCATGAGTTTGGAAGGACGGTAGTTCCCCTTCTGCTCTTGGGGGGAACTCCAACCAGATAACAATGGCGCCTCCTGAGCCATCGCTTACCGCGTATGAGTCAAAGTCGCCAAACTCACTATAGCCGCTGCCAATCGATACGCCCTTTTCTCCCCAGAGAAAATCCCCCTCAGGACTTATCTTTTGAACGTAAAATTGACCGTAAGAGTCGGACATCCGCCAAATTTGGTAGACAGCTATGGCACCGCCCGAATTATCGCCAGTTATGGCGGCCGGGGGAATGGGCACGCTGGGACCACAGCTTGCACTAAGCAAGATTACTGCAACCAGCGCCGAGATAACAATCTTACGCCGCATTGTTTCCTCCCACAAAGGCCAGCATTACTCATATTATATATAACAGGGAAGGCTGTAAGTCCTAGGGGTTTAGCAGGATTCCCTCGTCTCCCCACACGACGTCTCCATCGGCATCTACTCTTTGGGCATAGTACGAGACGTTGGAAATTTCGTAATGCGTCCATTTTACGTCTTCTGCCCATGAAATGAGCAATCCTCCGCAACCGTCAGGCACTAGTGCCAGTCCTGGTTCGTTTATAGCTTGGGGGGTGAACGTAATTCCGTCAGGTCCCCACAACTTTGTCCCACTAGCATCTAACCTCTTAGCCACACCATCATATGACACGCAAAAAGCTCCGCCGGACCAATCGCTTGCTATGCGAACATAGGTGCTGTCACAAAGTGGAACATCCTCGTTCCACGATTTATGGCCATCGGCGTCTACCCTCTGGGCAGAGACGCCGCGTTCATCCACGAAAAAGACGATAGCACCACCCGCACCATCAGCTACTATTCGAGGGCTATATGTGTGTGGCGGCCCAACACAAACGGGGACACCATCCGGCCCCCACAGTATATCGCCGCCGGCATCTACTTTTTGGACATAGATATCCGAATCAGTGCTTGGTGTGACCTGCTCAAAGACGATTATACCTCCACCTGAGCCATCGCTTGCTATCCAAGCACCCAAGCAAAGTTCAGCAAGTACTTGCACACCACCTGCCTGCCATAGTATATTTCCCTGGGAATCCACCCTCTGAGCGTAAACAGCATCGGAGTCGCCGTGAGAAGCGCAATCAACGACGATGATACCGCCTGAATTATCGCTGGCCATCTCATCTGAACGTTCCGGCCACGGCCCTGCTGACACTCCATCCTCACCCCAGGGAAGATTGCCTTCGCTATCTATCTTGACAAGGGACGGCTTCGTGTCAACTGCCCAAACACCGATAATGACGCCTCCGGCACCATCGGCGATCATGCTTTCGATCTTCACTCCCTCCCTTCCCCATTGCCATTGGACATCCCCTTCGGCATCGATTCTAGCAACGTAGCTTTGACAGGACGGTGGTTCCCCTGGTACCTCCGGAAGGCACTCCCACCAGCTAACAATGGCACCCCCTGAGCCGTCGCTTACTGCTTCTGAATATGGAATACCATTCCCGGTGCTGCCAATCAACACACCCCTTTCTCCCCAGAGAAAATCTCCCGCGGGACTTATTCTCTGAACATAATAGTCCTGCTCCGTCAGCGTTTCGTAGACGGCATACGTAACTATAGCGCCACCTGAATTATCGCCAGTTATACCTGGTGGCGGGATGCCGGGAGCCATGCCACCGCCGATACAACCGATACAACTTGCAGTAAGCAAGATTACTCCAATCAATGCTGAGATAACAATCTTATGCCGCATTGTTTTCTCCCACAAAGGCCAGCATCTTGCCGTTTTGTAGGCTAATTCGAGCCCTCCTGCAGGAAAGCTCTAAGCACACTATATGTGAGGATAGTTAATATAAACATAACAATTCTTCAAAAAGTGCAGGCTTTTTTCCACGTGATATCTCAGCTTCCCCACAATTTCTCACTTTTAATATACTATACTAATTATGTTAAAAACCTGTTAAGTATGTGATACTATTTCCTGAATTATTATATCGCACATTAGTAAGTGCTTTTGTCCCCTTTTATAGTTTTTTAGTTACGAGGTGAAAAGACAATGCTAAAAAGTGGATTGAGTCTGGTAAGTTTGGAGGAAAGGGCTCGGACGCTCATAAAGCAGGTGTCGTTGGAGATACAGCCGGTGATCCCATGAAAGATACTGCTGGACCGTCCTTGAATATAATGCTCAAGCTAATGTCGGTGATTTCACTGATGCTGGCACCAGTATTAATGCATTTCGGTGGCCTGATTTAGTAGCAGTAATTCATTATCGAGTCAAAGGCTCGGACTAGCTTTCTTTTTGAGAGGCATCTGGCGTTGATGTTACAATAGAGCATCATGCCAGATGCCATATTTATCAAGGGCGCCAGGGAGCACAACCTTAAAGACATAGACGTAGTTATCCCCAGGAACAAACTGGTGGTTATCACCGGTGTTTCTGGCTCAGGAAAAAGCTCTCTGGCCTTCGATACTATATATGCCGAGGGTCAGCGCCGCTATGTAGAGTCCCTTTCTGCCTATGCCCGTCAGTTCCTGGGGCGGATGGAGAAACCGGACGTTGATTACATTGAAGGGCTCAGCCCGGCCATATCCATTGACCAGAAAGGACCGCCACATAATCCGAGGTCTATTGTGGGCACGGTTACCGAAATCTACGATTATTTGCGGCTTCTCTTTGCTCGTATCGGGCATCCCCATTGCCCCGAATGTGGAAGGGAAATCTCGCGTCAAACGGTGCAACAAATTGTCGACGCCGTTCAGGCAATACCGCAGGGTAGCCGCATCATGATTCTGGCACCGTTGATCAGGGACCGCAAAGGTGAGCACCAAACGATATTTAAAGATTTGCAGAAGGCCGGGTTCGTCAGGGTTCGGGTTGATGGGCAAATTTATGACCTCTCCGAGGAATTTCAGTTAGATAAAAACAAGAAGCATACCATAGAGGTAGTAGTTGACCGACTACAGATAGAGCAAAGCGAAAATGCCACTCGCCTTGCTGACTCCATTGAGACGGCATTAAAACTGGGGTCGGGCGTTGTGCTGGTTAAAATTCTTGATGGTGATGAATTGCTTTTTTCGGAGCATTTTGCCTGTGTCTACTGCGGCATAAGCCTGGGGGAAATTGCTCCCAGAACATTTAGCTTTAACAGCCCCTACGGAGCTTGCCCGGCTTGCACGGGACTGGGCTGTAAACTGGAAATTGACCCTAACTTAGTCATCCCCGACAATGGATTGAGCCTGGTTGAAGGAGCTATCCAACCCTGGATAAGAAATGGACAGCTTAGCACCTGGTCCAGCAGCATACTACAGTCTCTGGGTCGCCGCCACGGTTTTTCTCTGTCAACACCGGTAAAGGATTTAAGTGAAGAACAATTGCGCGTAATTCTCTATGGTGACGGGGGTGAGTTAATTCCCGCCACATACGAAGACCGTTACGGCCAACTGCGTCAGTACTACGCTAATTTTCCGGGCGTTATTCCCTACCTGGAGCGCCGCTACCGAGAGACTAGTTCTGATAGTGTCAGAGCGGATATCGAGCGCTATATGGCTTCCAATCCCTGCCCTGACTGTCAGGGGAAGAGGCTGAAGCCAGAATCTTTAGCGGTCACTATCGTGGACAAAAATATTATGGATGTTACCACCCTGCCCGTCACACAGGCTTTAAATTGGGTGGAGCAACTAGGTGATAAAATCAGTCCCCGGGAACTTACCATAGCTAAGCAAATTATCAAAGAGATTCATGCTCGGTTGGGCTTTCTCAGAGATATAGGCCTGAGCTACTTAACCCTGGACCGTCCTTCAGCAACCTTGAGCGGCGGCGAGGCCCAGAGAATTCGTTTGGCTACCCAGATCGGCAGCGGCCTTAGCGGCGTCCTTTATATTTGTGATGAGCCCACAGTCGGTTTGCACCCTGCCGATGGTTCCCGGCTTATAGCCACGCTGAAGCGCCTCAGAGACCTAGATAATACTATAATCATTGTAGAGCATGATGAAGCTATGATGAGAGCTGCTGACCATATTATTGATATGGGGCCTGGGGCTGGTAAACGGGGGGGAGGAATTGTTGTCACAGGGACACTTCAGAATATAACTGATTGCCCCCAATCAATAACAGGGCAGTACCTCAGCAGGACGAGGCAAATTCCCTTGCCACCTGAGCGTCGCTCTGGTTCGGGAAAAGAGCTGGTAATCCAAGGTGCGAGAGAGAACAACTTGAAAAACATCGATGTCCATATCCCCCTGGGCAAGTTTGTTTGTGTCACTGGCGTTTCGGGAAGCGGTAAAAGCTCTCTCATTAACGAAGTCCTGTATAAAAAACTGGCCCGCCTCTTCTACCGAGCTAAAGAGAGACCAGGCGAGTGTGATGGTATTCTGGGCACTGAGTACATCGATAAGGTGGTTAACATTGACCAATCACCGATTGGCCGCACCCCCAGAAGCAACCCTGCCACTTATACCGGGACATTCACCCCTATTCGAGAACTTTTCGCCACCGTCCCTGAAGCTAGAGTGCGTGGTTACCCCCAAGGACGCTTTTCTTTCAACGTAAAAGGGGGAAGATGCGAAGCCTGTCAGGGGGCAGGCTATGTTCAGATTGAGATGCAATTTCTGCCCAATGTCACTGTCTCCTGCGAGGTATGCAAGGGGAAAAGATATAACCGTGAAGCGTTGGAAATCCAATTTAAAGGGAAAAACATCTCCGAAATCCTGGATATGACAGTAGACGAAGCTTTACTCTTCTTTGACCACTTTCCTAAAGTCAAAAACAAGCTGGAAACCCTACGAGATGTAGGTTTGGGGTATATTTGCCTGGGGCAGCCAGCACCGACCCTTTCTGGAGGCGAAGCCCAGCGAGTAAAATTAGCTACTGAGCTATCCCGCCGCTCCACAGGCAAAACGCTTTATATACTGGATGAGCCAACTACCGGGCTTTCCTTCTCAGATATTGCTTATCTCCTGAAGGTGCTGCAGCGCCTGGTGGATTACGGGAACACGGTAATCGTCATCGAGCACCACCTGGATGTGGTCAAAAATGCGGATTGGGTTATTGACCTTGGTCCTGGAGCCGGTGATGCAGGTGGCTACCTTGTGGATGCTGGTACGCCTGAGGAATTGACCCAAAACGATGCCTCTTCCACCGGGCAATATCTACGTGGTATATTATTAACGCAGCGGGAAAAGGTATTGACATGATATCAAAGCCCAACAGAGAGGAAGTGCTTGGCTCCATCCATACCAATGTCCAGGATAAGAATATGATCAAGCATATGTTAGCCACCGAGGCTATTATGCGGTCTTTGGCCAGGAGATTGGGAGAGGATGAAGATGAATGGGGCATTACCGGGCTCATCCACGATATAGATATGGAACTGGTTGAAGGTGATATGAGTAGCCATAGCAAATTGGGCGCTGACATTGCCCAGGAGCTTGGAGCCAGTGAGACTATGGCCCATGCTATTTTGTGCCATAACGAAGCTCATGGCGTTCCCCGAGAAACGACATTGGATAAAGCCCTTTTTTGTGCTGACCCCCTAAGCGGGCTTATTACCGCCGCTGCCCTGGTTCACCCCGATAAACTAAGCGGATTGACCACTAAATCGGTAATGAAACGCTTTCGCGAAAAAAGCTTTGCTGCCGGAGTCAATCGGGAGCAAGTGGCTCAGTGCCAGGAAATCGGACTGGAACTGGAAGAGTTCATCAGCCTGGGAATCAAGGCCATGAAAGGAATCGCCTCAGAGCTAGGATTGTGACATCTTTGAATTTTGGCAAATTTTGTAGTGCGACCCTTTAGGGTCGCGCAGCACGAGGCTAAAGCCTCGCACTACGTTTTTGGATATCCCTTGCCTGGAAGTAGAATTCCTGTGATTAGTATTACAGATTTGGCATATGCCCAATTACTTGGATAGCATAGACTCTAGGCTGGGACTAACTTCCTATCATCTTCACGACCAAATTCCTATTGCAAACGGATTGATGTATTTGATATAGTTGACTATATTCGATTATAAAGGAGCCTGGATTTTTAGCCAGAATAGGGAAGGGAGTAGATATGGTGGTAAAAAGAAAAATCGCTCATGAAAGAAACAGAGCCACCGAACAAAGAGTCAAAAGCGGTACCTAGAACTGGAGAAATATACAAGGCCGTCGTAGCATCCTCCCGGGATGCTATACTGGGATTAAATCGCACAGGGACAATAATATTCTGTAATAAAGGTGCAGAACAAACCTTTGGCTACTCAACCGACGAGATACTGGGCCAGCCGGTAACCAAGTTGATGTCGGGGAAACACACAAAGGGTCACACAAAAGAACTGACGGATTTCTTGGGCGGAAATTGTGGGGGAACGGGTACCATTGAGTTTGAAGCACTGAGGAAAGATGGCTCTACATTCCCCATTGAATTGTCTTTATCCATTTGGCAGCAAAATGGAAAATTTGTAGAACTTGCCATCGGAAGAGACATCACCGAGCGCAAACAAATGGAGCGGGCACTCAATGGAAGCGCAGAACGTTATTGCAATCTCTTTGCGAATTCCTTGGAAGCAGTTTTTTCTGCGGATATCGAAGATAATATTGTAATGGGTAATAAGGCGCTGGAGAAACTGTGTAGCTATTGTCTGAAAGAATTAACTGAGATGAAGCCAACAAACATTCTTTCTCCAGAAAGTAAGGAATATATTTCCAAACAAGTAGAGACGATGCTAAGCGCAGATGAACCTATATCCAGCACGGTGCATGAAATTTTCAGGAAAGATGGCAAAAGGATACTGATAGAGCAGTACTTAAATTTCATCAAGAAAAAAGGCAAAATCGTAGAATTTCAAGGGTCTTACAGAGATGTCGCCGAGCGCAATAAAACGGCAGAACAATTGAAGAGTTCTTTTATCAACCTGGCAAAAACCGTTTCTCGTGTGATTGAATCTTGTGACCCTTATACGGCTGGGCATCAGCAAAGAGTAGCTGAACTGGCTCGCCTTGTAGGTGAGAATATTGGTCTGACTGAGGATATGGGTGAGAGGCTCTACCTCAATGGATTGCTCCACGACATCGGCAAGATTTCCATCCCGACGAGTATTCTTACCAAGCCGGGTGAACTAGCTGAGGAAGAATGGGCTCTTATTCGCGCCCATACGAAACAAGGTTATAACATATTGAAGGATGCAAATCTTCCCTGGCCAGCAGCCGACGTAGCACTGCAACACCACGAACGGCTAGATGGCTCAGGTTATCCTGACGGTATCACGGGGGACAAGCTAAGTCTGGAAGTCAGCATTCTCGCTGTCTGCGATGTGGTGGAAGCTATGAGTTCCCATCGTCCTTATCGGCCAGCAAGGACTACAACAGATATTCTAAAAGAGCTCAAAGGTGGCAGGGGAACAAAGTACAATGTCAGTGTGGTGGATGTGATGCTGCCGATGATTGAAAATGGGGAATTTAAGTCTGTGTGGAATCGTAGAAATTCAACAAGCAAGGCTACAGAAGATCTATGTCCCTAGTGACGTCAATGAAGTTTTCAAAGGGCTTATAATTAAGGTTGTTCTCTCTGCAGTACACCAGCAGCTCGCCCGTGGCAAAAACATGGTGAGCGTATTTTGCCGGAGCAAAATCGGAATCGCCGTTCCCCACATATATTACCCTGTACCCCAGCTTTAGAAAAGATTGGATATATGCCTCTTTAAAGCCATCCTCTAATCTTTTACCATCCGGTCCTATATATTGAACCCCCATTCCTTCAGGGTGGAAGGAAGCTCGCGCAGCATGCACCTCAAGGTTATTCAGGCCCAGGTTCTTCAGTGTGGCCTCGATATAGAAATCCAGGCCATTACTCACAATGACTAATCTGCAGCCCTTTCTCCGGCAGTAATTCACCAGTTCATGAAATCCAGCTCGTACTTTAATCTTACATCCTAGCGCCTTAACTAAAGTAGGTTTATCGGCTCTAATCATAGAAAAAGCCTTGGTATTGAACTCCCCGACCGATATCTTGTGTTCCTTATATTCTCGCAGAAATCGTCGCCAATCTCCCTGAGCGAAGGCATCCAGAAGGAAGAAACTAGTATCTTTTTCGGTAATTGTACCGTCGAAATCACATTGAACTATAGTTTTCATACTTTCTACTTAATCCCACGGGCAATATTTATAACCCATCACATGTGCCTGTTCTTACTCTGTGGCAAGGAGCAGCACAGATTATATCATACCGCTCCAGGCCACCAATTACCGGCGGATTCGATTGCCTAATGTCTTGCTTCTCCTTGCCTGAGTTGTCGGTATGAGTGAAAACTGCTAGATTTATGTCAATGTCTTACCATCGCATAGTGGCTAAATTCGGTACAGGCCTCATTACCTCGGGAACCGACCATCTCGACTTGCAAGTTATGGCAAGTTTGGTGAAGCAGATAGCTCGACTCCACGGCCAGGGGAAGGAGATAATAATAATCTCCTCCGGGGCTATTGCCTCGGGAAGAGAGAAGCTTAAAAAAGTTTCAGAACGCAAAAATACTCCTTTCAAACAGGTCCTGGCTGCGGTGGGGCAAAGCCACCTCATGTATACCTATGAACAACTTTTCAGCCAATATGATATAAGTGTAGCCCAGGCATTGCTCACGAAGGAAAACATCTCTGACCGCAGTGGTTATCTTAATGCTCGTAATACCTTACTGGCCCTTATCGAGCTTGACATAATCTGCATTGTCAATGAGAATGACATTGTCGCCATTGACGAGATTGAAGGGCTCAAATTCGGGGATAACGATAACCTTTCCGCCATGGTGGCCAACCTGGTTGATGCTGACCTTCTAGCGCTGCTCACCGATATCGGAGGCTTATACACTGCCGACCCATGTTACAATCCTCAGGCTCAACTTATTCGCCGGGTGGACAAGATTGACGCCGAAATCGAACACATGGCTAGTGACACTGACAGTCGTCAGGGGATTGGCGGCATGACGACCAAGATTGAAGCAGCCAGGCTAGCTACCTCTTCAGGGGTCGACGTAATCATTGCCGATGGGCGAGAACCTGACATACTGGTGAGAATTAGCCAGGGAGAAGACGTAGGCACCTTCTTTCCTGCGCAGGTGAATAAGATGGAGAGCAAAAAGAGGTGGATGCTCAGCGGGCTGGCTTCCAAAGGCAAGGTCACGGTGGACAAAGGCGCTGTTTTAGCGCTCAAGGAGCAAAATAAAAGCCTGCTCCCTGCGGGGGTTGTAAAAGCTGAGGGCGAGTTTCACCGCGGCGATATTGTGGATATCCTGGACGAGAAGGGCAAACGCATTGGCTGTGGTATTTCTAATTATAGCTCTTCCGATTTAGCTATCATCGAAGGGAAGCACTCCGATAAAATCCTCAGCCTCCTCGGCTACGACTACGGCGATGAGGTGATTCACAGGAATAATGCAGTAATAACAAGGGGGGATGAGGGAAATGGATGACATTATCACAAATATGCGCATTAGTTTGGAAAAGGCACATGTGCAGGGTGTTCCAGAGTACATAAAGAATCTACAGGCTATTGCCGATAGTTTCAAGGACTTTCGTCTTGAGGGTAAAGCAGCACTTATGTTTGCCAAGGCGGGTTGCATCGTGACTATTAGAAAGCGTGCAGAACCTCCCGACTTAGTTCTAAAATTCAATGATGAACAATTCTACGCAGAGGTGAAACACTTTAGAGAGAAGGAGCAAGATAAAATTGACGCTGCTAAAATGAGTGAGCCCGGTGATTACCTAGAGCCTTATGGCGATACATTCCCGCTAGAAGGCAAACATGCCTGGGAGCAGGTTTATGATGTGACGAAAGACAAGATAGAAAAATATAAAGAACATGCCCCTTATATCTTGGTCATTGAGAGCAGTAGCACTAGCGTTGAAGATACAGAAATACCTACAGCAATCGATACGATTAACGAAGATGTTCGTTACAGCAAATATCCAGGATTTGCCAAACTAAATGGCATTTTGTTGACGTCGGATTGGAACAATATCTCTCAACAATGGCGAAACGTACGCTTCTTTCGCACAAGTAATCCTGCTGTTCCGCTTAGTCGTGAACTTTTGAGTTTGCTTGAAAACATTTATTTTGGCTAGCCAATACTCATCAGGAGTAAGAACTATGCAATCAGCCGTAAAAGAACTAGAAGAAAAGGGGGAAGCAGCTAAAGCAGCGTCAAGGAAGCTGGCGTTTCTTTCTACGGAAGTTAAGAATAAGGCTTTGCTGAATATTGCTGAAGCCCTTATTGCTAGAAAAGACAAAATCCTGGCAGCCAACAAGATTGATTACGAGAAGGCTAAGGGTTCGGGGATGAGCGCAGCCATGCTCGACAGACTCATGCTTTCGCCATCCCGCCTTGAGGGCATAGCTCAGGACACAAGAACAGTGGCAGCGCTGCCCGACCCGGTGGGCGAGGTATTCGAGATGCGAACCTTGCCCAATGGTTTACAGATAAGCAAGAAGCGAGTCCCTTTGGGAGTTATTGGTGCGATATACGAGAGCCGCCCCAACGTTACCATAGACATATCAAGCCTGTGCCTTAAATCAGGCAATGCTGTTATCCTGCGGGGTGGCAAGGAAGCCATAAATTCTAACACTGCCTTAGCCAAGGTAGCCCAAGAGGCCTGCGACCAGGCCGGAGTACCCCAGGGAGCCATTCAACTTATTGAGTCCACAGAACGGGCTTTGGTGAACCAAATGCTCCAGATGAAGGGAATAATTGACTTGATAATCCCCCGTGGTGGCGCTGGCTTGATAAAGCTTGTCTCGGAGAATGCCGCTATGCCTGTCCTTACCGGTGGGATAGGTGTTTGCCATACCTACGTGGATAAGAGTGCTGACCTGAATAAAGCGGTAGCCATTGCCTACAATGCCAAAGTCCAGCGTCCCACCGTGTGCAATGCTCTGGATTGCATCTTGGTTCATAATCAGATTGCTCAAACTTACCTGCCTGCTATTGCCAAAGAGTGGGCTAAGGCGGGTGTGGAAATGCACTGCGACAAGCAAGCTATGGCCATACTTAAGCCCATCCCTTCTTTAAAATTAGTCCCGGCAACGGACAAGGATTGGGGAAAGGAATACCTGTCGCTGAAAGCAGCTATCAAGGTGGTTAATTCGCTGGACGAAGCTTTAGAGCACATTGAGAAATATGGCTCAGGGCACTCCGAAGCTATCGTTACCGAAGACCATTCAGCAGCAATGCGCTTTCTCAACGAAGTAGATGCTGCCTGTGTTTATGCCAATGCCAGCACTCGGTTCACCGATGGGGGACAGTTTGGCTTAGGAGCTGAGATAGGCATAAGCACACAAAAATTCCATGCCCGTGGTCCCATGGCTTTGAAAGAGCTAACCAGCTACAAGTGGATTATTTTGGGCAACGGTCAGGTTCGGCCTTAGCCTTCGTTCCATTAAGACAGCAGTATCACGAGGCCTAGCCGTGTATGCTCAAGAGTTCGGCCCGGGACAGCCAAACCGCCTTAACCTGCAGGATTTTACGAGAGGTGGTAGGCCTCTTAAGCCAAGGGATATGATGGGCCTGCATTAGCGCGGTGATGTGGAGTTGAGCCAGCTTTATCCTCAGGGTGTTCGGCAAATCGATGACCTGGAATCCTAACAGGTTAGCGTTAGTATGAAAGGCAGTCCAGCCATACACTGCGACGATGCCACCATGTTTCCCATTGGCTACTTCTGTGGCAAGGAGTTGCAAGCCATCCTTGAAGTAGTAAAAGAGTCCCCGAGGGAAGCCCCTCATCCCTGACCCTGAGCTTGACTTCCATCCCTCGGCAATCCAAGCATTATTTAGATGTAGTTTGATGACAGGGTCGCCAGGTTTAACCTCACAACCGTCCTCCAGCTTGATAGAGCAGCCCCTGTGACGTCTTACCTCAACGCTAATGATGCTGCTTCCTTCGAGAGGCTTGATACCGAGGGCTATTGCGTGAACTTTGTTTATAATGGGCAATATGGCCCGTAGAATAACTCCTAATAAAAGAGATGCCATGTATCACCTTGGAAACTCATTTCCACCACCTAATCACGCAGCATCTGCAGGCATAGCTCGCTGGAACGCCCGGCAATCCGGCCGCGCTAATAATCCGCGGCTATTGCATTGACTGGTTTACGTTGGAGATAATGTTCTTCCACTTCCCCATATGACGGGAGCGGTCTTCCAGTGTGGTCACCAGTTCAACACGAATAGACGGGCAATCAACACCCAGGGTATGTAACTTCCGTGCCAGTTGTTCCTTGACACTACGAGCTACTTTCCCATTCCCTTCCTCATACATCAGCCGCAAGCAGATGCCGTCCGACTCATGGACCACCTGGTACTGCCGTATATCGGCGAAGCTTTCCAGAACGTTCCAAAAATGGACAGGATGAACGGCAACCTGTCTCCCCGCTTGACCTTGAAGGTAGAGAACATCATCATTCCTCCCGTTAATGGCAAGAATACGTCGGAATGGCTGGCCACACGGGCACGGCTCCGGAGCCAGTACCATCATATCAGAAATTTCGTAGCGGATGACGGGCTGAGTGAAGCTGAAGAGACTGGTGAACAGAATCTTGTGGCCTAGAGTCCCGTCGGGCACATGGCAGTTGTCTTCATCTACCGCCTCAACAATGCCCAAATCTTCGAAGATGTGCATCCCTTGGCCAGGGTTGCACTCCATAGCGCGGAGTCCCTCCTGAGTGCCATAGATGTCAAAGACAGAACTTTGCCACGTAGCCTGGAACTGCTTCCTCAATTCGCTGGGCAGCGGTTCGCCGCCACCAGCGATAATAGAGGGATTGATATGCAAGCGCCCTTGAAGTTGCTCTGTCACAAGCAGCCCAAGCATGGATGGAAAACCTCGAAGGACATGGGGCTGGAGTGAATTTAATCGCTGGACCAGCTCTTCGATAGGAGCAGTAGCCGGCAGCACGTAAAAACGGTAAAGGCCGATATCCATGCTTAGGGGGAGGCGATAACTATCGTGGAGAGGGCTGGGAGAGCCGATGGTAACAATCGTGGGGCGTCTCATTGAGAAGGGAACCACTCCCATCATGGCTGCAATCCGCATGCTTGCTGCTTCCTGAATACTCCACTCTTTCCGATTGAATACTACCACCGTTTTATGTCCGGAGCTACCTGCCGTAGTAAGCACACGATACTCATTCAGGTAATAATCGTCCCCGGAAACGTTGGCCATATGTTTTTGTAGTTGGGAGAGGCGCAACCGGGGGTCAGTGACAATTTCGTCGAAGTGTTTCATGTAGGTTTTTTTGTCCATGACAGGGAAGTCTTGAAGACTATAGGGTGGACTCATCCGGTGTGTGCTGCATAACTTGCGGTAAAAGGGAGACCGTTGAGTTACCCAATCAAGAAGCTTGGCTAGCCGGCGCTGCTGTAATTCCTCAAGCTTGGCGCGGGGCCAGTACTCATGTTTGATTAAAGCTTGGCGATAAACGATGGCTCGGGCCAGGTCCCCTAAGCGACGTAGTGTGTACGGCTCCTTCATGCAGCGTTGTCCTCGAATTACCTCCAGGAGCTCCTGTCACCTCCCCTGTCCCCCAAGAGTTCATCGGCTCCGGGTAATCCTCGGGTTTTTAAAAACTACATCGTTTTACTAGGTATTTTGCATTATAAACTAGGCAATAGTTATTGTCAAGTGCAAAATCCCCAAAATTAGGGAGGAACAAATAAAAATACATGACGTTTACACAGGAAGACATTTTGTAATAATAAGGAGGAGGACGATCAAAAAACTGTCATATATGCCTACCAGCGGGCCGAGCTACCACATTAAGGGTAAACTGGAGAGGGTAAAAGAAGGGAGCAAGACTTTTAACAACTGAATAGTGGAAGGAAGGCAAACTTCAAACACTCAACGACAGACTTCCAAGTCTATCGACCGACCTAGGAATCCCTAAGATTTTAACTTATGACTCCTTAGAAAGGAGGTGATTCAGCCACACGTTCCCGTACGGCTGCCTTGTTACGACTTCGTCACAGTCACCAACCCCACCTTAGGCGACTGCCTCTCCGACAAGTCGGAGTTAGCCCATCGACTTCAGGTGTTGCCAGCTCCCATGGCGTGACGGGCGGTGTGTACAAGGCCCGAGAACGTATTCACCGCAGTGTAGCTGACCTGCGGTTACTAGCAACTCCGCCTTCATGCAGGCGATTTCAGCCTGCAATCTGAACTGAGGATGATTTTTAGGGATTAGCTCCGGATCGCTCCTTGGCAACCCTCTGTATCACCCATTGTAGCGTGTGTGTAGCCCAGGACATAAAGGCCATGCTGACTTGACGTCATCCTTTCCTTCCTCCTTGCTGTACAAGGCAGTCTCCTATGAGAATTTAACATAGGACAAGGGTTGCGCTCGTTGCGGGACTTAACCCAACACCTCACGG
>Ga0315539_1001813_pt1 | contig 15541 bp, 18 predicted proteins | sample SalMarSW160150MG_FD_203097 | JGI IMG/M metagenome (GOLD analysis project Ga0315539, IMG submission 203097) | Salt marsh sediment microbial communities from the Plum Island Ecosystem LTER, Massachusetts, United States - Salt Marsh Sediment SW1601-150 ... | reverse complement strand
ATCTATACCGGCTACGACTGCGAGCCGTGGTCGATTAATATGACCACCGAGGTTACATCGGCAGGATTTTGGACAGGTAGCCGCCCAAACGCGACCTTTAGCAACTTCACCCCTGGCATCTACACCGTGGTCGGAGGTGATGAGTGGGGTGCATTGGTCATACTCCACTTTACTATTTCCTGAAGTAAATATAAGGCTATTTAACCAATAAGGCCTAAAAATGGTACAATTTAATTAGTCGTATTGATAACACTACCACACTCAAAAATCGCTAGGGAGATAAGTGGAAAATCTCAAAACTTAGCCAGACGGAAGGGCGGTAAATGAGAGAAAAATTTAATTTAAGACTCATTTCGGTGTTTGTGGTGCTTGCTTTATTAGTATGTGCTCTGCTCTCTGTAAGCTCATCGCTTGAGCCAAATGAACCGAATTTCGAAGAAATGGAAATGGTAGGTGTGCCTCTTTTAACGGATATAGAAATACGTAACCCTGAGATTGCCTTACAGTATGGGGTCACTGGATATTTAGAGATTACTTACCCTTCTGACTCTCCAAGCCTTCTATCTATTGATAGAGGTGGAGAGATAAACATAAATATCCTCCTCCATTTCGTTTCTTACACCCCTGAGGTTACTGAAGCACAAGTAAACATAGACCCAAAAGGTCCTGGGGGGTATAAGATTGAGTATCTCGATGTTAACTTTAGGGAATTTGTCAGTTACAATCCAAGTGGAAATATTGTGATAAAAGCGGGCGAAACTATACCAGTTATAATGAATATTCGCATTCCTGAAAATCTTACGAGCGATATTGAAGCAATTCCATTAGGTGCTATGGGAATTAGGACTAATGTTCCCATGATAGATGAGTTAGGCGAGAAGGAGGTGGCAGTTCACTAGAAGAGACGCTTTAAGTTCTAGTTTCATCTAAATGGCCTAGGCGTCGGTTTATGCAGCCTTTCTAAAATAGTCTTCATTAAAGTGTTAAGGCTAAATACTGGCGAATATAAGGCCATTTGGCCAACCAAGCTTGATGATTGGGAAGGCCCGTGGGAGTTTGAAATACCGCTAGATTAGGGACAAAGTTGATATGTTGAACAGGTTAATAGCTAGACTGCTAGTGTTGTTCCTGCTGTCTACAGCACTTGCTTGCACCACACCTCCCGCGACCCCACTTATTACCATACTTGCGGATCAGACTCTCGTTGTCCCAGTTGGAGTGGAAAATGCCCCTGAGGTCTGCTTCAACGTAACTGGGCCTGGGACCCTAAAAGGATTCGTCGATGTGATAAGTGGACAGAAAATTAGCTTCTACTTATACCCGGAGCCTTCCGAATCTGGGTGGACTGTGGCGAAGGGAGAGAGTGTCTTGAGGTCTCTTTTTGAAGTTCCGCTTGATACAGGAAGTTATAAGCTAATTGTTGTTGCATATTGGTCGGACCAAGATGATACCAATGAAGAGAGGATAGTGAATGTTTATCTCGAGTTTTGGAGTTAGCTAAACCAGTTTGGCAAATGATTCCCCGCCTTAATGCTCATCCTCTGGGCTGATTTAAACTAATGTGGTTCACGCAGCCTTTCTAAAATAGGATATTCTAAAGCGTTAAGTCCAGATAGTGGCTAATATAGTCCACTCAGCCGAAAGGCCCCGAATGCCCTGATTCAATTAGCCACACTACGGTACTGCCAGGCTGCTGAGACGGCTGCCTATCCCTCAGCATCATTCCCAAGGCCTCAGTCAACCATTCGGGGAAGAAGCGACATTTTCCCCTTGTTCGAATAAAGAATTCATGTTAATCTCTGCTTGGAACTCGTGTGCCGCCCCGACAAGTCAAATCCCGCAGGTGAGGCCCCCAGAATCTGACTGTAAACCCAACACAGACTAATGAGGAAGCGCGGTGGCCAGAAAGGATTTTGTCATTTGGACTTGGTTTTTTATTTGGGCTTTGGCATTTGAGCTTTATCTGTCATTTGCCTCCCTGCGTCACTCCGCCGGTCTGCACGGCCCACAGACATAAAGGGCAAATGCCGACGAAACGAATCGTGTGTACTTTAACAATTGAAACTGCCCGAAATACTCGCCTTACGTATGAAAAAGAGCTGTTGAACTCCAAAAAAATAGTCATTTTTACAAAACGAATCATCCCGGCTTCCCTGCTGTTGTCGCTCATGCAACTTCTGTGAAATGGGATATTCTAGAGCGTTAAGGCTAAATACCGGCGAATGCAAGGCCATTTAGCCAATTAAACTTGCTATTTATAGACCACTGCATATAGTGTGTGGCATAATAGAAGGAGAGTTGCTTGTTATTACGGCATATGAACCTAGCCTTGAGGAGTGGAAACCTGATTGGAAGACAAGGAGATAGTTAAATGGCTGACAAGTGTTTTTTCTGCAAGGGTAAGTTAGCTCGAGAAAAGGTCAATGTAGATTTCCGCTGGGGAAAGGATTTGATAGTTATTGAAGATGTTCCTGCGAGGGTGTGTCGCCAGTGCGGTGAGAAATATTTTGATGCCGAAGTCTATAAGGAGATGGAAAAACTGGCGAAAGGGAGAATAAAGCCATTCAAACGTCTGACCATTGACGTTATCAAGTTTGAGCATCCTGTGCCTGCTTGATGCATGATAAAATTATCCGTAAGGAAGCGAAGGCCACACTGAAGCAAAAGGAGGACCGAGATGAATTTTACTCGTATTACTGTTGAACCTGATAAGATGGGTGGAGTACCATGTATACGGGGACTGCGTATTCCGGTAGCTACAGTGGTGGGGATGGTAGCCGATGGGATGATCGAGAAAGAGATATTGAAGGCATACCCCGACCTTGAAGCCGAAGATATCCATCAAGCCTTACTCTATGCCGCTGAAGCAGTAAGGGAGCGTGAACTCCCACTGGTGAGCGCCCCGTGAAGTTCCTGATAGATAATGCTCTCTCGCCTACTATTGCTGAAGGACTAAAGCAAGCTGGACACGATGCTGTTCATGTACGAGATTATGGGATGCAGTCTGCTTCTGATATGGAGGTGTTTAAACTTGCTGCTAATCAAGTCCGCATTTTGATTTCGGCAGATACTGACTTTGGTACGCTATTAGCTTTGTGGCGTGACAAGAAGCCTTCGGTGATCTTGCTGCATCATCCTCAGAAGTCTCCTCATTCACAGCTGGCTCTTCTGCTTGCAAACCTAACAACTATCGAGGAAGCCCTGGAGCAGGGTAGTATTGTAATACTGCAGGCAACTCGTATCCGCATACGGTCGTTGCCAATCGGCGGGGATATCAACGCTATTAAATGAAACTCATAGTTGGTCTGGGGAACCCCGGCAGGACTTATGCCCATAATCGCCATAATGCTGGCTACCGATGCCTGAATTACTTCGCCAGGCTTCATTCCATCCGCTTTGACCACAGGCAATGCCGGGCGAAAGTAGGCATTGGCGGAGTAAGGGGTGAGAAATTGTTGCTGGCCAAGCCTGGGACATTTGTGAATCTCAGTGGCAACTCCGTGGCTGGCCTAGTGCATAAGCACAACATCCCTTTGAGTGACCTCCTGGTAATATATGATGACCTCGATTTGCCCCTGGGCAAAATTCGCCTGCGGCAGAGCGGAGGCTCGGGAGGACACAAGGGGATGAATTCCATTATTTCCGCCCTGGGAAGCGAGGACTTCCCTCGAATCAGGGTGGGGATTGGACGACCTGAGGTAGAAGAACAACCCATTAACGAGGACGCTATAGTCAATTATGTGCTCAGCGATTTCTCCCCCCAGGAAGAAGCAATAATTAAGCCTGTAATTGCCACGGTATCTGAAGCTATCGATTATTTTCTTAGCCAGGGAATAGAGGCAGCAATGAGCAAGTTCAACTAGCTGTTTCACGGGGACTTGAGAACGGTTTTCCAACCCAACATCTTTACTGGGCCGGTGGCATTGATAACGCTAATCAGCTATGTCAGTGGATCGACGCGAGTGCCTAAAAAGTGAGCGAATGTGGCCTCCAGCTAAGGTTACCTTTCTGACTTCTCCGGTTACCTCATCAGATGTCTCTATTGTGGAAAAGCCTATTCAGCCGACTCAGGCTGGAACTTTGGTGCTGCCTTGCCGCGTTGGAGGAAAACTCGATCGCTTTCTTTCTCCCAGTACCCTTCATATAATACAAGCTCTGGGTGCTCGTCGAGGGAGGTAAAATCTCTGATCTGCAATGCTTCATCACTAGTGCGGGGGTCATAGATGCGGATAAAATGAACCAATTTGTCATCCCAGAAACCTATCTTCTGCACTGAGCGGAGACCGGTTAGATTCTCTGGCGGCACCTTGAGGGTGGTGACCAGATGCATATGAGCCCACGATGGTATATCCTGAGATCCTTCCCCGCCAAGCCAGAACAAGTCCACGCATTCTCCTTCAGATTCTAAATCTACATTTTGTTTTCTAAGGTAACTATTGTATTATAATGGGTTTTGGACTGGTTTCAAAAATATTCTTAGGCGAATCTACGGAACTTGCAGTGTAAATAGCCCCAGCCGTTTGAGGCAATTACGAGGTCAAGATGGTCCCTGAATTTGTTGACCGTTTTCTTGAAAACATAAATAGTGTCATGGTGGCCAAGCCAGAGGTATTGGAGTTGGCCCTGGTAGCAGTGCTCTGCGAAGGACATATCTTGATTGAGGATGTACCTGGCATTGGCAAGACCACTCTGGCGAAGACTCTGGCTCAGTCCCTTGGGTGCAGTTTTCGCAGAATTCAGTGTACCCCCGACCTTCTGCCCTCGGACATTACGGGAATACATTTTTTCAACCAGAAGACCTGCGAGTTTGAGTTTCGCCCAGGTCCAGTGATGGCCAACATTGTTCTGGTCGACGAAATTAACCGAGCCACGCCCCGTACCCAGTCCAGTCTATTGGAGTGTATGCAGGAAAGGCAGGTAACAGTGGATGGGGTCACCATGCCTCTCTCTCAACCATTTATGGTCATCGCCACTCAGAACCCAGTAGAGCTACAGGGCACTTTCCCTCTTCCGGAAGCCCAGCTAGACCGCTTCTTGCTGAAGCTAGTGCTGGGCTATCCCGATCTTGAAAACGAAGACACTATACTCCTGCGATTTGAGCGGTCTAACCCCTTGGAGCAAGTTTCCGCTGTGACCTTAGCCTCCGAAATACTAGACATCGGGCGACAGACTCGAGAAATATATATAGAGCCCTCAGTGCGACGCTACATTCTAGAGATTGTCGGCAGGACCCGGAGCGACCCCTCGGTCACACTGGGAGGCAGCCCGCGGGCCAGCCTGGCCCTCTACCGAGCCTCGCAGGCCTTAGCCCTTATTCAGGGACGCAACTTCGTCCTTCCCGACGATGTTAAGCATCTAGCCACGCCAGTGCTGTCTCACCGCCTTATTCTCAACACAGAGGCCTATCTCCATAATACCAGCAAGGAGAAACTGATCGATGATATCCTTTCCTCGCTCCCGGTCCCAGCAGAGGAATGAGGCCCCTGGTAAAGTTATAGTCAGCCTGGGTTACCCAGCAACTCTCCACTGGGCGATGCTGGCGGTTCTGCTAGGATTACTCATCTTCTCTGCCTTTAAACAAATGGTTCCGCTGTTAGCCACCACGGTCTTCCTGCTGGTATTGATTATCCTACCCCGCTTGTGGAGCCGGCACGCTCTTCGCAGCCTATCCGGCAGTATCACCAGCCATGAGCGTGCTTTTCCAGGAGAGGGAATAGCGCTTACCTTTGAATTGTCCAACAGAGGATTACCTCTTCCCTGGCTGGAAATTGAAATGGAATTACCCTATCGCCTAGCCACAGGTAAATGGGCTCACAGCCCCTACACACGGGAACGGTTGCGGTGGGTCACTGCTCTCGGACGCGGGCAGGTTATCAGTTGGAAGCACACCCTTGAAGCGAAGTCCAGAGGAGACTACCGGCTGGGACCCCTCCGACTTCGCTCCGGAGATATGTTCGGACTTTTCCCACGAGAGCTAATCCTGCCTCACTTCCAGAGCTTACTGGTCTACCCGCGCATATTTCCCTTGAGTAAGCTGAATCTCCCCCTAAGAGCCATCTTTGGGGAAAAAGTAGGTCCAAGGAGCATCTACGAGGATATCAGCCAGGTAGCAGGAGCCCGCGAATACCGTTACGATGATCCCCTCAAGCGAATCCACTGGAAGGCCAGCGCCGCTCATAGTAAGCTCCAAACCCGGCAGTATGAGTGCGACACCAGCCTCAGCCTCCTCCTCATTCTGGATGTAAATAGCTTCACAGAAGAAGATGAAGAATTCGAGTATGCTGTGAGCACAGTAGCCTCGCTGGCTTATGAAGCCGAACGGCAGGGCTTTGCGGTGGGACTGCTAACTAATAGCGAACCAGAGATGCATATTCCGACAGGAAGTGGACGGCCCCAACTGATGCAAATACTGGAAGCCCTGGCACGAATCACAGTCAAGTCGCGGTTACCCCTTTCTAAGCAGATGGATAGAATCCGAACAACCCTCCCGATGGGAGCAACTCTGGTGGTAGTTACCTGCAGCACGACACCCACTCTCGCCAGTCTAGCTTCCCAGCTTGACCAAGATGGATACTCACTCCTCTGGATTAGTATCGGACAGTCCACAGAGGAGAAGGAACCTGTTGCCGCCTCGCTTAAGGGAAGGAGTTACCTATAAAACCCGCTCGACTATCTGCGTTGTTCTATTTCGTCGTTCTGGGAATGGAGCTGAGCTACCTATATATCCTGGGCTCGCTACTGCGCGGACCTACCTATGCTCTTATCCTCACATTGCTCCTCTATCCTCTCGCTCTCTTCTCCAGGCTTGTCATGCCCCGGTCAGCCTTTCCACACCGGCTGAGATTTACGCTAGAAGCAGCTTTGGTCACCCTGGTAATAGTGCTGGTCACGGGTGAGCGGCTAGCCAGTAGCCTGGCGATGGGGCAAATAGACGTTCTGGGCATTATTCTGCTGATGGGCCTCTGCGGGCTTGCCTGGTTCATGGGACATACCGTGCCCCATGAACGGGTGAATTATTCCACCATCGCCTTCCGTCTCCAGATGGGCATTCTGGCCATGTTGGTTTTCGCTCAGCTCACGGGCAGTGTCCCACCGGTATTCCTCTTTTTCCTGCTGGCTCCGCCGGCGCTTTTCCTTGCCCGCTGGGCAAGTTCTTTCTCTCGTGGAGCCGACGTGCTACGCTCTCCGAATCCGGGGCACCTGTTCCTGGCTGGAGCAGGCATCATGGTACCCGGCACAGCCGTAATTCTGCTCTTCTCTCCGGGCATGGCCCGTGCCATCCTAAACTGGCTGGGCAGTATCGCCACCAAATTGGATGACTGGCTGATGGCTCAGCATGAAGCTGCAGCCGTTCTACCTGGTGAGTTTAGGTTCGACTTCGGCTGTAGCAGGCTACCAGCAGGTGAAGAAATTGCGCCTCCCAGCTCTACACCTGAGCTCCCACCTGGAGATGCCGCTGGGATAAGCCCCGTGGTCATCTGGGTTATCGTCTTTGTCATTCTTCTGGCGATAGTAGCTCTTGTCATCTTTACCTTAAGGAGGCGAAAGGCAAGGCGTGAAGCTCAACCCCCGGAGCCAGTGCGGTTCCAGATTCGCACAGTCTCCTTGAACATGCTCCGCAGTCTGATATCCCTCTTTCCACAACTACTTAAGAAGTTGTGGCTCTGGCTAACATCACTCTTCAAGAGGTGGGAAAAGCGCCCTAAGCCATCAGAAGAGGCTTTAATATCTATCCGGGCTCTCTACCGTAATCTTCTGCGCTGGGCAGCGAGACAGGGAGTAGCCCGCTTGCCCCACCAAACCTCTTTGGAACATCTGGTGCTACTGGAACAAGGATTCCCTCAACAGCAAGATGACCTGAGGCAAATTACCGATGCGTACCTACTGGCTCGCTACAGCCAAAAGGCTCTTTCCCAGGAGCACTTTGATAAGGCCAGAGACGCGTGGCGGAGGATAGTAGCTTACCGTACCCGCACACAGGTTAGTGGCTGATTACCTTGCAGTAACACCACGAAAAACAGTTACCCTGAAGGCGATTTTAGGCTTTATGCTCCTCCATATCTCCTTTGAAGTACTTCCTTACTCTATTTTAGCATTCACATTTGAAGAGACTCGACAACGTGAATAGATCTATTCAGGAACCACGAAGTTACATGCCATGCCGTATTAGAAGGACAAAATAACAATATAACGGAGTGTTACAGTGCCTGAGCATTCACCATCTCTTTCCTCTTGATCGGTATCAAACCCAATAACTATAATAGGCATGCGAAAACCGCCGGGTGAGCCTTCTTCAGCTGGGCCACCTCCCTAGCCTCCCGCTCTACCTTGCTCGGCAGCTGACTCGAGATCGTCGCCGGTATACTGAGTCTGAACACCTTCGTGTACGGAGACCATATGGGGGATGTCACTGACTTTGTCCACATTCTCTTGGGCTAGTAGCTCACCGCCACCCATCATGCCAAAACAACCATCCAGTCCCCACTGTAGTCTCCGTACAAATCTGCTCTTCTATCGATCCTGGTTGATTTTCGGTGGCGCCACGAACTGTGACCGTAATCAATACCAGCCCTATACTGACTGATAGAATGGCTACGCTCACACCTTTACGGAGGGGACTCCGAATCAGATTGCATATTGCCCTGCGCACTCCACCCATATACTAAGAACCTCCTTCTTTTCTACTTGTTGTCGGCCTAAGAGGGGGACTCCTCCAGGGTGGCATTAGCTACTTTTTGCACACTCCCACGGTAATAGACAATCTCAATCTGGTCACCGATCTGATGAGAATTTATGGCTGAGGACAGTTCTGCGGCAGTGCTGATATCTTCGCCATTTATCTTAACGATAACATCACCGGCTCTTAGTCCAGCCTTATCGGCCGGGCCGCCGCTAGTTACACCGGTAATGAGCGCCCCCGAGTTCACTGACAGGTTGTAGTAATGCTGGATAGTTGCGGTAACAGTAATCACTTCCACTCCAAACCAGGGACGGACTACCTTTCCTTCTGCTATTAAGCTCTGCACTACAGAGATAGCAGTATCAGTGCTTATGGCGAAGCCAATATTCTCAGCATTGCTGGCGATAGCGACATTGATGCCGACCACTTGCCCTGCCGTGTCTAGTAGCGGTCCACCGCTGTTCCCTGCGTTAATAGCCGCGTCGGTCTGTATCAGGTCATCGAGCACCGCTCCGGTGTTCTCTTGAATAGAGCGCCCCAGATTGCTGACCACGCCGGTAGTCCAGGTAGGACCTCCTGGCAAAGCCAGAGCATTCCCCACAGCTACCACCGGATCAAGGACGCTAAGCTGCTCCAGAGAATTGCTTAGGAAATGTAAGTAAGAAAGATTACTGGCGTTAATTTTCACTACCGCCAAATCAGTCTGCGCGTCTGTACCCACTATAGTTGCCTCAAAGGTACGACCGTCACTCAGAGTTACGGTCATTTTTTGGGCACCCTCTACCACATGGTTATTGGTTACGATATAGCCATCCGAACTGACTATTATCCCGCTTCCCGCTCCTGTCTGAGGGACTGCCTGCCAGAACCAGTTGTAGGCCACCGTTTCAACGACAATAGAAACCACGGCAGGAGCTACCTCTGCTACTAAATCATGGGTACTAAGCTCGTAGCCAATTCCTTCATCAACATATAGATATCCTGAGGCAGAACTGGGGGAGTTAACTACAGTGCAGGCAACAGCTAGGCTGATACTAACAAGCAAGAGAACAACTATTAGAGCATATCTTAGCTTAGACATTCGTTCACCTCCATGCAAAGGAGAGGGGGGAAGACCACCCACCTCCCTAAACAGGTTCTGCCCCATTGACTTATCAATTGCCTGCTTCATCGGAAGCATCAGAGGCACGCCTCCCTATATAGTAATTACTTTACACAATATCCCCTTATATAAAATCCAGATAGTATTAGAGGCCTCCATTTGGAAGCCTCTAACACTATAGTAGAAAGGAACGAAAAGAAGGAGGTGTAGGTTGTCATATATTTACTTCTCCAAACCACCCAGTTTGCCTTATGTTGTCAAGATGGGTCTTTTCATCAGCTAAACGCGGACCATCCCAAGTCTGAAAACCACCACCCCACATCATGCCACCGCCAGGACCACATCCGCCAAGTCCTGGTAATGGCAATTCGATGTCGGGCCTGGACTGCCACCATTCCATGTACTGGTCAGCTTCTCCCTGAGTTATCTTGCCCTCGTCCACTAACTTCTGGACCCAGTTTTGCAGAGCTTCGTTCCGCATCTCACTTTGAGCCTGGTCTAGAGCATCCTTTAGTTGCTCCGAGTCGACGGCCACACCAGTCTCCTCTTCGTAGATGGCACAAGCTCTATCCAGAAGCGCCTGGTGTCGATTGACAATCTGGCTCTGGTCCTCGGTACTGCTTGAGCTATCGTCCGCAGCAGCAATCACTCCCCCAGCTATACCCCCGATCGGTATCTCAGGTTTTTCCTCGGATGGTGCACAGCCGATAAGACCCATGGTGAGAGCTAGCACCACCCCTAACGAGATAAAAAGTATTCTAGTCTTCACTTTTTCTCATCCTTTCTTGAAGTTCTCAAAACTGCATCACTTCTTTCCGTCATCAAACCACACATATCCCTCATTCCCTTCCAGCTATTCCCCCATCAGCGCAAATCAAGCTTATCACACCAACATGAACCCACCGTGAACTGGAAGTGAACGGCAGAAAAAGCATACAATGGAGCCATTTCATCTCATGTTCATCTTGGTGTAATATGATGTGTTTAGGGAGTCTGTCATGCGAATCTTGGTCGTTGATGATGACCTGCGACTCTGTGCCGTCATCAAGCGCGGGTTTCTAGAAGAAGCCTACGCTGTTGACTTAGCCTACGACGGAGAGGAAGGAGAATATCTTGCCGAGGTCAATCCTTATGACCTCATCATTCTAGACATCATGCTACCCAATAAAGATGGCATCGAAGTCTGTCATGAGCTTCGCGCCAAGAAGATTAATACCCCTATTCTGATGTTGACGGCTAAAGACACTGTTGAGGACCGGGTCAGAGGGCTAGATACAGGAGCCGATGATTATTTGATTAAACCCTTTGCCTTTAATGAGCTTCTTGCCCGAGTCCGCGCGCTCTTGAGGCGAGAGGGAATATCCAAATCGCCAGAGCTTCGGGTGGGAGACTTAATTTTGAACACTCTTACCCGCCAAGTTTGGCGAGGACAAAGACCTATTGAATTGACTACCAAGGAATACGTCATCCTGGAGTACTTCATCCGCCATCCCAACGTGGTAGTTACGCGGACTATGATCGAAGAACATGCCTGGGATTACGACTTCGATAGCCTGTCTAATCTGGTAGATGTCTATATCCGCAGATTGCGGCGTAAGATTGACAACGAGAGGGAGGATAGCCTGATTCAGACGGTGAGAGGAGCCGGCTATCGGCTGAAAGCACTATGAGCTTCATTCACAGTATCAAATTCCGATTCACGCTGTGGTACCTGTTGGTGCTGGCAGTTTTATTGACTGCCCTCAGTGCCGGGGTATATTTTTATCTCTCGCGAAGCCTCTACCAGAATCTGGATGATTCACTGGAACTACGTTCAACGCAGCTAGTTAGTTTCCCGGCTATTCTAGAAAGCATCGAGCAAGGGGAATTTCAGGAGGAGCTGGGGGAAATCGTCATTTTATATTTCTACGGTAATAACCAATCGGTGGAGTGGTCTCCTTCAGGGATAAGTATTCCCCTGAGTGACGAATTCACTTCGCAAGCCATTGCTGGCACGGGTTTGTTTACCAATATCCAGACAGCAGAAGGCGAAGGGTTGCGTCTCCTGGCTGTCCCCGTAAGCCTTGGCCCGCCGGGACCGACACCTAGTATCCCGCCGTCTCTACTGGTTATTGCCCGCTCGACAAAACAGATAGACCGAGCACTGCATGGATTGGTGCGCACTCTCGCCATCGCTGTCCCGCTAGCCCTAGCATTAGCTGCTGGAGGTGGTATATTTCTGGCCCGCCGAACGCTTAAGCCTGTAGACAAGATTGCCCAGACAGCACAGAAAATTGGGGAAAGTGACTTGAGTCAAAGGATTAATGTGAACACCAAGGATGAATTGGGGAGGCTAGCAGCGACGCTGAACGAAATGATTGGACGATTGGAAAAAGCGTTCCAGCGCCAGAAGCAATTCACCAGTGATGCTTCACATGAGTTACGTACTCCCCTAGCAGTAATTGAAGCTGAATCCACTCTGGCGCTCCGGAAGGAAAGACCACCAAACGATTATCGGCAATCTTTAGAGAGTATTTCTAGAGAAACAAGACAGATGTCCTCCCTTATTGACCAATTGCTTACCCTCGCCCGTGCTGATGCCGGGAAAGAAGAATGGAACTTCACGGAAGTCGACCTCGGCAAGCTCATCACTAACCTGAGCATAGATGTCGAGGTTCTCTGCCAAGAAAAAGGGCTCAGTTTTCAATTAGGTCAGACGCAGGATTTGGTAGTGAAAGGCGATGAAGCTAGGCTGAGAGAACTGTTTATGAACCTTTTGGGTAACGCCATCAGATATACACCCAGTCCAGGGACTGTTTCCGTCTCATTTGTCCGCGAAGGCCAAATGGCTGTCGTCGCCATCACGGATACCGGGATTGGCATCCCGGCAAAAGACATACCTCTCATATTTGAACGGTTCTACCGGGTCGATAAATCTCGCTCGCGCGCTGAGGGAGGCAGTGGTCTGGGCTTGGCAATATGCCGACATATTGCTGAGGCTCATGGGGGAAAGATAGAAATAGAAAGCCAAGTGGGGGGAGGAAGCACATTTTCGGTATGGCTCCCTTTGCAGTCCCCCTAGTTCTCGCCTATGTCACTAGCTGCTCCTCACACAGTCATCGCTATATAGGTGCAACTACACAACGTGGCGAAGTTTGTGCTTGGCATAAATACGTTTGCTATAATTAATGTAAAGAAATCTTACCCATAGAGTCGCTGATTGAATGAATTACCCGCTACAAACAGCGAAGAGCCAATAGCAAGCATGCTCGGTACATAAAGGCTAATGTCTATCTCTAATAAACGTCTGAACATCGACAGTGTCCCGGCGCTAGTCGGCATCGTGGGACCCATTGTGGTGATTGTAGGAGACATTACAGCGTCTTTATCTATCCCTGGTTACAGCCCGATACGTGATTCGGTCAGCAGTCTGGCGTTGACTGGCATAGGCTGGCTACAATCGATAGGTTTTTTAGCTATGGGCTTGCTATTGGAGATCTTTGTCGCCGGGCTCTTTTTCAATATTCGTAGAGCCCGGGGCTTTCATGCCGGCATTGTACTTCTTGCTCTCTGTGGCTTCGTGCTGATGTTGATTGCTGCTTTTCATATGGATGCCCCTGGAACCCAGCGTACTACTGAAGGAACAATCCACACGATAGCATCTTACGGCCTTGGGTTGTTATTCCCTATCGCTATTTTATCGCTCGCACCCAGCTTCAAGAGCACCCCTAATTGGAAAAACATCTTTATCTATACCCTGATTGCCGGTATTCTGGCCCTGGCTCTGATAATAGGGGCGTTCTCTACTGAGCAAACGGGCTGGTTTGGTCTGTATGAGCGAATTATAGTGACCAACGCCATAATCTGGGTGGAAGTAGTAGCGGTCCATCTTCTATGCCTGTCACTGAGGCGGGAGCCAAAGCCCCAATCCTGACGAATCAATAACAGCAAAGCTCTCTGAAACCGCGATGCCAAGCCTGACTTTCCGGGCAGAAGGGCTATCCAGTTCAGGCGTGCAGATAACAATCTGCTATTTTGTGAACATATTATTCCGATTACTGTATACGGTGCCATCATCTAGAAGGGGTCCAGTTTTACTTGATTGTACCGTCACTGCTAATCCAGTGTAACGAAATAAATGTAATTAAGTATAAGACAGTGCGGACGCGTGAATCAATCGATCATTCTTGTACTCTCGTTTTAGGGACTCTTCTTCTTGAGCGTTTAAAAGCTTTGATAATTTCATGAGCTAGCAGGAATAAAGCGGCTGCAGCGAGAACACTTGCCCAGTCGCTTACGGTCAAGGGAGCAAATCCTAAAAACCCATTGATGAAAGGAGTATATATTACTGTCAGCGTGAATCCGATTGAGATCACAATTGACCATAGTAGCTTCTTGTTACTCCAAAAATTCCTGTTGAAAAATGAATCGTAGTTATACCTTCTAGATAATATGTTGGCGAACTGACAGAAGACAATAGTAGCGTAGCTTAAGGTAGTAGCCCTTGAGTACAGAACGTGTGTCACTGTAAGTTCAGCACCCGTGCGCCCCATGAACACCACGAAATTTACAAAACCAAGAGCTCCCATAAGAAATCCCAAGAACAGGACCTCAACCATTGTGTACCTGTTTAGGATGTGTTCTTGCTGCCTTCGGGGCGGAGAGGTCATCAGATCCTTCGAACCCGGATCAAAGGTAAGAGCGGTAAGCGGTAAAATCTCTGCCAGCAGATCAATTGCCAGGATCTGAATGACCAGAATTGGGATTGGCCAGCCAAACAAGGCTACCCCAGCCAGCCCCAGAAGAACAATAGCTAGTTCCCCTCCATTGCTGGTTAGAGATGCGATTATCGTTTTCTTCAGATTGTTGTAAATAGTTCTGCCTTCTCGTATTGCATATACAAGTGTTGAGAAGCTGTCATCCAGCAGTACAAGTTCAGAAGCTTCCTTGGCGACGTCAGTACCAATACTCCCCATGGCAACGCCAATGTGGGCACTTTTTAGAGCCGGAGCATCATTGACCCCATCTCCTGTAACTGCAACCACCTCCCCTTTGCTTTTTAACGCTTTTACAATTCGTAGTTTATCCTCCGGGGAAACTCGGGAGAAAATAAGAGACTGATGCTCCTCCATAATTTCTGTGAGTTTTTCGTCCTTGGTTTCAGATAACTCTTCTCCGGTAATTACAACTGCCTCTTTGTTTTCGGGGGAGAGGGCAATTTGCTTTCCTACTGCTTGTGCTGTGACGGCATAGTCGCCGGTCATTATAAAGGTTCTGATATGGGCTTCATGCGCATCTTCTATTGCCTCTTTAACCCCTTCCTTTGCAGGGTCATTCATTGCCATCAACCCTAACAAAATTATGTTTTTCTCCGCATCTTCCATTTCGTAATCATGTTTATCATCTTTTAATTCCCTGTATCCGAATGCCAGGACACGCATCGCCTTCTTAGAGTATTCGACGTTTAGCTTGTTCAGCATTTCAACATTCTTCTTTGTGAGCTTGGTCGCTTTACCTCGTTTGTAGATGTATTTGCTCACTGCAAGAACGGAATCGATTGCTCCTTTCATGCAGAGGACCTTCTTACTACCAAACTGTCGAATAGAACTCATCCTTTTACGCTCAGAATCGAATGGGAACTCCTTGAGCTCCGGGTTTTCCTCGTCCTCTTTAGGAGAGCGCGTCCCTAGCTTCGTTGATACAGTGATAAGGGCGGCCTCGGTTGGATCACCAATGGGATACCAGCCTGGGTGATCATTATCAGGTTCATGAATTTCTGC
>Ga0315539_1001809_pt1 | contig 15551 bp, 11 predicted proteins | sample SalMarSW160150MG_FD_203097 | JGI IMG/M metagenome (GOLD analysis project Ga0315539, IMG submission 203097) | Salt marsh sediment microbial communities from the Plum Island Ecosystem LTER, Massachusetts, United States - Salt Marsh Sediment SW1601-150 ... | reverse complement strand
AGTCGTGCGTGGACAAGATACCATTTGATTAAAAACGGAGTCTATAAATAATGAGTATTCAACTGCAGTTTCTGGGAGCGGCTCAAAATGTGACTGGTTCAAGTTATTTGCTCGAGGTTAATAGCAGAAAGATACTGATAGACTGTGGTCTTTATCAAGAAAGAGAGTTCAGGTCCCGGAATTGGGAGCCCTTCCCCATTGATCCCAGAGGGATAGATGCTGTTTTGTTGACTCATGCTCACCTGGACCATTGCGGGCTTCTGCCTAAGCTGGCTAGAGAAGGATTCACTGGAAAACTCGTATGCACTCGGCCCACTGAAGAGATAGTCAAAATCGTTCTTTCAGATTCTGCACGCATTCAAGAAGAGGATGCTCGCTTTAAAAAGAAAAGACACAAGCGGGAGGGAAGGAAAGGTCATTATCCGGAGCAGGCGCTCTATGGTAGAAGAGATGCAGAAAAAGTTTTTTCTCTCTTCGAGTCGGTGGATTATGAAGAGCAAGTTGCTTTAAGTAGCACAATTAACGTGACTTTTCACGACGCTGGACACATTCTCGGCTCTTCAATGATTAAAGTGAAAGTTGTGTCCCACAGAGGAGAGAGGACTATCCTGTTTTCCGGTGATGTGGGACGCTGGAATAAACCAATAATCCGTGACCCCAGTCTGATTGAAGAGGCAGATTATATTTTAGGAGAATCAACCTATGGCGATAGACTGCATGAAGGTTCTTCTGATGTCAAGGACAAACTCTGTGAGATTATTAACTGCACGGTTGAAAAAGGGGGCAATGTGATTATCCCCAGTTTTGCTATAGAGAGAACCCAGGAACTTATGTATCACCTGAGTGAACTTCTACATGAGGATCGTATTCCCCATCTGCTAGCATTCGTCGACAGTCCTATGGCAATCAATGTTACCGAGGTATTCAAGCATCACCGGGAATATTTTGATAAGGAGATGCTCAGGCTCATAGACAACAACAAGTCTCCCCTGCATTTTCCATCACTTATTCCAACGCGAAGAGTTTCCGAGTCCAAAGCCATAAACCGCATCAAGGGTTCCTGCATTATCGTTGCTGGCTCGGGGATGTGTACCGGAGGAAGAATAAAGTACCATCTTGTGAATAACATTTCTCGTCCGGAAAGCACTGTCCTTTTCATAGGCTATCAGGCACGAGGAACACTGGGACGTGAGATAGTCGAGGGTGCAGAAAAGGTAAGGATCCACGGCCAGATTCGTCCGGTCAAAGCTAGTATTAGACGAATTAATGGTTTCTCAGCTCATGCTGACCAGAGTGAATTACTGAGGTGGTTTTCTGGTTTTCGAGCTCAACCGAAACAGCTGTTCGTTGTGCACGGCGAGCAAAAAGTAACCGAACTATTTGCCGGAGTAGTTCAAAAGAACTATAATTGGAATGTTTCAGTTCCCCAATACCTGGATAAGGTTACCCTGAACTAATGCACAAATAACCTTGCGATTTTTTTTAGAAGTTGCTCTGAGTTGACAGGGATAATTCCCGTTTACCTAGCGAGGTTAGATAAAGATATCTGTGGAGAATCGCCTTCTTCTCTCTTGTAGAATTGTTCACTCCTTACTCCAAACTGCCGGTCGTCCTCAGCAAAATACACAAAACGCCAATTCTGATTCGAGGCTTTCAGAATAATAAAGCTCTTGCGGAAGCAAATTCAGATTAAAGAAGTAATAAGAATCCCTAGGAGGTTTGTGATGAAATGGAGAATAAGAATTAATTTTTTACTCATTCTTGTATGTATATTCACCTCTGTTTTTTCCTGGATGTCGGTGAGAAAAACTCCGGCCAATGAAGTCAAAGAACTTCAGCCAGTAGAAATTAGAGAGTATGAAGGCGAAAAACTCTCTTCCCCAAAAACGGGTTTCCGAGAGAATTCCATAAGAGGGCCTCAATATGTGACGAAAGAGGACTATCAACTTGAGATCACCGGTCTTGTGAAAAGTCCTCTCACCTATACTTATGATGAGGTACTAACATATGACCAATACAGGAAGGTTGTCACCCTTAATTGCGTAGAAGGATGGAGTGCAACGGTATTATGGGAAGGTGTGCTGGTAAGAGATGTTATCGTAAATGCTGGTGTTCTTCCCCAGGCGAAAGTAGTCATTTTTTATGCCTACGATGGGTATTCCACCTCTTTTCCGTTAGGGTATATTTTAGATAATGATATTATAATGGCCCATAAGATGAACGAGATAGCCCTTCCACCAGAAAGGGGCTTTCCTTTTGCGCTTGTTGCCGAGGAAAAGTGGGGTTACAAGTGGATAAAGTGGATAACCAAGATTGAACTATCCGATGACGTCAACTACCGAGGTTTTTGGGAGAGTAGAGGATATGTCAATACTGGCGACCTGGATAAGAGTTTCCTTGATTAGCCTCGTAGATAGATGATGAAAAAGATTAGCTTCCAGTTTATAAGAAAAGTAATAGGGTGGTCCTTATTTGTCTTGATGGTTCTTTTTATTATCACCGGATTCGGTATTACACAATTCCGAACTGTGGAAAAAATAACCTTAGGTCTTTTGGGCAAAGCCCTATCATTCAAGATTCACTTCAAATTGTGGATACCCTTGATTGTCCTATTATCTTTGCACATTATATTTAGATGTGTACAGGTTTCGCTGAGAAAAAGAAGAGAGAGACAGTGACGCTATCTCTCCTTATTGATGCCAGAATTCTCGTTGCGGATAGTGAAATAGAAAAAGAGATAAAGAGTATAATTCAGGTGAAGGAGAATCTAGAGTCAGAGAATAGAAATGCTCCCAGGTAGAGAACTGATACAGATAGGTTTTTTAGCCAGTCTGGCAGCAGGTCTTGCTACCGGGGCCGGAGCTTTACCTGTTTTGTTTACCAGGCAGGTTTCAGAAAGAGCTTTCGATGTTATGCTTGGATTTGCCGCTGGAGTGATGCTAGCAGCTACCGCCTTTGGTCTCCTCATTCCGGCAATTGAGCTGGGCGGCATCTGGATAGCCGTTCTAGGCACAATTATGGGGGGATTATTTCTGCATCTGACTGACCGCTTTGTCCCTCATTTTCATTTCATATCTGGTGCTGAAGGTCCCTCTTCTAACCTAAGGCGCATCTGGCTTTTAATTTTAGCCATAACTATTCACAATTTCCCTGAGGGTCTGGCAGTTGGGGTCAGTTTCGGTGCAGGAGATATAGGGGCTGGGGTGGCTCTGGCTACTGGGATAGGGCTTCAGAATATTCCGGAAGGACTGGCTGTTGCCTTACCCTTGGTAAGGGAGAAATATAGCCGGGGAAAAGCTCTCTGGTATGCTACTCTTACCGGTCTGGTGGAGCCTATTGGTGGTCTTCTGGGAGTGTCCATTGTCACTCTGGCACGGCCTCTTCTTCCTCTGGGTCTTGCCTTCGCTGCCGGGGCAATGCTATTTGTTGTATGTGATGAACTAATTCCGGAAAGCCACCGAAAGGGCCACGAGCGCGCCGCCACCTTAGGCCTCATCACCGGCTTCATCATTATGATGGTGCTAGACACGATATTGGGGTAGTGGCGGTCACAGGGGACAGAGCCGTCAATATTGATAAAAGGTCCGTTTTAACTATTATTTAGTATCAAATCCTCAAAGGAGATGAGAAAATAAAGATACTGGCTATTTCTGATGAGATTGAACCCACCTTGTACGAGTACTTCGACAGAAAAAGATACTCTGATATTGATTTGATTCTTTCAGCCGGGGACTTAAGACCGGAGTATCTCTCCTTTTTAGTGGATATGCTAAATAAACGCTGTTATTATGTGAGAGGTAACCACGATATAGTCTATGATGTGGAACCACCTTTAGGCTGTATGGATATAGACGGGAAAGTGGTCAATCATGAAGGTATTAGAATACTGGGACTGGAAGGTTCTATGTGGTATGGGGGAAGGGGAGTTGAACACACTGATTGGCAGATGCGCTGGAAGGTATGGAAGGCCAGATTCCAGATTTGGAGAAGGCGAGGAGTGGATATTGTTCTCACGCACGCTCCTCCCAAGGGTATTCATGATGGAAAAGACCTCTGTCACACAGGATTTCGCTCTTTTGTCAAACTAATTGAGAAATATAAACCCCGCTACCTGATTCATGGTCATGTTCACAAAAGTTATGGCTACAGTGAAGAAAAGGTAACTCAGGTTCAAGAGACCAAGGTGGTGAATGTTCAGGGAAAACATATTCTGGAGATACGGCCTAGGATGAGAAAGAAAATAACTAAAAAAGAAGGATGGTGGAATATTGTCTTTAAGTTAAGGCAGGATTCACTTAAATCCTTTTATGCGGAATCTCGAGGCCGAAAGTATCTTGATTCAATCGATAGAGGCATACAGACTGTTGAGGTGGATGATATTGTGGGGAGCGTGGGTAGACCTTTAGATTTCAGCAGGAATTTCTCCCTCAAGGGTGTAGATAAAAAGCCTCACATTCGAACTAGAGTGAAGAGTATAGAAGAAGCCATGCAAGAAGGCAGGCCTCTTCCCGCAGTGGAACTTCACAAAATTGATGATGAATACTATGTGTTGGACGGTCATCATCGCATAATTGCTGCAAAAGGGCAGGGGCAGAAGTTCATTGATGCTCATATCATCGAATATCTTCCTCTAGGTGATGACTCAAGAAGGCTTACTATCCAAAAAAGAATCGAATTCGAGGATGAGACAGGACTGGGAGGGATTAATCTCCTGCGTCAAGGGGATTATGATAAGTTATTGTTTCAAATAAGAAACCATAAGAATCGAATTGAGGCGAGAACTAAGGAGAAGATATCTATTAAACAAGCAGCCCGAGATTGGTTTAGCTCATTCTACCGCCCTGTAACGGATAAGATAAAGAAGCTCAAGCTCGGGCAGTATTTTCCCAAAGCTACCATAGGGGACATGTATGTTTATTTGTGCGACCAAGCAAGGCTGCGCAGCCAAAAGAGGCTGGAGCATACTTGCAGTTTGCCGGAAGCACTTGAAGAGATTGGCATACTGGCAAAGGCAACCCAGATTATTTTGTCGCGTGAGGGACTCAAAGAAAGAATTATGAATATTTTTCGTCCTTGATTTCTGTTTCCGCTTCCTTTTTTAGTTTTGCCTGCTCCTTCATCAAATAGACAAGTTTGTTTTGAACTTTGCCATTGACTGTATTTTCAGCAAAAGAGCCATCCTTATCTCTCTTTCCTGCTTCAACCCCGGTCAGTATTTCTATTCCCTCGTCTATGGTTGATATGGGGTAAATGTGGAACTTACCCTCTCTTACTGCATCAATCACTTTGTTTTTCAGGGTAAGATTTCTGATGTTGCTCCTGGGAATGATTACTCCTTGCTTTCCGGTGATTCCCTTAGCCTGACAGACATCGAAAAAGCCTTCTATCTTCTGGTTTGCTCCTCCAATTGGCTGTATTTCACCGTGTTGATTTACCGAGCCGGTAACGGCTATACTCTGCTTAATGGGTAACTCGGATAAGCTGGAAAGTAGAGCAAAGAGCTCGGTTGAGGAGGCACTGTCTCCCTCCACGAAGGAGTAGCTCTGTTCAAAGGTAAGAGTTGCCGATAAAGAAAGGGGAATCCTGCCACCGTATTTTCCTCCCAGATAGCCTGAAAGAATGAGGACCCCTTTATCATGGGTCTTCCCACTCAGCTTAGCCTCACGTTCAATATTGATGATTCCCTTATTCCCCATGAAGGTCTGAGCAGTTATTCTAGAGGGTTTGCCGAAGGAGAACTCTCCATAAGTATAGACGGAAAGAGCATTTACCTGGCCCACCTTTTCTCCTTCAGTGTCAATATAGATAGTACCTCGCTCAATCATCTCCTGTATCTTATTCTCCAAAAGACTAGAGCGGTATTCTTTTTCTTCCAGGGCCTTCTCCACGTGCTTTCTGCTGACATGGGTACTTTTATCAGCTTTGGCCCAGAAATTTGCCTCTCTCAAGAGATTGGCTATTTTTCCGAACTGAAGAGAAAGTTTATCCTGATCTGCGGCCAACCTGCTGCCATATTCCATAATAGCTGCTATTGCAGTCCTGTCGCAATGCTTTAGTTTTTCATCATTACAGATTTTGCAAATAAAGCGAGCACATTGAATCACTGCATTGTCATCCATTCCTGTTTCGTAGTCAAAGTCCGCTCTTATTTTGAATATCTTTTTGAAATTGTCATCATAAGTATGCAGAAGGTCAAATATTTCTCCTCTCCCTATCATTATCACCTTAATATCTAGTGGTATGGGCATTGGCCTGAGGGCGCTAGAGGAGAGAAAAGCGTACTGTTCAGCTACCTCTTCAATCTTGGTTTCCTTATTCCTGAGGTTTCTCTTCAGGGTATCCCATACAAAAGGATTTCTCAATATTCCTTCAGCATCGACCACCAGATATCCGCCATTAGCCTTGAGGACAGAGCCAGTTTTGATTTTGGTAAAATCAGTGATCAGAGCTCCTAGCTGAGCTTTCTTTTCCACTCTTCCAAACATATTACTATAGGTGGGATTTGTCTCCATTATTACCGGAGCTCCTTTAGTGTGAGAATTATCTACTGCTACATTAATCTCGTATCTGATGAAAGAATCTTGCACCGGAATTTTGACGCCCAGGAAGGAAGGTTCCTCTTTGGTTCTCAAGAAATCACCAACATTATCTACCAGGTCAGTCTTGACCTCATCGAGATAATGCAAGACATCCGGGTAATCCTTATAATTCGCCTTCAGGATATCAATGCGATAGCCAACTAGTGATAGAGCCATATCTTTATTGAATTTGGTGAGTTCCTCTTTTGATTTTCTGTCTAGAAGATTGAATTGCTCAAAGGTCTCTTTTATGTTTTTTTGAACAGTTTTCATATTCTCTTCAATTCGCTTGCGTTCCTTAAGGCTGAGCTTATGAAATTCTTCCTCACTCAAAAGTTCGCCATTGTTCTTTAGGGGAATGGGAGCAAATCCCACGGGTATTCTCTTGATTTGAAAGCCTTTTTTTTGAGCCTTTTTCTCTATGTCGGAAAAGAGCTGTCGTTTTTGCTCTTCGTAACTTTCCGAGATCTTGGAGGTTCTTTCCTTATAGTCTTTGGTTTCAAAAGCTTTGGGTATTTCTGTCCTAAGGCTGATGAGCAAATCTTTCATCTCTTTCTGCCATATTTTTCCTTTACCAGATGGAAGGGCTATAGACATGGGTTGGTCGGGATCCTGGAAGTTATTGACATAACACCAGTCGCCGGGGGCCTCTTTCTTAGCGGCAAGTTCCCTGAGGATTCTCTCTACAGTACTCGTCCTTCCAGTATCGCTCACGCCAGCTACATAGACGTTATAGCCAGGACTATCGATATTGAGGCCAAATTCGATGGCCCTGATAGCTCGATTCTGTCCAAACATACCCCTTATTTCTGGTACTGCTTCAGTGCTCTCGTAGGTAAAATCTTTTAGATCGAAGTTCCTCTTTAGCTGATCATACGAAAGAGCCTGGTATTTCGGCTTCACTTTAGCCTCCTTTATTGCAAGAAGATTCTTTTCAGCGTCTTTGTTTCAGTACTAGCCTCGGCGCTGGTGACTCACCTAGAAGCTTTCATAATCGCATCTATGAAAGAAGATTCGGGAAGGGCTCCCTCAAAGCCAAATTTTTCGTTTATTATCACCTTAGGGACTCCCATTACTCCATATTTGTTGGTTAAATGGGGGAATTCAGCCGACTCTACCATATCTGAGATAATGTATTCACTCTCCAGGGCGAGTTTGTGAGCCATCTGTACTGCCCCAGGGCAATAAGGACAGGTGAGAGTAACGAATACTTGAATATGCAAGGGTTTATTGATTTTACCTATTTTATCTTTTGACTCTGGGGATAGGTCAGCAGTTCCTCGGGATACATCTATAATACTGGAGACAAGGGAGTTAAATTCATATCCTCCGGGGATACCAAAGAATCTGATTCCATAGTCTTTTCCCCCTTCTACAACGACAGCCGGTATTTTATCGATTTTATACTGTTGGGCTTTCTCCTTGTCAATCACGAAATCATATACTTCAGAGCTGATTTTTGGGGAAAAAGAAGCTATCTCCTCGATCAGTCTGCGCGTATCCTCGCAATGGTGGCACTCTATCTTCTGGGTAAAATTCACCAATCTAACGGAGCCGCTCAATTTCTTGAATCTCTCTTTTACCTCATTTTGCACTTCATCCTTGAGTAGAGCCATATTTACCTCCCTTCACTCTTTATTTTAACCTGATCAAATATTGATGAGCAGTGAGAGTCGCCTTGGCTCCTTCTCCAGCGGCTATGATAATCTGTTTTTCAGGAACACTGCTTACATCTCCGGCAGCAAATAATCCGGGAATATTGGTCTGGTTGCTACAGTCTATTATGATTTCTCCTATTTGATTAAGTTTGACCAGGGACCTTACAAATTCTGAATTGGGAATAAGCCCAATCTCAATAAAAACTCCCTGTACAGGCAGGTGCTTAGTCTCTTTCCTACTTAAGTTCTCTATAGTTATTCCTTCTAACTTATCCTTACCTTCAATCTCCTTTATCCTATGTGCGGGGAAAAAAGTCACTTTCTTTTTTTCCTTTTCTATTTGCTCCACCAGGATAGGATCTGCTTTCCAGCTAGAGGCGATATCTATCAGGTAAATCCCGGAGGCAATTTTAACCAGGTCTAATGCTGCCTCAAAGGCAGAGTTTCCTCCTCCAATCACGGCCACCTCTTTTCCTTCAAAAAAAGGAGCATCACAAATACTGCAGTAACTTACTCCCCGTCCTATCAGTCTCTTTTCTCCTGGGACATTAAGGGGGCGAGATCTCTTGCCAGAGGCTATAATTACTGTCTTAGCCCTGAATTTCTTTCCGGTTCGAGTGAGGAGGGAAAAGAATTTTTCTTCTTTATCTAATTTCTCTATTTCTTCTCCAATTTCTTGATCTATAGGGAATTGTCTTACCTGTTCTTTGAATTTGTTCATTAACTGCGTCCCTTCGATATACTGATAACCCATATAGTTTTCTACCTCCGTAGTCCAGAGAACCTGACCTCCCAGGTCATTGCTGATAAGTAGGGTCTTTATTCTCTTGCGAGCAGCATAGACAGCGGCAGTCATCCCTGCCGGTCCGCCACCGATTATGGCTAAGTCATAAATTAATTCAGTCTTCCCGGCTGGACCTTTCTCCTCTCTAGAAAGAACGAAGTCTAATTCCATATGCCTCACCTCCTCCTTTCATTCGACCACGTTGGTGGCTAAATTATTTTATAGCAATAAAAATATGAATGTCAATAAAATAGCTTGTATCTACCCTGAGAGCTCTGGATCTTTTTTTAAAACAAAATCGCCCTAAAATGTCATTACCAAGGACGAAGTCCTGAAGCAATCTCAAGATAAGTTTAAGACAAGCTTCGCAGTTTCAAGAGGAGATTGCTTCGCTTTGCTCCAGAATCTACACAATGACGAAATTGTACTTTTTCAGAGTCTCTCTACCCTGGTTAATTGACATCAAGCAGGTACGCTATTATAGTTATGATTAGAAGAGGATATTTCTGTCATTGAGTTGACTTTATTTCAGCTTAGGAATTTAAATAATTTATAAGTGGTGAAGCAGAAGGAGAAAAGTTCCCTCTTGCTCGAGTGGTGAGTAGTTAATTGGTGAGGGGTTAATTAACCATTAACCAATAAGCTATGCCGAGCTTAGTGAGGCCTATCTTATTTGGTTACCAGGGATTTGATGAAAAGGCAAAGGAGAAAATCCTTTATTTTAGGAAGGTAAGTTAAAGATGAAATATAGAGAGTTTATAACAGAGCTTGAACGAGGGAATGTTGCTCTAGCTTATCTTTTTGAGGGAGAAGAAGGCTATCTAAAAAAAGAGGCCCTAAAAAGGCTTAAGAAGAAGATTATCTCACCTGACTATGAAGATTTTAACTATGAGAGATTTTCCGGAGCAGACAGTTCGGTTTCTCAGATTATAGAATCAGTGAGTACTCTTCCTCTTAAGGGGAAGAGGCGACTGGTAGTAGTGGAAGAGGTAGATAAATTATCAGAAAAAAATCAAAAGATTGTCGCTGAATATCTAGATAATCCAGTGAAGACTACCTGTCTTGTCTGCCTAGGAGAAAAAATAGACAAACGAAGGAAGCTTTACAAAGACTTTTTGAAAAAGGGCAAAATTGTCTCCTTTTACTCCTTGTATGATGGGGAGGTTGTCGATTGGATTAAGAAAAGAGTAGAAGAAGAGAACAAGAGAATCAGCCCTGCGGCTCTATTTTGTATTAAAGAAAGAGTGGGGAGCGCCAGGCAAGACCTGAATAATACTATAGAAAAACTCCTTCTCTATATACACCCTAGAAAAATAATAGAAAAGGAGGACATAGAAGAGGTATTAGGAGAAGGCGCAGGGGGAGGAGTATTTGATTTAACTAAATCCATAAGGGAAAGGAATCTTGCTGGAGCCATCTCTATTCTGGCAAAGCTTTTGGAAAGAGGAGAGATACCTTTAAGAATACACTCTCTCATAACACGGGAGATGCGCATATTACTAAGAATTAAAGAAAGAGAGGGAAGAATCTCTTCTCAGGAGGCATGTACTATTATTTTCGGTCCAAGGAGCTATTATCCCCCCTTTTATACAAAAATAGCTAGCGATTACATTAGAGCAGTAAAGAAACTCGATTTTTTTGATTTAATCACTAGCTATCAATATCTAGTAGAAACAGAAGCTTCCATTAAGACCGGAAGAGAAGAGCCAGATTTAGCCATTGAAAGAATGATTTTACATATTTTACAGCCAGCTTAGCGGAAATAAAAAGATAAAGGATTTAGCTAAAAAAGGAGGACTAAATAATAGATGGGGGAAAAAATGAAGAAGACTGTTTTGTCAATAGCCGTTTTTCTATTTATCTTTTTTTCAGTTGTTGGGGCGGGATATACGACAATGGATGAAAAGGAAGTGTTTTCTCTGGAAGGATTGGGAAATATTTACCTCTCCCAGGAGGCAAAAGAGCTTCTAGGGCAAAACGGTTTTGTGGTTACGCCCGGGGACAAGGATGAAATATATGATGTCTATACGGAATGTAAAGAGTATAATCAACCGATATTCATTACTACGGACGCTGTTCTTCACACTTCCCATATATTCTTTGATTATATATTGCGAATTCTTGAGATAGAGAAGCTCTACGATATTGCGATTAAACTTACCGACAGAATGCTTGATTTATCCATCAAGCAGTATAATGAAGCCAGAGATGCTGAAGTCAAAGAAGCAGCTAGATTAAATGTTGGCTTCTTTGCTGTAGCTAAGAAAGAATTCAATCCTGAGTATGAAGTTGGTTTTGGTTTAGCGAACATAGTAGAAAAAGAAATTAGTAGTATGGAAAGTCACACAGGGCTAGAATTTAGGGAACTCCTGACTTATATAGACAACCCAAATCTTATGATGACTCCTTATGCATATGAAGACTATAGCCAATACGTTCCCAGGGGTCACTATACCAGAAATGAGAAATTCAAGAGATATTTTAAGGCCTTGATGTGGTACGGGCGGATTGACTTCAAACTAAAACCAGGGAAAGCAGAGCCTGCCCTAACGCATGGAAGGAAGATGACCCTTCAGGCCCTTCTCATGGCTGATGCGCTTTTGAAAAACGAGGAGGTCCACAGGTTGTGGGAAAAGATTTATGAACCTACAGCCTACTTCGTGGGCAAGACCGATGATTTATGTGTTAATGATTACATCAGACTTATCAAGGAAATTTTTCCAACTGAGGGGACTGTTGACAAATATAATGATAAAGTCAGATTAATAGATTTTATTCAAGAAGCTATGGAGCTGCGGCCAGCAAAGGTTCTCTCTGGCGCAGCATTTATTGAGGACGGTGAATTCACTGTTTCAACCAAGGCTTTCAGGTTTATGGGGCAAAGATTTATCCCTGACTCCTATATGTTCCAGGAACTTGTCTATGGAATAAGAGACAAAAAAGAGATTCTAAAATATAAAGGGAAAGAAAAGCCTTTTACTATGGAGTTTATTCCCAATGTAGGGCCAGCCAGGACCTTTCCCCGCGCCCTGGACATACTGGCTGTCCTGGGCTCAAAAAGAGCTCTTGATATTCTTGAGAAGGACGGAGATACAGAGTATGAATATTACTATGAACAATTAAATAAATTAAGGGAAGAATTTGCATTAAAGACTGAGGAAGAATGGAAACAGAATCTTTACTGGCGCTGGCTCTATGCCTTACTTCCACTTCTTGAAGAAAACAAGGACGAAAATCCACCGGAATTCATACAAAATATCGCCTGGATAGATAAGAAGCTCCAGACTACTCTTGGCTCCTGGACCGAATTAAGGCACGATACCATACTATATGCGAAACAGAGTCAAACTATGCTGGCAACAGTAATGCCTCAGAAACCAGAATTCACCTATGGTTATGTTGAGCCATATCCTGAAGTTTATCAAAGGATAGAAGAGATGATGAAAGACCTCAGGTGTAATCTTGAGGTACTTGGTATTACTCCTGAAGGAGTATCAGAAAAGATAAGGTCCTTTGAGAATCTTTTAGCTAAACTCAAGACAATATCAGAAAAAGAGCTCATTCAAAAATCATTAACAGAGGAAGAATATAGACTTATCTGGAATATTGGAGATAATCTTGCATCAATGAAGAATTTCCCATCCGAAATTATGAAAAAGATAACCTCCGATACCGATGAAAAGATAGACCTGATAGCCGATGTCCATACTGACCCTAACACTAAACAGGTTCTTGAGGAAGGTGTTGGTTCGCCCTTTGATATCTGGGTAATCATTGAGGATAGTAAAGGTAAAAGATTATGCCGTGGTGCTGTCTTTTCCTACTATGAATTCAAACATCCCCTGAAAGATCGCCTGACAGATGAAAAGTGGCAAGAAATGGAAGAGAAAAAAGAACGTCCTCTTCAGCCTGACTGGCTGGGAAGTTTTATAGTGAACTAAAGGGAAGTAAGGAGTCGGAAGAAAAGTTTACTCAGCCATCCGTGGCTGGCAACTTATCTATAAGTAATCTAAAGGACTTTTGATTTTGTTTTTATATTCAAGAATTACATGTGTATAAATCATTGTAGTTTCTATCTGTTTATGTCCTAACAACTCCTGTACAATTCTTATATTCACACCTGATTCAAGTAAATGAGTAGCAAAGCTGTTCCTGAGAGTATGGGCACTTATTTTTTTTGGAATATTGGTTTTTCTTGATGCATTTTTAATAGCTTTCTGGAAATTACTTTCATGAATATGATGTTTATAAATATTACCATTTATTTTATCCATATAATGATCTTTAGCTGGAAAAACCCAATGCCATCCCCATTCTTTGCTTGCATTAGGATATTTCCTGGATAACGCATCAGGTAGCTTTACAAGTCCATGACCTAATTCTAAATCATTCAAGTATTGATTTTTACAAAGACTGATATGTTCTTTTAAATCCGGCTTAATATTTTTCGGCAACATCACTATTCTATCTTTATCGCCTTTCCCTGAATGAATTGTGACAGTGTTTGATTCAAAATCAATATCTTTTATTCTCAAGCTCATACATTCCATCAATCTTAGTCCGCAGCCATATAATAATTTTGCCATAATAAGATATGTACCAGATAAATATTCAAAAACCTCAGCGACTTCTTCTCTGGTAAGAACAGTGGGTATTTTACGATTTATTTTTGCGCGAAGAGTACTTTCCATATTCTCAAGGTTTTTATTTAAAACATTGCGGAATAAAAAGAGAAGCGCATTGAATGCTTGATTTTGAGTTGAAGCAGAGACATTTCTTTCTTTTACAAGATTTGTCAGGAAATTTTTCACATCCATAGATTCATAGTCAGTAATATCTTTATTTACAAAGTTATAAAATTGCTTGAGCCAGTTAATATAACTCTTTTGTGTTTTTATTGAATAATGTTTTAAGCTAATTATTTCTTTAGTTTTTATTATTAAATCATCTAAGGATAGATTGTCCTTATCACTGTTAACATTCAACGGCTTATGGGTACTTTTAATGCTTTTATCGCTCTCTATAAATTTCTTAAACTCTTTAAAATTTGTATTTGACTCCATAGTTGATATGTATTCCCTTCATTATATAGATTTCAGTATATTACGACATTAGCTGTATTATACAGAGAGATATTAGTTTGTAAAGCTTTTTTTTGCAAAATATTAGCAAAATAAGCATAAAAATAAGCATAAAATTCAGTTGACATATTGATACTCTGTGTGTATGATAGAACTCTGTATAATAATAAGTTGGGCCCTGAGAAAATGATTGGTTTGAAACGGCGTACCGTTCGGGTTGTGGACCACGATCAAGGTTGGTCAGGTCTGTTCGCCAGCGAATGTAGGAGTCTTCATCGTGCGTTGGGCGATCTTGCTGCTGACGTTCAGCATGTGGGTAGTACGGCGGTGCCGGGTTTGCCTGCCAAGCCTATTCTTGACATCGCCATAGCGATACGCACGTTGGATTTCATCCCGGACATTGTCGAGCGACTCACTGGAATCGGCTATATCTATCGCGGCGATGGTGGTAACGATGGCGGGCACCTCTTCGTTAGAGAACCCGAGCCCGATATCCGCACTGTTCACGTGCATGTTGTCGAATCAAGCGATAGCCAATGGAGGGACTACCTCGCTTTTCGAGAAATCCTTCGCGAAGATCTAAACGTGCGGAAGAGGTATGCTGAGGTCAAGCTGGATCTGGCGAAACGGTTTCCAAACGATCGGAAGTCGTATACTTCGGCGAAGGACGAGTTCATACAAGGAGTCTTGAGTGGAAACTAGGCCCAACAAGGGGTTGGAGACTGACCGTGCCTTCGGCACGGCAACTCAACCCCGCCGTTATGTTTTGAGAGTTTGAGAAATTTGTAATATAAGGAAAAATAATATATGAAAGTAAAAACCGATTTAAAATTAGGTGATTGCGAAAAAGAATTAAAAAACATACCTAATAATTCAGTTGACCTGATTTTCACTTCGCCTCCTTATGCTGACCAACGAAAAAACACATATGGAGGTATACATCCTGATAGATATGTAGAGTGGTTTTTACCTATCTCTAAACAACTTCTACGAGTTCTCAAGCCTACAGGAACTTTTATATTAAATATCAAAGAAAAAGTAGTTAATGGTGAGCGTAGTACCTATATAATAGAACTTATTTTAGAGATGCGTAAACAGGGCTGGTTGTGGACCGAAGAATTTATATGGCATAAAAAAAATTGTTATCCTGGAAAGTGGCCTAACCGATTCAGAGATGCTTGGGAGAGATTATTACAATTCAATAAAAACAAAAAATTTCATATGTATCAAGAGGAAGTGATGGTGCCGATAGGAGACTGGGCAAAAACTAGATTGAAAAACCTGAGTGAAACAGACAAAATAAGGGATGAATCTAAAGTCGGTAGTGGCTTTGGAAAAAATATTTCAAACTGGCTGGACAGGAATAAAGCTTACCCAACTAATGTTTTGCATCTTGCGACCGAGTGTAACAATAAGAATCATAGTGCGGCATTTCCTGAAGGTTTACCTG